>ENA-ORUW01000009-ORUW01000009.1-human-gut-metagenome-genome-assembly--contig:-NODE-9-length-325805-cov-14.835932_pt1 | contig 325805 bp, 281 predicted proteins | sample MGYA00242088_ERZ509227 | MGnify/ENA primary metagenome ERZ509227 (study PRJEB26280, sample SAMEA2338816) | human gut metagenome | biome: human gut; feature: human-associated habitat; material: faeces... | reverse complement strand
ATTAGGGCTATGCCCGAAAAGGAAAAACCACCCGCTATGCGGGTGGATGATTATTGCGCTGGCGCAACGGAAAGGAGAAAAATATGAAAATTGGTTTAAGAGGCGGGCACTCCCCGAACTGTAAAGGCGCGTTTGGAATTCTTGATGAGCAGGCGGAAGTAAGGAAAATCTACAATGATCTTGCACAAATGTTGCAGGTTGCCGGACATACAGTAATTGACTGCAATTCCAATGCATCAGATGTAAACAGTGAATTGTCGGAGGGCACAAATAGGGCAAATGTAAATGACTGCGATATGTATATGACCCTACACATGAATGCTTCCGGCGGTGCAGGGAACGGTACAGAGGTATGGCTGTATGATTCTGGAAATGCTTCGATGAACGCTATCGCAGACCGGATCTGCGGAAACTTTGCGGCGAAAGGATTCCAGAACCGTGGAAGAAAGTACAGCGCGGGATTACATGACCTGAATGCATCGGCTATGCCTGCCATGATCGTGGAGACGTTATTCTGCGACAACTCCGGTGACGTGGGAAGATATAATGCCCTAGGAGCAAAAGGAACTGCGGAACTGATCGCGGCGGCCATTAAAGGGCAGACAGTTTCAGGCGGTGGAAGCGCTGTTCCTGTTCCGCCGGTGACACCGCCGCCGTCTTCTGGTGGGGCGGGAGTGATCTTTGAATATGCTGCCATGCTGACCAATGGAACGATCCTGCCGTTTGTTCGGAATCTGGAAGACTACGCAGGACTTCCGGGTTACACGATAGCCGGAATTGCAATCCGAGTCAATAAAGGATCTGTAAAGTACCGTGTCCATGTAAAAGACGTAGGCTGGATGCCATATGTAACCGGATGCAACTGGAACGATGTGGTCAATGGATACGCAGGATATCCGGGGGCTGTGATCGATGCCGTAGAGGTATATTATGATACTCCGGCGGACATTGTTGCAAAATACGGTTATCAAAAAGCACAGTACAGAGTTGCTCCGATCGGCGGCGGTTACTATCCGTGGCAGTTTGACAATGAGACTGGAAACGGGCAGGATGGACATGCCGGATGTTTCGGCATTGCGTTTGATAAATTTCAGCTGTACTAAAAAACATTTCCCCGGAGTATTAGATCCGGGGCGTAATATTGTATCATCTTATTATTATTTAATTAGCTTCATCTTCTACGGGCGAGTTCTTCTGTTCCTATATCGGTTAGCGTTCCTGTTACTTCCTTATATGGCATAGTATATCTTTGAGAGAGATAGCGCATAGATGCGGCCAGCTCTCCGTCGGGACCTCCGAATTGACTGATGATGATCTTTGCAATTTTAGGATTGGTTTGTGTGATTTTTACCGGATATTGAAGACGTTTTTCATAATTCCACATAAATCAGCATCCTCCTTCCTGCCATGGCCACGGTTCATTGATCCAGTTCCATCGTTCGGCACAGGAATAATCGGCTGTGTCGACAGTCAGTGGTCCGTAGGCAGAAGCATATTGTTTTAAAGCATCGTTGCGGTGGGCGCTCATTTCATGAAAATATGCAAGCGCTTCGCTGTCGCAAGGATGCGTATCGAGATAAAGTTTTACTTCGTCAACAGCAAAACTAACCTGGTTGATATGCTCCATAAGCTGGCTTCGGTTCATAGAACGATGCATATTTTTCATTGAAGCGTTATTTGAAGAACAGTCTTGAGTATTATTATTTGTGACAGAACAGTTTGAGTTAGAATAAGGATAGTTTTTCATCGGCAGCAGGCTCCTTTCCCTGAGAATGGTTTATTTAATTCCTCAAAGATCGTTCCGTTTTTAAGAGCGCGGCACGGTTCATAAATGTTCTGCCATTTTTGCCATGGAACATATGCCATTGCAATCGGCATATTTGCAGGGAAAAAGTCCCGGGTATTCGGACATCCGTTCATAGGAACTGTTTCGTGACACGGGCAGGAGGTGTCGGGCATTGTACGGCGCATATAACGCATCTGATTATTTGTTTGACAAGTTGCCATTGGCGGTATCTCCTTTTGTTGTAAATTCATTATTATAATATGAACGACTTACGTTTTTGCGAATGATATATGGAAAAATCCTTTACAACTGCCATTAAATTATATATAATAGGTAAGTCATCGGGGTGTGGCTCAGTTTGGTTAGAGCGCACGGCTGGGGGCCGTGAGGTCGCAGGTTCGAATCCTGTCACCCCGACTGATCTATTGCGGCGGCGAGCCGAAGTTCGGGCTTGCCCGAGATCTTGGCGGCCGCTTGCGATTTCGGAGTGTGCTTTTTGGCACTTCCGGTGATTACAGAAGTATATTTTTGTTTTGAAGAAGATATCATATACGAGAGATCAATGAGGGATCAGATCAGGTAAATGGCTTACCGGAAACTGATTCCTTATCTATTATTTCGGATATTATGGAAAGGAAGAAGAAAAATGTGTGGTTTTGCAGGCTTTGTCGGTAAAGTAGAAGATCGGGAAACTGTTCTTGTAAATATGATGGATACAATCATACACAGAGGACCGGACAGCGCAGGGAAATATGTTGATGAGGATGCGGCTCTTGGATTTCGGCGTTTGAGCATTATCGACCTGTCTTCAGTCGGAGATCAGCCCCTTTATAATGAAGATAAAAGCATGGTGCTTGTTTTCAATGGGGAAATCTATAACTATCAGGAACTGCGAAAAGAATTGATCGAGGATGGACATGTATTTGTCTCTAATACAGATTCGGAAACTCTGATACACGGATATGAGCAGTGGGGAGAGAAACTTGTCGATCGTCTCCGGGGAATGTACGCGTTTGTGATTTGGGATACAAAGAAAAAAAGACTTTTCGGTGCAAGGGATATTTTTGGAATCAAGCCTTTTTACTATGCGCAGATGAATCAGACCTTTTTGTTTGCGTCTGAGATCAAAGCATTTATGGAACATCCGAAATTTGATAAGATTTTTAATGAAGATGCTTTGGGAAATTATCTTTCCTTTCAGTTCGTACCGACTAACGAAACCTTTTTCAAAGGAGTATTTTGTCTTCAGCCCGGCCATTACTTTATTTATGAAGATGGGAAAATGGAAATATCGCGGTATTTTGAACCGAATTTTACAGGAAAATATGAAAAAACATTCGATGAAGCTGCGGCTGAAGTGGAAAAAGTCATGAAGGAGTCGGTAGAGAAGCATAAGATTAGCGATGTGGAGGTTGCGTCTTATTTATCAAGCGGAGTGGATTCCAGTTACCTGACTTATCTGGGACAAGTCGATCATACGTTTACAGTCGGATTTGACGAGGGAGAATACAGTGAGATTCAGGATGCGAAAGATTTTGCCGAAAGTATTCATATGAAGAATGATGCGAAGGTGATCACGCCGGATGAATACTGGGACAGTCTTTCGGATATTCAATATTATATGGATGAGCCTGTGGCGGATCCTGCTGCGGTTGCACTGTATTTTTTGAGTAAAGAAGCGGCAAAGAAAGTAAAAGTTGTGCTTTCGGGTGAAGGATCGGATGAATTGTTCGGAGGATATAATATTTACTGTGAGCCTCTTGAACATACTGCTTTTAATAAAATCCCGATGCCGATCCGGCGCTTTATGGGAAAATTTGCAGAATACTGTCTGCCGAGGGGGATGAAAGGCCGTGGATTTCTTATGCGTCATGGAAAGACGCTGGAAGAACGGTATTTTGCCAATGCTACGAATATATTTACAGAGCGTGAGGCTGCTAAAATTTTGAAAAAGGGATGCAGACCGGGAATTCAGGATGTGACAAAACCTTTGTATAACCGGGTGAAAGATAAGGATGCAGTGACAAAAATGCAGTATGTGGACTTGCATCTTTGGCTTGTTCACGATATCCTTATGAAAGGGGATAAGATGGGCATGGCGAATTCTTTGGAAGTCAGAGTGCCGTTTCTTGACCGGAATGTTCTGGAACTTGCGGAAAGCCTTCCTCTTCAATATAAAGTGCAGGCACCGCGCACGAAAGTTGCTCTCCGGGCAGCGGCGGAACGCAGTATCAGAAACAAGACGGCAGAGAAAAAGAAACTTGGTTTTCCGATCCCGATTCGGGTTTGGCTGAAAGAGGAAAAATATTATAATCGTGTGAGAGCGATGTTTGCATCTTCTATGGCGAAAAAATTCTTTAATACCGATCTGCTTATGAAGATGCTGGAAGATCACAGAGACGGAAAGAATACGAATGAAAAAACAGATGACAGCCGCAAAATCTGGACGGTATATATTTTCCTTGTATGGTATGACCGCTTTTTTGAACATGGGAAACCGGTGCATCCTTCCATGACAGCAGGTAAATAAGATTGATGATGGGTGTGATGATATGAGAAGCAGGACTGTGCGTCCGATCAAGAGACGCGAACAGGGCAGGAAAAATGTAAAGAAGCAAAAGAAAAGAAACCGCGGAGATACGATGCCGATGCGTCCCGTCAGAGAAGATGTGTACGATACGGCGCCGATGCGTCCGATGAATATCAGAAGCGGGTACGAGGGATACCGCAGAACGATTGACCGTAGGCGTGAAGTGATACGGACGGAGCGTCCGGTTTCCGGACGTGTGAATTCCCGCAAAGGGAAAAAGGAACGTACGTCAGGCAGAACTCGTTATGAAAACAGAAATAGTTTATCGGCGCTGATCGCAAGACAGAGAAGTGCAGCGGGAAAAGAACAATATTTTGACTATGACCTTCTTTTTGTGATTATTTTTCTGATGTGTTTTGGTCTTGTTATGCTTTATAGTGTCAGTTTCTATGAAGCGCAGGCTGATTTCGGAAATGACATGTACTATTTTTCAAAACAGGCGTTGATCGGTGTGGGCGGATTTATCGGTATGTATCTTGTGTCAAAGTTAGATTATCATCTGTATGGAGCGTTTGCATTTGAAATCTATGTAATTTCGATGTTTTTGATGGCGCTTGTACAGACTCCGCTTGGCGTGACTGTCAATGGCGCGAGACGTTGGATCGGACTTCCCGGCAACCTTTCGCTGCAGCCTGCCGAGATTACAAAAATAGCAGTGATTCTATTTATATCTTATGAGTTATGCCGTCTTGGGAAAAGGGCATATTCGCCGAAAGGAATTGCACAGATACTTGCATTTGGCGCAGTGGCATCGGCAGGCGTTTTGTTTTTGACAGATAACCTGAGTACGGCGATCATCGTGGCGGGGATTACATGTATTTTGATTTTTGTAAGCCATCCGAAGACGAAGCCGTTTCTTGTAATAATCGGGATCGGGATTGCGGTAGCGGCAGTCGGGATCGCAATTCTTTCGGTAACTGTGGCGAACAGTGATAATTTCCGTCTCCAGCGAGTGATCTCGTGGCTGAATCCGGAAGCTACGGCCGATACGGGAAGTTTTCAGGTCATGCAGGGACTTTATGCGATCGGAAGCGGAGGACTGTTCGGAAAAGGACTGGGAAACAGTACGCAGAAATTGGGCGTGATTCCCGAAGCGCAAAATGACATGATCCTTGTCGTTATTTGTGAGGAGCTTGGCGTATTTGGCGCGGTCGTTATTTTGGTCCTGTTTGCACTGTTATTATACAGACTGATCTTTATTGCGAAAAATGCGCCCGATCTTTTCGGTTCGCTGATCGCGACTGGGATATTTGCGCATATCGCGTTACAGGTTATTTTGAACATTGCCGTCGTGACGGGACTTCTTCCGACAACGGGCATTACGTTGCCTTTTATCAGTTACGGCGGAACTGCGATCGTATTTTTGATGGCGGAAATGGGAATTGCGCTTGGAATTTCACGGAAAATAAGATTAGAATAGAAAAAGCTTCCTTTCTTATGCGATGTGTGATATATTTATATGTGGTATTAAAAACTACATACAATAGAAGCGTAAAATATATTTTGCGTTTCAGGAGGAAGTGTTATGGATTATAAAATTGTTTTGGATAGTTGCGGAGAATTGACATATAAGATGAAGGAGAGCGGGATTTACCATACGGCGGTTTTGAGTATGCTCGTTGACGGAGATACGATCTTGGATGATGAAAGTTTTGACCGGAAAGATTTTCTGAAAAGAGTAGCGGTAAGTCCGGAATGTCCGAAGTCTTCCTGTCCTTCGCCGGATGCATATATGGAACTTTACGGCGGAGCGGAGAAGAGGGTTTATGTGGTGACCTTGTCAGCGGAATTGAGCGGATCGTATAATAGCGCTCAGCTTGGAAAAGAGTTGTGGAAGGAAGAAAACGAAGACGGGGATAAACAAATCTATGTATTTAATTCGCGTTCGGCATCGGTAGGTGAAAGTTTGATCGCATTGGAAATACAAGAGTGTGAAGAAAAAGGGTATTCTTTTGAAGAAGTGATAGAGCATGTGGAAGCATATATCGAAGAACAGCACACATATTTTGTTCTTGAGAATCTGGATACACTTCGAAAGAACGGAAGGCTTACAGGAATTAAGTCGTTGATGGCAAGCGCTCTTAATATCAAACCGGTGATGGGGTCAACTCCGGAGGGAACGATTTGTCAGCTTGGTCAGGCGAGAGGAGTTAAGAAAGCGATTGCGAAGATGGCAGAGCATATTGTGGCAGATGGCAAAAATACAGAGAATAAAGTGTTGGCGATCGCTCACTGCAACTGCCCGGAAAGAGCAAGAGAGATAGAGCGTATGATCCTCGATAAGATAAAAGTAAAAGACAGTTTTATAGTAGAGACAGGCGGAATCAGCACAATGTATGCAAATGACGGTGGAATAATAGTTGTACTGTAGAAGTGTTTGTGATAAAATGTTCTCATGTGCAGTATCTTATCTGAAAGGAGTAATACGGGATGAGTCAGGAAAAGGTTGACCGTTATAAACAGGAAAAAGTAAACAGAAAACAGATCATGCGTAAGCAGAAGCTGATGAATAATATGCGTAAAGGGGTGCTTGTGCTGGTAGCTCTGGCATTGATCGGATGGCTTGGTTATTCTGCTTATGATATCTATGAGTCGGGAAAAGAGAGAACTGTCTCAGAGGTGAATTATGACGCCGTATCTGATTATTTGAACGGACTGAATGCAGAAAGTTCTGCTGAGTAAATGGTGTGGTGTGGGGAGTGAGCGCCGAATTTGAAGAGCGCACACCCTTGCACCCAAATTTTTTTTTAAAACTTTAAAATGAATAAATTCATTAAAAACACAACATGTAGGGTATTTGAAACATCAATGCCATACATGTTCTTTTTTTGCGAAAAATCCTGTTTTTTGATTCGTTTTTAGCCGAAGAAAGGACACAAAAAAATCTCAAAAAAGGGTTGAAAAAGGGGGAGTGGTGGTTTAGAATGGAGTCAAGTGGTAAAGAGTGGAGGCTAGTGGAGTAAAGTAGGGGCGATGTGGAGCTCACATTAAGAGAAAGGATTCCAGATGTTATTAGGAGAGTTTAACCATAGTATTGATGAAAAGGGAAGACTCATCATTCCGGCAAAACTGCGGGATGATCTTGGTGACAGTTTCGTTATTTGTAACGGACTGGAAGGCTGCCTCTTTGTTTACTCTCAGGAAGAATGGAATAAATTCGTTGCTGAACTTGAGACTTTGCCACGCATGAGTAAGGATGCCAGAATTTTCAAGCGATATTTTTTCGGAAGCGCTTCGGAGGGCAGTTTCGACAAGCAGGGGAGAGTTCTTGTCCCGCCGTCGCTCCGTAAAGCAGCCGGATTAGAAAAAGATGTAGTCTTAGTGGGAGTTCAGGATCGCATCGAGATATGGGATAAGGCTCTTTGGGAGGAACGCAGTCAGATCAGCGAGGAAGATCTGGACGCGATTGCAGAGCGTATGGAATCCATAGGAATTCGTATTTGATAAGGAGAAGACAATGGCATTTGAACATGTGTCTGTTCTACTGAACGAAACAGTAGACGGGTTGAACGTCAAACCGGATGGGGTTTATGTAGACGCTACGCTTGGCGGAGGCGGACATGCCTATGAAGTGTGCAGAAGGCTTGGCAGTAAGGGGAGATTTATAGGAATAGATCAGGATGCCGATGCGATTAAAGCAGCGGGAGAACGCCTGAAAGGCTTCGGGGAGAAGGTTACGATAATTCGGAGCAATTATCGTGATATGAAGCCACAGCTCCGGAATATAGGTGTTGACAAAGTAGATGGTATTGTGATTGACCTGGGAGTTTCATCATACCAGCTTGATACCGCCGAACGTGGATTTTCTTATCGGGTGGATGCGCCGCTTGATATGAGAATGGATCAGAGACAGAAAATGACGGCGAGAGACATTGTCAACGAATACAGTGAGTCGGAACTTTACCGTGTGATCCGCGACTATGGGGAAGATAAATTTGCTAAGAATATTGCAAAGCATATTGTGGCGGAGCGTAGGAAAAATCCGATTGAAACAACGGGACAACTGAATGAAATCATCAGTCATGCGATACCGATGAAGTTTCGTAAGACGTCAGGTCATCCGTCGAAAAGGACATTTCAGGCGATTCGGATCGAGTTGAATCACGAACTGGATGTTTTGAGGGAGTCGTTGGATGACATGATCGAGATGCTGAACCCGGGTGGAAGGATATGCATTATTACATTTCATTCGTTAGAAGACCGCATTGTGAAAAGTGCATTTAGGAAAAACGAAGATCCATGCACTTGTCCGAGTCATTTTCCTGTATGTGTCTGTGGGAAGATTTCAAAAGGGAAAGTGATCACGAGAAAACCGATTTTGCCGTCGGAGGCAGAAACGGAATCAAACAGCCGTTCAAAAAGTGCGAAACTTAGAATATTTGAACGGGCATAAATTGGGAGTGTATCATATAGAAACGAATTTCCGAGGGGAGGGGAGAACCCTTAGGAAAATACAAAAAAGGAAGGGGCATTTGTCATGGCAGCAAACTATCGTACATCCAAATACAGAACGACAAGTCTAAGTGAAAGAGACAAAAGTGGATTTTATGTATATGGAAATACTGTACGTCAGGCAGAAACTCTTCCGAGAAAAACGAAGAGTCCGTATTCGAAGCAGAGGGAGCAGACGAAACGGACAAGCAGCCGGGTTGTTAAGAACCGAAACCGCGCGATGAGTATTAGTCCGGCTTATGCTGTATTTCTTACGGCAGCGGCAGTCTGTGCGGTATTGATTTGCGTTTTATACTTAAATCTTCAGTCGGAGGTCGTAAGCAGATCGGAGAATGTTACGGCAATGCAGGAACAACTTGCAGATCTGACGGAGGCAAATAATACTGCATATAATTCGGCGGCAGACTCGGTGAATCTCGAGACGGTGCGGGACAGAGCGATGAATGAAATGGGGATGGTTTATGCTGCTCAGGGAACAATCGTAGAATACGATAGTCCGGAAGGGGATTATGTAAAGCAGTATAACGATATTCCGGAAAGCGGTGTGCTCGCAAAGTCCGGCGATGTATTAAAGTAAGGAAAAAATTATGGCTGTAAAGAAAAGAAAAAAGAGTAGATTTGAATTTTTGACAAGAAAATTCCCGCTCAGAATGCAACGGAAGCTGGTAATGCTATTTATGGCAGTAGTACTGGCTTTTGTTGTTCTTATAGGAAGAATAACCTATATAAATGTAACGAAGGGAAGCAAATATACAAAAGTTGTTTTAGATCAGCAAAACTATGACAGCAGGGTGATCGCTTTTAAAAGGGGCGATATTGTCGATCGTAACGGAACAAAAATGGCGACAAGTGAGCGCGTATATAACGTGATCCTTGACGTGGCGGTTATGATGGACAAAAAGGAGTATATCGAACCGACAAAGGAAGTATTGAAAGAATGTTTCAATGTAGAGGGGGACGTTGTTGATAAATTGATCGAAGAGTCTCCGGACAGTCGTTATGAAGTGCTTGTGTCAGATGTGGATTATGCGACTGCTCAGAAGTTTAAGAAGATTGATGAAGATGATAAAAAATATCCGAATGTGAAAGGAATCTGGCTGGAAGAAGACTATTTGAGGAGTTATCCATACGGTTCTATGGCGAGTGATGTGCTTGGATTTGTATATGGAGGAAATCAAGGGGCGCTTGGAATCGAAAGCGCGTATAATTCAATTCTCAACGGAACGGATGGAAGAGAGTATGGGTATTTTGACTCCGATTCTTCGGTAGAGCGTACTGTCAAACCTGCGAAGAACGGAAATACGGTCGTGTCTACCATTGATGTGACACTGCAAAATATTGTGGAAAAATGCATTTTAGAGTTTAACAGTGCGCATGCCGCAGATGGAAATCCCGGCAGTAAGAACACAGCCGTTATCATTATGAATCCGAACACAGGAGAAATACTGGCGGAAGCATCGTACCCTAATTTTGATTTGAATGATCCGAGAAATCTATCTTTGCTTTATACAAAAGAGCAGTGGGATGCGATGAGTGAAGAAGATCAGGTCGAAGCGATGAATGATCTTTGGAGAAATTTCTGTGTAAGTGACGCTTATGAGCCGGGGTCTACCGCAAAACCGTTTACTGTGGCGGCCGGCTTGGAAACAGGAACATTGACCGGAAACGAAAGCTATTACTGCGGAGGCTCTAAAGACGTTCTCGGAACGAAGATCAGCTGTCACTATAAGTCGGGACACGGACAGGAAACGATACAGGATGCCATTGCAAATTCATGTAATGTAGCTCTTATGGATATGGCAGCAATGATCGGTCCGGAAAATTTTACAAAATATCAGCATATTTTTGGTTTTGGAGAGTATACAGGGATTGATCTTCCGGGGGAGGCGGAAACGTCAGGACTGCTTTATACGGCGGATACGATGGGAGAGATCGATCTGGCTACCAATTCATTCGGACAGAATTTTAATGTAACGATGACACAGATGGTTTCTGCATTTTCTTCTCTTGTGAACGGAGGATATTATTATGAACCCCATGTTGTAAAGCAGATTCAGGATGAAGACGGCAATGTAATAGAGACGAAAGATCCGGTTCTTTTGAGAAAGACAGTGTCTTCCGAAACGTCTAAGATGTTGAGACAGTATTTGAAAGCGACGATGGATTACGGAACAGGAACGAGGGCAAAAGTGGAAGGGTATGATATCGGCGCTAAAACGGGAACAGCGGAAAAACTTCCGAGGGGAAACGGAAAGTATCTGCTATCTTATATCGGTTATGCGCCGCAGAACAATCCGGAAGTCGTAGTTTATGTTGTGATCGATGAGCCTAATACGGCTGTACAGGATGACAGCTCCCTTGTTCTGGGATTAAGTCAGAAGATCATGTCTGAGGCATTCCCGTATCTTGGCATTACGACTATTGCACAAAGCGGGCAAAACGCTCAGGCGCAAGGTCAGAATTTCGGCAATACAGAATATACGGATTATGATGAAAATTATGAGGATACATACGGAAATGCAGACGGATCGTATGTGGATGAAAACTATACACCTGATTTAGATGATTGGGCGTCGTCTGACGTTTCAGAGTAGAGGAATAACCCTGCAGAAGATATAATAAACTGTAAAAATATCTTCTGTGGGGATTTTTTGTTATGAGAAACAAAATAGAGGAAAGAATAAAAAATAAAACTTATAATAAGAGAAAAGTACTTGTCGTTTTTTTATGTGCGGCTTTCGTGCTTTTTTGTCTGATAGGCAGACTTGTTTATCTTATGATATTTGATGCGGAGTATTATCAGAACATGGCGGAGGAACTGCATGAAAGGGAGAGGGAGATCAAAGCGGCCAGAGGGGAGATCGTAGACAGAAACGGAGTTGTTCTTGCGACAAACAGGACGGTGTGTACGATTTCGGTTATTCACAGTCAGATAAAAGATCCACAGCAGACGGCAGACATGCTCAGTAAAGAGTTGGAACTTGACAGGGAGGATGTTTTGAAAAAGGTAGAGAAAGTATCTTCTATGGAAAAAATAAAGACGAATGTTGACAAAAAGACAGGCGACCGTATCCGTGAGTATAATCTGCCGGGAGTAAAAGTGGATGAAGATTTCAAAAGATACTACCCATATGATCGGCTTGCGTCAAGAGTGCTTGGATTTACAGGAAGCGACAATCAGGGGATCATCGGTCTTGAGGTGAAATATGAAGACGTATTAAAAGGAACAAATGGGAAGATACTGACGGTTACAGATGCCAGAGGAATAGAGTTGGAAGGGGTTGCGGAGGACCGGATTGAACCGGTTGCCGGAAATACGTTAAAAACAAGTCTTGATTACAATATCCAGTCGTATTGTGAGCAGGCGGCCGAAAAGGTGCTGGAGGAAAAGCAGGCAGAAGGGGTATCGGTCTTGCTGATGAATCCGCAGAACGGGGAAATCTATGCTATGGTAAATGTGCCTGAATTTAATTTGAATGAACCTTATCGTTTGAATGACGAAACGGAAGATCAGATGACAGATGAAGAACGTCAGAACAGACTGAATCAGATGTGGAGAAACCGCTGCATTAACGATACGTATGAGCCGGGATCTACTTTTAAGATCATTACGTCGGCGGCTTGTCTTGAAGAAGGCGTCGTCTCTTTAGACGATACTTTCTCCTGCCCGGGGTATCGGATCGTAGAAGACAGGAAAATCCGATGTCATAAAGTAGGAGGGCATGGAACGGAAACTTTTGTGCAAGGGATTGAAAATTCGTGTAATCCGGTATTTATGGATATCGGACTTAGACTGGGATCAGAGAGGTTTTGCGACTATTTTGAACAATTTGGTCTGATGAGCCTGACGAACATCGATCTTCCCGGAGAAGCGGGAACGATTATGCATAAAAGAGAAGATATTAAAGCGGTAGAACTGGCCACAATGACGTTTGGTCAATCATTTCAGATTACGCCGATCCAGATGGCAGTGACGGTCAGTTCGATGGTAAATGGCGGCAGGCGTGTAACGCCGCATCTTGGCGTGTCGGTCTTAGATAAGAAAGGGAAAACGGTCAAGACGTTTAAGTATGGGGAAAAAGAAGGGATTGTTTCGGAGAAAACATCGGAGACAATGCAAGAACTTCTGGAGAAAGTTGTTTCCGAAGGATCGGGAAAAAACGCGTATCTCGAAGGATATTCTATCGGGGGAAAGACGGCGACGTCTCAGACGCTTCCAAGAAGCGCCGGAAAATATATTTCTTCGTTTATAGGATTTGCTCCGGCGGACGATCCACAGATTCTCGGAATGGTCATCATCCATGATCCTCAGGGAATTTATTACGGCGGAACGATCGCTGCCCCGGTGCTTCGGGACATATATGATAATGTGCTCCCCTATCTCGGGATTGAAAAAAAGTAATGGATGGTTTATACTTTATGAGATAAAAGAGATGAAGAGGTGGATTTATGAGTAGTCATGTAGTGATTCCGGTTCTTGCGGCATTTGCGGTAAGTCTTGTGCTCGGACCGATTGTGATTCCTTTTTTGCGGAAACTGAAAATGAAGCAGACGGAGCGTGTAGAAGGCGTTCAGTCTCATTTGAAAAAAGCGGGAACTCCGACGATGGGCGGCATTATTATTCTTGCGGCTGTTATTGTGACATCCCTGTTTTATGTGAAAGATTATCCGAAGATCATTCCGGTTTTATTCCTTACAGTGGCGTTTGGTTTGATCGGATTTCTTGATGATTATCTTAAAGTTGTGTTGAAACGTTCGGATGGACTGATGCCGATGCAGAAAATGGCTCTGCAGATTATTGTGACGGCTGTGTTTGCATTCTATCTCGTGAAAGTGGCGGATATTCCGCTTACGATGCTTGTGCCGTTCTCTAACGGATATTATCTTGATATCGGCTGGATGGCAGTTCCGCTTTTGTTTGTGGCAGTGATCGGAACGGTCAACGGAACAAACTTTACAGATGGACTGGATGGCCTTGCTTCCAGCGTGACCGTTCTTGTCGCAACATTTTTTACAGTTGTGGCGATCGGGACGAAAAGCGGGATCGAACCTGTCACCTGTGCTGTAGTCGGGGCGCTGCTTGGATTTTTACTGTTTAACGTATATCCGGCAAGTGTGTTTATGGGAGATACAGGGTCTTTGGCTCTTGGAGGATTTGTGGCAGGCACGGCTTATATGATGCAGATGCCTTTGTTTATCCTGATCGTCGGAATTATTTACCTTGTGGAAGTGGCTTCGGTCATGATTCAGGTTACTTATTTTAAGAAAACAGGCGGAAAGAGGTTTTTTAAAATGGCGCCGATCCACCATCATTTTGAATTATGCGGATGGTCTGAAACGAGAGTGGTAGCTGTATTTTCTATCATAACGGCGTTGCTTTGCCTCATTGCGCTGATGGGGGTATAAAAATGGATGTAAGAGGAAAAAAAGTGCTCGTCTTCGGTTCAGGTATCAGTGGAGAAGGATCATGCAGGCTTTTGCTCGAAAAAGGCGCGGATGTTGTTTTGTATGATGGAAATGAAAAACTGTGCGCCGATGAGATTGAAGCTAAAATTTTAGAAACTAAAAAAGAAAACGGGCAATTCAGTATAGTGCTCGGAACATTTCCGGAAGAGATTATAGAAGAGCTTTCCTTTGTAGTGATGAGTCCGGGAGTGCCGACGGATCTTCCGATCGTTGAAAAAATGCGTGAAAAGAGCATCCCGATCTGGGGAGAGATCGAACTTGCATATGTGTTTGGAAAAGGAGATGTTCTTGCAATTACAGGAACAAACGGGAAAACGACGACGACAGCCCTTTTGGGACAGATCATGCAGGACTATAAAGAACATGCTTATATTGTAGGAAATATAGGAACTCCGTATACAAGCGTTGCACAAGAAACGACGGACGACGCGGTAATTGTAGCGGAAATAAGCAGTTTCCAGCTTGAGACAATACATACATTTCATCCGAAAGTAAGCGCGATTTTGAATATTACTCCCGATCATTTGAATCGTCATCATACAATGGAGGCATATATCGAAGCAAAAGAGCGTATTGCTGAAAATCAGACAAAAGCAGATGTGTGCGTATTGAATTATGAGGATGATGAACTTCGGAAATTCGGAGAAAAAACGGTAGCGCAAGTTCTATATTTCAGCAGTGCGCGTAAACTGGAAAAAGGGATATATCTTGATGGAACAAAAATCATTTGCGCGGCAGATGTTCCGGTTGAACTTTGCGATGTCAGTGAACTGAAGATTCTCGGGACACACAATTATGAAAATGTGATGGCTGCTTCTGCAATGGCGTATGCATATGGTGTTCCGATCGAGGTGATCCGCAAAAATCTTCTGACATTTCCCGGAGTGGAACATCGAATTGAGTTTGTGGCAGAAAAAAGGGGTGTCGTTTATTATAATGACTCGAAAGGAACAAATCCGGACGCGGCGATCAAAGGGATTCAGGCCATGAACCGTCCTACCATACTGATCGGGGGAGGTTACGACAAAGATTCCGAATATGATGAGTGGATCAAGGCGTTTGACGGGAAAGTGAGAAAGCTTGTTCTGCTTGGCGCAACGAGAGAGAAGATCGCCCAAAGTGCTCATGCAAACGGATTTGACGATATTATTATGGCAGATACCTTTGAGGAGGCGTTTGAACAGTGCGTGAAATATGCGAAGCCGGGCGATGCGGTGCTTTTATCGCCGGCGTGTGCAAGCTGGGGGATGTTTAAAAATTATGAAGAACGTGGAGATAAATTCAAAGAACTTGTAGACCAACTATAAGGAGGGGAGCTGATTGACGCGTTCTGAAAAGAAAAAACGATATGACGGGATGCTTATATTTGTTGTATTGCTTCTTGTTGCCGCAGGGCTTGTGATATTGTACAGCACAAGCGCTTATAATGGGCAGGTGAAATTTCACGATTCGTTTCATTATTTGAAAAAGCAGGGATTTGCGACACTGCTCGGACTGTTCGGTATGGCGCTTATCGCCCGCGTTGATTATCATAAATGGGTTCCGCTGGCGATTCCCGCATATGTGACGTCGATCATTCTGTCTGTGGCTGTTATATTTTTCGGGGATGAATACAACGGGTCCAAAAGATGGTTGTCTTTGGGCCCGATTTCTTTTCAGCCTTCAGAGTTTGCAAAAGTAGCCGTTATTTTTTTCCTTGCATGCCTTGTGAGCAGAAATGTACAGCGGATGAAACGTTTTCGCACAATGATATTTATGATGATTCCGGTTTTGCCGATCGTAGGTCTGGTCGGAGCGAGTAATTTAAGCACTGCGATCATCATTCTCGGAATTGCGGTTGTTCTGATTTTTGTAGCGGATCCGAAATACGTCCGTTTTATATTGATGGGAAGTATCGGCGTAGGATTTATGACGGTTTTTCTGGCGATGGAAAGTTATCGATTGGAACGCCTGGCAATCTGGAGACATCCGGAGCAATATGAAAAAGGGTATCAGACGCTGCAGGGACTATATGCAATCGGCAGCGGAGGCCTGTTCGGAAGGGGATTAGGCAATAGCGTACAAAAACTCGGATTTCTTCCGGAGGCTCAAAATGATATGATTTTTTCTATTATCTGTGAAGAATTGGGATTGATCGGAGCAGGATTTATCATTCTTTTATTTTTGATTCTTATTTGGCGTTTTTTTGTGATTTCAACAAAAGCGTCGGATCTGCTTGGCGCTTTGATAGCGGCAGGGGCAATGGCGCATATGATGATCCAGGTTATATTAAACATCGCGGTAGTTACAAATTCAATTCCAAACACAGGGATTACGCTTCCGTTTATCAGTTACGGAGGTACATCGGTTGTATTTCTTCTGTTGGAGATGGGACTTGTGCTTAGCGTATCGAATTACGAAGGTTTACGGTATGGAGGTTCAGAATAGATGAAGAGAAAAAAACACAAAAAGAGAAAGGTGTGGCCGATTATTTTAGTTGTGCTTACTGTCTTGATCGTTATGGCAGCTGCGGCGGTATTTCTATTTCGCACAAGGTCATATAAAGTGGAAGGAAATTCTTATTACGGAGAAAGAACGATCACAACATGGATTGAGAATGATCCGCTTTCGGTAAATTCTCTGTATGTTCTGTATAAATATAATTTTACCGATGCCGATCTTCCGTCAGGAGTAGAAAGTATGAGTATTTCACTGAAAGATCCGTGGACGGTGAAGGTGAAAGTGAAAGAAAAAGAAATGGCCGGATATGTAGATTATGACGGTGCATATCTTTATTTTGACAGAACCGGAACGGCAGTATTGCGGACAAAAAAAATAATCGAAGGTGTTCCTCATATCGAAGGTCTTATGTTTGATTCGGCAAAAGCTAAAATAGGGAAAAAACTTCCGGTGGAAGATGACAGTATTTTTGAAAAAATTGTAGAAGTTTCAAAAAATTTAAAAAAATACAATCTCACACCTGACAGGATGGGGTGTACAGATGGAGGCGTACAGATATATTTTGAAATTGTACAGGTCAGTCTTGGAAACGGGAATTATGAAGAAAAGCTTAGACAGGTAGAACCGATTCTTAAAAAACTGACTGAATTATATCCCGGAAAGGCGGGCGTGCTGCATTTAGAGAATTACGATGCCGAATCGGAGTCGATTCCGTTTGTTCCGGCGGCATAGCGGCGGCGGATCATCTGTAAAAGTGTAATAATTCAGAAAAATAGCAAAAAATCTATTGATTATTTGCTAAAAAGACTTTATTATATACTTATTGAATTCTATCGTTCAATATTAAGGGATGTATAAGAAATTAGTAAGACGACGAAGGAGGAAGTACTCTTGTTAGAAATTAAAACCAACGAATCAGAAGCGGCCGCAAGAATTATTGTAGTCGGAGTCGGTGGAGGCGGAAACAACGCAGTAAACCGGATGATTGACGAACAGATCGCGGGCGTGGAATTTATCGCAGTGAATACAGATAAGCAGGCACTGCAGCTTTGTAAAGCACCGACATTAATGCAGATCGGTGAGAAGCTTACAAAAGGGCTCGGCGCAGGGGCACAGCCGGAAGTAGGAGAAAAAGCGGCAGAGGAAAGTTCAGAAGAGATCTCGGCAGCGCTCAAAGGTGCGGACATGGTGTTCGTAACATGCGGTATGGGCGGCGGAACGGGCACAGGTGCTGCACCTGTTATTGCACGTATTGCAAAAGAGCAGGGAGCTCTTACAGTCGGAGTTGTCACAAAACCTTTCCGTTTTGAGTCAAAAACAAGAATGCAGAATGCATTGAGCGGAATTGATAAATTAAAAGAAAATGTAGATACGATTATCGTAATTCCGAATGACAAGCTTCTTGAGGTTGTTGACAGACGCACAACAATGCCGGAAGCTCTTAAGAAAGCCGATGAAGTTCTTCAGCAGGGTATTCAAGGTATCACAGATTTGATCAATGTTCCGTCACTGATCAACCTTGACTTTGCGGATATTCAGACAGTTATGAAGGATAAAGGCATTGCTCATATCGGTATCGGTGCAGGACGCGGAGACGATAAGGCTCTTGAGGCGGTAAAAGAAGCTGTTGCGAGTCCGCTGCTTGAGACGACGATTCAGGGTGCATCGAATGTTATCGTCAACGTATCTGGAGATATTACTCTTATGGATGCTTCTGATGCGGCTGATTATGTACAGGAACTTGCAGGAGAAGGCGCAAGTATTATTTTCGGTGCTATGTATGATGACGCGAAGTCCGATGAATGTACGATCACTGTTATTGCGACCGGGTTACATAATGTAGGCGGAAGCGCATCAAAATTAAAGGCGAGATTGGAAGGACAGCAGAAAGTCGGATCGATCCTTCCGTCCGGTGAATCGACAGTAAGAAGTCGTCTTGACAATGATGGAAGCAGAGTATCTGCGGCCAGACCACAGACATCCGCCAGACCGCAGGGAGGTACGATGCCGACTTTACAGCCGCGTACGCCATCCAGTACGGTGAAAGAGCAGTCTATTAAGATTCCGGATTTCTTTAAGAAATAAGCGAATCGGTATAATAATATAGAATTTTAAGACAGAATGGAATTTCATGTAAGAGTTCCATTCTGTTTTTTTGTTTTTTGTCGAAATATATTTACAGATACATGTCAATATATGACAAAATTTTCCTGTTTCTAAATATATAATAGATTCCGCACTACATAATTACGGAAGAGAAAGAAGGTGGACTATGTACTATGAATTATACATAGATGTATTTTTTTTACAAAATTTTATGTTAGACAGTCTGCTTTTAATGGCTGTAAACCGTGTTATGCAGTATAGGAATTCTTATGTGCGGATGCTTGCAGGAGGGGCAGCAGGCAGTTTTTTGACTTGTGTTGTGATAGCGCTTCCGCTTATGCCGGCGATAAAAACACTTCTGTTTGGCGTTGGGATTAATAGTGTGATGATATTTGCGGGACTTGGCGGAGATGTTTTGAAAAAGGGTAGAAAACAAAGTAAAAAAGAACTGGCTGCCTGGTTTTTGAGGACGCTGATCGTTCTGTATGCAGCGGCAGTTGTCTTCGGTGGGGCTGCGAATCTGTTTCGTCCGTATATGAAATTTGCCGGAGTGTTTTACGCAGTATTTGCAGTCGGATACTTTGCATTTACGGGAATGTGGAAGTTTATATCGCGCATAAGACAGAATACGAAAAATCTTCCGGAAGTAACATTGTATACAAGTCTTGGGGTAAAGAAAGTGATCGGTCTTATAGATACGGGAAATGAGCTCCGCGATTTTGCGTCTGATGATCCGGTCAATATTATTGATCCGCGATTGGCAGAGTCTATTACGACACATCCGGAATGGGAAAAAGGCTTTCATATGATTCCGTACAGCAGCATCGGAGGAGATGGAGTGATGAAGGTGTTTCGGATTGAAAAAATGTGTATTCACATGGATGAAGACATATGGATAGAAAATCCGCTTCTCGGGATGAGTGAAAGAACTCTTTCGGAAAAAGAACGATATGAAATGATCCTGAATCCGGGGATCTTTTTATAAGCGGTGAGTTAAAAGATATGGATTAATATCTTTTATATTTTATATTTACTGCCGCTTAAAATTACTAAAACAGGGGAATATAGGAGGATATGACATGATGATGAAAGTAGCTGTTCCGCAGCGGTTTAAGTTAAGAGTAGTACCTGATGTGAAAACCTTGATTTTCGGGAGCGGGAGAGAGGTGCATTATATAGGAGGAACGGAAGTCCTTCCGCCGCCTCTTGAGGGGATGAGAGAAAGCGAGATGATTAACCGGCTCGGAACAGAGTATGCAGAGGATGCAAAAAAAGTATTAATAGAACACAATCTCCGGCTTGTTGTATACATTGCGAAAAAGTTTGACAATACAGGCGTAGGCGTTGAAGATTTGATTTCGATCGGAACGATCGGTTTGATCAAAGCGATCAATACGTTTAATCCGACAAAAAAGATCAAACTCGCAACATACGCATCCCGATGTATTGAAAATGAAATTTTAATGTACTTAAGGCGTAATAGCAAGACAAAGATGGAGGTGTCCATCGATGAACCTTTGAATGTTGACTGGGATGGAAACGAGCTGCTTTTGTCGGATATTTTGGGAACGGAAGAAGATACGATTTATAAAGATCTGGAAAATGAAGCGGAGAGAAAACTTTTGATTCGTGCTCTGAATAAACTTAACAGCAGAGAAAAGCTGATTGTAAGTATGCGATTTGGATTGGATAATCCGGATGGAAAAGAAAAAACACAAAAAGAAGTCGCAGATCTGCTTGGGATTTCGCAGTCATACATATCGAGGTTAGAAAAAAAGATCATGCAGAGATTAAAAAGGGAAATGGTAAGATATGAATAATAGATGAAAAAATAAATGTATGCAGTCGGTTTTCGGCAGCATACATTTATTTTTATAATCCGGGAAAGTAAACAGATCAAGCGCGGTAATAATGAGCGTAAAGTCCGTTTTTATCAAGCAGTGATCCGTGAGTTCCGCGCTCGGCAATGCCGTCTTCTGTGATGACGATGATTTCATCGGCGTTTTTGATTGTAGAGAGACGGTGTGCGATTGTGATCGTCGTTCTGTCTTTAGAAAGTTCTTCGAGACTTTTTTGTATCCGCCGTTCGCTTTCATTATCAAGAGCGCTGGTAGCTTCGTCAAGAATCAGGATCGGAGGGTTCTTAAGGAAGACACGGGCAATAGAAATCCTCTGTTTTTGTCCTCCTGAGAGACGGGTTCCGCGCTCGCCTACATAAGTGGAATATCCATCGGGAAGTTCGCTGATAAAATCGTGAATATTTGCACGTTTTGCGGCATCTATGATCTCTTCATCCGACGCGTCCGGTTTTCCGTAGGCGATGTTGTCGCGAATCGTTCCCGAAAACAGATATACGTCTTGTTGTACGACGCCGATATGGCTTCGAAGACTTTTTAAAGTCAATGTTCGGACGTCTTTTCCGTCTATTGTGATCCTGCCGCCTGTCACATCGTAAAAACGTGGCAGAAGGGAACAAATCGTTGTTTTTCCACTTCCCGACGGACCGACAAGAGCGACTGATCTTCCGGCGGGAATTTCAAAAGATATGTGAGAAAGGACAGACGTATCGTCATCGGCATAGTGAAAAGATACGTCTTCATAGCGGACGAGGCCTTTTACATCTGTTAATTCTTCTGCGCCGGAAGCGTCTTTGATTTCAGGTTCTGTTTCCATGACGTCAAGAAAACGGCGGAATCCGGCAAGACCTTTTTGAATCATTTCAATAAGTTCTACGAGGATTTGGATCGGACTGATGAAAATACCGATATAAAGTGCATACATGGCAAGGTCTCCGACGTTCATGAATCCTTTTGCGATGAGGTATCCGCCATAGATAAGAGTGACGGAATACATCAACCCCTGAAACAGAAGATTCCATCCCATAAAACTTCCGATACAGTGATAATTCTCTTTTTTAGAGAGAAGAAAAGCGTGATTGCTTTTCTGGAATTTTTTCCGCTCTATTTCCTCATTTGTGAAAGATTGTACAACACGGATTCCGGCAAGGGTATCCTGGAGACTTGCATTGACATCTCCGATCTTTCTCCGGTTATCCATAAATGTTTCCTGCATTTTTTTGTTTTGGCGTATGGAAAAAACGAACATACATAAAACAATAATGGCAAGGGGCAGGGCGAGCCGCGCATTGATCAGAAAGAGGAAAATAAAAGAGCCGATGATCTTTACGACAGAAATAAAAAGGTTCTCAGGTCCGTGATGTGCAAATTCGGCAATGTCAAACAGATCGGAGACGAGTTTGCTCATCATCTGTCCTGAATTATTTTTGCTGTAATAAGAAAAAGAAAGTTTTTCATAATGATCAAATAGTTGTCGGCGCATATCACGTTCCATGCAGGCGCCCATCATATGTCCCTGATAACTTACATAATATTTGCAAAGACTTTGTATAAGGTACATGAAAAAAAGTCCGGCTGCAATGAATGGGAGCGCATGAAGGATGAGACTGCTGTCTTTCGTAAACAAAGTATTTGTCAGCACGCGCAGGATCTGCGGGTAAGCAAGATCGACAATGCTGATGAATGCAGCGCAAAGAAGGTCGATAAAAAAGACGGTCTTGTACGGTGCGTAATAGGTGATAAATTTCCGTAATGTATTCATAAACGTTATGCTCCTTTTTGGTAAAAAATACTGTTCTTATCTTAGCACATGAGATTTTTCTTGACAAGGCAGGGGCGCTGTAATAATCTAAAGGTCGCGGGATGAACTGTTACTAAAGGTCATATATTGATTAAAGGAGAGTTATTATATATGAATATATATCTTGCCCCATTGGAAGGAATTACGGGATGGATTTACCGCGGCGCCGTACAGAAGTGTTTTGGAGGGTTTGACAAGTATTTTATTCCGTTTATTAAGCCGAATCAAATGGGACGTTTCAGCGCGAGGGAGAAAAAAGATATTCTTCCGGAACATAATAAGGGGATGCATGCTGTTCCTCAGATATTGACAAATTGTGCAGAGGACTTTGTACAGACGGCAAAGAAGCTGGAACAATACGGGTATAAAGAGATTAATCTGAATGTAGGATGTCCGTCTAAAACTGTTGTGACGAAAGGGCGTGGAGCGGGCTTTTTAGCATTTCCGGAACGTTTGGATCTTTTTCTGGAAGAAGTGTTTCAAAATTGCCCGATCGATATTTCTGTAAAAACGCGGATCGGAACAGAAAGTGGTGAGGAATTTCCGAAACTTATGGATATTTATAATAAGTATCCGATAAAAGAGCTGATCATTCATCCCCGTACACAAAAAGATTTTTATAAAAATACTCCGCATATGGATGTGTTTGAAAAAGCGCTCGGCACAGGAAGGCATAAAATATGTTATAACGGAGATCTTACATCGGAAGAAGATGTCCGTAATCTTTCGGAACAGTTTCCGGAAGTAGAGAGTATAATGATCGGCAGGGGTGTTCTCGCCGATCCGGCGATTGCCCGGAAGATAAAAGGCAGAGATGGCGCGGATAAAGCGGAAATGCGTCATTTTCATGATATGCTATATGAAGCATATTGCGAAGAAATGTCCGGTGAAAGAACAGTTTTGTATAAGATGAAAGAACTGTGGTTTTATTTGGCGTCCTCTTTTACTAATAGCAGACCATACGCAAAGAAGATCAAAAAAGCGGAAAAATGTGTTGTGTACGAAAAAATTATAGAGGAACTTTTTGCGAATGAGGAAGTAATATAGAAATACAAAAAACAGCCGGATCTAAAAACATCCGGCTGTCTGTAACATAAGGATAAGAGGGGAGGAGTCATCCCTCCCCTTTGTTATTTTATAAAGCGTGCTCGTATACGGCTTCGGAAGTGAGCTGCACTTCCAGTTTCTTAAAGATTTTAATGTCTACGTCTGACAGCATGACAGATGTGTGCGCCTGGCATCCTGCAAGTTCGGGAAGCTGGGAAAGGGCAAGGCGTGCCTGCGGATTTGTTGCCGCGCTTGCGGATAGGGCGATAAGTACTTCATCTGTATGAAGCCGTGGATTTTTGCTCTTTAAATAATCTACTTTTAATTTTTGGATCGGTTCGATCGATTCAGGAGAAATAATATGAGTTTCGTGATCGATACCTGCAAGCACTTTCAGTACATTTAACAGAAGCGCCGCGCTTGCTCCGAGAAGATTGGTTGTTTTTCCGGTGATGATCCTTCCGTCACGCAGTTCAAGAGCGGCAGCGGGACCGTCTGTCTCTTTGGCGCGCTCTAAAGCTTTGACTACAACTTTGCGGTCTGTGACAGTAATCCCTGCCATATTCATAAGAAGTTCGATTTTCTGAGCTTCTTTCTCGGAAGTGCTGCCCTTTGCAAGAGCGTTCAGAGCATCAAAATAACGGCGGATGATCTCTTGCTTGGAAGCTTCACGGCAGGCTTCGTCGTCGCAGATGCAGTTTCCTGCCATGTTGACGCCCATATCAGTAGGAGACTTGTAAGGACTTTCTCCGTAAATCTTTTCAAAGATTGTATTTAATACAGGGAAAATCTCAACATCACGGTTATAGTTGACAGTCGTTTCTCCATACGCTTCAAGATGGAACGGGTCGATCATGTTTATGTCGTTTAAGTCGGCGGTTGCCGCTTCATATGCAAGGTTGACCGGATGCTTAAGCGGGAGATTCCATATAGGGAACGTCTCGAATTTTGCATATCCCGCAAGAACGCCCCGTTTATGCTCGTGATAAAGCTGGGAAAGACATGCTGCCATCTTGCCGCTTCCGGGTCCGGGAGCGGTGACGATAACAAGAGGTCTGCTTGTCTTGATATAATCATTTTTTCCATAACCTTCGTCGCTGATGATAAGCGGAATATTAGATGGATATCCGGGAATAAGATAATGAAGATATACCGGAATATGCAGCTTTTCAAGTCTGTTTTTGAACAGGAGGGCACTTTCCTGACCGGAAAATTGAGTGATTGTAACACTTCCTACATATAATCCCTGATCCTTGTATGTCTGAATCAGACGGAGAACATCTGTGTCATAGGTGATGCCCAGATCTCCGCGGATTTTATTTTTTTCAATGTCTTTGGCGCTGATGACGATAACGATCTCTGCCTGAGAACTCAACTCTTTTAAAAGACGGAGTTTACTGTCAGGAGCAAATCCCGGAAGAACACGGGACGCATGATAATCATCAAACAGTTTGCCTCCGAATTCAAGATAAAGCTTGTTGCCAAATTTTCCGATCCGGTTTCGGATATGTTCGGACTGCATTTTCAGATATTTTTCATTGTCAAAACCGATTCTCATTTTATTCTTCTCCACTTTTTCGTTCATTTTAATCCTGCATGCAAAAGAACGGCGGCAGGACATATTTCGTACTCAGTATACTATAAAATCTAACTGTTTTACAATATTTTCATAATCTTTTTATTGATTTATGCAAAAGCTGTACTTATAATGGTAATAACGTCATGCACGTTGTGCAATGACGCCGAAGATTTTTAGGAGGAACGGGATGGATAACAACCAGAATAAGAAGAATAATAAAAATAATCCGAATAATAACCGGCAGGGTTTGGGCATTGTGCTTATAACGACCCTGCTGGTGGCTTTTGTATTGATCGGATTCTTTTCTGCTATGGGCAATTCAAGTCAAAGGGAGATCAGTTATGACAAATTTCTTAAACTTGTAAGTGAACATAAAGTAAAAGAGGTAAAATTAGACAGTGAAAAGATTTATATTACATTAACGGACAAAGCCCGTGAGGAAGCGCGGAAAAAAGCTGTTGAGAAAGCGGAAGAAGAAGGACGCCTCAGTCCGTTTGAAGAAGCGATGGAAAGACTGCGTATCCAACTGCCTTCCGTAAAAAAAGAAGGGAAAGAACACGCGCCTGATTTTTATACGGGATATGTTGACGATGATACGCTTGTGACAAAACTTGACCGTGCCGGGGTTAAGTTTCAAAGTGAGATTCCGGATACGATCGGTCAGTTGTTTTTTGAAATGTTTGTCACGGTGATCCTGCCGGTTCTGCTTATGGTGTGGCTGTTCGCATATATGATGAAGCGCATGAATAAGGGCGGCGGAATGATGGGCATTGGAAAGAGCAATGCGAAGATGTACATGGAAAAAGAAACAGGAGTGACGTTCCGGGATGTGGCAGGAGAAGATGAAGCGAAAGAATCGCTTCAGGAAGTCGTTGATTTCCTTCATAATCCGGGAAAATACAGTGGGATCGGAGCGAAACTTCCGAAAGGAGCGCTTCTTGTAGGACCACCGGGAACAGGAAAGACACTTTTGGCAAAGGCGGTTGCGGGAGAGGCAAAAGTTCCGTTTTTCTCATTATCGGGTTCTGCGTTTGTGGAAATGTATGTCGGTGTCGGAGCATCCCGTGTTCGTGATCTGTTCAAACAGGCTCAGCAGTCGGCTCCGTGTATTGTGTTTATCGACGAGATCGACGCGATCGGAAAGACAAGAGATACGGCGATGGGCGGAAATGATGAGAGAGAGCAGACTCTGAATCAGCTTTTGGCGGAGATGGACGGATTTGATACGAATAAGGGACTTTTGATTCTGGCGGCAACGAACCGTCCGGAGATTCTTGATCCCGCGCTTCTTCGTCCGGGACGGTTTGACAGACGGATCATTGTCGATAAGCCGGATCTGAAGGGCCGTGTCGATATTTTAAAAGTACATGCAAAAGACGTTCGGATGGATGAGAGTGTGGACTTGGAAGCAATCGCGCTTGCAACATCCGGAGCAGTTGGTTCGGATCTTGCGAATATGATCAATGAAGCGGCAATCAATGCAGTAAAACACGGAAGGCAGGTTGTGAGTCAAAAAGATTTGTTTGAGGCGGTTGAAGTTGTTCTTGTCGGAAAAGAGAAGAAAGACCGGATCATGAGCGAGGAAGAGCGGAAAATTGTTTCTTATCATGAGGTAGGTCATGCCCTTGTGACAGCGCTTCAGAAAAATACAGAGCCGGTACAGAAGATCACGATCGTTCCGAGAACGATGGGCGCGCTGGGGTATGTGATGCAGACTCCGGAAGAAGAGAAGTTCTTAAATACAAAGAAAGAACTGGAAGCGATGATCGTTGTTGCGCTCGGAGGACGTGCGGCGGAAGAAATCGTGTTTGATACAGTAACGACAGGCGCGTCAAATGATATTGAACAGGCAACGAAAATCGCCCGTGCCATGATCACGCAGTATGGAATGTCAGACAGGTTCGGACTGATGGGGCTTGAATCGATCCAGAATAAATATTTGGATGGCCGTGCGGTTCTTAACTGTGGAGAGGCGACGGCGGGAGAGATTGACGAAGAAGTAATGAAGATGCTGAAATCTGCGTACGCAGAGGCGAAGAAACTTCTTTCCGAAAACAGAGAAGCTCTTGATAAAATCGCGGAATTTCTCATTGAAAAAGAAACGATCACAGGAAAAGAATTTATGAAGATATTCAGAGAAGTAAAAGGAATTTCCGAGCCTGAAGAAGGCGCGGTATCCGGTATAGAAGAGCGTGGGAGAATTGCGATGAAATAAGGAAATAAGGGTTGTTTTCCGTTTGAGAGAAAGCGGAGAGCGATCCTTTTTCTTTTGAAATCATAAAATCCGTCGAATCTTTCGGAGTTTTGGAAGAAAAAAATTTCCGGGAACGGATAGTTTGAGAATAAGAGGGAAAATAGATGGGATACAGAAACAGTTATATATCGCCGCTTGGCAGGATATTGCTGACAGCGGATGAGATCGGACTGACCGGACTGGCGTTTGAAGGACAGAAAAATGCTGTTCAAGGCTTGCCCCGGGAAAGTGAGGAGAAAGAGACAACACTTTTTTCGGATGTGAAAAAATGGCTGGATATATATTTTTCAGGAGTGGAACCGGACTTTCAAATACCGATTCATTTGGAAGGAACCGATTTTCAGATGTGTGTGTGGGAGATACTTTGCACGATCCCGTATGGAGAGACAACGACATACGGCGCAATCGCAAAGCAGATCGCACATGACAGAGGAATTTCAAAGATGTCGAGTCAGGCGGTTGGAAATGCTGTCGGACGCAATCCTGTGTCGGTGATCGTTCCGTGTCACAGAGTGATCGGAGCAAAAGGAAATCTGACAGGATATGCAGGCGGAATTGAGAGAAAAGCAGAGCTTTTAAAAATAGAACAAAACAAAATGCCACTGAGCAGTATCCCTTTTGATAAAGTGAAAGAGAATGTTTATAAAAAATAAGTTTTTCTTGTTTTTTTATATATGGGAAGTATAATAAAGTTTATGGAAAACAATAATTTTAACATACAGGAAGAATTAAAAAAGCTTCCCGCAAGACCGGGCGTATATCTTATGCATGACGAGCGGGACGAGATCATTTATGTCGGGAAAGCGATCAGTTTAAAAAACAGAGTGCGGCAGTATTTTCAAAGCAGCAGAAATAAAGGCGTCAAGATAGAACAGATGGTGACGCATATCAGGCGTTTTGAGTATATTGTGACAGATTCGGAGTTGGAGGCTCTTGTATTAGAGTGTAATCTGATCAAAGAACATCATCCAAAGTACAATACGATGCTGATGGATGATAAAACATATCCATTTATCAAAGTGACGGTGAACGAACCCTTTCCGAGAGTTTTGCTGGCAAGGAAAATGCTGAAAGATAAGGCAAAATACTTCGGTCCGTACACGAGCGCGCAGGCGGTTAGAGATACGATTGATCTGATCCATAAATTGTACCATGTAAGGAGCTGCAATCGAAATCTTCCAAAAGATATCGGGAAAGAACGTCCTTGTCTTAATTATCATATCAAGCAGTGCGACGCTCCGTGTCAGGGCTATATTTCTCAGGAAGAGTACGGGGCGGCGATCGCGGAAGTATTGAAGTTCTTGAATGGAAATTATGATGTGATCTTGAAAGAGTTGGAAGAAAAGATGAATACCGCCTCTGAGAATCTGGAGTTTGAACGTGCGATCGAATACAGAGAACTGATAAATAGTGTGAAAAAGATTGCTCAGAAACAAAAGATCACAGATTCGAGCGGAGAAGACAGAGATATTCTGGCGGCAGCTTCGGAAGGGGAAGATGCGGTTGTTCAAGTGTTTTTTATAAGGGGAGGACGGCTGATCGGAAGGGATCATTTTTATCTTCGTATCTCAAGCGGAGAAAAAACATCCGGTATTTTAGACAGTTTTATTAAACAGTATTATGCGGGAACGCCTTATATTCCGGGAGAACTGATGATTCAGGAGGAAATCAAAGACAGAGAATTGATCGAAACGTGGCTTACCTCAAAGCGTGGACAGAAAGTGACGGTAAAAGTTCCGAAAAAAGGAACGAAAGAAAAACTGGTCGAATTGGCCTCTGACAATGCGAAGCTTGTTTTGAGCAAAGACAAAGAGCGGATGCGAAGAGAAGAAGGCCGTACAATCGGAGCTGTAAAAGAAATAGAAGCACTGCTTGGCATTTCGCAGATCAGGCGTATGGAAGCTTACGATATTTCCAATACGAACGGTTTCGAGTCGGTCGGATCTATGGTCGTCTATGAGAGAGGAAAACCAAAACGAAATGATTACAGAAAGTTTAAGATCAAAGGAATCCAAGGCGCAGATGATTACGGAAGTATGAGAGAAGTGCTGACCAGACGTTTTACTCATGGTTTGAAAGAGCGGGAAGAGAACGGAGAGCTTGGAAAGTTTACTGTATTTCCGGATCTGATCTTGATGGATGGAGGAAAAGGTCAGGTAAACGTGGCGCTTCAGGTATTAGAGGAACTGCATCTGAATATTCCGGTGTGCGGCATGGTAAAAGATGATTTTCACCGGACGAGAGGACTCTATTTTCAAAACGAAGAGATTTCGATTGAAAAATCATCCGAAGCTTTCCGCCTTATTACACGAATTCAAGATGAGGCGCATCGGTTTGCGATCGAATACCACCGGCAGCTCAGAGGAAAAGGTCAGGTACATTCCATCCTGGATGATATAGAAGGGATCGGACCTGCGAGAAGAAAAGTGCTTATGCGTCATTATTTAAGTTTGGACGCGATCAAAGCAGCTTCACAAGAAGAACTTGCGAAGCTTCCTTCTATGAATGAAAAGGCGGCGCAGGCGGTATACAATTTTTTTCATACATGATATGATAAGAGAAATGAATAAAGAATGTCTCCGGATGAGGGTGGAAAGCCGATCCGGCTATGAAAAATAAAATGAAAGGAACGGAAAATATATGGGACGAGGAATTAAACTAAGTGAAATCGCAGAAAGGATGGATCTGAAAAATCTGACGCCGGAGTTAGATCTGACAGAGAAAGAAGTCCATGTACCGGACGTCAACAGACCGGCGCTTCAGTTGGCGGGCTTTTTTGATCATTTTGACTCAAACCGCGTACAGATCATCGGGAATGTAGAGTACACATATATGCAGACGCTGACAGAAGAGCGGAGAGTGTATATTTATGAAATGCTTCTGAAACACCCGATTCCGTGCATGGTATTTTGCCGGGGGATAGAGCCGGGCGACGTGTTTTTAAAAAAGGCGGTGGAAAGTAATGTGCCGGTATTTAGCGCATCCAAACCGACATCTGATTTTTCTGCGGAGATCATCCGTTGGATGAACGTAAAGCTTGCGCCGTGTATTTCGATTCACGGAGTTCTTGTAGATGTATATGGCGTCGGTGTTTTGATCATGGGAGAAAGCGGGATCGGAAAAAGTGAAGCTGCACTTGAGCTGATCAAGAGAGGACATCGTCTTGTGACGGATGATGTAGTGGAAATACGGAAAGTGAGCGATGAGACGCTTGTAGGCTCTGCGCCGGATGTGACGAAAAACTTTATTGAGTTAAGAGGAATCGGTATCGTCGATGTAAAATCAATGTTCGGTGTCCAAAGCGTCAGAGAAACTCAGAATATCGATCTTGTCATTACACTGGAAGACTGGAGCAGAGAAAAAGAGTATGACAGGCTCGGACTGGAAGAAGAGTATACGGAATTTCTCGGAAATAAAGTCGTATGCCACAGTATCCCGATCAGACCGGGAAGAAATCTTGCTATTATCGTAGAGTCAGCCGCGGTAAACCACAGACAGAAGCAGATGGGTTATAACGCGGCGCAGGAATTATATAAACGTGTGCAGGAAAATCTTGCGAAAAAAAGATAAAAGATAAGGAAGGAGATCAGGAATTATGAATTATTGTTTCGGCGTTGACATCGGAGGCACAACAGTTAAGATAGGGTTGTTTGAAGAGACGGGAACTATTGTTGAAAAATGGGAGATTCCGACGAATACATTGGCTGATGGAGAGGCAATTTTGCCGGATATTGCATTTTCGTTAAAAACAAAGATAGAAGAGCGAAAACTATCCGAAGAAGACATCCTCGGGATCGGAGTCGGAGTTCCGGCGCCTGTGACGGCAGAAGGAATTGTAAACGGGAGCGCGAATCTCGGATGGAAATATAAAGAAGTGAAAAAGGAAATGGAAGAGCTGACAGGTTTGAAAGCGTACATCGGAAACGATGCGAATGTTGCCGCTCTCGGTGAAATGTGGAAAGGCGGCGGAGCCGGAGAGAAAAATATGATCATGGTAACGCTTGGCACAGGAGTAGGAGGCGGAGTGATCATTGACGGAAAGATGCTCGTCGGCAATAACGGAGCAGGAGGAGAAATCGGACATATCTGCGTAAACTATGAAGAGACCGATCGCTGTGGCTGTGGGAATAAAGGATGTTTGGAACAGTATGCGTCTGCTACGGGAATTGTCCGTTTGGCGGAACAAAAATTAAAAACAGAAAAACGGGAAACGATTCTTAATAAAGATGCGATTACGGCAAAAGATGTGTTTGATGCGGTAAAGGCAGGCGACGAAGTGGCGGATGAGATTGCGGCTGAGTTTGGAAAATATCTCGGATACGGACTTGCCAATCTTGCGGCAGTCGTGAATCCGGCAGTGTTTGTCATCGGCGGAGGCGTTTCCAAAGCCGGCGAAGTACTGATTCCGTACATAGAGAAACCGTATAAAGAAAGAGCGTTTTTTGCAGATAAAAATGTAAGATTTGTTCTTGCACAGTTGGGAAATGATGCGGGAATCTGCGGATCAGCCAAGCTCGTGTTAGACGAGAAGAAAAATTGATGTTTTCTTCGTTTGATGTTTGAAATATCTGAAATAAAGAATATATTTTTAAAACAAAAATATTTGAATTGAAATCATTGAAATAAAACCACCATATAGGATAAAACGATATGGAAAAAATAAGTTTATCCTATGTTGTGGTTTTTTTATTTTTGTTTTTAATAATCAAAATGTAAAAAATAGACAAAAAAAGAATACTTAATACGATAAAAACGGATTAAAATTAAAAAAATGTTGTGTAAACAGACTAAAATCTTTGAAACAAAGAAAAAGTGTTGACTTAAAAGAAATATATGATAAAATATAGACAAATAAAGAAATAAAGTTTCCGGCCGGAAGCTAAAGAGCATGAAAATGCGGGTGACTGAAAAAAGTAAAATTTGAAAAGAAACCCCGGAATACAGAATGGAAAAAGAGGAGAATGAAAAGATGAAAGCATTAGCAAGATATGGAAAAGAATTTGGCGGATATCGTATGATCGACGTTCCGAAACCGACATGTGGTCCGGAAGATATTATTATTGAGATCAAGGCGGCTGCAATCTGCGGAGCAGATATGAAACACTATAAAGTGGATAATGGCTCCGATGAATTCAACTCGATCCGCGGACATGAATTTGCAGGTGAGATCGTGGAAGTTGGCGAGAAAGTAACGGACTGGAAAGTGGGACAAAGAGTTGTGTCTGACAACAGCGCTCATGTATGCGGCGTTTGCCCGGCTTGCGAACAGGGAGATTTTCTCTGCTGTGAAAGCAAAGTAAACTTAGGTCTTGATAATAATACATGGGGCGGCGGATTTTCTAAATACTGTAAAGTTCCGGGAGAGATCCTGAGAATCCATAAACATGCGATCTGGGAGATCCCGGAAAATGTAAAATATGAAGAGGCGGCGGTACTTGATCCGATCTGTAATTCATACAAAGCGATCGCGCAGCAAAGTCATCTCCTTCCGGGACAGGATGTCGTAGTATTCGGAACAGGACCGCTTGGATTATTTGCAGTACAGGTAGCAAGAATTATGGGTGCGGTCAACATCGTTATGGTAGGACTTGACGAGGACGTTCCGGTTCGCTTCCCGGTTGCAAAAGAGCTTGGAGCTACACACTGCGTAAACGGTTCAAAAGAAGATGTAGTAAAAAGATGTACAGAAATCTGCGGAAGAGATAACTTGGGTCTTGTCGTTGAGTGCTCGGGAGCAAACATCGCTTTGAAACAGGCAATCGAGATGCTTCGTCCGAACGGAGAGGTCGTTCGCGTGGGAATGGGATTCAAACCGCTTGAATTTTCAATTAATGACATCACTTCATGGAACAAGAGCATTATCGGACATATGGCATATGATTCTACATCATGGAGAAATGCAATCCGTCTTCTTGCTTCCGGTCAGATAAAAGTACAGCCGATGATCACTCACAGACTTGGTCTTTCCGAGTGGGAAAAAGGATTTGAACTGATGGCGAAAAAAGAAGCGATCAAAGTAATTTTCACATATGATTTTGATGACGAGGATTGATGACCGGAGGAGAAACAATGGAAAAGAAATTACTGCTTGCGCCATCTATGGGGTGCTGCGATTTATATGATTTTGGTCATCAGGTAAAGTTTATTGATGAACATGCAGATTTTCTTCATATCGATATAAAAGACGGAAACTACGTAAAGACGTTTGGCGTCGGCCCTGATTTTATGACAGTTTTGAAGAAAGTTGTCAAAAAACCGATGGATGCACATTTAATGGTAAAACATCCGCAAGATTATATTGAGGCATGTGCTGCAGCAGGAGCAGCTTATATCACTCCGCACACAGATTGCATTGAAAGTGATGCTTTTGTGACGATCAACAAGATCATCTCTCTGGGATGCAAAGCCGGGATTGCCATGAACCCGGCAGCTCCCTTAGAGGCGATTCGATATTACCTTCCCCTTCTGTCGAAAGTAACGATTATGATCGTAGATGCAGGATATGCCGGCCAGAAGGTAATCACACAGATGTATGATAAAATACGTACCCTTGCAAAATGGAGAGAAGAGATGAAGCTTGATTTTCTGATCGAGGCAGACGGATCGATGAATGCAGGCGTTTATGCTCCTCTTTATGAAGCGGGTGCGGATATGGTTGTACTCGGACCTCCGGCTCTTTGGAATAAAGATGAGGATATCGAAAAGGCGTGGGCGATCATGGAACAGGAAGTAAAAAGTGAACTCGCCGGAATGTAAAATACAATACAGACAGTTTCATGTACATAGAAAAAGAGGCTGCCGCAAAGAATGAGAAAAGAAAGGGAATTATTATGGGAACAAGAAAAAGCGCAAATATCGGCGCACGACTCGACCGACTTCCGAATTCGGGATGGCATATTAAAATGTGGCTTGTCACAGCTTTTGCCTTGTTGGTATGCTGGTCAAACGGAATAGGAGGCTCGGTTCAGAATATTTTGCTTAACGAGCTTCATTGGCTAGAACCGGGTACAAAACTCCTTGCAATGTGGGGAACAACTTATACGGCAGGACAGCTTTTCGGAGCGCTTGTCGGAGGTCCTATCGGAGATAAAATAGGACGTAAAAAAAGTATTCTTTTATATGAAATTATCCATATTATCGCCATGCTCGGCGGCGCGATCGCACCGAATATCTATGTATTGTATGTATTCAGACTTGTACAGGGATTCGGACTCGGAGCGCTTCTCGTAGTTCTGTTTGCGGGATTTACAGAGTATGTGCCGGGAAGAAACCGTGGCGTATGGTCAAGCCGTAACTCCTTTATCGGAAACTGGGCTCACCCGATCTGTAACGGAATTGCATTTTTGATCGTGACAACAGGAATCAGCTATAATATGAACTGGAGAATCCAGTATATGATCCCGTCTGTTCTTTCTATTATTGCATCCATCATTATTGCAAAGAAGCTTCCGGAGTCTCCGCGTTGGTTAGAGGCACAGGGAAGAGTTGACGAAGCAGACGCGATCCTTACAAAGATTGAAAAAGAAATTGAAGCGTCAACAGGAAAACCGCTTCCGCCTGTAACAGAAGAGCCGAAAGAAGTAAAACAGCTTCCGTACTCAGCTCTGTTTAAAGGCAAACTTTTGAGAAGAACGATCGTAGGTTCTCTTGTATTGATCGGCATGAACACGATCCAGTATACATTGATGACATGGATGCCGTCCTTGTTGAAATCAATGGGATATGATACATCACAGTCACAGTTTATGACAATGTTCGGACTGTTTGGCGCTCCGTTTGGAATCTTTATCGCATCGCTGATCATGGATAAGATTCCGAGAAGAGTTATGGGCGTGATCCTTCTGGCGGCAATGGCCGTACTTGGAGTTATTACAGGACAGCAGACAACAATGACAGCATTGATCGTAACAACATTCTTTTTGAACACGGCAATTTATATGTACGTATGCTATGCTTCCGCAGTGTATGTTCCGGAAATGTGGCCTACGTCAGCGAAACTGTCCGGTTCCGGCTTCTGTAATGCGATCGGACGTGTCAGCAATATTTTCTTCCCGTTCCTCGTAACAAGCGTTGCGGCAGGTTCTATGGGAAGCGCGGGAGTGTTTGTTCTGATCTCAGTTGTTGCCGTAGTAATTGCAGTATGTATTCTGATCTTCGGCGTAGAGACAAGAGGAGAGTCTGTAGAAGATATCGGAAATGTTGAATAAATAAAAACAAATGAAATAAATGCAGGTGAACAAGTGAATGATCTTCCTGTTCTCCGGATATCTAAGAACAGGAAGAAAAGTAAAAAGTAAAAGGTGAAAGGAAGGATGTAAAATGAAAAATTCAGAAGCAATCTTAGTGACTCCAAAACATTTTGAAATACAGGAATGTCCGGTTCCGGAGCCGAAAGATCATGAAATTCTTATGAAAGTAGAGTATGTCGGAATGTGCGGATCTGATATTCATGGATTTGAATTTGGACCGTTTATTCCTCCGAAAGATCCGAACCAAAAGATCGGTCTCGGACATGAGGTGGCGGGAGAAGTTGTTAAAATAGGAGCGAAAGTAACAAAATTTAAAGTCGGAGACAAAGTGCTTATTGAGCCGGGTGTTCCGGATGATACATGCGAGTATTGCCGTACAGGCCGTTATAATATTTGTCCGGGAGTTGACTTCATGGCAACACAGCCGAATTATAAAGGGGCGCTGACACAGTATATGACTCATCCGGAAGAATGGACATATCACATTCCGGAAGGGATGACAACGATGGAAGGGGCTCTCGTAGAGCCGGCGGCAGTCGGAATGCATGCTGCGGTTCTCGGAGGAGCACAGCCGGGTAAAAGTATCGTCATCCTCGGAGGAGGAACAATCGGTCTGATGGTTCTTCAGGCTTGTATCAGCCTCGGGGCAACAGATATTACAGTTGTAGATGTTATTGAAAAACGTCTGGAACTTGCAAAAAAATTAGGAGCTGCAAGAGTAATCAACGGAAAAGAAGAAGATACGGTTGCGGTTCTTAGATCGGAAGAAATGTACGGAGATCATGGCGTGGATCTCGTATTTGAGGCGGCAGGAGCTGTATTTACGGCACAGCAGGCAGTACAGATCGTAAGCCGGGGCGGTAAAATCATGATGGTAGGAACACAGTCGAAGCCGGTTCCGATCGATTTCTTAAAGATTAACCGTGAAGTGACGATTCAGACATCATTCCGTTATTGCAATAACTTCCCGCAGACGATCGAAGCAATCTCATCAGGAAGATTTAATGTAAAAGATATGGTAACGAACATTTATGATTATGAAGACGTGCAGAAGGCATTTGAAGAAGCAATCGATCCTGTGAAAAAGACGGAGATGGTTAAAGGCGTGATCAAAGTAGCAGAATAGTAAAATTGTGAATCTATCCGACTCGGGCGATATGAAAGTGCATAAATCCAAGTTTGGGTCGTTGAAAAGAAAAGGAGAAAAGTTATGATTTCAGATATCAGATATTGGGAAAAGAAAGCAAGTGAAGGACATTATGCAATCCCTCATTTTAATGTATGGAATGCAGAGATGCTGATGGGAGTTATTGATGCGGCGGAAGAACTGCGCGCGCCGATCATTATTTCATTCGGAACAGGATTTACGGGAAATACTTCTTTTGAAGATTACTGTTATATGATGGAATCTATGGCGAAAAAGGCAAGTGTTCCGGTAATTCTTCACTGGGATCACGGCCGCAATATGACGATCCTTCAAAATGCCGTAGACCATTGCATGAATTCTGTAATGCGTGACGCTTCTGCTCTTCCGTACGAACAGAACGTTGCAGAGATCAAAAGATGCGTAGATTATTTCCACGCTTATAACATTCCGGTTGAGGCAGAACTTGGACATGTAGGAAACGAGACGATCTACGAAGAAGCGTTGTCCGAGTATCACTATACAGATCCGAAACAGGCAAAAGATTTCGTAGACAGAACAGGATGTGATTCTCTGGCTGTTGCGATCGGAAACGTACACGGCGTTTATTCTTCTGAGCCGAAGCTGGCATTTGATATTTTGGAAGAGGTTGCAAATGCAGTTGACGTTCCGCTTGTACTTCACGGAGCATCAGGTATCGGAGATGAAGATATTAAGAAAGCGATCTCTCTTGGAATCGCTAAGATCAATATACATACAGAATTATGCCAGGCTGCTATGGAAGCGATCAACGAACATAAAGACGAGCCGTTCCTGGCTGTGGAACGTGCGGTAAGACAGGCTGTAAAAGAACGTGCAATGTACAAGATCAAATTATTTGGTGATGACGGAAGGGCTGATGAATAAGGTGAGTAAAGATTTGGACGTAATGATTATCGGGGCGGCGATCGTAGATCTGCCGCTGCGCCCGGTAAGTAAAGAAGTGTTTGACGTTGTATCTTATCCGGTAGACGGAATTGCGATGACGATCGGAGGAGATGCGCTTAATGAATCGACCATTATTACAAGACTGGGACATAAAGTTGCTTTGATGAGCTGTATCGGTGTCGATGTAGCCGGAGCGTTTGTGTTAAGTCATTGTGAAAGAACAGGAATCGATACAAAATATATCAAACAAGATCCGGCGATCGATACTTCGATCAATGTCGGTCTGGTAGCGGCTGACGGAGAGAGAACTTTTATCACGAACCGTCAGGGAAGTCTTTGGAAATTTAAGTACGAAGATCTGGATATGTCAGCTTTAAAAGGAGCAAAGATTCTTTCGTTTGCAAGTATTTTCAACAATCCGCTTTTTGATAATAAAGCGCTTGTATCTGTATTTTCCAAAGCAAAAGAAGAAGGTATGATCATTTGTGCCGATATGGTGTCGCCAAGATTGAATGAGAAACTGGAAGATATTACGGAAGCGTTGAGTTATGTAGACTATTTCTTCCCGAATTTTGAAGAGGCAAGTGAAATGACGGGAGAGACAGACGAAGCGAAAGTGGCTGATAAGTTATATGCCTGCGGTGTGAAAAACGTCATCATGAAGATCGGTAAAAGAGGATGCTACATCCGTAATGCAGACGGTGCGATGATCGTTCCGGCATGCAAAGGAGTGACGGCAATCGATACGATCGGAGCGGGAGATAATTTCGCCTCCGGATTTATTACAGGCCTTTTGGAAGGAAAAGATATCCGTGAATGTGCGATCTATGCAAACTGTACTGCAGCTGTTTCTGTTCAGTATGTCGGCGCGACAGGCGGTGTGACAGATAAAGCGATCGTAGATAAGATGCTTGCGAAATACCGTGAAGATTATAAATAATATCTGCATACTTAAAAGTGTTTGGTTGGATGAAATAGGTTAAGAAAGGGATAGACAGCTATTATGAAAACGATGAAATTAGGAAAGACAGGAATAGATATTTCAAGAATCGGACTTGGAACATGGTCGATCGGAGGCGGTTCTGCGTGGGGCGGAGATCATGAGCTTCAGACAGTTGTAGATACGATAAGGGAAGCTCCTAAGGCAGGAGTCAATCTGATCGATACAGCTCCGGGATACAATTTCGGAAACAGTGAAAAAATTCTCGGAAAAGCTCTCGAGAAAATGAATCGCGAAGAAGTTGTGATCATTACGAAATGCGGAGTTACATGGGATCAGGAGATGAAAGGAGACCTGTTTAATAAAGTAAACGGGATTCAGCTTTATAAAAACCTGAACAGCGAGTCTGTGAAAAAGGAAATTGTCGGCTCTCTTGAGCGTCTCGGAACAGATTATGTGGATGTGTATATGACACATTGGCAGTCTGTGGAAGGATCAGAATATTATGTGCCGATCCAAAAGACAATGGATGTTTTAAATGAGTTAAAAGCTCAGGGAAAAATCCGTGCGATCGGAGCGGCAAACGTAGATATCGACCAGATCAAAGAATATTTGAAATGGGGAGATCTTGATATTGTTCAGGCGAAATATTCGATACTTGATCGTGGTATTGAAGATGAGATTATTCCGTGCTGTCGTGAAAACGGTGTGACGATCCAGGCGTACTCTCCGCTTGAGATGGGACTTCTTTCGGGAACGATGCCGAGAGATTATCAGCCGGTCGGAGCACAGATTCCGAAAAAATGGTTCCAGCCGGATAATATGCAGGCGGCAATGGATATGATGGATAAATGGAAACCGCTTTGCGAAAAATATAATTGTACAATCGCAAATCTGGCTCTTGGATGGATACTGGCACAAGGAGATTTCCTGAATCTTCTCAGCGGCTCGACAACAGTAGATCAGATTAAAGAAAATGTAAAATCAGCTGAATTGGAACTTGATCCGGAAGATGTCGCTTATATGCGCGAGCTTGCGGAAGAAATCGATAAATAAGAGGCAACTGTATTTTAAAGATTGTTTGCCTGTATATATTTCCGAGTCTGAATATTTCAAAAGGAGAAATCATGTTTTCAAAGAATAAAGGTCTTGCAAAAACCAACTCAAAGGAGTTATTATTAAATAAAAGTGGTGTGAATAGCGGTGGAAAAGGCGCAGAAAGGGAAGAAAGCATGGCGGGCAAGGAAAGATTAATGGCAATCCGTCAAACGATACAGACGCAGAAGAAAGCGTCTGTAGGAGAATTGAGTAAAATATGCAGAGTGACGGAAGAGACAATACGCAGAGATTTGGATAAGTTGGAGGCAGATGGCGTCGTGACCCGGGTTCACGGCGGTGCGATCTGGAATGAAGGCATTCAAAAAGAAGGAGTTCATTTTTATCGGAGGATGAGCAAACATCTGAAAGAAAAGCAGGAGATTGCCCGCAAAACGGCGAAACTTTTCGAGGGAAAGACAACGATGATCGCGGATTCCAGCACAACGGTGATGGAGGCGTTGAAGCTGCTGCCTCAGTCTCCTGATATAACGGTTGTGACAAATTCGACTGAGGTATTCCGTGAATTTCAGCAGTCTCCTCTTAATATTATCTCGACTGGGGGAGAGTATAATAAGAAATCACTTTCTTTACAAGGGCAGCTTGCCAAGACAAACATTCTGAAATATAATGTAAGCCTTGCATTGATCAGTTGTAAAGGACTGAGCATTGAAAAAGGCGTGCTTGATTCAAACGAAAGCGAAGCTGAGGTAAAGAAGGCAATGCTCTCGCAGGCTGAGGAAGTTGCGCTCTTAGTTGATTTTTCAAAATTTGATCAGTCGGCATTTGTGAACCTGATCGATCTTCAGAAGGTGAATTACATTATTACAGACAGGAGTCCTTCGGAAAAGTGGATAGAGTATTGCTCTGAACAAGGGATTGAATTGATTTATTAAATTGTTTAGGAAATTTTCGGATTTCGATTAAGAATTATCATTTGAATAAAAAAGGGATGACCGATGCGTTTTTTGCAGCGGTCATTCCTTTTTTATAGGTATTAAATTATGTGTAGAAAACAATCATAAATAAAATGTATGAATCAAAGAAAATAGAAGAAAACAAAAAAATATATAACAAAAATAACGGATAAAATCTGTTTAAAACATAGAAAATCTTTGAATCAAAGAAATAATGTTGACAATAATTTGACAAAAATGTACAATAAATATCAGGAAATCCCATTGTATTCGACGATATAGACATAAAGGGATAAAAACGAAAAACACAGAAAATTAAGGAGATGGAGAGATGAAAGAAAAAGAAAAAAAGAATACGATCGTGAAACGTATGATATTCGCGGTGGCAGCCGGATTCGTGGTTGGTTTTCTCATGCTCTTTTTGAGGGAATTTCTTCTGGAAAGCGGGAAATCAGGAATATGGAAAACAGTGGATGCAATCTTTTTTCAAGATGTAACAAAGACAAACGGAATTGAAGGTATCGGTATTTTATATATTGTCGGTCAGTTGTTTATGAGAGGACTTCAGTTGGCGATCGTTCCTCTTGTACTTACTTCTCTGAGTCTGGCAATGTGCAGTCTGGCGAATCCGGAGAGACTCGGAAAGATCGCAGGGAAGACGTTTATCACATACATTTGCTTTTATGCAGTGGCAGCAGCTCTTGCGGGAGCAGCGGCATATTTTGTGAAAACAATGGGATGGTTCGACGTACAGCTTCCTAACGAGATGGTGACAGAAGCGGTGACGATGGAAGGATATAACCCTCTGGTGACAGTCGTCAATGCAGTTCCGTCTAATATTTTTTCGGCATTTTCATCTAATAACGAGATCATATCTGTCGTAGTTGTTGCGATCATTCTCGGATTGTGCATGACAGTGCTTGGCAAAAAGACAGAACCTCTTCGTAAAGTCATTGAAAATTTAAATGATGTCGTACAACTTTTCTTGAATTTCCTGATCGATAAGATCGGACCGGTTGCAATTTTTTGCATGATCACAAGAACGCTTGCGGTGTATGGAATCGAATATATTAAACCGACGCTTGTATGGATCGTTACTACGATTGTTGTAAGTCTGGTGCTTGTCTTTACAATTTATCCGGTAGGGATATTCCTTACAACCCGGCTGAATCCGATTCCGTTTGTGAAGAAAACGTTGAAGATCGGCTTGTTTGCGGCAGCGACAAACTCTTCTGCGGCAACACTTCCGCTGAATACAAAGACATGTACGGAAGAACTGGGATGTTCAAAAGAAATCAGCAGTTTTGTTCTTCCTACAGGTATGACGATCAACATGAACGGTACGACAGCGATGCATATGATCGCGATTACATTTATTGCGACGGCGGCAGGAATTGATATTAAGCCTTCAACACTTGCCATAGCAGCTTTTCTTTCTATCTGTACGGCGATGGGAACTCCGGCAATTCCGGTTGCGGGAACGACGATGGTGTATGTTGTCATGACAGGGTTGGGAATGAGCTCTGAATTATGTATGATCGGATATTCGCTTGTACTGGCGATGAATTATCTTCCGGGAATGGCGGTAATTACCTTGAATGTAATCGGTGACGCAGCCACAAATGTGATCGTAAGCTTTAAAGAGAAAGTGCTGAATAAAGATGTTTACTATAAATAGAAGATAAATAAAATTGTAAAAGTACAGAATAAAGAAATAGTTTAGAAAAAAAGAATATAATGAAATCTTGTAATATCATGATGAAACAAAAAACAGGAATCGCCGCATTGAACTTAGTTCAGTGCGGCGATTCCCGCTTTCGCGTGTAAACCTCCCACTATGAGATTCGCAGATAGTTAAGAGATGTTACGGCAATTAGTTTCGAGATTGAGGAATGACTTCAGGATCTTCCGGTTCGGGATTCGGTTCGGGATCCGGCGTAGGCGTAACCGAATCCGCATCATCGTCATCATCATCTCCGTTTGTGTTTCCTGAGTTTTCGGAGCTGCTTGAATTGTTGTTTGTCGAATTATCCTCGTTGTTCTCGTCATCTTTACTTTCGTCATCTGTCTTTCCGTGTCCCGGACAAGTTTCTTTTGTCAAAGTATCTTTATCAAAATACTCTGTGATGGAAGGACATCCGTTCACTGCAAGTTTTCCTGTCTGGGTACAGATCGTTCTTTGTACAACAGAAGCAGGAGGAGTGAAGTTTTTATATTCTAATTCTGCGTGGATACGATCCATAATGTGCTTCCATATTACTTCATGCCATGACTGATTCCAAAACTGTTCCAGTGTTTTATCCTCGTCATATCCGGTCCATACAGAACAGGTGTAGTAAGGCGTATATGCGGATAACCAAAGATCAGTACTGTTTTCCGTTGTACCTGTTTTACCTGCTGCAGGCATGTTGTCAAGTCTTGCAGGCGTTCCGGTTCCACGGTTGATCACGTCCTGCATAGCGCTTGTCAAAAGAAATGCTGTCGATTCTTTTAAAACACGGCGTGTTATAGGTTTTGAATTATCGATCAGGACGTTGCCGTCGTGATCAAGAATTTCTGTATAAAGGAGCGGTTCGGTATAAATTCCGCTATTTGCGATCGTGGCATAAGCGGCGGTCATTTCAATATTGTAAACACCTCTTGTAATACCTCCGAGAGCGGTAGCCTGTGCGATATCCGACATACCCGGATAGTTCGGATCATTATTTACAAGTGTCGTAAAACCGAAGTTTTCGAGATATTTGTATCCCTTTTCAAGTCCGACTGTCTCGGTCAGAGTGCGTACGGCGCAAACGTTCATGGAGTGTTCGATAGCATAGCGTACGCGGGCGCTTCCGATGTATTTGTTATCCCAGTTGTTTACCGACTGTCCGCTGGCATACCGGTACGGCTCGTCTTTGATCGTTGTTGCAAGAGTCATGCCGCACTCGTTTAATCCTGGGGCATAAGTGGATAAAATTTTAAAGCAAGATCCCGGCTGTTTCGGGGAAGCTGTGGCGCGGTTTAAAGATAAGCTGGTCGTCTTTGCTCCGCGTCCGCCGACAATGGCTTTTACATGTCCTGTATATTGATCCATTAATACGACGGAAACCTGAGGCTGAAGCGTAATGTTTAAACGTTCGTCTACAATATCGCCTGCATCTGTATTAATGCCGAGAGTGCCTTTATATTGTTCGATAGAAGCTTTTGCTTCATCTTCCGAACTGAAAACAAACGGAGCGGCAGAGCCTCGTACAGAGATCAGATACTGCTTTAAGTTTTCCTTACTGTAGTTTTCGGCAGATCCGTCCGCACGGTGGATTGTCAGTGCGTAGTCTGTGATACCGTATTCTACGATCGGATAATAAGCATCATTGGAGGCTTCTTCGTCACAGATCTGTTGGATCGCCAGATCCTGAGTAGACTTGATAGTCAATCCTTCGCTGTAGAGAAGGTTATAAGCCTGTGTTTCCGAGTAACCTTTCTCGTCCATAAGATCTTGAATGACATCTTCGATCAAGGCATCTGTAAAATAAGAGTAAGGCGTTGTATCTTCGGTGATCGCGGCTGTCTGTAAAATGCGGTCATACACAGGGTCGGCAAGCGCTTCGTCGTACTGCGCCTGATCGATATATTTTTGTTCAAGCATGTTGCCGAGAACTTTTTCACGGCGTTTGGCGTTAGATTCCGGATTCGTTACAGGATCGTACTTTGTCGGGTTCTGTGTGATCGCGGCAATGACCGCACATTCCGAAAGGGTCAGATCTGCTACATCTTTGTTGAAATATCTTGTAGATGCCGTCTGTACTCCGAGACATCCCTGACCGAGGTTGATCGTGTTAAGATAGGCTTCTAATATCTCGTTTTTGTTCATCTCTTTTTCAAATGCGAGAGCGAGATACTGCTCTTGTAATTTACGTTCCACTCTGTCAAAAAATGTTTTTTCGTTGACAAAATCAAATACGTTGTTTTTGATAAGCTGCTGTGTCAGGGTACTGGCTCCTTCGGTAAAATCAAAACCGTTCATGACTCCGACGACGCCGGCTCTTAAAATTCCCTGAATATCGATTCCGTTATGTTCATAGAAACGTTCGTCCTCGATCGCCACAAATGCATGCGGAAGAAAATCTGTTTTTGCCGTGATCTCGTCATAAGTACGGTAGACACGGTTTGAATCAGAATCTTTCAGAGTGTCGATGACTGTGCCGTTTTGATCGACAATCGTTGTTGTAAATCCTTTCGGCTGAATATCTTCGGCAGATACGTCCGGGGTGTTGTCAATGATTTTTTTTGCAAAAATTATACCGCCGACAAGCCCTATAACGACAAGCAGAAGCATACAGCTGATAACTGCTTTAAAAAAACGAACTCCTACGCGTTTCTTTTTCATTTTCTTTTTCGAAGAGATTGATGATTTTCTCTTTGAAAGATTATTTTTTCCGTAGTTCACGAATAACATCCTCCTTTTCAACTTCTATGATTATATCAAATAAGGTCTTTTAAATAAAGAAAAAAATGAAATCTTCATATTTTATAAAGAATTTTAATCATAATATCAGTATCTTCACGTTCATACAGGCGAGAGATCCGCATAATGGTTGTACATGTTCCATGTCTTTGCTATAGTAGAAAAGGTATGGAACTGTTTTATGAAAAAGGAGAAGATAAAAATGGAGTGTTATCATACGGTATATACAGAAGGAACAGGAGAAATTGTGGAAAAAAAATCCCGTTTTATAGCAGAGATATTTCCGGTTTCAAATGAAGAAGAGGCGTTTGCGCATTTGGAAGAAATCCGAAAAAAACACTGGGATGCCAGACATCACTGCTGGGCATATGTAATCGGAAGAAATCCGGCGGCGGAGAGAATGAGCGATGACGGAGAACCGGCAGGAACGGCGGGGAAGCCGATACTGGAAGTGTTAAGAGGGAAAAAACTGACAGATGTATTTGTTGTTGTCACCAGATACTTTGGCGGCACGCTTCTCGGAACAGGCGGTCTTGTAAGAGCGTATACGTCGGCGGCGGCAGAGGCGCTTGCTCATACGGTTATTATAACCAAGATACATGGGTTTAAACTGAAAATTATTACAGACTATACGGGACTTGGAAAAATTCAGTATATTTTAGGCCAAAGGGGATTATCCGTTCTTGATACAGTGTATACAGATAAAGTAGAACTTACAGTTCTTGTGCCGGATGACGAAGAGGGATTTCTGATGAAAGAGCTGATGGAAGGTACGAACGGACAGGCAATGACGGAAAAAACGGAGCAGTGTTGGTTCGCAAAGACAGAAGAAGGAATAAAAATTTTTGAACAATAAAAAAGGAACGCTGCTCATAGGCGACAGTCTGACTGTGATATGCAGCGTTCCCGTTATTTGTAACAGCGACAGGCAAAAGCCGGGGGTTGTTAAATGATACGATTATTCATCTATACATTCCAGTTTGCTCACTGACACTTCATATGCCGTTCTTGTCTCTGTTTCTGTTTCGGATAATTTCTTTACATATTCTCTGCTTTGGATTCTTCCCAGTATACGTACATGTTCTCCTACATCGAAGTTCGATGCATACCGTGCGTTTCTTCCCCAGCAGATACAAGGGATATAATCTGATTTCCCGTAAGGGCGGTTTACGGCAAGAAGCAGATCCGCAATCTCACGTCCTAAAGGGGTTTTCCGATATACCGGTGTCTTGCACATATATCCTTCCAGTAAAATATGATTTGTCTTTGCGCCGTCGGGTTCTTCTTCGATAAATTCCATTTCCCGTGCAAACACTGAAAGAACAAGTCTGTTTTTCTGTTCTTCATGACGGTTATATGACCGGAATTGTCCTGACACCATAATACTTCTGCCTTTGTAATCTTGCGTTACATCGATGAGTCGTTCCGAGACCATGACCGGGATCCTGTCACTGGAATTGCTCAGCCGTTTCACGAGAATATCTACCATATAAAATCCTTCTCCGAATACTTCATGGCTGTATGTAAATTCCGAAGCCACCGATCCTATAACCGTTACCTGATTGTTCTCAATAATCTTATCTGACATGCTCTGTAATTCTCCTCTCCTCTTATCGCCGGGGTATCTGTCCGGCACTGCTTGTATTTTTGAGTCACTACTAAATTTATGTTTTTTTCATCTTGTTTAGAACTGATTTCATACGGAATCGTTCGACACAAAATTTCGACATGCGTTCTTGTAAAATGAAAATTTTATGATAAAATATAACAGTTGCAGTAAAACTATAACTATAAATCATTCCCTTAGCAGGGGAAAATAAAGAAAGAGTGTATATTTATGAAGACAAAACGTGAAGATGTAAGAAACATTGCCATCATTGCCCATGTTGACCACGGAAAGACGACATTGGTTGACGAGCTTTTAAAACAAAGCGGCGTTTTTCGTGAAAATCAGGAAGTGGCGGAACGTGTTATGGACTCGAACGATATAGAACGGGAACGTGGGATCACGATCCTGTCCAAAAATACGGCGGTTCATTATAAAGGAACAAAGATCAATATTATCGATACACCGGGACATGCGGATTTTGGCGGAGAAGTCGAACGTGTACTGAAAATGGTCAATGGCGTGATCCTTGTTGTCGACGCATTTGAAGGCGCAATGCCGCAGACGAAATTTGTATTGAGAAAGGCGCTTGAATTAAGTCTTCCGGTCATTGTCTGCATCAACAAGATTGACAGACCCGAAGCAAGACCTGATGATGTGATAGATGAAGTTCTTGAACTTTTCATTGATCTTGGCGCATCTGACGATCAGCTTGAGTGTCCGTTTGTATATGCGTCTGCCAAAGCAGGAGTTGCATGCCTTGATCTGTCTGATCCGCAGCAGGACATGAAACCGTTGTTTGAAACGATCCTCGAATATATTCCCGCTCCGGAAGGAGATCCCGAAGCTCCGACGCAGGTGCTGATCAGCACGATCGATTACAACGAATATGTCGGACGTATCGGTATCGGAAAAGTGGATAACGGAACGATCAGTGTGAATCAGGATATGATACTTGTCAATCACCATGATCCGGACAAACAGCAGAAAGTAAAGATCAGTAAATTATATGAATTTGACGGATTGAGCAAAACAGAAGTTAAAAGCGCAACGATCGGATCGATCGTCGCTATTTCCGGTATTTCTGATATATCGATCGGAGATACGCTTTGTTCTCCTGAAAAAGCAGAGGCAATTCCTTTCCAGAAAATTTCAGAACCGACGATCGCGATGCAGTTTATTGTAAACGACAGTCCTTTTGCCGGACAGGAAGGAAAATATGTAACTTCCCGCCATCTGCGTGACCGCCTGTTTAAAGAGCTGAACACAGACGTAAGTCTTCGAGTGGAAGAAATGGAAAATACAGACAGTTTTAAAGTGTCGGGACGCGGAGAACTTCATTTGTCCGTTTTGATTGAAAATATGCGCCGCGAAGGATATGAATTTGCAGTAAGCAAAGCGGAAGTTCTCTATCATACGGATGAAAACGGAAAGAAACTTGAGCCGATCGAGACAGCTTATATTGATGTGCCGGATGAATTTACAGGAGTTGTAATCGAAAAACTCGGCCAAAGAAAAGGAGAACTTCGCAATATGGGAGTTTCCAACGGCGGTTACACACGTCTTGAGTTTTCCATTCCGTCCAGAGGATTGATCGGATATCGCGGAGAATTTATGACAGATACAAAAGGAAACGGTATCATTAATACAAGCTTCGACGGATATGAGCCGTACAAAGGCGATATCCAGTATCGTAAGCAGGGATCGCTTATCGCATTTGAGACAGGTGAATCTGTAACTTATGGTTTATACAGCGCGCAGGAACGCGGAACTTTGTTTATCGGACCGGGAGAAAAGGTTTATTCAGGTATGGTGATCGGCCAGAATGGAAAAACAGATGATATTGAGTTGAACGTATGTAAGACAAAGCATCTGACAAATACACGTTCCTCCAGCGCAGATGAAGCTTTGAGACTGACTCCGCCTAAAATTTTAAGTCTTGAGCAGGCTCTTGATTTTATCGACACCGACGAGCTTTTGGAGGTGACGCCGAAGACGCTGCGTATCCGCAAAAAAATCCTTGATTCAAGGATGCGGAAGAGAAGTATGATGAAATAAATTATGAAAATTTAATAAAATTTGAAGAATTTACAGAATTCAAAACGATTTATTATATACATTAGAGCTATTCTGTGTTATAATATTTTCATAATATAAACATCCTTTTTACACATGTTTATGTTAAGTATATACAAAAAGGAGTTGAACAGCATGAATTTTATCATCAGCGGAAAAAACATTGAGGTAACAGCGGGACTTAAAGAGGCAATCGAACAAAAGTTAGGAAAACTTGAGAGGTATTTCACTCCTGAAACAGAAATTATCGTAACACTCAGCGTGGAAAAAGGACGTCAGAAAATCGAAGTAACCATTCCTGTAAAAGGATCTATTATCCGTTCTGAGCAGACGAGCAGTGACATGTATGTATCGATCGATCTTGTAGAAGAGGTCATTGAGCGGCAGCTTCGTAAATATAAAAATAAGCTTGTTGCGAAAAGTCAGGGACATCCTACTGCCGCTGTTCCGTCGGGAAGTATTAAAAAAGAATTTATCGAATCTGACGACGAGTCATCTGATGACGATGAAATCCGCATCGTCCGCACGAAAAAGTTTGGTATTAAACCGATGTTCCCTGAAGATGCCTGCATCCAGATGGAACTGCTCGGACATAGCTTTTTCGTTTTCTCAAACGCGGAAACAGATGAAGTAAATGTTGTATACAAAAGAAAGGACGGATCTTTCGGACTGATCGAACCGGAATTTTCATAAATTGACCGAATTGTCAATTTTCATCAGTAAACAGAATTAACGTACAGAACGCCCGCAAAACTGTTCGCACTGTTTTGCGGGCGCTTTGACTGTTGTGTAGCTGCTCCCCCGATAAGTTGTCATGAAAGGTTTATGAGGAACTTCACATGAAAGATAAAATCAAATTATTGTTAATAGCCGCAGTATTTGTTTTATTGATATGCGCGGGATATTCGATACTTAGTTTTGAGCAGACTGATTTACAAGATATCTTAAAAAAGGAAAGTTCTAAAAAAGATTTATTTATTGATCATAATGAGAACAGAGTTTGTTCGATACAATATGAGGCGAAGGATAACCGGACAGAGAAGGTTTATTTTGAATTTGCCGATAAATATATATTTGATATGGAGTCTAAGTTTTCGCTTTATTATGACAGCAATTATTTAATGCTAGACTCTTTTGAATATGAGGTGTTAAAAAACAATCTGATCCATACGAAGTGCATTGAAAAAGGAAATGCGCCTGCATCGTCATATCATGGGGTTATATCATGGTATAATAAATTCAATGTAGCCGGCTGTAACGTGACAAAAGTTACGATAGGTTTCAAGGTGATCGATCAGGAAATCGATCTGTCAAATATTACAGAAATTTTATCTTTGCATGAGGAATGAAGAAGGATAGAATCTGACGAACCGGTTATTGAGAAACTGTAACAGTTCAGCTCGCGCCATTCGTAAAACCGCACTGCGCGCTTATCGTGGTTGAATTGTTACGAGAAACTTTGTGAAAAGGATATCATATGTTGAGATGCGAACTCAAATGTGATATCCTTTTTTAAGTAGAGAAAAATCCGTTTTTGATTCAATGATGAACTGCCGGGAAAACTTGTGGCGGACGATTGTTTTTGAAACGTGAAACGATACAGGCAGGAGGAAAATAAAATGGTTAAAATAATGATGCATGGATGCAACGGAAAAATGGGAAGGATGATCACAGAGATCGTAAAAAATGATGAAAATGCCATTATTACGGCAGGCGTTGACACATATACAGAAATGCCGAATGATTATCCGGTATTTGATTCGGTGGAAAAATGCATGGAAGACGCAGATGTTGTGATCGATTTTTCAAATGCGGGAGCAGTGGATGCGCTTTTGGATTACTGTGTGGATAAGAAACTTCCGGTTGTACTTTGCACGACAGGACTTTCGGAAGAGCAGCTTGCAAAAGTGGAGAAGGCGGCGGAGAAAACAGCAGTGTTAAAGTCGGCGAATATGTCGCTTGGAATCAATCTTCTTTTGAAGCTTTTGAAAGATGCGGCGAAAGTGCTTGCTCCGGCGGGATATGATATTGAACTTGTCGAAAAACATCACAATCAGAAACTGGACGCTCCGAGCGGAACAGCGCTTGCGCTTGCGGATTCGGTTAATGAAGCGCTTGGAAACGAATATCATTATGTATATGACAGAAGCGCTGTCCGCCAGAAACGTGATACAAAAGAGATCGGAATTTCAGCTCTTCGCGGAGGTACGATCGTAGGGGAACATGAGGTGATCTTTGCGGGAACAGACGAAGTGATCGAATTTAAGCATACGGCATACTCAAGAAGCGTATTTGGAAAAGGTGCTGTCGAGGCGGCAAAATTCCTTGCCGGAAAAGAGAGCGGTATGTATGACATGAGCGATGTGATCGGACTGTAACAGTCTATACGGGATGTATGATTATGAACTGTCGTAATGGATTGTAAAACGAAGGGGCAGACAAGCATGAAAGACGACTTTAAGGAGCTTAAAAAACGCTATTTGACGCGATTGTCAGACTTATATCCGACAATCGCGGCAGCATCGACGGAGATCATCAACCTTCAGGCGATTTTGAATCTGCCGAAAGGAACAGAACATTTTCTGACAGATGTACACGGTGAGTATGAGGCTTTTTCTCATGTTTTAAAAAACGGATCCGGATCTGTCCGAAGAAAGATCGAGGATGTGTTCGGAAATACGATGAGCGCCGCAGATAAGAAATCTTTGGCAACGCTGATCTATTATCCGAGAGCAAAGATGGATCTGATCCGGCAGACAGAGACGAATATGGAAGACTGGTATAAAGTACATCTATATCGTTTGATCGAAGTTGCCAAAAGAGCGGCGAGCAAGTATACGCGGTCGAAAGTAAGAAAGGCGCTTCCCCCAAATTTTGCTTATGTGATCGAGGAACTGATCACGGAGAAAGCGGAGGTGCATGATAAAGAATCATATTATAATGAGATTATTTCAACGATCATACGGATCGGAAGAGCAGAAGATTTTATCGAGGCAATTTCAGAGTTGATCCAAAGGCTCGTTGTAGATCATCTGCATATTGTCGGCGATATTTATGACAGAGGTCCCGGTCCTCATATTATTATGGATAAACTGATGTCTTATCACTCTGTCGATATTCAGTGGGGAAATCATGATATACTTTGGATGGGAGCGGCTGCGGGACAATGGGGCTGTATTGCGAATGTGATCCGCATCTGTGCACGTTACGGAAATCTCGATATTTTGGAGGATGGATATGGGATCAATCTTCTTCCTCTGGCAGCATTTGCCCTTCGGATTTACGGGGATGATCCGTGTATTTGTTTTCGGTTAAAAGCGGTTGAAGGGATAGATCCTGATGAGATGCAGATGAATATGAGGATTCATAAAGCAATCGCCATCATTCAATTTAAAGCGGAAGGGCAGATCATCCGTCGGCAGAAAGCATTTCATTTAGAAAACAGGGCGCTTTTGCACAGAATTGATTTTGATAAAGGTACGATTGAACTGGACGGAAAGAAATATCCGCTTTTGGATACGGCGTTTCCTACAGTCGATCCGAAAGATCCGTACGCTTTTACTCAAGAGGAAGAGGAAATCATGAAGCGGCTTGAAAAGGCGTTTCTGCACTGTGAGAAGCTTCAAAGGCATATGAGGTTTTTGCTGAACAAGGGAAGTCTGTATAAAGTTTACAATGATAATCTTCTCTATCACGGATGCGTTCCGCTCACAGAAGACGGAAAATTGAAAGAAATTCGGCTTTTCGGCAAGTCTTACAGTGGAAAAGAACTTTATGATGTTCTGGATTCTTATGTGAGAAAAGGCTTTTTTGCTCTTGATGAGAATGAAAGGCAGGATGGAAAGGACATCATGTGGTATATATGGCTGCATCCTGATTCTCCGCTTTTCGGAAAAGATAAGATGGCAACTTTTGAACGGTATTTTCTGCAAGATGCGGAAACTCACATAGAGAAAAAGAATCCGTATTACTCCCTGCTTGAAAATGAAAAAGTTATCAATCAGATATTGGAAGAGTTTGGGTTAGACCCGTCGGTGTCTCATATTGTCAACGGACATGTTCCGGTGAAACGAAAAGACGGGGAAAGTCCCGTGAAATGTGGCGGGAAAGTGCTTGTGATTGACGGCGGATTTTCCAAAGCGTATCAGAAAGAAACCGGAATTGCAGGTTATACTTTGATCTTTAATTCCTATGGACTTCTGCTTGTTGCGCATGAGCCGTTTGAATCTACAGAGTCGGCGATCGCGAAGGAAAAAGATATCCATTCCGAAACGATGATAGTGAAAAGAGTCAGGGAGAGGCTTTTAGTCGGAGATACGGATATCGGTGAGGAACTCAAATGTCAGGTAAAAGATCTTGAACGACTGCTTGTCGCATACAGAAACGGTGAGCTCAGAGAAAAACGATAGCAGGTATCGGATATATAACAGAACATCAAGAGAATATAAAACAGATAAATAAAATAAAAGTGAGGTTTGTATGGGAAAAGAAGAAATTCAGGAGTCAGAACCGCTTCGGATCTATTTGAATGAGATAGGGGAGATTCCTCTGTTGGACGAGACAGAAGAAAAAGAATTGGGCAGAAGGATCTCAGACGGAGACGAATCCGCAAGAGCGAGACTGGAAGAAGGGAATCTTCGTCTCGTCGTTTCTATCGCAAAACATTATACGGGAAGAGGTTTGCCGTTAATGGATCTGATTCAGGAAGGAAATATCGGATTGATGCATGCTGCCGAAAAGTATGACTATACGAAAGATAACCGTTTTTCGACTTACGCGTCATGGTGGATCAAAGAGGCAATTACAAGAGCCATCGATCAGCAGTCAAGAGAAATTCGAGTTCCGGTTCACGTTGCGGAAAATATAAAACGGGTGCAAAAAGCAGCAAAAGAACTGCAGCAGGAATTCGGAAGAGAAGCAGAACCGGGGGAGATTGCAAAGAAGCTTGGCGACCGGACAGAAGAGGAAGTGAAAAATATTCTTTCTTATATTCGGAATCCGGTATCTTTGGAAACTCCGGTAGGGGAAGACGGCGAGGACAGTCTTGGAGATTTTGTAGAAGACAGATCTGAGACGACGCCGGAAGATGCAATGGACGTTCTTGTCAGGAAAGAAGAAGTACAAGAACTTCTTGAAACTTTGAACGACAGAGAGAAAGAAGTGCTCAGCCTTCGGTTTGGCTTGGGGAAAGACCGTACATATACATTAGAAGAAATCGGTGAAAGTCTTGGTATAACAAGAGAGCGCGTGCGTCAGATTGAGTCAAAAGCGATGGAAAAACTGAGGAAAAAGGCTCTGTAGCAAAAAGAAAAAATCCCGAATGTATAAATATTGAAAATATTGCAGATATTAGAACTACAACAATATTTATGGAAAGGGAGATATTCTTATGAAAAAAATGAAACAACTCATTTTGCTGACGCTCTGTGTGTTCACTTTGTTTGGCATGACAGCATGTGCAGGCAAAGATAAAACAGATAATGCGGCGGATCAGACGACAACGGATAAAGACAGAGACAATGATCGCAACGATGCGTCGGATAAGTCGGATAAAAAAGGAGACGGTATTCTTGATGATGCGGTAAATGATGTGACTCAGGGAGTTGATGACGTAACAGATGATGTCACAGACGGAATTGACGATGTGACAGATGATGTCACAGATGGTGTTGACAATGCGGCGGATGATCTGACTGATGAAAACGGAGCGAAAAAAGAAGGCGACCGTATGAAAAATACAGATCAGGGAGATGCAACAGGAAATGCCGATGACTCTATGAGATAGTTTTTTATCGCGTGATAAGAACAGTTATAAAATAATCGGGATTGATTCGACCGCAGAGAGAAGGAACTTTATGTCTGCGGTCGATCTTGTAATAGTGTAAACAATACATAAGGAGAAGGGCAGATGAAATTCAGACCGTGCATTGATATTCATAACGGAAAAGTAAAACAGATTGTCGGTGGAAGTTTAAAAGATGAGGGGAACATGGCAAAGACGAATTTCGCATCTGATTTAAACGCCGCGTTTTATGCGAATATGTATAAGGAAGATTGTCTGAGAGGAGGTCATATTATTCTTTTAAACAGCCGGCAGTCAGAATATTATGAGCAGACAAAACAACAGGCGAAAGAGGCTCTTCGTGTTTATCCGAAAGGACTGCAGATAGGAGGAGGAATTACAGACGAGAATGCATATGAATATATAGAATGCGGAGCGAGTCATGTGATCGTCACATCGTATGTGTTTCGCGGAGGAGAATTTTGCAGAGAAAATCTAAAGAAGCTTGTTCATGCCGTAGGAAAAGAGCATATCGTGCTCGATTTGAGCTGCCGAAAACGAGGTGAAGATTATTATGTAGTTACAGATCGTTGGCAAAAATATACAAATCTGCGTTTGAACGCCTCTGTCCTTGAGGAATTATCTTCTTATTGTGATGAGTTTTTGATCCATGGCGTTGATGTAGAGGGAAAACGATCGGGAATGGAAGAAAAACTTGTACATATGCTTGGGCAATGGGGAAAAATTCCGATCACATACGCCGGAGGGATCAGTTCGGAAGACGATTTGGAACGGTTTCGGAGTTTGGGCGGCGGACAACTTGACTTTACGATAGGAAGCGCCCTCGATCTTTTCGGAGGAACTGTTTCATATAGAAAAATTGTGAACAAATATAACTGATGAAAAGATGCATAACAGGTGACTATTTGAGAAAAGATGGTATATTTTGAAAGGCCTGTTTGGTATTAATAGATAGAAAAGAGCATGATATAAGCGATGCAAATGTACAACAAGCAATACAAATGTATAAATTGACATTTTTAAGAAAATTTGCTATTCTGATAAAGAGCAAAGACATAGATGGCAGCTTTGAGTGGGCGGATCAGATATTTTCTATGCATTATGCCGGAAAATATCCGATCTTTTTTTCTGTCTGTATTCGGCGTGGCGTCTTGTATAGAGATATGCCATGATATCGAAAACAGATATGCTGCCTCGGTCTGATATTAGTGATAAAGGAGTGGAAGAATGCAAAAGAAGATTAGAAAGATCGTATCATCGATTCTTGCTTCCTGCATGGTTATTACCGCATTTACGGGCATAGCTCCGCAAAAAGCAGAGGCGAAGACAACGCTTGTCAATGTTGCCGTGAACGGTACGGCAAGTACGCAGAGCGGTGAGAATGGAAGTTATGTAATCGGAAACATCAATGACGGTGATCCGAAGACAAGCTGGCAGACACCGGGAACGTGGCCTGCAACGGCTGTGATCCAGTTGGATAAAGGGCGCAGTATTTCAAAAGTGGCTGTAGAACTTGGCGAAGACGGGGATAACAGCACAGGAAGAACGGCGCTTGTGACAGTTCAGTATGCACAGAACGGCATTACAGGCAATCTGATTGATTTTGGCAGTAAGAGGATGAAGGTAGATTCAAAAGAAGAGTTTACAGTAGATGTTCCGAAGTCGGCAACGCATATTTATGTAACGCTTTCCGATCCGCAAAATCAGGATGGAAGTCAGGGTACATTCTGGCCGTCTGTTCAGGAAGTGGAAGTGTTTGAAGAGCAGGAAGAAAAAGTGTCTGATTACAATAACATTGCAAATCAGGCGAAGATCACAACAGACGGAAACGAAAATCAATCTGAAGGATCAACAAACCTTGTTGACGGAAACGACAAAACATTGTATAAGTTCCACAATGAAGCGCAGACTTCAGAGAAGTATATCGCTTTGAATTTTGACGAGGCGAGAACGATGGATGCGTTCCGCATTGCTTTTGAGCATGTCGGGGATACAGACAGTGTTGATTTTGCTTTTGAGTACAGTATCCTGGCAAAGAAAGCGGGCAACAGCGATTATACGAAGGTTGCAGATCATCAGACGGCAAACCGTACAGATAATTATGCACAGGTTTATAAGTTTAATGCGGCGCAGTATTCGGAAGTGAAGATTGTTATGCATTCTTGTAAGACACAGGGCGGAACACAGAACGGATGGCCGGCAGTGGCAGAGTTTGAAGTGTACGGAAGCGAGATTGAAGTACAGGATACAGACAGTATCGCATTTAAGAAACCGGTACATACTCCGTCAGGGAAAAATACAGCGAAAAATATTACTGACGGAAGCAAAAAGACACAGTGGACCGGCGCATATTATCCGTCCTATGTAGATATTGATCTGGAGAAAAACTACAACCTTGATACGGTAGAAGTATATACGCCGGAAAACGGATATTCTCAGTATACGATCTACACAAGTATGGACGGAAGAGATTTTGATAAACTGGCAGAGAAGACATCGAAAGATTCCTGTGATGCTGAAAAGGGAGAAGTTTATCAGGCGGAAGGAAAAGAAGCGAGAATTGTCCGTGTTTATATGGAATATAATTCCGCGTCTACGGCTGCTGTACTGAACGAAGTCCGTGTGACAGGAAAAGAGAGCAAGTCAGAAGTTCAGAAAAGACCTGAGATCAATACAGTAAAATATGAAGAGTCAAAATATAATGTAGAAATTACAGAAGACGATACGAAAAACGAAGTTTACGGTATCATCGAAAGAAGACTCGGAGAAGCTTATAAAGACTGGTTTAAGCTGGAACTGGCGGAGAATCCGAAAAAGAACGGTTATGATTACTTTGAACTTTCTATGGATGGAGATCAGGTGAAGATCAAAGGAAACGACGGTGTTTCTCTTGCGACAGGACTGAACCATTATCTGAAATATTTCTGTCAGGTAAATCTTTCACAAGTGGGAGATCAGGCGGATATGCCGGAAAATAAACCTGCTGTAACAGAAAAAGTATTTAAAGAGACGAAGGCGGAAGTCCGCTACTCTTATAACTACTGTACGCTTTCTTATTCTATGGCGTTCTGGGGAGAGCAGGAATGGCGCGACGAGTTAGACTGGCTGGCGTTAAACGGCGTAAATGTCGTTCTTGACGCGACAGCTCAGGAAGAAGTATGGAGAAGATTTTTAGGAGAACTTGGATATTCTCACGAAGATATTAAAGACTTTATTGCAGGACCTGCATATTATGCGTGGGCATATATGGCGAACCTTTCCGGTTTCGGAGGCCCGGTGCATGACTCGTGGTTTGAAGAGAGAACAGAGCTGGCAAGAAAGAATCAGCTTATTATGAGAAAACTCGGAATGCAGCCTGTACTGCAAGGTTACAGCGGAATGGTTCCGACAAATATTCACGATTATGATAAAACAGCAGAAGTGATCGAGCAGGGCGAGTGGTGTTCCTTCCAGCGTCCGACGATGTTAAAGACAACTTCTTCTACATTTGAAAAATATGCGAAGAAATTCTATCAGTGTCAGAAAGAAGTTTACGGAGACGTAAGCAACTATTATGCGACAGACCCGTTCCACGAAGGCGGTATCACAGGCGGCATGAATTCGGCTGATATTTCGGAAAAAGTATTGACTGAAATGATCACGGCAGACAAAGATGCGGTTTGGATCATCCAGTCATGGCAGGGCAATCCGACCACTGCATTGTTAAACGGTCTTGACAGAGTGGAAAACGGAACAGATCATGCGCTGATTCTTGACTTGTACGCAGAGAAAGATCCGCATTATGATGAAGGACGTCCTGGTGCGGGAGCGTATGGAGACGAGGAAGAATTTGACAAGACTCCGTGGCTGTTCTGTATGCTGAATAACTTCGGAGGACGTCTCGGACTGCACGGACATCTTGACAACCTTGCAAATAATATTCCGAAAGTATTTAATGAGACGAAATATATCGCGGGAATCGGAATCACTCCTGAGGCGAGTGTGAATAACCCGGTATTGTATGATTTCTTGTTCGAGACGATCTGGCAGGATGATGCGTCACAGAAGATGGAAGTGATCGATCTTGACACATGGCTTGATGATTATGCGACGAGAAGATACGGAGCAGAGAGTGAGTCGGCAAATCAGGCATGGGATATTTTGAAAGAAACAGTATATAAGGCGAGCTTAAACGGCCTTGGACAGGGTGCGCCGGAGTCAGTTGTAAATGCAAGACCGAATCTTACGATCGGGGCGGCTTCTACATGGGGCAACGCGGTGATCAGCTATGAAAAAGGCGATCTTGAAGAAGCGGCAGCGCTTCTGTTAGCTGATTATGATAAGTTGAAAGACAGCGCAGGATATCAGTACGATCTGGCAAATGTTTTGCAGCAGGTACTTTCCAACAGCGCTCAGGAATATCAAAAAGGTATGTCTGCAGCGTTCAGCGCAAAAGATCTGGACAGCTTTAAAACATATTCGGAAAAATTCATGTCAGTGATCGAAGACATGGAAAAAGTAACGGGAACAAGCGAATACTTCCTTCTCGGAAGATGGGTAGAGCAGGCAAAAGCGCTTGCAAATAATGCGGATGACTTTACAAAAGAACTGTATGAGTTCAATGCAAAAGCGCTCGTTACTACATGGGGATCGAAAAATCAGGCGGAAAAAGGCGGTCTGAAAGATTACTCTAACCGTCAGTGGTCAGGCTTGATCGGTGATTTCTATAAAGCAAGATGGCAGCGCTGGATCACAGCAAGAACAAACGAGCTTTCGGGAACGGATTATGAGAGTAATATCGACTGGTTTGAGTGGGAATGGGAATGGGTACGCAGCAATAAAGAGTATCCGACAACTGCGACACCGCAGGATCTGAAAGCACTCGGAGCAGAAATTTTAGAAAACTACTCTGTAAAAAATCCGGCGGCAAATGATGAGTTTGACCTTCCGACAGAAGGGATGACTGCTACGGCAGGAAGCGCGCAGCCGCAGACGGGGAAAGAAGGACCTGCATCATATGTTCTGGATAAAGACGTGTCAACGCTTTGGCACAGTAAATATGAAGGCGACGACCAGAATAATCTGTGGATCGATATTGCCATGGGAGAGAGCAAGACTGTCAACGGACTGCGTATACTTCCGAGAAACGGCGCGGTGAACGGTGTGATCGTTGAATACCGTATTGAGGTAAGCAATGATAACGGACAGTCTTATCATGAAGTAGCAACAGGAACATGGACAAATGATTCGGGTTGGAAATGGGCTCAGTTTGATCAGACAGAGGCGACAAACGTTAGATTGTATGCAGTGAGAACACTGTCAGATCAGGAAGGAAAGAACTTTGCATCTGCGGCAGAAATCCGTATAATGGCTCCGAAAAAAGAAGAACCGCAGCCGGAGCCGGTAAATAAGCAGTTCCTTGAATTTTTGATCGGATACGCACAGAGTGCGAAAGAAAAACCGGAATATGAACATGTCGTTCCTGAAGTGAAAAAAGCGTTAGATGCAGCGCTTGCGAAAGCGGTTCAGGTGAAAGATAATGAAAAAGCGTCACAGAAACAGGTTGACGAAGCGTACACAGAATTGCTTGAAATCGTACATATGCTTGATTTTACAGGTGACACGACAAGCCTGAAAGTATTGGTCGATGCAGTAAGCGATAAGACTGAAAAAGACTATACTCCGTCTACATGGCAGCCGTTTAAGAGCGCATTGGATGCGGCAAATGAAGTCTTGAAAAATGAAAATGCGCTTGACGCGGATATCGAGGCGGCTCGCACAGCGCTTGAGACAGCGGTAAACGGACTTGTAAAACGTGCAGATTTCACAAAACTGCAGGCTGCAGTTGATGAGGCGAAAAAAGCGTATGGAGATCTTTCGGGATATACGGAAGAATCCGCAGCAAAGTATACGCAAGCGTTGACAGCTGCTGAAGAGGTACTTAATAACGCAGACGCTTCGCAGACTGAAGTAAATCAGGCAAAGACGGATCTTGAAACTGCGATCAGCGGACTGACTGCAAAACCGAGTCCTGATAAAGTGGATAAGTCTAATCTTCAGAACTATGTAGATCTCGTAAAGAAATATGCAGATAAAGAAGAGCAGTATACTCCTTCGACATGGAAAGCTTTCAAGTCGGCATATGATAAAGCGCAGGAAGTTCTTAAAGATGAGAAGGCGACGCAGAAAGAGGTAGACGACGCTTTGGCTAAACTGCAGAAAGCTGCCGTTGATTTGCGAATGAAGCCGAGCAAAGAAAAGTTAGAGGAATTAAAGAAAGCGATCAAAGCGGCTGAATCGAAAGATTTAAGCGGATATACGGATGCGTCTGTCGAAGCATATAAAGATGTTGTGGAAAAAGCAAAAACAATGTTGTCAGATAAAGAAACAACAGCAACAGAGGTTGAAGATATGCTGAAAACATTAAAAGATGCAGACAAGCTTCTCGTAGAGAAAGACAATCCGCAGGAAGAAGATAAAAAGCCGACTGCCCAGAATGGTCAGGCGGCACAAACAGGAGATCAGACACCGATCATGTTCTGGATCTTCATGTTGGCAGCTTCCGCAGTTGTTATTTTCAGAAGAAGAAAAAGAGCATAGAGCAATGCATAAAAAAATCAGCACAGGATAATCAAATATTGTGTGCGGATGAATAAGAAAAGCACAGAGCCTTAGCGAAGGGGTCTGTGCTTTTCGCAATAAAGAATACGATTTCGGATGTGAGTGTATTGTTTGTCAAAACAATTTTTGAGTATTGAATTACGTTTTAGTTAGTGTTAAAATGAAGGATAGTGGTGGCATCGGAGCTATTACCGATGCTAAATTTATATAAGGAGTTAATTACAGAATATGGGTATTATAGAAAAGATTTTCGGAACCCACAGCCATAATGAGCTGAAAAGGATTTATCCGATCGTAGACCGGATCGAAGCTCTTGCTCCTACTATGGAGGCGCTGTCAGACGAGGAACTGAAAGGAAAAACAAAGGAGTTTAAGGACAGATTGAACGAAGGCGAAACGCTTGACGATATTCTGCCCGAAGCTTATGCCGTTGTAAGAGAGGCGGCATGGAGAAGTATCGGTATGCGCCATTACAGAGTACAGCTTATCGGCGGTATTATTCTGCATCAGGGTCGTATTGCCGAGATGCGTACAGGTGAAGGTAAGACTCTTGTGTCTACACTTCCGGCTTACCTGAACGCACTTTCGGGAAAAGGAGTCCATATCGTTACGGTCAATGATTATCTGGCAAAACGTGACGCCGAATGGATGGGAAAAGTACATGAATTTCTCGGATTGACAGTCGGTGTTATATTAAACGGAATGGATAATAAAGAGCGTCGTGCGGCATATGACTGTGATATTACTTATGTAACGAATAATGAACTCGGATTTGATTATCTGCGTGACAATATGGTCATATATAAAGAACAGCTCGTACAAAGAGGACTGCATTTTGCGATCATCGATGAGGTTGACTCCGTTTTGATCGACGAGGCGAGAACGCCGCTTATTATTTCCGGGCAGAGCGGAAAATCGACAAAGCTTTATGAAGCGTGTGATATTCTTGCCCGTCAGCTTGAACGTGGCGAGGCAAGCGGAGAATTCTCCAAGATGAATGCGATCATGGGAGAGGATATCGAAGAGACGGGTGATTTTATTGTCAATGAAAAGGAAAAGGCAATTAACCTGACAGAAGACGGAGTTAAGAAAGTAGAGAAATTCTTCCATATTGAAAATCTTGCCGATCCGGAAAATCTGGAAATCCAGCATAATATTATCCTTGCTTTGCGCGCACATAATCTGATGTTTAAAGATCAGGACTATGTTGTGAATGCAGAAGGAGAGGTTATGATCGTCGATGAATTTACAGGACGTATCATGCCGGGAAGACGTTATTCGGACGGGCTGCATCAGGCAATCGAGGCGAAGGAACACGTAAAAGTGCGCAGAGAGAGCAAGACGCTTGCGACGATCACATTCCAGAACTTGTTTAATAAATTTGAGAAGAAGAGCGGTATGACAGGTACGGCTCTTACAGAAGAAAAAGAGTTCCGTGATATTTACGGAATGGACGTTATAGAAATCCCGACAAACAAACCGGTTCAGAGAAAAGACCTTGAAGATGCGGTATATAAAACAAAAGCAGAAAAATATCATGCTGTCGTTGAAGAAGTAAAGAGAGCTCATGCTACAGGTCAGCCGGTGCTTGTCGGAACGATCACGATAGAAGTGTCCGAACTTTTGAGCGGTATGTTGAAAAAAGAAGGAATCAAACATAACGTTCTGAATGCGAAATATCACGAGCAGGAAGCGGAGATCGTAGCGGATGCAGGTGTTCACGGCGCCGTAACGATCGCGACGAACATGGCAGGTCGTGGTACGGATATTAAACTTGATGAAGATGCGAGAGCGGCAGGCGGATTAAAGATTATCGGTACGGAAAGGCATGAGTCAAGACGTATTGACAATCAGCTTAGAGGACGTTCCGGTCGTCAGGGAGATCCGGGTGAATCAAGATTTTATATTTCACTGGAAGATGATCTTCTTCGTCTGTTCGGTTCGGATCGTCTTATGGGAGCTTTTAATGCGCTGGGCGTTGCAGACGGGGAACAGTTGGAGCATAAGATGCTTTCCAATGCGATAGAGACAGCACAGAAAAAACTGGAGACAAACAACTTCGGTATCCGTAAAAATCTGCTTGAGTATGATCAGGTTATGAACGAGCAAAGAGAGATCATTTACGGAGAGAGAAGAAGGGTTCTCGACGGCGAGAGCATGAGAGATACCGTCTATAATATGATCACAGAATATGTTGAAAATATTACAGACCGTTTCGCCTCTCCGGAAGCGGCAGCAGAAGACTGGGATGTAAAAGGTCTGGAGCTGAACCTGCATAAGATTATTCCGATGATGGAGCTTCCTTCAGAGAAAGAATGTCTCGATATGCGTCAAAAAGAGTTGAAACATCTCTTGAAAGAACGCGCCGTGAAAGCGTATGAAGTGAAAGAAGCAGAATTCCCGGAAACAGAGCAGATCCGAGAGTTAGAGCGTGTCGTACTTCTGAAAGTAATCGATGCAAGATGGATGGATCATATCGACGATATGGATCAGCTTCGTCAGGGAATCGGTCTTCAGGCATATGGACAGAGAGATCCTCTTGTTGAGTATAAGATGACAGGGTATAATATGTTTGGCGAGATGACAAATATGATCGCCGAGACAACGATCCGTACACTGTTCAATGTTCGTGTCGAGCAGAAAGTAGAAAGAGAAGAGGTAGCGAAAGTTACAGGAACAAATAAGGATGACACTTCCGTACGCGCTCCGAAAAAGCGGGAAGATAAGAAAGTTTATCCGAACGATCCATGTCCTTGCGGAAGCGGGAAAAAATACAAACAATGCTGTGGAAGAAAACCGGTGTAATAGACGGTATTATAAAAAACAATAAAATCCGTATAATAAAAGATAAGACAGGATTTGTATAATAAATGAAAGAGGTGATCAAGGTGGTTTTGTTAGATGAACTGAAGTTAAGACTAAGCGCATATGAAGAACCGCTGAAAGATTTGAGGGATTCACTTTGACTTAGCTTCTAAGAAGCTGCGGGTTGAAGAGTTGGAGAAGCGTTTGGAAGAACCGGGATTTTGGGATGATCCGGAAGTTTCCCAACAAGTAATGAAAGAATTAAAAGGGCTGCAGGACTCTGTAAAAGAAATCGAAAAGCTGTATTCAGATTATGAGGATATGATGCTTCTGATCGAGATGAGTGAGGAAGAAGACAGCGAGGAAACAGCGAAAGAGATTGAAGAAGAATTGCGGCAGTTTGAAGAGACGTTTGAAGAATTGCGTATCGGGACGCTTCTTACAGGACCATATGACAGAGATAATGCGATCGTGACGCTTCATGCCGGGGCGGGCGGTACAGAATCTTGTGACTGGACCGGAATGCTCTACCGTATGTATACGAGGTGGGCGGAAAAGAAAGGGTACAGTATAGAAGAACTGGATTATCTTGAGGGAGATGTGGCAGGAGTAAAAGGCGTGACTTTTGAGGTGAAGGGCGAGAATGCATACGGATATCTTCGCTCGGAAAAAGGAGTACACCGTCTCGTGCGTATTTCTCCGTTTAATTCGGCAGGAAAGCGTCAGACATCATTTGCATCCTGTGATGTGATTCCGGACATAGAGGAAGATATCGATATAGAGATCAATGACGATGATCTGAAGATCGACACATATCGTTCCAGCGGCGCGGGAGGTCAGCATATAAATAAGACGTCCTCGGCAGTGCGTATTACGCATCTTCCGACCGGAATCGTAGTTCAGTGTCAGAATGAACGTTCTCAGCATATGAACAAGGATAAAGCGATGCAGATGCTCAAATCAAAGCTTTATTTGATGAAGCAGCAGGAACAGGCGGAAAAAATGTCTGATATCCGCGGAGAAGTAAGGGATATTAATTTTGGAAATCAGATCCGTTCCTATGTCATGCAGCCGTATACGATGGTGAAAGATCACCGTACAAATGCGGAAGTAAGTAACGTAGGCGGAGTGATGGACGGAAATATCGATCCGTTTATCAACGCATATTTAAGTGCAAATACAGAACAGGCATCCGAGCAGTGATCGGAAGCCTGTTTTGGCTAATATTGGTTTTGTGAAATGTTACGAACAGAAAAAGGGATAGGAAAGGAAGAATAGGATGATAAGTATAGCGGTATTGGGATATGGCACAGTCGGTTCGGGAGTTGTAGAAGTGCTCGAAAAAAATAAGGATGTTATCAATCAGAGAGCAGGAGATGAAATCAGTGTCAAATATGTTCTTGATCTGAGAGATTTTCCGGGAGATCCGATACAGGAAAAGATTGTGCATGACATTGATGTGATCATTAATGATCCGGAAGTTCAGATCGTAGTGGAAGTAATGGGCGGAGTAGAACCGGCGTATACATTTGTAAAACGGTGTCTGGAAGCGGGAAAGAGCGTGGCGACATCCAACAAAGCGCTTGTGGCAAAGCATGGCGCGACTCTTCTGTCTATCGCAAGAGAGCGGGAGATCAATTTCCTGTTTGAAGCAAGTGTAGGAGGAGGTATCCCGATTATCCGCGCGTTAAATTCTTCGCTGACGGCAGACCGCATTGAGGAGATTACCGGAATTTTAAACGGAACGACAAACTATATGCTTACGAAGATGTTTTATGAAGGCGCTCAGTACGACGAAGTGCTTAAAGAAGCACAGGATAACGGCTTTGCGGAGCGCAATCCTGAGGCTGATGTAGAAGGATATGACGCATGCCGGAAAATTGCGATTCTGTCTTCTCTTATTTCAGGACATCAGGTTGATTTTGAAGATATTTACACAGAAGGTATCACGCAGATAACAAAAGAAGATATGATGTATGCAAAAGAGATGAAAATGACGATCAAACTTCTTGCATCGAGTAAGCGTGACGGCGACCACCTCCATGCGATCGTTGCTCCGGCGCTTCTTGGAAATGAGCATCCGCTTTATAGCGTAAACGGTGTGTTCAACGCAGTATTTGTAAATGGAAATATGCTTGGAGACGCAATGTTTTACGGAAGCGGAGCAGGAAAACTTCCTACAGCGAGCGCTGTCGTAGCGGATGTTGTAGATGAAGCAAAACATCTTCATAGAAACATTATGACAATGTGGAAAAATGAAAAGCTGGAGCTTCTTCCGATAGAGAACACGGAAAAACGATTCTTTGTACGGATCGCCGGTGACGAAAAAATGCGTAGGGAAGAGACGAAAGCGGCATTTGGAGAAGTGACTTTTGTGAGAGTGGAAGGTCTTGAAAACGAGTTTGGTATCATAACGGAAGTGATGACAGAGGGTGCATATAGAAAGATTGCGGAGAAATTTGAAGGAATTCTTCATATGATCCGTGTTGAAGAGTAGGGCAAAGAGGACGGAATTATGAAATATATTATTATCTTATGCGACGGAATGGCAGATGAACCGTTGGAGATTCTTGAGGGAAAAACACCGCTTGAAGCTGCGCAAACACCGAATATGGATCGTCTGGCGAAAAACTCGGAGATCGGGCTCGTTCAGACCGTTCCGAAAGGAATGGCTCCGGGAAGCGATACGGCAAACCTGTCGGTGATCGGATATGATCCTAAGAAGTATTATTCAGGACGTTCCCCTTTGGAAGCCTTAAGTATCGGTGCACAGATGGGAGATTTAGATGTGTCTTTTCGGTGCAACCTCGTTACTCTGACAGAAGAGGAAGAACGCTATGAGGATCGAACGATTCTTGATCACAGTTCAGGAGAAATATCGACAGAAGATGCGGCAATCCTTATGGAAGCATTGAGTAAAGGACTTGCAAAAGAAGGGTATCATTTTTATGTGGGAACAAGCTACCGCCATCTTTTGATCCGGGATAACGGACAGATGACAGAGTTAACTCCTCCTCATGATATTTTGACAAAGAAGATCGGTGAATACCTTCCGGAAGATAAAACGCTTCGGGAAATGATGGTGAAAAGCTATGATATATTAAAAGATCATCCGATTAATATAAAGCGCAGAGAAGAAGGTAAAAATCCGGCGAATTCAGCGTGGTTTTGGGGAGCGGGAACACGTCCTGCACTCACTTCGTTTGAGGAAAAAAACAAAGTAAGAGGAGCGATGATCTCTGCCGTCGATCTGTTAAAAGGAATTGCCGTAGGCGCCGGAATGGATAATATCACGGTAGAGGGCGCAAACGGCGGACTCCATACGAATTATAGAGGAAAGGCAGACGCGGCATTGAAAGCTCTTGCAAAGGATGGATACGATTTTGTTTACGTACATATTGAAGCTCCGGATGAGATGGGACATCAGGGCAGTGCGGATGATAAGATAAAAGCGATTGAATTGATAGATGAACTCGTGATCGGTCCTGTAGCAGAAGGTCTGGAGCAGGCGGGTGAAAACTACAGGATGCTGATCCTTCCGGATCATCCGACACCTGTGCGTGTGCGTACGCATACAGGCGATCCTGTTCCGTATATGTTGTATGACAGCACAAATGCGGTAAAAGGTCAGAGTGCGTACTCTGAACGGACGGCGAAGGAAACAGGAGTTTTCAGAGAAAAAGGAGATCGTTTGATCGATCATCTTTTGGAACGTGAATAATTGACTTTACAGGAAAATAAGCAGAGAAAAAGAAAGCACCACTTTGTGTTGAGGTTGAGTTTGCAAAGACAAAACTTGCAGCAAGGAAGGTGCTTTCTGCGTTTAGAAGCAGTTTCAGGCTTGACAGACATTCTTATTTTGATGTAAAATAGCCGGTGTAAAGTAAAAATGATTATGAAAGTGTTGAAGAGGACAGTAAGCTGTCCGGTCATCTCAGAGAGGGATCTGTATGGTGTGAAGATCCTGATGTTCCGGCTGACTGAATACCACCTCGGAGCGGCCTTAATACGGCACGGTGATTCCGTTATCATCACATGAATTAAGATGGTTTTCTGACGAAGACAAACAGGGTGGAACCGCGGGAGTTTTCCCGTCCCTGTGTGGAGTGTTTCCGTGCAGCATAGATTCATAGATAAGAGGCATTCCGAAAGGAGTGCTTTTTTATGTTTGCGGACAGGGAAGAATAACAAAAAGAAAGGAAGAAAAAGATGAAGATCACATTAAAAGACGGATCAAGCAAAGAATATGCACAGCCGATGAGTGTTTATGAAATTGCGCTTGATATTAGTGAAGGGTTGGCAAGAGTTGCTACGGCAGGGGAAATTGACGGAGAGGAAGTTGATTTAAGAACTGTTGTTGACAAAGATTGTGAATTGAATATTTTGACATTTAACGATGAAAAAGGAAAAGGAGCTTTTCGTCATACAGCATCTCATATTATGGCGCAGGCGATCAAAAGGCTGTATCCCGATGCGAAACTTGCGATCGGACCGTCGATCGCAGACGGATTTTATTATGATATAGACAAGGAGACTCCGCTGACAGCAGAGGATCTTGATAAGATCGAGGCTGAGATGAAGAAGATCGTAAAAGAGAATCTTGAGATCAAACAGTATACAATGCCAAGAGAAGAAGCGATTGCGTATTTTAAAGAGAAAAATGAGCCTTATAAAGTAGAATTGATCGAAGATCTTCCGGAAGGTGAGACGATTAGTTTCTATTCACAGGGAGAATTTACCGATCTGTGTGCAGGACCGCATCTTATGACGACAAAACCGGTAAAAGCATTTAAATTAACAAGTCTTGCAGGCGCTTATTGGAGAGGCGACGAACATAATAAAATGCTTCAGAGAATTTACGGAACTGCTTTTTCCAAAAAGGCAGAACTTGAAGAATATCTGACGATGATTGAGGAAGCAAAAAAACGTGATCACAGAAAACTTGGAAAAGAACTCGGTCTGTTTATGATGCGAGAGGAAGGTCCGGGATTTCCGTTTTTCCTTCCGAACGGTATGGTTCTGAAAAATACACTGCTTGATTATTGGAGAGAGATCCATCGCAGAGCGGGATATGTGGAAATCAACACGCCAATCATGCTGAGCCGTCATTTATGGGAAACATCCGGTCACTGGGATCACTATAAAGAAAATATGTATACAACAGTAGTTGACGAGGAAGATTTCGCAATTAAACCGATGAACTGTCCGGGAGGAATTCTTGTGTATGAGTCGGAACCGCGCTCTTACCGTGATCTTCCAATCCGTATGGGTGAGTTGGGACTTGTACATCGTCATGAAAAATCAGGTCAGCTTCATGGGTTGATGAGAGTTCGCTGTTTTACACAGGACGATGCGCATATTTTTATGACTCCGGAGCAGATTAAAGATGAGATCAAAGGAGTTGTAAAACTGATCGATGAAGTGTACAGTCTGTTTGGTTTTAAGTATCATGTTGAGCTTTCTACACGACCAGATGACAGCATGGGAAGTGATGAAGATTGGGAAATGGCGACAGACGCTCTTAGAAGCGCGCTTGACGATATCGGACTTCCATATATTGTAAATGAAGGAGACGGAGCTTTTTACGGACCTAAGATCGATTTCCATCTGGAAGATTCTATCGGAAGGACATGGCAGTGCGGTACGATCCAGCTTGATTTCCAGCTTCCTTTGCGATTTGAACTTGAGTATACAGGAGCAGACGGAGAGAAACACAGACCGATTATGATTCATCGTGTTGTATTCGGTTCGATTGAACGTTTCATTGGAATCCTGATCGAGCATTTTGCAGGCGCATTCCCGACATGGCTTGCTCCGGTGCAGGTGAAAGTGCTTCCGATTTCCGATAAATATCTTGATTATGCAGCCAAAGTTCTCGAAGATTTGAAAGAGGCGGGAGTTCGGGCAGAGATTGACAGCCGGGCAGAGAAGATCGGATACAAGATCCGTGAGGCACAGATGAAAAAGATTCCTTACATGCTTGTTGTGGGAGCAAAGGAAGAAGAGGAAGGCAAAGTATCTGTAAGAAGCAGATTTGCAGGAGATGAAGGTCAGTGCGGTCTGGAAGAGTTTATAGAACAGATTAAAGAAGAAGTTGCAGCAAAGAAACTCAGAGAGACAGTGCAGGATAAATAAATCATAAAATAAATTAAGAAGAGTTCAGAACAGATGATACTATCATACTGCTGAACTCTTTTTTGTATTGGGATCAAAATGTAAAAGAAAAAACATCTGTTTTAAGGTTCTTCTTTTTTGTAAGATTCATCGGTGGAAATTGTGACCGGAATGTCGATGATCTTATGCGGAGTAATATTTTTAACTAAATATTCAAATAAAGTTTTGATCAATAAATATCCCTGGTTTACCGGTTCTTGTCCCAATACGAAATCAACAACCTGTGTTTGGAGCAAGTGAATGGAGCCTTCTGTAAGATCGTGACAGATCACATGGATATTCTCAGAATCATCTATGATATCCAAGGCGCTTCCCACCCCGGCTATACCTCCGCCTGTAATATAGATTCCGTCCAGATCGGGAAGTTTGTTACAGTATTCTAAGGTGATGCGAAAGGCATCTTCTTTTTTATCTTGATTTTCAGAAATACCGACGATTTTGATATCCGGTCGTGTTTCCGAGATTTTATTTTGAAAACCAAGCAGTCTTTGCTGATGGCATGAAAGTTTTGTACTGCTGATAATGATTCCTATTCTGGCATCTTTCGGAAGAATCTTACACATTAATCCGGCTGCGGTTCTTCCGCCTTTATAATGATCCTGTCCGATAAAGCACAAACTTTTTACTTCGGGAGCAGGAGAGTTAAAGGTGATTACGGCGATTCCTTTTTCGATAAGGGAGTTAAGAAGGGCGTAAACATTTGGGTGATCCAGAGGAAAGACTGCCATTCCGCTGACTCCGTTTTCGGTTAAATCGTTAATAATCCGGATTTCTTCGGAAGGATCAAGACTGGTCATCAGTTTGATGATTACTTCGATTCCAAAAGCAGAAAATTCCTTCTTGGCACGGTTGATTCCCGAAATAATATCATGGATAAAGGGGTTATAATCCGGTGTTAATATGACTCCGATTTTTAAGGACTCCTTTTTAGATACTAACGCTTTGGCAAGGAAGTTCGGTTCATAGTGCAGTTCTTTTGCGATTTTCAAAACTTTTTGGCGCGTTGCCTCGCTGACTCCGGAACGATTGTTTAGTACCCGGTCTACAGTACCTCGAGAAACGTTTGCCAGCTCTGCAATTTGTTTTACTGTTACCGCCATGTAATAATCACCTCCCATATAATACCATTTTTACTGCTAATAATATAACATAATATCGTGCTCGTGTCTAGTTACAAAAAATAAGAGTTTGTGCAAAAAAATACATGTAACATATAACTTAATATAAATGTAAAAAATGCACAAAAAATATAGTGAAAAAATGGTAAATATATAGTATTGCAACAATAAAATGAACATGATACTATAAATACAAGAAAAACGTGCACGAGCACGAAAAAAAGAAGGAGGATGAAGATGAAATTTGGAACATTATATTCTTATTGGGGAACAAAATGGCAATGTGATTATTTGAAAACATTAAAACGAGTTTCAGACATCGGATTTGACATTTTGGAAATGGGTGCTCCTCACTTGTTGGAAATGTCAGATTATGAACTTTCAGAATTGAGGCGCGCGGCGAAAGATATGGATATGGTATTGACGGCAAATATCGGACCGGCAAAAGATAAAGATCTTGCTTCTCCTGATCCGGATATACGAAAAGCGGGAGTAAACTATCTGATCGATATATTAAAAGCAATGGAAAAAGTAGGATCTAAATCACTTGTTGGAGCAATGTATTCTTATTGGCCGTGTCAATTTGAAATAACGGATAAGGAAGCAGCCTGGGAGAGAAGCATCGAGGGGATGAAAGAGGTTGCAGGAGTTGCGGAATCATTGGGAATCGAATGCTGTCAGGAAGTTTTGAATCGATATGAAACTTATATTATCACAGATTGCAGGGAAGGATTGGAATACTGCAGAAGAGTCGGAAGTGAAAACGTTAATCTCCTTCTTGATACATTTCATATGAATATCGAAGAAGATAATATTCCGGAGGCTATCCGGTTTGCAGGAAGAAAATTAGGCCATCTGCATGTGGGAGAATCAAACAGAAAGCTTCCGGGAATGGGATCCCTTCCTTGGAGAGATATCGGACGGGCGCTAAGAGACATCGGATATGAGAAAGGCGTCGTTATGGAACCGTTTCTTCTTCAAGGAGGAGAGGTCGCTCGGGACTGTAAAGTGTGGAGAGATTTAAGTGGGAATGCAGATGAGAAAATGCTGGATCGCTATATAAAAGAATCTTTAACATTTTTGAAACATGAATTTACGTTTTGAGGAGAGGATATGAAATGGCAGAAATTTGGACGATGGGTGAAATGATCGTGGAAATTATGCGGGAGAAAGAAAATGAGCCACTGGATAAAGCAGGAGTTTTTCGAGGACCTTATCCGAGCGGAGCACCGGCGATTTTTATTGATACAGTGGCGAGACTCGGACATAAGGGCGGAATTATCGGAGGAGTAGGCAAAGACGATTTTGGAAAATGTCTGTTGGACAGATTGAAAAGTGACGGAGTCGATGTGTCGCATGTGATTGAAAATCCAAAAAAAGCTACAGGATGTGCGATTGTAACATATTTTGATGATGGCTCCCGAAAATTTATTTTTCATATGGGGAATACTCCGGCTGTTGAAGCGAAAGCACCGCAGGAGGATGTGTTGGATGGAGTTCGGTATTTTCATGTAATGGGATGTTCTTTGTTTGCTGATATAGAGTTTGCAAAAGAAATTTTAAAAGCGGCACAAACGGCAAAAAAAATAGGAGCGAAGGTTTCTTTTGATCCGAATATCAGAAAAGAATTAATAGGGGAAAAAGAGACGGATAAAATTCTGGAGAATCTGATGCGGTTGACAAATGTTTTTTTGCCCGGGGAGGAAGAACTTCTTTTGTTGACAGGAAAAGAAACAGTGGAAGAAGCGGTTGAAGAATGCTTTAAAAATCCTGAGCTTGAAATATTGGCATTAAAGCAAGGTTCGCGGGGGTCAAAGATTTATACGAGGGAAAAAACGGTTGAAACAGGAATTTACAGAATTCAGCCTGTAGATGCAACCGGAGCCGGAGATAGTTTTGACGCGGCGTTTATCTGCGGACTGTGTGAAGGGAAGAGAATTGAAGAGGCGGCGAAAATGGCAGCGGCAGCAGGTGCGATTAATACAGCGGCGTTTGGTCCTATGGAAGGAAAGATCAGCGTGGAAGCGATAGATAAGATGATAAAGGAGGAATGAAAATGAAAAAAGTAAATATCGGAGTAGCGGGACTTGGATTTGGAAAAGAATTTGCGGCGATTTATTGTGATCATCCGCTTGTTGATAAAGTGGCGATCTGTACAAGGAATCCCGAAACTTTAAATAAAGTGGGGGAAGAACTCGGAATTCCGGAAGAATTAAGATTTACAAATTATGATGATATGATTTCACATGAAGAATTGGATGCGATTCATATTGTGACGCCGATTAAAGAACACTATCCTCAGTCGATCAAAGCGCTAAGAGCAGGGAAACATACTGCATGTACAGTTCCGATGGCGACATCTTTGGATGAGTTGAGAGAGATTGTAAAAACATCCAGGGAAGTTGGAAAAATCTATACGATGATGGAAACTTCGCTTTATACAAGAGAATACCTTTATGTAAAGAGATTAAAAGAAAATGGTGAACTTGGAAAAATTCAGTATTTAAAAGGTGATCATATGCAGAACATGTCTCTGGAAGGCTGGGGAGACTACTGGCAGGGATTTCCGCCGTTTTGGTATGGCACGCATGTACTGTCACCGATTCTGGATCTGGCCGGCACAACAGCTAAGAGTGTGCGGTGTCTTGGAAGCGGAAGGGTAAATAAAGAAAGAGCTGAACATTACGGGTGTCCGTATGCGGTAGAAACCGCTACATTTAGATTGAGAAACAGCGATATCGTAGCAGAGGCACATAGATGTCTTTTCGAGACAGTCCGTCAGGTAAGAGAGTGTTTTGACGTTTACGGAGATAAAATGTCGTTTGAGTGGGAGCCGACGGTAGACGAAGGACATACTATTTTCACAGGCATTGATGATTTTACAAAGTTTACAGCTCCGGACACAGCGGAACTTTTGCCAAAAGAGATTCAAAAGTATACGTTGCGTTCAGCTATTAAAGATCCGAATCAGCCGTCTTTTATACAAGGAAGCGGGCATGGAGGTTCTCATCCTCATCTTTGCAATGAATTTGTGAATGCGATCGTAGAGGGAAGACAGCCGTATATGGATGCGGTTCGCTCGGCAAATTATACGGCGGCAGGTATTTGCGCACAGGAATCAGCAGACCATGACGGAGCAGAAGTAGAAATACCGGATTTTGCAGAAGAATTTTAAGCTGTTTAGGAGGGACTTATGGAAAAATTACTGGAAATGAAAGAAATCTGTAAGTCTTTTGGGACGAATAATGTCCTGAAGAATGTGCAGTTTGATCTTTTTGCCGGAGAAGTTCATGCCTTGATCGGAGAAAACGGAGCAGGAAAATCTACACTAATGAAAATATTAATGGGTATGTATAAAAAGGATTCGGGAAGTCTTTCTGTTCTGGGATCAGATGAAGCGTACACAAATCCGGATCAGGCGCTCAAAGCCGGAGTTGCCATGATTCATCAAGAACTCAATCCGATTCCGGATATGTCTGTTGCTGAAAATATATTTCTTGGGAAAGAAAAAAGAAAATGGATCTTTACGTCTAAAAAAGAGCAGGAAAAAGAGTCAAAAAGATATTTGGATATGTTGGGAATCGATCTGGAACCGTCTGTACTGATGAGGGAATTAAGTGTTTCTGAAATGCAGATGGTGGAAATTGCGAAAGCACTTTCTTATGGGGCAAGAATTATTATCATGGATGAACCTACTTCTGCAATTACAGAAGCGGAAGTGGAGAAATTATTTCAAAATATAAAAATGCTTAAAGAACAGGGAACAGGGATCATTTATATTTCTCATAAAATGGATGAATTGTTTGAAATATCGGATCGCATTACAGTGCTTAGAGACGGGCAGTATGTATTTTCAAAAAAGACAAAAGATCTTTGTCCGAATGATCTAATCAAAGCTATGGTAGGGCGTGAGATCACGGAAATTTATCCGGAAAGTAAGAGTAAAATCGGCGAAGTGATCCTTAAAGTAAAGCATGCTTCACGGAAAGGCGAGTTTGAAAAGATTGATTTTGAACTTCGGAAAGGTGAAAAACTTGGAATTGCCGGATTGATGGGAGCAGGAAGAACAGAATTGATGATGGCTGTTTTCGGTGCGGCGAAACTGGAAGAAGGTGAGATTGAAATAGGCGGAGTTCCTGTCAGGATACGAAGTCCGAAAGATGCAATCAGGCAAAAAATAGCGCTTGTGACCGAAGATAGGAAACGTTACGGTTTGAATTTGACGGCATCAGTCGAGGATAATGCGGTTTCTGTAATTGAGAGCAGTCTTTCCAAATTTGGATTTTATAGAAGAAAGTCGGGAAGAAAAGCTGCGGAGGAAATGATCAGCCGTATGAACACAAAAGTTACGGGAATGGATCAGATTGTCGGAAGTCTTTCGGGTGGGAATATGCAAAAAGTTGTTCTTTCAAAATGGCTTTTAAATGATCCTGATATTATCATTTTTGATGAACCGACAAGAGGAATTGATGTTGGCGCAAAAGCAGAGATATATAAGATTATAGAGGAATTAGCCTGTAAGGGAAAGGGAATCATTATTATTTCATCGGAAATGCCGGAGTTGATCGGGTTAAGTCAAAGAATTATTGTGTTGCATGAAGGAGAACAGACCGGAGAATTGCGAGGAAAAGAGATGACGCAGGAAAATATTATGACTCTTGCATCGGGGTACAGAAAGGAGGAAAAAGAATGAAAGTTTTAAGTAAAAATTCTGTTATGGAATTTGTAAAAAAGACGGCAATACTCTGGGTTATGATTATTCTGATCGTTATTTTATCTGTTATCAGTCCAAGCTTTTTCAGAGGGCAGAATCTTCTGAATATTATAAAGCAGGCGTCTATTACAGGGGTAATCGGCGTAGGGATGACATTTGTTTTGATCACAGGAGGGATTGATCTTTCCGTCGGATCTGTAATGGCGTTATCGGGAACAATGGCTGCATCTGTAGCTGTGGCAGAAAAAAATATGCCGATTGCTCTGGTTATTTTAGTTGGAGTCGGACTTGGGGCGCTGTGCGGACTTATAAATGGAATCGGTGTATCATACATTGGATTTCCGCCGTTTATTATGACGCTGGGCATGATGACGATTGCAAGAGGGATTCCCCTTGTTTTTACAAACGGAACTCCGATCTTCGGACTATCTGAAGAGTTTAATATGATTGCGAATTCAAGAGTTTTAGGAGTACCTTCACTTGTGATTTTCCTTGTGATCACTGTTTTAGCGGGACATATTATCCTGAGTAAAACTGTTTTGGGAAGACGGATTTATGCAGTGGGAGGAAATGAAGATGCAGCGAGGTTAAGCGGTGTGTCCACTGCAAAAGTAAAGTTGTTTGTTTATGTTTTTTGCGGAATTTTATCGGGAATTGCAGGAATTTTGATTTGTTCAAGAATTACGTCGGGGAATGGCACTGTGGCGGAAGGATATGAAATGAACGCTATTTCGGCGGCAGTAATCGGCGGTGTCAGCATGACCGGAGGATCGGGAAATGTTCTTGGCATGGTTGTCGGGGCAATGATTTTAACGATTATTCAAAATAGTTTTGATATTATGGGAGTAAATTCGTTTTATCAAAATATCATTAAAGGAATTATTATTTTACTCGCCGTATTTTTGGATTTAAGAGGAAAGAAAAAGAAAAATTAAAAAATGAGTTTTAAGGAGGAAAAATGATGAAGAAAAAGATGTTGGCAGTGGCAGTATGTGTGTCTATGTGTATGATGGCTTTTGCGGGCTGTACAAGTGAATCCGGCGGAGGTTCGGATAAGAAAGCAGAACAGACAGAAGGGAAAAAAGAAGAATCCGGAAAAGTGTTTATGACAGTAAGTAACCAACAGAATGAGTTTATGGTCGGAATGGCAGAAAATTTTAAAGAGGTCGGAGAGGCAGCAGGGTATGAAGTGCAGTTGATGGATGCTGATCTTGATGCTACGAAACAAGTATCTCAGATTGAGACGGCTATTTCTGAAAACGCGGAAGCTATTCTCGTTGAACCGTGCAGCGTGGACGGGTTGACGACAGGGTTGAAAGAGGCTCATGACGCGGGAATTCCGGTGTTTGTTATCCATAATAATGTGTCGGCAACCGACTTGGTCACATCTCTGATTCATGTAGATGTAAGACAAGGCGGGGAATTGAAAATGGAACAGGTTATTAAGGATTGTGGAGAAGATGCTAAAATTGCGATTATGACAGGAACGCTTGGGCAAGATACGACAAATCAGATCTGCGGTGGTTATGACACTGTTCTTGAAAAATATCCGAACGTAGAAGTTGTATTTGAAGGGGCAGGTAACTGGGGAGCTACGGATGCTGCGCCTTTGGCAGAAAACTGGCTGGCTTCAGGAAAAGAAATTGACGCAATCGTCTGCAACAATGATGGAATGGCTCTCGGAGTAGTGCCTGTATTGAAATCGGCGGGAAAATTGGAACAGATTAAAGTTTACGGTCTGGACGCAACAAATGAAGGATTAAAAGCAGTTGATTCAGGAGAAATGGCAGCGACGATCTATGTTGATTCCAAGGCAGAGATTGAAAAAGCGTTTGAAATGCTTGAAGATCTGAAGGCAGGGAAAAAGGTGGATGCAGAGTATAAAGTACCGTCTGTGCTTGTTACAAAAGAGAATGTAAAAGAATATATGAAATAGCAGGTGAGTTTTATGAAAGCAGCAATATCCGGAGAGACGCTTGGAAGTGTGATGGAATTAGACGAAATTTTATCTTTATTTCAAAAAAACGGGATTCGTTTTATCGAAATATGGCCGGAAAATATTCCTGTAAAAGCCGGAAAAACACTTCTGCATAAACGTTTGTATGCAAACAGAGATGTGGAACAAGCAAAAAAGATACTGGAGAAATATCAAATAAAAGCAGCGTGTGTATGCTTTGGAGCAGGATTTGATAAAGAATTGGCGAAAGATCCGGAACTTTTTTCGAGAGAATTAGAACGAGCTGTTGAGATAGCTTATGAGCTGGGAGCAAAAGTTGTAAATCATTATTGTTATCATGTCGCAATGGATCCGGAAATTTCTTTTTCTGAATTGGAAAAGTATTATGGGCGGGCGATCAGAAAAGCGAAGCAGAGGAAAATCTATCTGGCTTTGGAAAATGAGGCTCATGATATTACTCAAAGTCCCGAAGGGATGAAAACGATTGTAGAGCATATGAATTCGGAATATTTTAAAACAAATTTTGATGCGACCAACTATTATCAGGCGGGATATGAAGGTTTTCCGTATGCATATGAAGTTTTGAAGGAGTATATTGTTCATGTACATATAAAAAACGGTTGTTTTTATCATCCTGAATTCGGACACGAAAAGCAGTGCAGAGGAGGGAAAATGACAGGGATGTTTGCGGGAAATGATATCTATTATCCATATGCATCTGACGGAGCGGTGAACATAGACGGACTTTTGCGGAGGCTTGAAAAAGACGGATATACAGGTTTTTGTACGATGGAACCTCATACGACTCCTGAAAAGTGTCTGGACTTCTACAGAGAAGAGACGGCTTATTTAAGAGAAAGAGGAATCAAAGAATAAACGATATATACGGCGAAGATGACAGAGGTCATTTTCGCCGCATTTTTATGAATGGGCAGGTGAACTGTCACATTTTTACCGGAAAATTCTGTATAACGGTTGATTTTGATATTGTACATAGAGTAGATTATAAGTAGATGAAACAGGATAATAAACGTGTGCAAATATAGAGGTAAAAGCGAATAAGATCGGGGAGAATAACTTATGGAAGAAAACAGATGTCGAGCGTGGTCAGTTATAGGGGAAGTGGAGAAATCAGTTGTTGGGAAAACAGATATTTTAAGAAAAGTCATGACAGCAATTCTTGCCGGAGGTCATGTTCTGATCGAAGACATTCCGGGGACGGGAAAGACGACGCTGGCGCTTTCGTTCTCCCACGCAATGGGACTTAAGGTGAATCGGGTGCAGTTTACGCCGGACGTACTTCCGGCAGATCTGAGTGGATTTACGATATATGATAAAGCATCAGGGACATTTGTGTATCAGCCGGGTGCAGCTATATGCAATCTTCTTTTGGCAGATGAGATAAACAGAACGTCGCCAAAGACGCAGTCCGCGCTTTTGGAAGTAATGGAAGAACATCAGGTAACGGTTGATGGAAAAACTCACAGGACAGGAGAGCCGTTTATCGTGATCGCGACTGAAAATCCGGTAGGTTCTGCCGGAACTCAGCTTCTGCCGGAGTCACAGCTTGATCGTTTTATGATCTGTGTGAGTATGGGCTATCCGACGGCAGAAGAGGAAATTGAGATTTTGAAACGGGAACAGTCGATAGAAAAAACGAGAGAGCGAATCGATCCGGTTGTCAATGCAGAGGAATTGATCGAAATGCAAAGAGAAGTTAAGGAGGTTTTTGTACATGACCGGATTTTCGGTTATATTGTGGAACTTGCAAAAGCAACAAGGGAAAATGAATGGACAGAGTTAGGTTTGAGTCCCCGCGGAACTGTCGCGTTGACAGCTATGGCGAAAGCATGTGCGTGGCTGAATGGACGGGAATATGTCGTTCCTTCCGATGTACAGGAAATATTTCCGTGTGTCACAGAGCATCGGATCATTCTGAATATGAAAGCGAAGGTAGGTCATATAAAAAAAGAAGAACTGATCCGGCGGGTTCTGGAGAGTGTTCCGACTCCGACAATGAGACAGAAATATTGAGGATGAACAGATGATAAAAAGAATAATCGGATATTTGGCAGTTCTTATACTTACGATATATTTATTTTTTATGTATAACGATACTGTAATCTCAGGACTTCTTATATTTGTTATAATGTATCCGCTTTTATCATTTTGGTTTTTGATGATCCAGCGAGGAAAAGTCGGAACAGATATGACGCGTATTCCTTCAATGGGTGAAGAAGGAAAGACGATAAAAGCCGGGATTACCGTAAAAAATCAATCCGCATGGAATATGCGGTATGAAGCCGTGATCCTTGTGGGAAACAAGATTGAAGAAAAAAAGAAACAGAAGCGGATACGGGGAGTGATACAGGCGGAAAAGGTCAGAACATTTTGGTATGAGCTGCCGGGGAATATTTGTGGCAGTATGGAAATTACGTTGAATGAAATAAGAATTTATGATCCCCTTTGTATTTTTTATATTAGGAGAAGAGAGACTGAAACAGTATTTGTGAAGATCATGCCTGAATTTGAACTGATGCCTGTTGAGATCACAAGAAAGACGAGAGAATTTCAAACAGATGCAGAAGAATATTCCTGTGAGAAAAAGGGAGATGATCCTTCTGAAATTTATCAGGTGAGAGAGTATCGAAGAGAAGATTCTTTAAAAGATATCCATTGGAAACTGACTGCCGCGAAAGAAGAGCTTGTAGCAAAAGAGAGGGCGTTTCCTTTAGGATGTGCCGTACTGATCTGGTTTGACATCAGAGAAAAAGAATGTACTGCGAACGGTTTTTCTAAAATGCTGAAGACAGCCGCAGCATTATCGATCACTCTTGTTGAAGAAAAATGTATTCATCTGGCTGCGTGGTATGAAGAGGATACAGAACAGATTGTGACTGTGAAAGTGAAAGATGAAGAAAGCTGCTGTCAGATGGTATGGGAATTGATCGATATAAAGCCGTGCGGAAATACAGAGAAAAGAGATTCCTATATGAGGGAGCGTTTTAAAGGGGCAGAGTTTAGCAGTATAGTCACGATCGATGGGCAGGGGCAGATTAAAAAAGATGGGAAAGAAGAGTTGTTTCTTCGTTTATAAAAGTGGGGATGCCGATGTGGAAAAGAAAAATCCGGAAATAAATTTTGTGAAAGCGCTTAGTGCTGTTTGTGCAGTCTTATTATGGCGGAATGCATTTTTATCTGTATTTGATTTGGAAGCGCTGGCAAATCAAATAGGGCGAAAAGAAATCATTTTTGCAGAGATTGCCGTGAGTTTTGCGGTATTTATTTTGCTGATTGCGGCATTCAAAGTAAGGAGGCTGCGCGTAATTGCTTATTTGGTTATTTCTGCACCGTTTATATCTGCTGCATGCGCGCGAAAATTTCCGCCGCCAGGGGCGTCGTGGATGTTGGTTTTTGCCGCGGTATTGTATGGAACGTGCTGTGCAATGGAAGGATGCAAAGCTAAACAGGTTTTTCGTTCACTTGTTTTGATTTCGGCGGTCTTTGGGGTTGCCGCGGGAATTTCTGTCTTTGCGGGAAAACAGATCGATCAGATCAGAGTAGACGAGAATGGATTTTATCAGGAAACGAGACAGAAAATCAGAGAGAACGTAATCGGAAAAGCAGAAGAACTGGCTGAAAAAATAAAAAATAAAAAAGACGGCAAAAAGTTAGATGAAGAAAAAACAGATGCTGAAAGCAAGCATGACAGAGAAGATATAGAAGAAAAAAATCCTTTCCGGCCGGAAAATGATCCGACACAACAAAACGGAAAAAATGACAATATGACATCGGGCGGAAAAATGGACGATCTCAAAGTTATTTCTTCTTTTAAGCCGTCTTCGGAAGTGTCTACATGTGTTGTGCTTGAGAAAAAGAAAACATACCTTTATGATAGGTGGGGGACGACTTATGAGGACAGTGCGTGGACAAATGAAAAACTAGAAGAGGTAGTGTATTCTTCAAAGTATTATTTTGAAGAAGAAAAAGAAGAGCTGTTTTTACAGTATCCTTCGGAACTTACCCGTATGCAAAAAATGTGCGAAGGATGGGATAAGAGTTCGCTTTCTGCTGTGAAAAATCAGATTGACGAAGCTTTGTCGAATATAGTTTATGATACGGATCCCGGGAAAACGCCTGCAAAATGGGATTTTGCAGAGTATTTTCTGTTTGAAAATAAAAAGGGATTTTGTGTACATTTTGCCACAACAGCAGCTTTACTTTACAGGATGTGCGGCTACCAGTCGATTTATGTGGAAGGTTCGGTAGTTCCGGCTTCTGCGTTTAAAGAAAAAGAAAACGGAACTTATGAGGCGCAGGTTGACGGAACAATGGGACATGCATGGTGTGAAGTATATGATGAGAAAACGGGAGAATGGATCACAATGGAACATACGCCGGCATCTTCAAGAAACGAGATGCAGGGAGCGGATGCGGCAAAACAAAAGAAAGAAAACAGTTTTAAAAGCGATCGGGTTTTTCGGTTGATTGTGTGCGTTGTTTTTGTGGCGGGGGCTGCGTTTGGAGGCGTTTTTATTCAGGCTGTAGTCAGAGGAAAACGTCACAGGAGAAAGATCGGGACGACTCGGGGCGGAATCGGTATTCTTACAATGTATGACGATGTAGTTAAAGTTGCAAGACTGACGGAAAAACCAAAGAAGCAGATTTTCGGAAACAGGCATTCGGATACAGATGATTATTCGGAAGTTTGGTTGAAACATCTGAAAAAACAGTATCCTCAGATCTCGGAAGAAGAGTGGAATAGTTTTTATGAAGAAGTGCGGCGCATTTTGTTTTATTATCCGACAAAAGACCGGAGAATATGGAAAGAATCCTATAAATTGTATCGGAAGTTTTATGCTGAGGCAAAAAGGCGGATGAATCCCGGAATGCGGCTGCTTCTAAAATATATTTATTGCATTGAAACGCCTTTTTGTGAAAAAGGTGCAAGTTTTATGAAAAAGAAAAAGAAAAGGAGAAAGTAAAATGATAAGAAAAATGAGATCAGAAGACAAAAAGACTTATATGGAGATGGCGAGAGAGTTTTATCATTCGGATGCCGTATTACATCCGGTTCCGGACACTTATTTTGAACGGACTGCAGATGAGGCGCTTCGCTCTGATGTCTATGCCGAGATATTTCTTTTTGAATGTGAAAACGAAGCGGCGGGATACGGACTGATCGCGAAAACTTATTCTCAGGAAGCGGGAGGAATGGTTTGGTGGATTGAAGAAGTGTATGTGCGGGAAGCGTTTCGTTCCAAAGGGATCGGAAGGGAATTTTTTGCATATCTTGATAAGGTGAAAGGCTCGGCGGTGACAAGGATGAGGCTTGAAGTGGAAGAAGATAATACAAGAGCCGTAGCTCTGTATAAAAAACTTGGATACAAGCCTTTGGAATATGCGCAGATGATCAAAGATGCTCCCTTGAAGTAGAAATCGTTTGAAAACAGAACATTTTAGCTAAACAGAGATATCGTATACTTGTATACAATATCTCTGAAATTCTTTTAATACACCATTGCAAGAAGAGACAGAACAATGTTATAATCCATAGTAGCGTACTTTTGTCCGAGGGCAAAAGACAGCAGTCCGCGATACGTTCATGCCCGGACTGCTGCAAAAATGATGAGTAGGTGACAGATTTGAAGAATAAGATCAAACGATTTGCCAAAGGCGACTTTCATATTCCGCAGCCGGAAATTATATTTCCGGAAACACATATTGTAATGAGAGTCGGAGAAGGGGAAAAATACAGAGGAAGTTTTTCATTGAAAAATCAGGGGGAAGGAACGATCAGAGGTCTTGTCTATCCCTCTTCTTATCGTGTGCAGTGTGACGAACAAGGTTTCGACGGAAACCCTGTCAATATATATTATACATATGACGGCAGCGGGTTGATGCCGGGGCATGTCGAACATGGGAAGTTTACGATCGTTTGCAACGGCGGCGAGTATGATGTCGCATTTACCGCGATTATCGAGAAACCGTATGTTATGACGAGCTATGGGAAGATACAAAGTCTGGACGATTTTAAGAAGCTGTCTTTTCGGGATGCGGCTGAGGCGGTAAAGCTGTTTCGCTCCAGAGATTTTTACGAAATACTGAAATACGAAGATAAGCGGATTCAGGCGCTTTATGAAAATATGCGGAAATGGGAACTGGATCAGCAGGCTTTGGAAGAATTTCTCGTAGGATGTAAGCAAAAAGAGAAGATATTCCTGACACTTGAGGAGGAAAGCCGGGCGTTTATGTCGCTTTCGGAGGCGCGGAAAGAGACCTTTACTATCAGAAAAAATACGTGGGGATATTTAGAAATCGACGTACATACAGAAGGAGAATTCCTCTCCGTTGAACATACCCGTGTAACGACGGAAGAGTTTATCGGAAATTCATACCGGCTGGAATATTTTCTGAATGTGGAAGCGCTTCATCCGGGAAGTAATTTCGGCAGGATCATATTAGAATCTCCGTACGAGACTCTTACCTATGAGGTTGTCGTAGAAAAAGATATAAGCAGAGATGAGGATTATCGTGCAAACGACAGGGAGTTTGCGGGAATTGTTAAAAACTATTTAAAATATGAAAGTGGAAAACTGGAACTGAACGAATGGGTCGAGGAAGCAATCCGTCGGATCAGCCATCTGAGGGAAGTTGATGACAGAAATGAATTCTATCTTCTTGCGCATGCACATATCTGTCTGATCGGAAAACATTTGGAAGAGGCAAAATGGCTTCTCGAATCATATAATTATAATCGCTTTGCCATCGGTAAGGATGTGGAACTTAGTTCATATTATCTGTATTTGACAACGCTTTTGTCAAATGACACGATCGGGCAGCGAAAGGTTGCGGAAGAGCTTTCCAAGTCATTTATGAAGCATCCGGATAGTTGGAAGATTTTGTGTATGCTTGTGGAAGTGGATTCGGAGTATAAAATATACAGTGAACGTCTTCGGGCTTTGGAAAAACAGTTTTATGATGAAAAGTCGCATAGCGTCTGGTTCTATTTACAGGCGTTTAAATGTTACAGGGAAAAGAGTTCTTCTCTGAAAAAGCTCGGAATGTTTGAAGTTCGGGTTCTTCTGTTTGCAGTCAAACATAAACTGATGACAAGAGAACTGGCGCTTTACACTGCAAATCTTGCAAGTCAGATGAAAGTTTTTGACAAACAGTTATATGCGGTTCTTGTCGGTTCTTATAAGATGTATAAGGAATCGATGATACTGACGGCGATCTGTACTCTTCTGATCAAAGGAAACTGTGTGGAAAGCTGTTATTTTCAGTGGTATGAAAAAGCGGTGGAAGCAGAGCTTAAGATTGCTCAGCTTTATGAATATTATATGGCTTCGGTTGTTCCGTCAGATTTTCACAAAGCGCTTCCGAGATCGGTATATTTGTATTTTATGCACGGAAATTCATTGGATTACCATAAATGCGCATTTTTATATTCAAACTTGATCACATATGAAGATGAAAGCAGCGAGATTTACGCTCATTACAGAGACGAGATGGAAGCGTTTGCATGGAATCAGCTTGACCGGAGAAATGTTGACGAACAGCTTCGTATCATTTATAAACGGTTTGTAGTAGAGGCATCTATGAATCCTGAAAGGGTAAAAGCGCTTTATGATGTATGTCATGCATACCGGATTACGACGAAAGTGCCGAATATGAAATTTATTCATGTTATTGCAGATGACGGCACGATTACTCAGAAATCACCGTATACGGAAAACGGAGCGCGTGTATTCTTGTATGCGAAAACCGATCGGCTTGTGTGGGAGTCAAAAGACGGAAGACATTATACAGATTCTATCCCATATGAGAGTCAGAGACTTTTTTATGAGCTTCGCTATATGGATATGTGCAGGAAATATATTAACGGTCTGAGAAGAACGCGGGAGGAAGAAGAAGTTCAGGAACTGACGACAGAGATCGTCAGAGAAAACGGAGTTGAAAATTACGAAGAAGATGAACTTTTGGGACTTTGCAGCAAAACGATCAGAGAGAATAATTATGAGAATGATGATTTTCTTACATATGTCTGCTTTGAATTGTTTAAAAAAGGTCAATATGACAAGGTGATCCTGACGTATTTGGCAAGCTATTACTGCGGCGCGACATCTGATATGAAGATGCTTTGGAGAGAGGCGCGGGATTATGAAGTACATACGCATAAGCTGGCAGAGAGAATCCTGACGCAGATGCTCTTTTCGGAAGAATTATTTCAGGAAGCGCAGGTGTTTGAGCAGTATTATGCGGAAGGTGCATATTTCAGGCTTCAGCAGGCGTATCTTGTGTATATGTCGAGAGAATATGTGGTGGAAGAAAGAAAAATCAGCAGGAGTGTGATCGATATCATCTGCCGTGAATATGAAAAGGGCGAGGATACGATCGATATATGCAAAGTAGCGGTATTAAAATACTATTCGACGAGAGAGTACAGTCCGCAGACAAGAAAGACGTTAAAGAAATTCCTTCAGGAATTGTGTGGAAAGCAGATTTATTTTCCGTTCTTTCTTTCGTATGAAAAAGACTGGCTGATCGAACTGCAGCTTTGGGATAAAACGCTGATCGAGTATAAAGGTCAGAAGGGAAGCAGGGTAATGCTTTATTACAGCCTGCAAAAAGGAGGAGAAGAATCGTCCGATTATTCGACGGAAGTGCTTACTCCGATGTATGAAAATATTTATGTGAAAAAGTTTGTTCTTTTTGCAAATGAAAAGTTAAAATATTATTTTAAAGAGACGATCGACGGAAACTCTTACAGAAGTGATAAGGAACTTTGTGTGCGGGAAACTGTTCAGGGAGAACCGGGGCGCTATGGAAGACTGAATGATATTCTGATCGAGAAAAACGAAAGTGAGCGTAAGAAGAAAATTCAGGCATATGCAAGAGAAGATGCGGCTGCAGCGCAGATTTTTACAAAAGAACAGGCGTAAGATTAAACAATAGGAGGTTGTTTTTTCATGGGACAGGGAAGTATCATCGGATATGAGATAAATGAAAAAACATGTCAGATCAGTTTTTATAATGAAAAAGACTTGGAGCCGGATACGCTGGAAGTGGACACGGACAATTACCAGATTCCGCTTATCATAGGAAAACTGCGAGACACGTGGGCGTATGGAAAAGAAGCGAAAAGACTTGTTACGATCAAAGACGGGTTTACCGCAACGAGACTTCTAAGCAAAAGTCTTGCTGGGGATAAGATCGAGTTTGGGGAAGAAACATACGACGCAGTGTGGCTTTTATCTCAATTTATTCAGATGTCGCTTCAGTCATTTCCGGAGATCGACGGTATTGTTTTTACAGTTCCGTCTCTTTCGGAAGAAATGGCGCAGATGCTCAGAGGAATCGCCGTACGGATGAATATTGATAAACGTAATATTTTTATCCAGGATTACAAGGAGAGTTTTTGCAATTACCTGTTTTATCAGCCGAAGGAATTGTGGCAGTATGACGCAGCGCTGTTTTGCTGTGACAGAAATGAGATCAAAGCGTATATGCTTAGGAGACTTCGGCCGGGGCTGGGAGGCGGAAAAACGACGTTTGTTACAGTAGATGAAGTGGCAAGCGCTCACATGAAGGAACTTGCGATGGTATATCCTGTCTTGAATGAAGATAAGGCAAAAGAAGCGGATGCAATGTTCAGCAAATTTATAGAGAGCGTATTTGACAAACGGATTGTTTCCTCTGTATTTTTGACAGGAGAAGGTTTTGAAAACGACTGGTATCCGAAATCTTTGCGAGTGCTGTGCAACGGGCGGCGAGCATTTATCGGTAATAATCTCTACAGTAAGGGCGCTTGTTATACAGCGTATAGAAAGTTGTATATGCATATTGAAAATCCGGTATATCTGTCAGAAGATAAACTGACGGATCAGATTACGGTCAATATGCGGGTTGGAGGCCAGGAGATGTGGTATCCGATCGTTTCATGGGGAAACCATTGGTATGAGTCGAATAATCAGTGGGAAGTGCTCATGGAAGACGTAGAAGACATCGAGCTTCGGATTGAGTCTCTTGTTCAGGGAAATGTAAGAACGGAAACACTGTCTCTTGACGGATTTCCGAAAAGGGCGGAGTATTCCATGCGTTTACAGCTTGAGACACTGTTTCTTGATGAAAAAACATGCAGAATTTCCGTAAGGGATGCCGGATTTGGAGATTTCTTCCCGGCGACAGACTTCCATGCGGAGAAGACGATACATTTAGGAGGCAATGATGGGAAATTTAATTCTTTGTCATGACAGACATGCGGCACATCCGTATGAGATTACGCGCATCCATTGCCGTATTTTTACAATAGAAGAATTGTGCTACTATCTGTGTAATAATTTATATTTGATCGATTATACGATTATGAACGGGCAGCTTTGCGACTGGCTTGACGAGGAACTGGAGATGAAGGCGCTTGCATCAGAGTTAAGAGACGTTCTTCGTCTGCACGGTTCGGTTGAAAAGTTTGTTTTAACTATTTTGAAATCGTCTCGTTTGTATCGTGAGCCGGAGATGATTCGTATTCAGAATGTTTTAGAACATTTGAAAAATCAAAAAGATATTGAACGGCAGAAATTTAAAGGCGACAATCTTCTTGAAAGCGGGGAAGTGGAAGAGGCGATTCTTGTATATCAGGCTATTTTAAACGGGGAAAAAGATGAGACTGTAGATGAGAAGTTTTACGGAAAGATTTATGCAAGCCTCGGAGCGGCATACGGTCGTTTGTTCCTCTATCAAGAGTCGGCGAAAATGTATGATCGTGCATATCAGATCTGCGGGGATAAGACGTTGATCAAGCCGTATCTTTATGCGTCGTACAAATATATGTCGCTTGAAGAATACCATATTTTGATTACAAAAAGCGAAGAATATATGGAAATAAACGCTCAGATGCGCAGGGAAGTAGATAAGATCAACCAAGAGGTGTCTGTAGAACCGGAACCCGGAATCCTGGAAAAGTGGAAACGAAGTCATAGAAGAAGTCATGCATAATATATATTGGCAGATCAGATTACAATCCGGTCTGTTACAATCGGTGAGAAGAAAGACCCTCTGTGTGTTGACACGGAGGGTTCTCCATGTTAGAATACAGAGGTAACTTTACTGTGGTACAGTGACTCATTAGTAAAGAAAGAAAGCGAGAACTATAAGTTTGGTTGTGGAGGTTATCTATGAAAAGAAGAGTGTTAAGTGTTTTGTTGTGTGCGGGACTTGTTGTTTCAGTGTTGGCAGGATGTGGTTCTGATGATGCAAAGAAAGATTCGGGAAAGAAAGCAGCTTCAGAAAGCGATCTCGATTATGTAAAGGAAAAAGGAACGCTTGTCGTGGGAATCACAAATTTTGAGCCGATGGATTACCAGGATGAAGAAGGCGAATGGATCGGTTTTGATGCGGATATGGCGAAGGCGTTCGGAGAGAGCCTCGGCGTAGATGTAGAGTTTGTGGAGATTGACTGGGATAATAAGATCTTAGAGCTTGACGGGAAGACGATCGACTGTGTATGGAACGGAATGACGCTTACCGAAGAAGTTACAAGTTCTATGGAATGTACAGACGCATACTTAAATAATGCACAGGTTGTTGTACTTCCGGCGGATAAAGCAGATAAATATCAGGATGAGAAAAGCCTGTCAGATCTGTCGTTTGCGGTAGAATCGGGAAGCGCGGGAGAAGACGAAGTGGAAAATCGCGGACTTGATTTCACTCCGGTGACAGCACAGGCGGATGCGTTGATGGAAGTTGCGGCAGGTACGTCGGATGCGGCTGTGATCGATCTTCTGATGGCGACGGCGATGATCGGAGAAGGAACAAATTATGCGGATCTTGCTTATACGGTAAGATTAAGCGAGGAAGAGTACGGCGTTGGATTCAGAAAAGGTTCTGATCTTGCAAAAGCTCTGAATGATTTCTTCGCAGAGTGTTATGAAGACGAAAGCATAGTGAAATGTGCGGAAAAATATAACCTTCAGGATATGCTTGTGAAATAAGATAAAAGACGGAGTTGTAGACAAAAAATGGATTTGATATTAGAACAGTTTCCGATTGTGTTTAAATCACTGAATATCGGATTTCTCCAGACATTAAAGTTGTTTTTTGTGACACTGCTCGGAGCGGTTCCGCTTGGGCTTGTCATTGCATTCGGATCGATGTCGCGGTTTAAACCGCTTAGTTATCTGACGAAGATTATTGTGTGGATCATAAGAGGAACACCCCTTATGATCCAGCTTTTGATCATCTATTTCTTTCCGGGACTTGTTATGGGAAACAATATCTGGGGCGGGGGAGAAGCCGGACGTTTTCTTGCGGCGGCAGTTGCATTTATTTTTAATTACGCATGTTATTTTTCAGAAATATACAGAGGCGGTATTCAGGGAGTACCGCATGGTCAGGAAGAGGCAGGGCTTGTGCTTGGCATGACGCGAAGTCAGATTTTTTTCAAGGTAACTTTGCTTCAGATGGTAAAGCGGATCGTACCTCCGATGTCTAATGAGATCATTACTCTTGTGAAAGATACGTCTCTTGCCCGCATTATTGCGCTTCAGGAAATTATATGGGCAGGACAGGCATTTCTGAAAGGATCGCAGGGAATTGCCGGAGTCATCTGGCCGCTCTTTTTTACAGCGGTATATTATCTGATCTTTAACGGTATTTTGACAGTGCTTCTGGGACGTCTTGAGAAGAAACTGGATTATTTCAAGTAGGAGGTGGAGTGTGTGGCAATTCTTGAAGTAGAACATTTGAGTAAAAGTTTTGATCGAACGGAAGTGTTGAAAGACATCACCTTTTCTCTTGAGAAAGGACAGGTTCTTTCAATTATCGGTTCTTCGGGAAGCGGAAAGACGACGCTGCTTAGGTGCTTGAATTTTCTGGAAAGACCGGACGGCGGATCGATCAGTGTAAACGGAGAAACGTTGTTTGATATACATGATCCCATAACTTCACAGGAGGGAGAAATTCGGAAAAAACGGCTTCATTTCGGGTTGGTATTTCAATCGTTTAATCTGTTCCCGCAGTATACGGCTCTGAAAAATGTAATGTTGGCAAAAGAGCTTCTCGCAAAAGAACAACCGGATTATAAACAACATAAAAAAGAGATCCATGAGGAGATTGAAAAAGAGGCAAGGAGGCTTCTGACCCAGATGGGACTTGCGGATCGTATGGAAAATTATCCGCATCAGCTTTCCGGCGGACAGTGTCAGCGTGTCGCAATCGCCAGAGCCCTTGCGTTAAAGCCGGATATCTTATGTTTTGATGAGCCGACGTCGGCGCTTGATCCTGAATTAACGGGAGAAGTGTTGAAAGTGATCCAAAGTCTTGCAGACCAGGAGACGACGATGATCATCGTCACACATGAAATGGCGTTTGCAAGAGATGTGTCCAGCCAGGTGATTTTTATGGATGGAGGATGTATTTTGGAACAGGGAACTCCGGAGGAAGTTTTTGAAAATCCGAAAGAAGAGAGAACGAAGCAGTTTTTGTCTCGTTTTACTAATGGATGAGTTTCTAAATAATGTTTTTTATAAAAAAGTAATAAATAATACTTTGTTTATAAGAAAAACTTATTAAATGGCAATGAATAAAATAATGAGATGACAGAAATACAAGGCGGAGGGTATGTTGATTTTCCCTCCGCCTTATATTATAATCGGATTTACGGGATGTATTAAAAATAAGACATGCCGTATACTAATCACTCCAGATTTGAAAAATTAATGAAAAGGACAGGTGTGGATGTTATGAAAAAATTAGAACAGCTCTATGAAGGAAAAGCAAAAAAAGTATTTGCCACAGAGGATCCGGATGTTGTGATCGTTGATTATAAAGATGATGCGACAGCTTTTAACGGGGAGAAAAAAGGAACGATTGTCGGAAAAGGCGTGATCAACAACCGTATGACGAATTATGTATTCCAGGTTTTGGAAAAAGAAGGAGTTCCGACACATTATGTAGAAGAACTCAGCGATAGAGAGACAGCCGTGAAAAAAGTGGAGATCGTTCCGCTTGAAGTAATCGTGCGTAATGTGGCAGCAGGAAGTTTTTCTAAGAGACTGGGAATCGAAGAAGGAAGAAAATTGCTCGCACCGACTTTGGAATTCAGTTATAAAGACGATGATCTCGGAGATCCGCTGATCAATGATTATTTTGCGATTGCCATCGGAGCGGCTACAAGAGAAGAGATCGATAAGATTACAGAGTATACATTTAAAGTAAACGATGTTTTGAAAAAGTTCTTTGACGAAGCGGGAATCGATCTGATCGATTTTAAGATCGAGTTCGGAAGATATCACGGAGATATTATTCTTGCAGATGAGATCTCACCGGATACATGCCGTCTTTGGGATAAAGAAACACATGAAAAACTTGACAAAGACCGTTTCCGCAGAGATATGGGAAATGTAGAAGATGCTTATCAGGAAGTATTTAAACGGATCGGCATCAAATAAGAAAAGGATTGTATGATACAAAAAGGAGAGAACCAGACATGAGCAATGATCGTTATGTGAGTCCTCTTTCCGAACGCTATGCGAGCAGAGAAATGCAGTATATTTTCTCCCCGGATAAGAAGTTCCGCACATGGAGAAGACTTTGGATCGCACTGGCGGAGACAGAAAAAGAATTAGGACTCAATATTACGGATGAGCAGATTGAAGAATTGAAAAGTCATGCAGATGATATCAATTACGATGTGGCAAAAGAACGGGAGAAGATCGTACGTCACGATGTAATGTCTCATGTGTATGCATATGGCGTACAGTGCCCGAAAGCAAAAGGAATCATTCATCTTGGCGCGACATCCTGTTATGTCGGAGATAACACAGATATTATCGTGATGTCCGAGGCGTTGAAACTTGTACGCAGAAAATTGATCAATGTAATTGCCGAGCTGGCAAAATTTGCAGAAGAGCAGAAAAGTCAGCCGACACTTGCGTTTACACATTTCCAGCCGGCTCAGCCGACAACAGTCGGAAAGAGAGCGACACTTTGGATGCAGGAGTTCGAGATGGATCTGGAAGATTTGGATTATGTTCTCGGAAGCTTGAAACTTCTCGGATCGAAGGGAACAACAGGAACTCAGGCGAGCTTTTTGGAGCTTTTTGACGGAGATCAGGAAACAATCGATAAGATCGATCCGATGATCGCGGAAAAGATGGGATTTAAAGCTTGTTACCCTGTTTCCGGTCAGACATATTCAAGAAAAGTGGATACGAGAGTGCTGAATGTGCTGGCGGGAATTGCCGCAAGTGCGCATAAGTTTTCAAATGACATTCGTCTTCTCCAACACTTAAAAGAGATCGAAGAGCCGTTTGAAAAGACACAGATCGGGTCTTCGGCGATGGCATATAAGAGAAATCCGATGAGAAGCGAGCGTATTGCATCACTGTCAAGATATGTGATGATTGATGCACTGAATCCGGCAATTACATCCGCTACACAGTGGTTTGAAAGAACATTGGATGATTCGGCGAATAAACGTCTCAGTGTACCGGAAGGATTTCTTGCGATCGACGGCATTCTTGATCTTTGCCTGAATGTTGTTGACGGGCTTGTCGTTTATCCGAAGGTAATTGAGAAACGTCTGATGTCAGAACTTCCGTTTATGGCAACGGAAAATATTATGATGGATGCGGTGAAAGCAGGCGGAGATCGTCAGGAACTTCACGAGCGTATCAGAGAGCTTTCGATGGAAGCGGGAAAGAACGTAAAAGAAAACGGTCTTGACAATAACCTTCTTGAGTTGATTGCGGAAGATCAGGCCTTTAATATGAGCTTAGAAGATCTGAAAAAGACGATGGATCCGGCAAAATACGTAGGACGTGCAAGAGAGCAGGTTGACGCTTATCTGAACAATGTTATTTATCCGCTTTTGAAGGAAAATGAAAAAGAACTAGGTATGAAAGCGGAGATTAATGTATAATCCGGGCTGTTTATCTTAAAAAAATTATACAGAAATATGCTAAGGAGTGTTGCGGGGGATTGCGACATTCCTTTTTCTTTGGTATTTTATCATAGTAAAGTAATGGGAAAGGAAGAATTTTCCAAACAAAGCGAATGAGAGGATATTAAAAGATGGAATTTTGTGGTGTGTTTTATGAGACAGGATATTTAAGGGCAGTGTATGACAAAATAAGAAAACTGTTTTTCGTTTTTCTTATGGCAGCCGTTTTGACTGTCGGTATGATGGGGCAGGGAATGGAGACGATAAATTTCGGAAGTGTTCGGTTGCAAGATATGGCAGGAAGAGCTTCCGGCGAATATGAGAAAGGGGCAGAAACAGCAGGAACTCTTTTCGTTTCCGCAGTTGAAAGTATCGTTTCGGCAGAATCTCTTACTGTTCTTTCGGTCATGCCGGATTGTCCGACAGAATCGGATACGAAAGACTTTGAGGCAGTTATTTCCGGCAGCGGCGATGGGGTATCGAATACTTTCATAACGAAAGAAAGTGTATCGGATATTTCACTTAACAAGGAAACAGCGCCGCAAACTCCGATTATAGAGAATGTTTTTCAAAATGATTCGCCGATTAGAGGAGAAATGTCGGAAGCGCCGGAAATTGACGAAAATGTATTGAATGACTCCGTAATAGAAGACGGTAATGCAGGAGATAAAACAATAATAGGCGGCGGATTTGTTACAGACGCGTCAGGAATGATTTGCGGGATTTCCGATCTGTCGGTTATTTCGGAAGACGGATATCTCATACTTCCTTCAGAAGGATGTAGGGGAATTGCGGCAGGAGCATTCGCTTCCTGTAAAGATATTATTTCAGAAATCTATATTCCTGCTAATATATCAGAGATTGAAGAACGTGCGTTTACAGATCTCACTTCACTTGGATGGATTGAAATGGAGGCCTCCGCAGGATATTATACAGAGGACGGAGTTTTATTTTCAAAAGACGGAACGTGTCTTTTGGCATTTCCTCCGGCAAGAACGGGAAATTATAAAGTTCCTTCACATGTGACAGAAATTGCGGACGGAGCGTTTGACCGGGCGGGAATTTCCGTCTTGGATGCTTCTGATTGTTCCGTTTTAGAAATCAGGAGTCTGCCGTCTTATATTGAAATGAGACGGTGAAAAGAAAGTATACAGCGGCTTGAACATTTTTTGCAGTTGTTTTATAATGTTGCCTGTAAGTTTTATACAGAAGACGGTTCTGTGACAGAAAAATGAAACGGCCAGAGCCGGGACGCTGCACAGAGCAGGAAAATAGAAGAAATAGAAGTGGAGAAAAAACATGGAAAATAAAGTAAGAACAAGATTTGCGCCCAGTCCGACCGGAAGAATGCATGTGGGGAATTTAAGAACAGCGCTTTATGCATATTTAATTGCAAAGCATGAAGGTGGAGATTTTATTTTAAGAGTAGAAGATACAGACCAGGAGCGTTTTGTTGAAGGCGCGCTTGATATCATATACAGAACAATGGAAAAAACAGGACTTCTTCATGATGAAGGACCTGATAAAGACGGAGGATTCGGTCCGTACGTTCAAAGTGAAAGACAGGCATCCGGACTTTATCTGGATTATGCGAAACAGCTTGTAGAACAGGGAGACGCTTATTACTGCTTCTGTGATAAAGAGCGTCTTGAAAGTCTGAAAACATCGGTTTCCGACGACGGAACAGATATTGTTGTTTATGACAAGCATTGTCTCGGCCTTAGTAAAGAAGAAGTGGAGAAAAACCTTGCGGAAGGAAAACCATGGGTGATCCGTCTGAATGTTCCGAATGAGGGAGAGACAACATTCCATGACGAGATTTACGGGGATATTACAGTGCCGAACAATGAGTTGGACGATATGATCCTGATTAAATCCGATGGATTTCCGACATATAACTTTGCAAATGTAATCGACGATCATCTTATGGGGATCACACATGTCGTACGTGGGAATGAATATCTTTCGTCCGCGCCGAAATACAATCGTCTCTATGAGGCGTTTGGATGGGAAATTCCGGTTTATGTACACTGTCCGCTTATCACAGATGAAAACCATAAAAAATTAAGTAAAAGATGCGGTCATGCTTCTTATGAGGATTTGATCGATCAGGGGTTTGTGTCTGAAGCGGTTGTGAATTATGTAGCTTTGCTTGGATGGTGTCCTTCTGACAACAGAGAGATCTTTTCTTTGGAGGAATTAGTAGAGGCGTTTGACTATCGCCATATGAGTAAATCTCCCGCTGTGTTTGATACGGTAAAATTAAAATGGATGAACGGCGAATATTTAAAGGCGATGGATTTTGACAGATTTTATGAGTTGGCAGAACCGTATTTAAAAAAGGCAGTCACGAAAGACTATGACCTGAAGAAGATTGCGGCGCTTGTAAAAACAAGAATCGAGATCCTTCCGGATATTTGCGAACAGATTGACTTCTTTGAGGAAGTTCCGGAGTATGATAACGAATTATACAGACATAAGAAGATGAAAACGGATCCTGAGAAAGGACTCGTGCTTTTGCGGGAAGTGCTTCCGGTTCTTGAAGCGCAGGAAGCGTTTGACAATGATTCTTTGTTTGAGACACTCAAAAGTTTTGCGGGAGAGAAAGAATATAAGATCGGTTATGTTATGTGGCCGCTTCGTACTGCAGTATCAGGCAAACAGAACACACCGGGCGGCGCAACAGAACTGATGGAAGTTCTCGGAAAGGAAGAATCTCTTAAAAGAATTCGTGCAGGGATCGAGAAACTCAGCCAGACTGCAGAGGCGGAATAAACATCGGTCAAAGCGAGGAATCAGATGGGATTTAATAAGGCACAAAATGAAGCGATCATGCACGGAAAAGGACCGTGTCAGGTGTTGGCAGGACCGGGATCCGGAAAAACGCTGACGATCGTAAACAGAATTAAATATTTGATCGAAAGATATGAAGTAAGACCGGAAGAGATTCTGGTCGTTACTTTTACCCGTTTTGCGGCGGCAGAGATGAAATCCAGACTTTGCAGCCTGATGGGAAAATCAAATGTTCCGGTTACTGCCGGAACGTTTCATGGCATTTATTACGGCATTTTAAAGTGGGCATACAGGCTTGGACCGGATAATATTTTGTCAGAAGAAGAAAAATATCGAATTCTTCGAAGCGTATCGGAAGATTGCGAAACAGAGGCGGCAGAGGAAGAAGATTTTCTGCACGATATTGCGGAAGAAATCGGACTTGTAAAAAATAACGGGCTGAAAATAGGACAGTTTGTTTCCAAGAAATGCAGACAGGATACATTCAGAGAATTATATGAAAAATACGAAGCTCAAAGAAAAGCTCTCAGGAAGCTGGACTTTGATGATATGCTTGTGTTGTGTAAAGACTTGTTTGTAAGTCATCCTGATGTATTGAAACAATGGCAGACAAAGTTCAAGTATATATTAGTTGATGAGTTTCAGGATATCAACAGAGTTCAATACGATGTGATTCGTATGCTGGCTCTTCCGGAAAATAATCTTTTTGTAGTCGGAGACGACGATCAGGCAATTTACGGCTTCCGCGGAGCTGATTCGGAATTTATGTTTCGATTTTCGGAAGATTACCCTCAGGCAAAAAGGATCATATTGAATATAAATTATAGGTCATCGGGAAATATTGTAAAAAACTCGATGAAGGTGATAGGACATAATGAAAAGAGGTTTCTAAAAGAGTTTCAGTCTGTAAAGGAAAACGGATTCTGCGTGCATGTGCAGGAAGTGAAAGACCCGAACGAAGAGGCGCAGTACGTTGCGGACGAGATAGAAAAACGTGCAGAACTGGGAATTTCGTATGAAGAGATGGCAGTCCTTTTCCGCATTCATACAGATGCGCGTCCGGTTGCCGAAGAATTTCTGGAACGGAAGATCCCGTTTCAGATGAAAGAGCGGCTTCCGAATCTATACGACCATTTTATTGCAAAAGATATTTGTGCCTATTTCAGGCTGGCTCTTGGAAATATAGAACGAAATGATCTTTTGCAAGTTATGAACCGCCCGAAACGATATATAGGAAGAGACAGTGTTGCATCAGGAAAACCTTCTTTTGAAGAAATGAGAAAATTTTATTGCGATAAAGAATGGATGCTGGATCGGATCGATCAATTTGAATGGGATGTAAAAATGCTTCGAAAAACAGCGCCATATGCGGGAATTAATTATATACGAAAGCGGATCGGATATGATGATTTTTTGAAAGATTATGCGTTTACGAGAAAAATCGATCGAGCGAATCTCAATGAAGTGCTGGCAGAGCTGGAGGAGGCTGCACGCCCTTTTGCAACGATAGAAGAGTGGTTTCGTCATATAGAAGAATATACGCGTTTGCTCCGGTTAAAGTCGATGAAGAGACAGGAAGATAGGGAAGGGGTTCGTCTTATGACACTGCATTCTGCCAAAGGACTTGAGTTTGATACTGTATTTCTCGTAGAAGCAAACGAGGGGAAAATGCCATATAAGAAAGCAAAGACGGATGCTGAGACAGAGGAGGAAAGAAGGCTGTTTTATGTCGGTATGACGAGGGCAAAAGAAGTGTTGAAAGTATCTTATGTGAAAACAAAAAACGGGAAAGAGACAAGTCCTTCCCGTTTTGTAGATGAATTATTAGAATAGGGATGAGCGGATGAAAAGATCAGTCCTCAAGCTCGTCGAGATCTATATCTGCAAAATCCTGTTCTTCCATCAACTCATTAAATGCATTTGAAACACGTTCAAATTCCTGATCGTCTTCGATGTTTTCCAGATCCGGCTCTGCGTCTTCGCCATTGTCGATGAAACGATAAAGAAATACTTGTCCATCGTCATTGTCTCCGTTTTCGTCAAGCGGAAGAAGGGCGATGTATTCTCTTTCTTCGGCTTCAAAGATGGAAAGAACGGCACATTCCAGTTCTTCATCATTTTCAAGTGTCAGTGTAACTGTGATTGCTTCATTTTCATTCATATGATTTTCTCCTTATCTGCATATCGTGTGTTTTATAAGATGGTATCAGAAAGAAAGAGAAAAAGCAAGAAGCAACGTGATTGTATTGACATTCATTTGAAACAAGGTAGAATAAAATAAGAGCAAAAAACCTATACGGTAAAGAGGAGACGACATGAAAAAAAGAGTGATCGAATTTATATTGCTGACGGTATTTGCCGTTCTTTTTTTATCAGGCTGCAAGAAAAATGTAGGAACACCCGAAGATAATCCGGTTGTAGAAGAAGACGAAGAGTCTGTAGAACCTGCGAAAGATTATTTGTACGGATACAGTTGTGCGGATCTCAAAGATCCGTTTTATATGGCTTTGAAAGATGCTATCGGGGTTCAGGCAGAACAAAACAAAGGACAGTTTATTGTGCGTGATGCGGAAAATGATCCGGTGAAACAAAATGAACAGCTTATGGAGATGATTGATAAGGGAGCAGACGTTGTTTTTCTTACGGCATCTGATCCTGATGCTGTCACACCGGCTTTAGAAGCTCTGGACAAAGCGGATATTCCGGTTATCTTACTTGAGACTCAAGTGGAAGAACGCGACCTGACGAAAGCGCTTATCAGTTCGGACAATTATAATGCAGGAAAAGTGTGCGGAGAAGATTTGAAAGAGAAGATGCCTGACGGAGGAAAGCTCGTCATTGTGGAGGATAAGGCAGACCAAAACTTAAGCGAAGGAATTTCGGGATTTGAAGAAAAGATCAAAAACGGAGGATTTGAAGTTGTTAAGCGTGTTGACGGCGCTCAGACAGATGGGATGACAAAAGAATTGAATGAAATTTTGTCATCAGGTACAAAGGTTGAAGTTATTATGTGTGCAGATGATCAGATGGCTGAAGCGGTTCGCGCGACTGTGAAAGAGAGTGGAAAAAACGATATCCTCATCTATAGTATCGGCGGTTCTCCGGCGGCAAAGGCAGCGCTTTTGGCTCAGGAAGGAGCGATGGCGGGAATCGGAGCGCGCTCTCCGATTATTGAAGGAAAAATTGCCGTAAAGACCGCAGATGCAATTTTAGATGACGGTTCCTATGAAGAAGAGGTTTTGATCGAAACATTTTTTATAAACAAAGAGAATGTAGAGATATACGGAACAGATGGATGGCAGTAAGAAAGGAAACGGGATATGAGAAAAACAGAAGGAAGTCCGCTTCCGTTCGGAGCGGCTACAAAAGAAAGAAAAGTGAATTTTTCTGTGCAGGTTCCGATGGGAAAAACGTGTGAACTTCTGCTTTACAGAGAAGGAAACACAAAGCCGGAAGTCTGCTTTGACATGCCGGAGGAAGAAGGCATAGGAGAGGTACGTTTCCTAAGTGTAGAAGAAATTGATCCTGAAAAATACGAATATAACTTTTTGATCGATGGAAAGGTATGTACAGATCCATACGCAAAAGAAATTGCAGGAAGGGAAGTATTTGGAAAACGGCAGAACGATGATAAACATGGCGTACGGGCGAAAATACAAGTTTCAGATTATGATTGGGGCGAAGATCGCCCGATTCGGCATCCATGGAATGAAGTAGTCTCATACAGTATCCATGTGAGGGGCTTTACAAAGCACAGTTCCTCAAAAGTGCTGCATAGAGGAACATATCAAGGGGTGATCGAAAAGATCCCCTATCTGAAAGAACTTGGGGTGAACCAGATCCAGTGCATGCCGATTTATGAGTTTGATGAGTGTGCAAAAACAAAGATTAATTATTGGGGATATGGTCCGGCGTTTTATTTTGCGCCGAAGGAGGCATATTCTTCGGACGGATGTGCTGTGCGCGAGTTGAAAGATATGGTAAAAGCATGTCACAAGGCAGATATAGAGGTTGTTTTGGAAATGCCGTTTGCTGCGGGAATTTCCGAGCAAGAAGCGGCAGAGTGTCTGCGCTTTTACATGATGGAGTATCATGTGGACGGGTTTGTGATCAATCCTTATATCGTTTCATGGGAACTTTTAAATAAAGATCCTTTTTTGAAAGGTATTCGTTTGATGCGCAAAGATGACGGGTTTCAAAATGTGATGCGCCGTTTTTTAAAAGGCGATGAGAATATGGTTAATGATGTGATCTCATCACTTGGTCACAATAGCGCTTCGGACGGAAAATGTAACTATATTACAGCACAGACCGGTTTTACATTGAGAGACCTTGTATCATATGACTGCAAACATAACGAAGAAAATGGGGAAAATAATACAGACGGTCCTGACTATAATTATAGTTGGAATTGCGGCGCAGAGGGACAGAGCCGTAAAAGAAGTGTTGTGAATCTGCGGAAAAGTCAGATCAGAAATGCGTTTCTTTTGTTGTTGCTGGCGCAGGGAACACCATGTCTTTTGTCGGGAGATGAATTTTACAATACGCAGAAAGGAAATAATAACGTTTATTGTCAGGATAATGCAACAGGGTGGCTTGACTGGAGCAGGCTTAAGTCTGACAGAGGATTGTTTGATTACGTAAAAGCGTTGATTACATTTCGTAGAAATCATCCGTGTTTGTGTCAGAAAGAACCGTTAAAAGGAATGGACCGTACGGCATGTGGAATGCCGGATGTCTCTTATCACGGAGAAAATGCATGGCAGGTAAAAAACGAAGTGTCAAGCCGACAGTTGGGCGTTATGTATTCAGGAGCAGGCGTTGGAGACTGTGATTGCTTTGTAGCTTATAATATGCACTGGCTTCCTCATAGTTATGCGCTTCCATCTCCGGGAAAAGGAAAATGCTGGCATTTGGCGTTGGATACGGACAGAGGCGTTCTGTCAAAGAGTATAAAATTGGAAGATCAGAAACGTATCGAGATCAGAGAGCGGAGTATTGCAGTTCTTATAAGCTGTGAGGAAGATAAAACAGAGTTACGGAATACAAATTTTCGCTCCAAAGGTAAGACCGCGGAGAAGAAATATGTTTCGGAAACAGAAAAAACAGATATAGTAACGTCGGATGCCGAAAAAGAAAAGAAATGCAGACAGGAGTAAAGAATATGAAAGCGATCAAACATTTTCAAACGATCACAAAACATAAAATTCTCGTTATGCAGGAATGTTTTCGCGTAGGTTTGTATCGGCAGGGACTTCTTCATGATCTGTCTAAATATGGATGGACGGAATTTCGAGTCGGATGCAGGTATTATCAGGGAACAAGAAGTCCGAATAATGCAGAACGGGAAGACAAAGGGTATTCTTCTGCATGGCTTCATCACAAAGGAAGAAATAAGCATCATTATGAATACTGGCTTGATTATGATTCTCACGGAGAAGGGAAACTGGTAGGAATGAAGATGCCGGTCAGATACGTCGTAGAGATGTTTATGGATCGGATCGCGGCATGTAAAGTATATAAAGGAGCAGCATACAAAGACAGCGATCCACTGATATATTATAACAGTGGAAAAGCGGGAGATATGATGCATAAAGATACGAGGAAACTTTTGGAAAAACTTTTGCATATGCTTGCGGAACAAGGGGAAGAGACAGTGTTTCGCTATGTCCGCCGGGAAATATTGAAAAAGAAATGAAAGGTATCTGGAAAATAAGCCGTTAAAAACGGCTTATTTGGCTATTTATCAGGCAGGATAATTCAGTTGATCATCCCGAATATCTGTCAAAACATCCTCAAGAAATTTTCGGGCAAGAAAGTTTGCCATTGGAAGATTCATATCAAGATAATTTCCGCAGTCTTTGGCAGATGCGCCCGGAACTTCTCCTTTAAAAGATGCGATAAAGGAAAACATTTCCTTCATAAGCGGCACAATGTCAGAGGAGGTCAGATCATCTGCGAGAAGAAGATAGAAACCGGTTCTGCATCCCATAGGACCGAAGTAGATCACCTGATCTTTATATACTTCATGGTTGCGGAGAAATGTGGCTCCCAGATGTTCGATCGTATGGATTTCAGCTGTGTTCATGACGGGTTCCTCATTCGGATTTGTCATTCTGATATCAAATGTTGTGATGATATGACCTTTGACAGAGTCTTTTCTTGATACATAGATTCCGGGGATGAGACGGATGTGATCGATCGTAAAACTTGTAATTTTATTCATGTTGACATTCCTTTCTTATACTGAGCAGTGTGCCCTGATTTTTCATCTTTTTATTGAAGTGTTAGCAACATCGTTATTATAGACACAGCAGTGAAAAAAGACAAGAGAGAAAGAAGATAAAAGAAAGTAAAAGAATAAGGCGGTCTGCAATACAGAAAGAGTGGACATAAAAAAACGAGAGGAGAAAAAAGATGCGGCTTTATATTGTTCGTCACGGAGAAACGGAATGGAATAAGGAGGGAAAGGTTCAGGGACATACGGATATTCCTTTGAATGAAAAGGGAAGATATCTGGCAGAAGCGACTGCAAAAGGGATGAAGGATATCCGTATTGATTTATGTTATACAAGTCCTTTGATACGTGCGAAAGAGACGGCACAGATTATACTGGGAGAAAGGAAAACTCCCCTGATTGAAGAAAAACGTATTGAAGAGATTTGCTTTGGAAAGTGTGAAGGAATGAAGTTCCGTGGGGAAATCACAGATCCGGGGAGCGAAGCGTTTCAGCGCTTTTTTACCGATACGGAAAACTATGTTCCTTCTGAAGGAGCAGAGTCGATCAGTGAACTATATGAAAGAACAGGCTGCTTTTTGTCGGAAATTGCGGATCGGGAGGATTTGAAAGACAGTCATATTTTGATTTCAACCCATGGGGCGGCCATGACAGCTTTGTTGAACCGGATAAAAGGAAATATGCAGATAAAAGATTTTTGGAAATATAAAGTGCCGAAAAACTGTGCTGTTTCCGTAGTGGAAATAAAAGGAAAGGATATCATAATTAAAGAGGAAGGTCTCATATACTATTAAAGTTTACAAATAAAGTATGCTTTTGAAGGAGTTTTTTCAGAAATTTACTTTATATTTTTGTAAATGATGTTACAATAGAAGAAAAGTGAAAAGGGATGGTGGACTTATGAAGCTTACATTTGTCGGAGCAGCTCATGAAGTTACGGGAAGCTGTCATTTTCTTCAAGCGGCAGGAAAAAATATCCTGATAGACTGCGGAATGGAACAAGGACCGGATCTGTATGAAAATCCGGGACTTCCGATTCCGGAAAATGAGATTGACTATGTATTTTTGACTCATGCACATATCGATCATTCGGGAATGCTGCCGAAATTGGCAAAAAACGGATTTAAAGGTCAGATTTTCACAACATTTGCAACTGCCGATCTATGTAATATCATGCTTCGTGACAGCGCTCATATTCAGGAGTTTGAGGCAGAATGGCGAAACAGGAAAGGCAGAAGGGCAGGAAAACCGGAATTTGAGCCCGTGTATGTGATGCAGGATGCGTTGGATGCGATTGAACTGCTCGTGCCGTGCGGGTATGGGGAAAGGATCACAATCTGCGATGGGATACAGATTCGTTTTACCGATGTCGGACATCTGCTTGGATCGGCCAGTATCGAAGTCTGGGCAACAGAAGGTGACGTGACGAAGAAGATCGTCTTTTCGGGGGATATCGGAAATGTAGATCAGCCGATCATAAAAGATCCAAGCTACACAGATTCGGCAGATTATATCGTAGTGGAGTCTACTTATGGAAACCGGATACATACTGCCGAGAAACCGGATTATCTGGGAGAGTTTACCCGCATTATCAAGGAGACATTTGACAGAGGAGGTAATGTTGTCATTCCTTCCTTTGCAGTCGGAAGGACACAGGAGATGCTTTATTTTATCCGTGAGATCAAAGAAAAGCATCTGCTTCCGGAATACGAAGATTTTGACGTGTACCTGGATAGTCCGTTGGCGATCGAAGCGACGAAAGTATTTACAATGAATATGCGGGATTGTTTTGATAAAGAGGCAATGGAGCTTGTCAATGCCGGAATAAATCCTCTTGTATTTCCCGGGCTTCACATATCGACAACGAGCGATGATTCCAAGATGATCAATTTTATCGAGAAACCGAAAGTGATTATATCCGCATCGGGAATGTGCGATGCAGGTCGTATCCGTCATCATTTGAAGCATAATCTTTGGCGTCCGGAATGTACGATCCTGTTTGTGGGATATCAGGCAAACGGAACTCTCGGACGAAGTCTGATTGAAGGAGAAAAGAATGTAAAACTGTTTGGAGAGCCGATTGAAGTTCATGCGCATATCGAAAGCTTACACGGGGTAAGCGGTCATGCGGATATGAACGGGCTGCTTTCATGGATCGGGGCGTTTGTCAGTCCGATTGAGAGAGTGTTTGTCGTACATGGAGAAGATACGGTGACAGAAGAGTTTGCACATATGGTAGAGGAAAAGTTCGGGTATTCTGCATGGGCGCCTTACCCTTGCTGCGAAGCGGATCTTTTGAAGAATGAGATCGTGAACGAAGGAGTGCGCGTTCCGGTCAAAGCAAAGAAAGCGGCACGGCGGAAATCAGACTCTGCTTTTGAACGGCTTGTGGCAGCAGGCAGACGTCTGCTTGATATTATTTACAAAAATGAAGGACTTTCTAATAAAGATAAGGCAAAATTTGAAACACAGATCAATAATCTTTCCGATAAATGGGAAGACTAAATGGTCTGCGTGACGGGAAATACAAAAAAAGATGATTTTGTCAAGGACTAAAAGTTTATAAAAATTTGCGGGAATCGGAATATCTTTCTTATTGAATGAGAATTCTTCTAAGTAGAAACTACTTGGGAGGATTGTTGTGATGACAGTAAATAAGGTAGAACTTTGCGGGGTAAATACAGCGAAGCTTCCGCTTCTTAAAGAAGAGGAAAAAGAAGAACTTTTTGAGCGGATAAAAGAAGGGGATGAAGAAGCCCGGGAAAAGTATATTAAAGGGAATCTGCGGCTTGTTCTAAGTGTGATCAAACGTTTTGAAAACAGCAGTGAAAATGCGGATGATCTGTTCCAGATAGGATGCGTCGGACTGATGAAAGCAGTAGATCATTTTGATCCGGGGCGCATGGTGAAATTTTCCACATATGCAGTACCTATGATCATAGGGGAGATCAGACGATATTTGCGGGATAACAGTCCGATCCGTGTGAGCAGATCATTGCGCGATACAGCTTATAAGGCAATTTATGCAAAGGAAGGTTATATAAAGCGGCATATGAAAGAGCCGACCGTTCAGGAAATCGCAGAAGAGATTGGGATTGCCAAGGAAGAGATCGTCTATGCGCTTGATGCGATTCAGATGCCGATGAGTCTGCATGAGCCTGTGTACAGCGACGGACAAGATGCTCTGTTTGTGATGGATCAGGTGAGCGATAAAAAGAATAAAGAAGAAAACTGGATCGAGGAACTTTCTTTAGAGGCCGCGATGGAACGACTGAACGAAAGAGAGCGATATATTATCACACTTCGTTTTTTTGAAGGAAAGACGCAGATGGAAGTTGCAGAGCAGATTAATATTTCGCAGGCTCAGGTAAGCCGTCTGGAGAAGAATGCTTTAAAAATAATGCGCAAGTATCTTTTAGGAAAATAAGAGTGCGAAAAAACAATACGTCAGGAGAAAGAACAGATTGTTTAAAAGTATCTTGTCAGATAAAGTGACTGATGGTAATATAAATCTGACCAAAGACAAGAGAGGATGAAAAACGGTGTACAAAGCATGTATATTTGACTTAGACGGAACGTTGACCGATACGTTGGAGTCTTTGACATTTTCGGTGAATGAGACATTAAAGGAAGTAGCGCTTCCGGCGATCACAGAGGAACAGTGCAGAACATTTGTCGGAAACGGAGCAAAGGTACTGATTGAGCAATCATTGAAAGCGGCAGGAGATACAAAGCTTCTTTTGTTCGAGAAAGCCTTTGAGGCATATGGACGTATTTTTGACAGAAACTGTACCTATCATGTAAAACCTTATCCGGGGATAAGAGAGATGCTCTTAAAGCTGAAAGATCAAAACATGAAATTAGGAGTGTTGTCGAACAAACCGGATCGTCAGGCAGTTCATGTTGTGGAAGAAATATTCGGGAAAGAGACGTTTGACCTTGTGTGGGGGCAGAGAGAAGGTGTACCGAGAAAACCGGATCCTGCGGCATTGTTTGCGATGGCAGAGTCATTAGGGGTGTCTTCGGAAGAGGTATTGTATATCGGAGATTCAGAGGTCGACGCTGCGACGGGAAATGCGGCGGATATGGATACGGTTCTTGTAGAATGGGGATTTCGATCACGAGAAGAACTGGAAAAGGCAGATGCATACAAAATTGTGGCAGCGGCAGATGAAATTCTTGACATTATCAGGTAAAGGGGAAAAAGACAGATGAATGAGTACAGTGAAGAGTGTCTGAACACATTTTTGAAAGAACAGAAAAAGTTATTTGATGAGCCTGTGGCAGAAAACATGGAAGAAGCAGAAGCGTTTCTTGCAGACTGCATGGCTGTCGTAGTCGATTCTATTGACGAGGTGAGAGAATACTTTGAAGAAGAGGGAGTAGATGTGGACGGAATGTCCGCAGAAGATCTTGAGGAAGCTTCGGAAGTGTTCGCTTTGCCGGACGGAACGTATTTGATCGTTGAAGGATAATACCGGTGAAAGCAAATGTATGAATAATATTTGTCAAGTATTGTTGTATGAATATAAGGCAGCAAAGAGAAAAGGCCGCAGTTATTTTACTGCGGCTTTTTCGACGGCTTCGGAAACGGCGTCCAATATAAGTTGCGACGTATATGGCGTATCTTCGGACAGAGTGATTGAATCAGGTGACTGTGTTTCATAGATTTGTTCGGCAATTTCTTCGATGGCAGGCTGGATGAGTGGGAACATAGTCGTTACTGTTTCATCAAGATTGGAAAAACGGATTGAATTGATCTTGTAAGCGTCTACGGAAACTTCTACTTCCAGGTTCGTATTATTTAGTGTGAGAGTGGAAGTATATGTTCCGGGCGTGTACTGTTTTTCTTTTTTTACGGCGCTGTCTTTTTTGCCTGTTCCGAACATAAAAATAAGCAGGACGATGACAAGGAGCGCAAGTGCCGCAAAAATGGCGGTATAAATAATTTCTTTCATGTGAAGAACAACGATTTTTGTTCTGGAACTCATAGAGTTACCTCCCGATTATCCGGCTGCCGTTTTACGGCGATCCGCTTTTTTTATAAGTGTATGTTTGGAAAAGGAAAAATATGCATGTTATCTGCGTGACAAAGGAAGAGAGATATTGTAAAATATTTGTGCTGTATAGGAGGTAGAAGATATGTTTATTATCGCGGGACTTGGAAATCCGACAAAACAATATGAAGGAACGAGACATAATGTCGGATTTGAAGTAATAGACAGGATTTCAGAGAAATATAATATAGATGTGGATGCAAAAAAACACAGAGCGCTGATCGGAAAGGGAATCATTCAGGGGCAGAAAGTTATTTTGGCTAAGCCCCAGACTTATATGAATTTAAGTGGCGAAAGCATACGCAGTTTGCTTGATTATTATAAGGTGGATGAAGAACATGAACTGATCGTTATTTATGACGATATCAGTTTAGACGTAGGACAACTTAGAATCAGAGCGAAAGGAAGCGCAGGAGGACATAACGGGATGAAAAATATTATTGCTCATCTTGGAAGCCAAGTATTTCCCCGTATTAAAGTAGGAGTCGGAGAGAAGCCGGCGAAATACGATTTGGCGGATTATGTGCTCGGACATTTTTCAAAAGGGGAAGCGAAGTTGATGGATGAAGGGTATGACCATGCGGTTCATGCCGTGGAATTGATCGTTTCAGGTCAGATCAATGAGGCGATGAATGAATATAACCGGAAAAAGAAAGAGGAAAAATAAATTATGAAAGCGTTGCTTGCTCCCCTTGCGGAACTGGCGGATTATGAAGAAATCCGGAAAAACAGAACAAAAGAAAACGGAATGATACAGATCTCGGGTTGTGTAAATACTCAGAAGATACATTTGCTTAGTGGAATCGGATCGGGATGCGGGTATAAACTTGTTATTTTCTCAAATGAGGAAAAGGCAAAGAAGGCATACGAAGAGTATTTACTGTTTGGAGAAGAGACGTATTTGTATCCTGCAAGAGATTTGCTTTTTTATTATGCGGATATTAAAGGGAAGACACTTACAAATCGAAGAATGGAAGTGTTAAGAGCGATCGCAGAAAAGAAAAAAGAAGAGCCGGTCACTGTGATTACGACGATGGACGCTTTTTTGGACGGAATCATTTCCCCGGATGAAATTCAAAAAAACAGAATTCATATTACAGGAGAAGATACGGTTGATCTTACGAAACTTGAACAAGATCTGACGGCTCTTGGATATGAGAGAGAAAGCCAAATAGAAGCGCCGGGTCAGTTTGCGGTCAGAGGGGGAATTATCGATGTTTTTCCTCTTGCGGAAGAGATGCCGGTGCGGATTGAGCTTTGGGGTGATGAGATCGATTCTATCCGTATGTTTGATGCTAAGAGCCAGAGGTCGATAGAAAATATTTCGGAGATCACAATTTATCCGGCTTCGGAAAATTGTTTTGGAAACAATGGTTTGGTATCCTTTTTGAAATATTTTCCGGAAAATGAAACACTATTATTTTATGATGAACCGCACAGACTGCAGGAGACGGCGGAAACAGTAGAGGCGGAATATACGGAAAGTTTGAAAAACCGGGCTGATGCAGGTATGAAAGAAGAAGGCGAAGAAGAGTTGAGAGTCTTTCAGACAAAAGATATCATCAGTGAGATGAATCGTTACAGCGGGATCGGTTTGACAACGCTCGAATCAAAATGCGGTTTATTTAAAGTAAGATCGGTTTATACGGTGCAGGCAAAAGGGGTAAATCCTTATAATAACAGTTTTGAGCTTTTGACACGTGATTTAAAGCGGTTAAAACGAAACGGGTACAGAGTTGTCCTTTTATCGGGCTCGAGAACGAGAGCAAAACGTCTGGCAGAAGATTTAAGAGACTATGACTTGAGCAGTTTTTACAGTGAAGATATGCAGCGGGAAGTAAAACCGGGCGAGATCATGGCGGCGTACGGCTATGCGTCAGAAGGGTATGAGTATCCGATGCTTAAATTTGTCGTTATTTCGGAGTCGGATATTTTCGGAAGAAAAAAGAAAAAGAAAAAACGCAAAAAGTATGAAGGTCAGCGGATTCAGGATTTTGCCGAGCTGAAACCCGGAGATTACGTTGTTCACGAAAATCATGGAATCGGCGTATATAAAGGAATTGAAAAAATTGAAGTAGAGAAGATCGTAAAAGATTATATGAAGATCGTCTATGCCGAAGGCGGAGTCTTGTATATACCTGTAGCACAGATGGATCTGATCCAGAAATATGCAGGAGCGGATGCAAAGAAACCTCGGTTGAATAAACTCGGAACGATCCAGTGGGGAAAAACAAAAAGCCAAGTAAAGAAAGCTGTTCAGATTGTAGCGAAAGATCTTGTAGAATTGTACGCAGTCAGACAACAGTCGGAAGGATTTGTATATGGACCGGATACTGTCTGGCAGAAAGAGTTTGAGGAAATGTTTCCGTTCGAGGAAACGGATGATCAGCTTCAGGCAATAGAAGATACAAAGCATGATATGGAAAGTAAGAAGATCATGGATCGTCTTATCTGCGGAGACGTAGGATACGGAAAGACAGAAATTGCTATACGGGCGGCATTTAAAGCGGTTCAGGAAGGAAAACAGGTTGTATGTCTCGTGCCGACGACGATTTTAGCTCAGCAGCACTATAATACGTTTGTACAGCGACTGAAAGAGTTTCCTGTAAGAATCGATCTGCTCTGTCGGTTTCGGTCGGCGGCAGAACAGAAAAAGACAATAGAGGACACGAAGAAAGGGTTTGTGGATATTCTTGTCGGAACGCACAGAGTTTTGTCAAAGGATGTAGTGTTTAAAGATCTTGGATTGCTGATAATAGACGAAGAACAACGGTTTGGCGTGACCCATAAAGAAAAAATAAAAAAATTAAAGGAAAATATTGATGTTCTGACATTGACGGCAACACCGATTCCCCGGACGCTTCATATGAGTCTGATCGGTATTCGGGATATGAGCGTATTAGAAGAAGCTCCGAATGAAAGGATGCCCATTCAGACTTATGTAATGGAGTATAATGACGAAATGGTTCGGGAGGCAATCACGCGGGAGCTGGCAAGAGACGGACAGGTATATTATGTTTATAATCGCGTCAATGATATTGCCGATGTTGCGGGACGTATCCAAAGTCTTGTTCCGGATGCGAATGTTGCATTTGCGCACGGACAGATGAAAGAGAGGGAGCTGGAAGATATCATGTATGATTTTATCAACGGTGATATCGATGTTCTTGTTTCGACGACGATTATTGAGACCGGATTGGATATTCCGAATGCGAATACTATGATCATACAGGATGCGGACCGATTCGGATTATCTCAGCTTTATCAGCTTCGGGGACGTGTCGGCCGTTCTAATCGTATGGCATATGCATTTCTTCTGTATCAGAGAGACAAATTATTAAAAGAAGTGGCAGAGAAGAGGCTCTCGGCGATCCGTGAGTTTACAGATCTTGGATCCGGAATCAAAATCGCCATGCGAGACCTTGAAATTCGCGGGGCGGGTAATCTTTTAGGAGAAGCGCAGAGCGGTCATATGGAAGCGGTAGGGTATGATCTTTATTGCAAAATGCTAAATGAAGCGGTCAGACAATTAAAAGGCGGGCCGGAAGCAGAAACGTTTACAACATTGATTGATCTAAACGTAGATGCATATATTCCGGAATATTATATTAAAAATGAATATCAAAAGCTGGATATATATAAACGGATCGCGGCGATTGAAAGTGAGGAAGAATTAGAAGATATGACGGAAGAACTGATCGACCGCTTTGGCGATATTCCGAAAAAAGTGCAGCAGCTTCTTGTGATAGCATCTTTAAAAAGTCTGGCTCATTCGGTGTATGTTACTGCTATCGAGCAAAAAGGTGAAGAAATTCGATTTACAATGTATGAAAAAGCAAAGATCGATCCATCCGGTATTCCTAAATTTTTGGATAGTTATAAAAACGATCTGATATTCAGGGCAGAAGATCCGCCGTATTTTCTGTATTGCAGAAAAGGCAGAAACAAAAAAAGCAATACAGAAAATGTACTGGATACAGTGAGACGGATTTTGGAAGACCTAAAAAAGCTGACTTAAATTTAAGATTTTAAATTAGGACCTGATTTTAAGATTTTAAATTAGGACTTGAGATAGAAATAAAAACACGGTATACTAAAAACATGTTGTGCCGTGGTGATAAAGAACGGTACAGACGATATTTTAACACGGGAGAGGAGAATCGTTATGGTACGATTTGGAAAAAAAGCCGCTCTTCTTGCAATGGCAGGAGTGTTGACGGCGGCGTCGGTTACAGGATGCAGCGGTTCGATTGATGCAGAAGCGACTGTTGTAACGGTAGGAAAGGAAAAGGTTCCGCTTGGAGTTGTGAATTTTTATGCAAGGATGATGCAGGGACAGTATGAGACATATTATGCGGGGATGATGGGAACAACTGCAGAAGAACTGTGGACGCAGGATGCGGGAGATGACAAGACGTATGAAGAGTCAGTGAAAGACAGCGTGATGGAAGCAGTGGAAAACATGTACCTCATCTCACAGCATTCAGGCGAATACGAAGTCGTTCTAACGGAAGATGAGAAAGAAGCGATTCAAAAAGCGGCGGAGCAGTTTGATAAAGATAACAAGGATGAGTCAAAAGAGGCGGTTTCCGGCTACGGAAAAGATATCGAAAAATATTTGGAGCTTATGACGATCCAGTCAAAGATGAGTGAAAAAATGCGTGAAGGCGTAAACGAGGAAGTGTCAGATGAAGAAGCGGCACAAAAGAGTATGGAATACGTATATTTTTCTTACACATCAACAGATGAGTCGGGATCGGTAACGGAACTGACAGATGAAGAAAAAGCAAAAGCAAAATCAACTGCAGAAACGATCGCAGAACGCGCAAAAGCAGGGGAAGATTTTGCGGCAGTTGCAGCAGAACTCGGAACAGAGGTGCAAACAACCGCATTTGATGCAAAGAGTACATCTCCGGATGCAGCTCTGATCGAGGCGGCGAACGCTTTAGCGGCAGAAGGCGATGTGACAGGTGCAATCGAGTCTGACGCAGGGGTGTATGTGGCAAAGCTGACAAGCCTTCTCGATCGCGAGGCAACGGATCAGAAGAAAGCTTCCATTATCGAAGAGCGTAAGCAGGAACAGTATGATTCTCTTCTGAAAAAATGGAGAAAAGAAACAGATATCAAAGTAGATAAGAAAGTATGGAAGAAAGTAGATTTTGAAGAAACAGGTGTAAAGATCATCACATCGGAAAAATCCTCTTCGGAAGAACCTTCTTCTGATGAAACAAAATAATTGTTTTATTAAAATGAAAACAGAATAAAAACAGATAAAGCAAACTCCGAACAGAATCTATGATTAAAAGAATCTGTTCGGAGTTTTTATAATGAAGCTGTTTTATACAAGAAACAACATTCCGGTTTAAATATATTCTAATTTTTCAAAATATTGCATAAGGATGTTTGCGCAATTTTCAACCCCAAGTTCGGATGTGTCAAGTATCATATGGTAATCATTGACGTCTCCCCATGTTTTTCCTGTATGTTCATAATAATAAGAAGCTCTTTCTTCATCAGTTGTTTCGACTCTCTCTTTTGCACCGTTGTAGTCGAGGTTTTCTTTTTCCATAATTCTGCGAATACGGTCTTCTTTGTCGGCACATACGAAAATATTCAGTACATTCATCTTGTCTTTTAAAATATCGGATGCACAGCGGCCGAGAATGATGCAAGGATGCTCGGCGAGCTTCCTGATTGCTTCAGCTTCGCTCTCATACATGCGATCGTTTAACTGTTCCTCAATGTAAGCCTTGTCATATACCGGTATGTCGAGACGTTTGGAAAGTTCTGTGGCAATAATGCTGGCGCCTGTTCCGAAACGACGGCTCATGGTGATTACTAACTTCATAAGAACTCCTCCTTTGTGACGTTTAAAATTTAATCAAATATTATTATAACACTTCTTCGGCGATTTGTCTGCTGAGAGAATTTAATTCCTCAAGCTGTGCTTCTTTGAGAGAAGATTTTATTGTAACGGAAGCTTCTAAAAGACGCATGTTTTTCATTTCTTTGATCTTTGCGGAAATCAGTTTTGTTGCCTGAGGAGCCCATGATCCATTTCCAAGCACGGCAATCGTACGATTTTGCAGGGAAAGAGCTTTCATGTCTTCCAAATAATTGTCCATCAGAGGATAAATACCGTTATTATATGTTGGGGAGGCAAGTACAATGTGGCTGTATTTGAAGCTGTCGGAAATCAGTTCAGATACATGGGTCTTGGAAATGTTATGCATATGAATGTTTTTTACGCCTTCCTCTGCCAGCATAACGGCAAGGATTTCTGCCATATTTTCGGTATTTCCGTACATGGAAGCATAAGCGATCATAACTCCCTTTTCTTCCGGTTCATATCGGCTCCAAAGATCGTATTTTTCTATAATAAAATTCAGATTACTTCTCCAGACAGGACCGTGGAGCGGACAGATCATCTGAATGTCAAGAGATGAGGCTTTTTTCAATACATTTTGAACTTGAGGGCCGTATTTTCCGACGATATTTGTATAATAACGGCGCGCTTCATCAAGCCATTCTCTGTTAAAATCAAGTTCATCGTTGAATAAATTTCCGTTTAATGCATTAAATGTGCCGAAAGCATCGGCAGAGAAGAGAACTTTATCCTTTTCGTCATAAGTCATCATTGCTTCGGGCCAGTGAACCATTGGGGACATAATAAAACGAAACGTATGTTTTCCGGAACAGAAAGTATCCCCTTCTTTGATTGTGAGTGTTTTCCCCGTCAGGTCAAAGCTGAAAAATTGTTCGATCATCGGGAATGTTTTTGCGTTTCCGATAATCTTTACATCGGGATAGTGAAGAAGGAGTTCTCCGATAAGAGAACAGTGATCCGGTTCCATGTGATTGACAACGATATAGTCAAGATTGCGGCCGTCCAGTACAGACATAACATTTTCTATAAATTGTTTTCCGATAGCATAGTCGGCTGTATCAAAAAGAACTGTCTGTTCATCCAAAAGAAGGTATGAGTTGTAAGAGACACCTTTGGCAAGAGGGAAAATATTTTCAAACAATTCAATCTGACGATCGTTTCCCCCGACCCAATATAAGTCTTCTGTTACTTTTCTGAAACATTGCATTATAAGATTCCTCCTAAATTTAATATACAAAATAAACAAGTAAGTTGAATGTTAAAAAATAGTCGATTATATTCTAGCACAATAGAAAAAAAGCGCAACATTTATGTGAGTAAAAATAAGAAAAATAAGAATTGTATCTGCAGGAAAAATGAGATACACTGTTAAATAGATTCGGCTGTATTCAAAATATTATAAAAGAAAAAATCGGCAGATTTTTCAAAGCAAAATGAAAGACCGGAAAAGGTCAGAGCAGCAAACGAAAGGGGAAAGAAAATGTTATTTGTATGTTATCCGAAATGCAGTACATGCATGAAAGCAAAAAAATGGCTGGAAGAAAAAGAAATTGAATTTGAGCAAAGAGATATCAAAGAAGAGAAACCAACAGCGGAAGAACTGAAAACGTGGTGGAGGAAAAGCGGACTTCCGTTGAAGCGCTTTTTTAATACGAGTGGAAAACTTTACAAAGAAATGCAGTTAAAAGACAGGATTCCGAACATGAGTGAGGATGAACAGATTGAACTGCTCGCTTCTGACGGGATGCTTGTAAAAAGACCGATTCTCGTGCAAAATGAGAAGGTTCTCGTTGGTTTTAAAGAAAAGGAGTGGCAGGAGATTTTATAAGCGGTTAAGATTTTTAAATATAGTTAAAAGAGAGAAGAGCATATGAATACGGTAAATGTCAGAAAGGTAGAGATAGGAAAAGGAATCCCGAAAATCTGCGTGCCTGTTGTCGGAATTACGAGAGACGATATTATTGCCGCAGCTTGTAAAGCGAAAGAAACGGCGGATCTTGTGGAATGGCGCGCAGATTGGTATGAAGATGTTCTGGACTTTAAAAAGACAGAAAAGATGATGGAAGAATTAAGAGAGACGCTTGGAGACATTCCGCTCCTTTTCACATTTCGCACATTAAAAGAAGGCGGGGAGAAAGAGATTGAAAAGAGTGTATATGTAAAGCTGAATGAGATGGCAGTAAAAACGGGCTTTGCAGATCTTGTGGATGCAGAAGCGTTTACCGGGACAGATGAGGTAAATACAATCGTAGAAACGGCGCATTTGTATGGAGTAAAAGTGATAGCATCTAACCATGATTTTCAAAAAACTCCGCCAAAAGAAGAAATTGTATCGAGGCTTTGCTTTATGCAGGAGTGTGGTGCGGATATTGTGAAAATAGCGGTAATGCCTCGATCTAAAAAAGATGTGCTTACGCTGCTTTTGGCAACGGAAGAGATGGTGAGGGAGCATGCACAGTGTCCGGTCGTTACAATGTCTATGTCGGAAGTAGGAGTAGTCAGTCGTATTTGCGGTGAAGCATTTGGTTCTGCTCTTACATTCGGAGCGGTCAAAAAAGCGTCGGCGCCGGGACAGCTCGGGGCAGAAGAGCTTCGAATGGTGCTTAAAATCTTGCATGACGTTTGATAAAAGGGCAATTAATTTCGATGAGAAGTTAGTTGCTCTTTCATTATGGATGTTTTTATAAACAGATAAAGTTGTTATGCAGATCTGAAATTTTATATCTCGATGAAAAAACAGTTGCAATATACCTAAGAGGGGTATATAATGCTCTTATAGATACCTCATATGGGTATTTTGAGTACGAAGTATGATGGTGAGAGGGAGAAAAGGCAAAAGCCGGAAAATATATTCGGAGGATAATTATGGAAAAAGAAAAGAAATGTCCGGAATGTACACATCGGATAAAAAAGCGTACAGAAGAAGAAACAAAATTGATGATAAACCGCTTAAACAGAATAGAAGGGCAAGTGAGGGGGATTCGCAGAATGGTGGAGAATAATGCGTATTGTCCGGATATTCTTATACAAGTTTCGGCGATTACCGCGGCATTGAACAGTTTTAATAAAGTTCTTTTATCAGAACATATCCGTACTTGTGTTTCGGAAGATATCAGGGAAGGAAAAGATGAGACGATAGATGAACTTGTAACAGTTTTGAGAAAACTTATGAAATAGATTTTGAAAAGGTAATGGAATCGAGGATTTGAGAATCGAAAGGAGGAAACCGGTTGAAACAATATGAAGTTACAGGTATGAGCTGTGCGGCATGCAGTGCACGTGTAGAAAAAGCCGTATCAAAGATTGAAGGAGTTACGTCATGTTCTGTAAATCTGCTGACTAATTCTATGGGAGTAGAGGGAACTGTCGATGCACAGACAGTTATTGAAGCTGTAGAGGCGGCGGGATATAAGGCGGCGGAGAAAGAACAGAAAGAAAGCAGGACAGGACGGGAAGCAGGCAGGATGGAAAAGAGCGGAGAATTAAAAGATAAGGAAACGCCTGAGATGAAAAAGCGATTGATCGCTTCTCTTTGTTTTTTGATTCCGTTAATGTATCTGTCAATGGGACATATGATGTGGGGATGGAAAGTTCCGGAAATTTTGAGCGAGAATCACGTGGCAATGGGGATCATACAGCTTCTGCTGACAACAGCCGTAATGGTGATCAATCAGAAGTTTTTTATCAGTGGAGCCAGAGGACTTTTTCATAAAGCGCCGAATATGGATACACTGGTTGCTCTTGGCGCAGGCGCGTCTTACGGCTACAGTATTTATGCTCTGTTTGCGATGACAGATGCGCAGATGCGTGGGAATACGGCAGAAGTAATGACATATATGCATGAGTTTTATTTTGAATCTGCGGCGATGATCCTGACATTGATCACAGTCGGTAAACTTCTGGAAGCAAGGTCAAAAGGAAAGACGACGGATGCGCTAAAAGGTCTGATGGATCTTGCGCCTAAGACGGCGACTGTCATACGTGGAGGCGAGGAAGTAAAAATCGGAATCGAACAAGTGCAAAAAGGTGATATATTCGTTGTGCGTCCGGGCGAAAGCATCCCGACAGACGGTGTTGTAGTCGAAGGAAGCGGCGCAGTTGACGAGTCGGCTCTTACAGGTGAAAGTATTCCGACAGATAAAAAAGAAGGAGACCGTGTATCGGGAGCAACGATAAATCAGTCCGGTTTTTTGAGATGTAAGGCGACCAGAGTGGGAGAAGACACAACTTTGTCTCAGATTATCCGTATGGTGGGAGATGCGGCTGCGACAAAAGCTCCGATCGCAAAAGTGGCAGATAAAGTGTCGGGAGTGTTTGTTCCGGTTGTTATGGCAGTTGCTGTTTTGACGATTATTGTATGGCTTGCATTCGGAGAAACGATCGGTTTTGCTCTTGCACGGGGAATCTCGGTTCTTGTGATCAGTTGTCCTTGTGCTCTCGGTCTTGCGACGCCGGTTGCGATTATGGTCGGAAACGGTGTGGGAGCAAAGAACGGAATTTTATTTAAAACAGCGGTTTCTCTTGAAGAAACGGGGAAAATTGATGTTGTAGCGCTGGATAAAACAGGAACGATCACAAAAGGAAGACCGACGGTGACAGATATTTTGCCCGGTCCGGCTTTTAGTGAGTCGGAACTTCTGACGTATGCATACATTCTTGAAAAGAAAAGTGAACATCCGTTAGCGCATGCAATTTTGAAAAAGGCAGAGGAAGAAGCAATCCAGACGAAAGAAGAAGCGAAAAACTTTACGGCAGTTTCCGGAAATGGTTTGACGGGAGAGATAGGCGGAGATAAATTTTTCGGCGGAAACTTGAAATTTGCAGAAGGAAGAACTGTTATTTCGGAATTGGTAAGAAAACAGGCGAAAAGTTTGGCATCAGAAGGAAAAACACCGTTATTTTTCGGAAGGAATGAGGAACTGATCGGCATAATCGCCGTTGCAGACATTATAAAAGAAGACAGTCCGCAGGCGGTCAGAGAATTGAAAAATATGGGGATCAAGGTGGTCATGCTCACAGGCGATAATGAGCGTACGGCAAAAGCGATCGGAGAGCAGGCGGGTGTAGATGAAGTGATTGCCGGTGTTTTACCTGATGGAAAAGAGGATGTGATCAAAAAATTAAAAGAAGAAGGAAAAGTGGCGATGGTTGGGGACGGGATTAATGATGCGCCGGCTCTTACGCGGGCGGATGTCGGAATCGCCATCGGAGCAGGAACGGATATCGCTATTGATGCGGCGGATATTGTGCTTATGAAAAGCAGGTTGAGCGACGTGCCTGCCGCTGTGCGCATGAGCCGGGCAGCGCTTCGTAATATTCATGAAAATCTTTTCTGGGCATTTTTTTATAATGTGATCGGCATTCCGCTCGCAGCGGGAATCTGGATTCCTATCTTCGGGTGGAAATTAAATCCGATGTTCGGGGCAGCGGCAATGAGTCTGTCAAGCGTATGTGTTGTAAGCAACGCCCTGAGGCTGAATTTGTTTAAATTATATGATGGTTCTAAAGATAGAAAAAGAAGTCAAAAAAATAAGAAAAATTCTGAAAAAGAAAAGGAGAATAAAACAATGAAAAAAGTAATGAAAATCGAAGGAATGATGTGCGGACACTGTGAGGCAAGAGTAAAAAAGGCGCTTGAAGCATTAGAAGGGGTAAAGCAGGCTGAAGTAAGTCATGAAACAGGAACAGCCGTTGTTGAAATGACGGAAGAGATCAGCGATGAGGTGCTGAAAAAGACAGTAGAAGATCAGGAATATAAAGTGTTAGGGATTGACTTCTGACAGTTTGAAGAGTAATATAGGTACGTAGCTATCCATTTGAAGAGCGGATTTCTGAAAAGTGGATAGCTTTTTTAACGAACAGCGTTCTTTTGAAAAAGAACGGAATAACAAGGAGGAAAAACAATGAAGAAGAAAATGCTCAGCGTATTCTTGTGTGCAGCTATGGCAGTCACCCTTGTTGCAGGGTGCGGAGCTCCGGCGGCAGACTCAGGCAAAGGCAAAGGAGGAGACTCCAAAAAAGAGGCATCGGAAGGGATTCCGAAAGATGAAATTAAGGTAGGATTTGTACATATTTCCGATCCGAGTGATATGGGATATACATACAATCATGATCTGGGAACAAAAGAAATGCAGAAAGAACTTGGATTGAGTGACGACCAGATCATCAATAAATATAATGTAGCGGAAGATGCAGGATGTGATACGGCTCTTAGAGAGCTTGTGGAAGCAGGATGTAACATTATTTTTGCAACAAGTTTCGGTTTTGAAGACTATGTGAAAGAAGTAGCCGCAGAATATCCGGATGTTCAGTTTTGTCATGCAACAGGATTCCAGGCAGCGGATTCAGGGTTGGACAACTTTCACAATTATTTTGCCTCCATTTACGAAGGACGTTATTTGGCAGGTATTGCAGCAGGACTTAAGACAGAAACAAATAAACTCGGTTACGTAGCGGCATATCCGTTTGCAGAAGTTATCAGCGGATATACAGCGTTTTATCTTGGAGCAAAAAGTGTGAATCCTGATGTAACAATGGATATTATGTACACAAATTCATGGAATGATCCGACAATCGAGTCTCAGGTTGCAAAAGCTCTTATCGACCGCGGATGCGATGTGATCTCCCAGCATTCGGATTCTACAGCTCCGGCAACGACAGCTGAGGATAATGGAGTATGGCAGGTTGGATATAATAATGATATGATTGCCGCTGCACCGAATGCGTCTTTAGTTTCTCCTCGTATTGACTGGGGAATTTATGTGACAGAAGCTGTGAAATCAGTAATCGACGGAAAAGAAATTCCGGCTGACTGGTGCAAAGGCTATGCCGACGGAGCCGTTTATCTTTCACCGTTGAATGAAAAAATCGTAGCGGAAGGAACAGAGGATGCGATCAATAAAGCGGCAGAAGCGTTGAAAAACGGAGAACTTTTTGTATTCGGCGGTCCGCTTAAAGGAGTAAGTCCGGACGGAGAGAAGATTGAAGTTGCAGAAGGAGATCACTTCCCGGAGCAGGAAAAAGCTTCCGCACCGTCATGGCAGTATATCATCGAAGGATGCAACGTCGTTGAGTAATTGTATAAAGTAATTTTAAAAATAAATCCGAAAGAAGATATCTTCGGAAAATGAAAACAGAGCCGTCTTCGGACGGCTTTGTTTATAACATTAAATGTTTTTTGAGCGGAATACCGCTTTGTTTTATGAGGATTTTATGAGGAAATGAGAAAGATACGGCAGGAGAGAAAAAGGAGGAAGAGAATTTGGGAGAAGCAGCGCAGTATGCAATAAAAATGCATCATGTAACGAAAACATTCGGTAAAGTCGTTGCCAATAAAAATGTAGATCTTGAACTGAAAACAGGAGAGATTCTTGCGCTTCTCGGTGAAAACGGAAGTGGAAAAACAACATTGATGAACATGTTGTCAGGAATTTATTTTCCGGATTACGGAGAGATTTATGTAAAAGGGAAGGAGGTAACGATTCGTTCCCCGAAGGATTCTTTTGCTCTCGGAATCGGAATGATCCATCAGCATTTTAAGCTTGTGGATGTGTTGACGGCAGCAGAAAATATCGTGTTGGGATTGGAAGGAAAAACGGTGTTAAAACGCCGTGAGATCAATCAGAAAGTAGCAGAATTAGCAGAAAAATATGGGTTTGACCTTGATCCGACAAAGAAAGTTTACAATATGTCGGTTTCTGAAAAACAAACGGTGGAAATATTAAAAGTGCTGTACAAAGGCGCGGATATTTTGATTTTGGACGAACCTACGGCGGTTCTTACTCCTCAGGAAACGGAAAAGCTGTTTGCTGTTTTGAAAAACATGAAAAAACACGGGAAATCAATCATCATCATTACACATAAATTAAATGAAGTAATGGCGATATCAGATCGTGTTGCGATCTTGCGAAAGGGAGAATATATCGGAGTTGTGGAAACTTCGGAAACCGATCCGGATCAACTTACGGAAATGATGGTCGGCCGGCCGATCAGTCTTGAAATTGAAAGACCGGAAGTAAAACGGGGCGGAAAACGTCTTCGGGTGATCGATCTTACCTGTTTGAGCGGAGATGGAGTGAAGGCTCTTGATAATGTTTCGTTTGATGCTTATGCAGGAGAGATACTGGGAATCGCCGGAATTGCAGGAAGCGGCCAAAAAGAACTGTGCGAGACGATTGCGGGACTTTATCCTTCTGTCGGGGGATCTGTTTTGTATTCTGAATCATCAGAAAAAGGGGCGGTAAAAGAACGTATTTTAGGATTAAGCCCGGATGAAATCGCCAAAAAAGGAATTTCAATGGCATTTGTTCCGGAAGATCGTCTTGGAATGGGTCTTGTTGCCGGAATGGATATGACAGATAATGTCATGCTTAGAAGTTATAAGTCGAACAAAGGTATTTTTGTAGATCGGAAAAGTCCGAGAGATCTTGCGGAAAAACTGATTAAGGAATTAGAAATCGTAACTCCGGGCGTGGAAACTCCGGTAGGAAGACTTTCGGGAGGTAATGTGCAGAAAGTTCTTTTAGGAAGAGAGATAGCCTGTCAGCCGTCGGTTCTGATTGTCGCATATCCGGTAAGAGGTCTTGATATCAATGCGTCTTACAGAATCTATGATCTTTTGAACGAACAGAAGAAAAAGGGAGTTGCGGTTGTATTTATCGGAGAAGATCTTGATGTGCTTATGCAGCTTTCGGACCGCATCATGGTTATGTGCGGAGGAAAGGTAAGCGGTATTGTCGATCCGAGAAAAGTGACAAAAGAAGAAATCGGATTAATGATGATCCGTACAGAACAAGATGGAGAAAAAGAGGAGGTGACAGAATGAGTTCCAATGTGACACATGCGAAAGAGCCTTTGTTCCGAATGGTAAAAAGAGATGCGATTCCTCAGAAAAAAGCGTGGATGATCCGTGCGGCTGCTTTTCTTTTATCTTTGGCTACGGGCGCTGTCGTGATCATGATGCTCGGACATAATCCGTTTTCGGTATATATTTCCATGATAAAGGGAGCATGGGGAACGAAGACTGTTTCTTATGAGACGATTAAGATCGCAATTCCGCTTCTTATCACTGCGATCGGAATTTCTTTTGCGTTCAAAATGAAATTCTGGAATATCGGGGCGGAAGGACAGATTTTGGTAGGTGCAGTTGCGGCAGGTGCGTTTGGTCTTTTTACGGCTCATATTTTTCCGAAGATCCCACTTGTAATTCTTATGATGCTGGCGGCGATCGTAGCGGGCGGTTTGTACGGTTTGCTCCCGGCTGTCTGCAAGGCGAAGTGGGGAACAAATGAGACGTTGTTTACACTGATGCTAAATTATATTGCTTTGGCATTTATCAAATATCTTATGAACGGCCCGTGGAAAGCTCCGGGAAGCAGCTATCCGAAAATAGCGATGCTTGTTCCGGGAGCGCGTTTGACAAAAGTATTCGGAGTGCACTGGGGATGGATCTTAGCGCTTATTCTCGTTGTCGTATCTTATATTTATTTTAATAAGACGAAACAAGGCTATGAAATTGCTGTTGTAGGTGAAAGCAATAATACTGCCAGATATGCGGGAATCAATGTGGGACGGGTATTCCGCAGAACGATGTTTTTATCCGGAGCGCTTTGCGGACTTGTCGGAATGCTTCAGTTTGCGGGATCGGACTTTACGATTACGGAAGGAACCGCAGGCGGCGTCGGATTTACGGCCATTACAGTTGCATGGCTCGCAAAAATGAATCCGGCGGGAATGTTGGTTGTATCAGTATTTATCGCGATGCTTGAACGAGGGGCGAACGCAATTCAGACACAGTTTAAAATTCCGGCATCTGCGGCTGATCTGCTGATTGGTATTATTTTGTTCTTTATGCTCGGATGTGAGTTTTTTATCACATATAAGTTGATCGGAAGAGGAAAGGAGGAACATCATGCTTAATACGTTGAATGGATTATTTATTGCGGCAGTATTGGCCGGAACGCCGCTTCTTTTAGGAGCGTTAGGTGAAATACTGACAGAAAAATCAGGAAATTTAAATCTTGGTGTAGAGGGAATGATGTTCATGGGTGCGATCACGGGACTGGCAGGTTCGTATTATTATGAACAGGCAGTGATTGGTTCAGGCGGGAATCCGAACGGAGCGGTTTCTTCTGTCATAGCTCTTCTTACTTCTTTTGCGGCGGGTTCTCTTGGGGCGCTGATCTACAGTTTTTTGACGATTACGCTTCGGGCAAACCAAAATGTAACAGGTCTGACATTAACAATTTTCGGAACCGGTTTCGGAAATTTTTTCGGAGAGTATATCGGACAGAAGGCCGGCGGTTATGTGGCGGTATCTGAAGTGACGAAGAAAGCATTTTCAGGGATTGATATCCCGGTTTTGTCAGATATCCCGGTGCTTGGTCCTCTTTTATTCCGGTATAACTGGGTCGTTTATTTTGCAATCGCGGCAGCGCTTTTTATGACATGGTTTTTTAATCGTACAAGAGTGGGACTGAATCTTCGTGCTGTCGGGGAAGATCCGGCAACTGCGGATGCGGCGGGTATCAATACGACGGTATATAAATATATGGCGACTGTGATCGGCGGAGGGATCTGCGGAATCGGCGGTATGTATATGAGCATGGTCACAACATCAGGCGTATGGGTGCATAACTGTGTCAGCGGGTATGGCTGGCTTGCGGTAGCTCTTGTTATTTTTGCAACATGGAGTCCTGCAAGAGGAATGCTTGTGGCGCTTGTATTCGGCGGTCTTACGATCATGCGTATGTATATTAATATTCCCGGACTTCCGGCTCAGATTTATGATATGTTCCCGTACATTGCTACGATACTTGTTCTTGTGATCACAAGTATGCGCAGAAGTAAGGAACATGCACAGCCAAAGAGCTGCGGACTGAATTATTTCCGCGAGGAAAGATAAAAGGATTCGTATATGAATATTTTATTCAGCTATGCATAGTGATTTCCGATGACGGTAATGGGTTTTGATATGTTTTCGGAAAAGTGCATAGCTGAATTTTTGTATAAGCGACGGGTCAAAGTCGGGGTGTGACCGAGATCTTGGCGAATGTTTATAATACCGGAATGTGCTTTTGGAACTTCCGGTAATTGTTTTATGTACGGCTGTTCTGGCTGTGGAAGCTGCGCAAGGATAACTGTCATGGGATTGTGGGAGGCATAGAAATATGATATCCTAAATGAAAATTTATTGTATGAAGGCTGATCGGCATTTTTGGGTTATACCGTGCTGAAAAATATTCGGATATATTATTCGCAAAAATAGTGTTGACAATTTAAAGAGGGTATAATACTATAATAGCAGAAGCGAACAACTGTTCGATACTAAAAATCGTTATACAGAAGGAGATATTTTATTATGGCGGGAAATGATGAAAAGAAAAAAGCGCTGGATGCGGCGATAGCAAAACTTGAGAAAGATTTTGGAAAGGGCGCAGTGATGAAACTCGGAGAATCAGGAGCTCATGTTGCGGTAGAGACAGTTCCTACAGGCTGTTTGAGTCTTGATATTGCGCTTGGATTGGGCGGAGTTCCGAAAGGGCGCGTGATTGAAGTTTACGGACCTGAGTCCAGCGGTAAGACAACGGTTGCGCTTCATATGATTGCGGAAGTGCAGAAACGCGGCGGTATTGCGGGATTTATTGATGCGGAACATGCGTTGGATCCGGTCTATGCAAAGAATATAGGAGTGGATATTGACGAACTATATATTTCCCAACCGGACAGCGGTGATCAGGCTTTGGAGATTGCAGAGACGATGGCGCGTTCCGGCGCAATCGACATTATCGTCGTAGACTCTGTTGCGGCTCTTGTGCCGAGACAGGAGATTGAAGGAGATATGGGAGACAGTCATGTGGGACTTCAAGCGCGATTGATGTCACAGGCACTTAGGAAACTGACTCCGGTTATCAGTAAGTCGAACTGTATTGTGATTTTTATCAATCAGCTGAGAGAAAAAGTCGGGGTCATGTTCGGAAATCCGGAGACGACAACCGGAGGAAGGGCGCTTAAGTTTTATGCGTCTGTCCGAATGGATGTCAGAAAAACAGAGACTCTAAAACAAAGCGGAGAGATGGTCGGAAACCATACCCGTATTAAGATTGTGAAAAATAAGATAGCTCCGCCGTTTAAGGAGGCGGAATTTGACATTATGTTCGGAAAAGGAATTTCAAAAGAAGGAGATATCCTTGATCTGGCTACTAAGTTAGATCTTGTTAAAAAGAGTGGAGCATGGTATGCATATGAAGGCGATAAGATCGGACAGGGCCGGGAAAATGCAAAGACATATCTGTCTGCTCATCCGGAAATAATGGAAGAGCTGGAAAAGAAAGTAAGAGAACATTATCAACTTGGGACAGATCCTTCGGAAAAAGATGAGAAAGAAGTGAAAAAGGAAAAAGAACAAAAAGGGAAAAGTGACGATCTTGCATTAAAAGGTGATGAAAAATAATGATAGTCACTAAAATAGAGCCATGTACAAAAACGAAGTTTAAAATTTATATAGATGAGACATTTAAGTTTGTACTTTATAAAGGGGAACTATCCCGTTTCGGAATCCGGGTGGGAGAAGAGATCATGCCGGAAACAGAAGAAAAGATTCGAAGAGAAGTGCTTTTGAAGAGAGCAAAACTTAGGGCGATGCATCTTCTCGAGGATATGGACCGAACAGAGTCTGCCCTTCGTGAAAAACTTCGTCAGGGCCTGTATCCGTCTGACGTGACAGAGGCGGCGATTGAATATGTAAAGTCGTTCGGCTATCTTGATGATATTCGATATGCGGAAAACTTCGTGAGAAGCAGGCAGAATGTGAAGAGTAAAAAAGAAATCGTCATGGCGATGATGCAGAAAGGAATTTCGTCGGAAATAGCAAAGTGCGCTATGGAAACCTGTTATGAAGAGGCGGGAGAAGAAGAGGCAATTCGTAAAATTTTAAGAAAAAAAAGATTCGATCCGAACATGGCGGAAGAGGCTCAAATGCAGAAAATATACGGTTATTTGGGGCGTAAAGGATTTTGTTATGATACAGTCCGTCAAGTGATACAAAATTATAATGACGATGCTTGACATTGTTGTGAAAACAGTATAAAATTTAACTGTTGTATTTAAGTAATATGTACAATGAAAATTTAATAAGGAGGTGCTCCTGTGCAAGTAGATTTAGTGATCGCTATTATACTTGCCGCGGCACTCGCTTTGATAGTTGGGATGGTTTCTCGATTTCTCACAATCTCCGGTTTGAAAAAAAATGCAGAAAGTAAAATCGGGAATGCAGAGGCAAAAGCAAGGGAAATCATCGATGATGCTGTGAAAACTGCTGAAACAACGAAAAAGGAAGCTCTTCTCGAAGTGAAAGAAGAATCAATCAAGACAAAGAATGATCTTGAGAAGGAGACAAAAGAAAGAAGAGCGGAATTGCAGCGCTATGAAAAACGAGTGCTGGCAAAAGAAGAGGCAGTTGATAAGCGTTCTGATGTGTTAGAACATCGGGAGTCGAAGCTTACGGCGAAAGAAGACCAGCTTCGTCAGCGGGAAGCCAAGGTAGAAGAGCTGAATCAGAAACGTGTGCAGGAACTAGAACGAATCTCAGGACTTACCTCCGAACAGGCAAAAGAATATCTGTTGAAAACTGTTGAAGAAGATGTTAAGCATGACACTGCAAAAATGGTCAGAGAATTGGAAACACAGGCGAAAGAAGAAGCGGACAAGAAAGCGAAAGAATATGTTGTCAATGCGATTCAAAGATGTGCGGCTGACCATGTTGCGGAAACGACAATTTCCGTTGTGCAGCTTCCGAGCGATGAGATGAAGGGTCGTATTATCGGTCGTGAAGGAAGAAATATCCGAACACTTGAAACGTTGACCGGTGTGGAGCTGATTATTGATGATACACCGGAAGCGGTTGTTTTATCGGGATTTGATCCCATCCGCCGTGAAGTTGCAAGAATTGCACTTGAACGTTTGATCGTAGACGGACGTATTCATCCGGCGAGAATTGAAGAAATGGTAGAAAAAGCGCAGAAAGAAGTCGACATAATGATCAGAGAAGAAGGAGAAGCGGCAGCGTTAGAAGTAGGCGTGCCGGGAATTCATCCGGAGTTGATCAGACTTCTCGGTCGTATGAAGTTTAGGACGAGCTATGGACAGAATGCATTGAAGCATTCGATTGAAGTGGCACAGTTGTCGGGACTTCTTGCGGGCGAGATCGGTATAGATGTCAGAATGGCGAAACGTGCCGGACTTCTGCATGATATAGGAAAATCTATCGACCACGATGTAGAAGGGTCACATATTCAAATCGGTGTGGATCTTTGTAGGAAATATAAAGAATCCTCAACTGTAATTAATGCGGTGGAATCGCATCATGGAGATGTTGAACCGCAGACATTGATCGCATGTGTAGTGCAGGCAGCCGATACGATTTCGGCAGCAAGACCGGGTGCAAGACGCGAGACGATCGAAACATACACCAACAGATTGAAACAGTTAGAAGAGATTACCAACCAGTTTAAAGGGGTGGATAAATCTTTTGCCATTCAGGCAGGCAGAGAGATTCGAGTTATGGTAGTTCCGGAGCAGGTATCTGATGATGATATGGTGCTTATGGCAAGGGATATTGCAAAACAAATTGAATTTGAACTTGAGTATCCCGGACAGATTAAAGTCAATGTAATCCGTGAATCACGGGCAACAGATTATGCGAAATAGCAATGAATCATAACAGCAGACGAAAGACCAGCCCTTGTCGAAAGACGAGGGCTTTCTTTTATTAAAATAGTCTGATTGCTGAGAGAGGATGCAGGGAAGGAGAGAGACGATGAGTGAACAGATTAAACGTGTGAACAGAGAATTGAAATTTAAAGGAACGATTATTGATTTCTATCAAGATACAATGGAAATTAATGGGGATCATACAGTTATATGGGACTTTATCAAACACAAGGGTGCTGCGGCAGTAGTTCCGATCACTGAAGATGGAAAGATCCTTATGGTGCGTCAGTATCGAAATGCACTTGATAGATATACTTTGGAGATACCGGCAGGGGCTCTGGATGAGGAAGGAGAACCGGGGATTGAATGTGCCGCTCGGGAACTGGAAGAGGAGACCGGGTATAAAAGCGAGAAATTGGAATGGCTGATCACTCTGAGGACGACAGTTGCGTTTTGCAACGAAAAGATTGAGGTGTATGTAGCGAAAAATTTAATCCCTTCAAAACAGCATTTAGATGAGGATGAATTTATTGATTTGAAAGCGTATTCTCTTGATGAGTTAAAAGAAAAAATATTTACAGGAGAGATCGAAGATGCAAAAACGGTTGCATCGTTAATGGCATATGCGGTAAAATACGAAGCTTGAAAGTGATGTGAGAAACGGACTGTGAAAAAGTGATAATGGAAAAATTCCGGCATATAATGAAATATCAATAAAAAGTAAAGTGCAGAACGGCAAAATAGTCAGCAACTGCGCGATACGGGGAGGAACAATGAAGGTATTTCATGTGAAAAAGCAGTTAGCGGCTTTATTTATGCCGGGATTTTTAATTGGAATTATTTATGTCAATTTTCTTGCTAAAAAATATGTGGCAGCTCCTGATCTGTTCAGCGAATATTTTTTGGATCAATTCAGGAGTGTACAGATAGATGAAAAGGAATATTTATGGTATCTGCTTCGCATTCGCTGCGTTCCGTTTTTTATGCTTTCGGGGTTGGCTCTTACGAAGTTGAAAAAAATAAGTGCCGGGTTATTTCTTGGGTGGACAGGCCTATCTGTGGGGGTGCTTGTTTCACTGGCGGCATCGAATATGGGGATGAAAGGCTGCCTCTTGTGTCTTATAGGTGTTTCTCCACAGTTTCTTTTCTATATTCCAGCGTATTTTATGATTCTGAAATATTGTTATGAGTCCGGAGACGGCAGATGGAACAAACAGAAAACAATTTTTGTCGGTTTGATGATGAGTTTAGGAATCATTACCGAATTATATGTGAATCCTGTATTAGTGAAGCTATTTTTGAATTATGTGTAGTTGTTTATAGACTATGTGCTGCGGCACATAGTCTATAGATCTTTTACTCCTTTTCGGAGATGAAAAAACAAAATAATAACGGCGATTCCGAAAACGAGAAACTGACTGGCTAAAAGTCCGATCAGATAACCGTATATTCCGAAACGGGGGATTGCAAAAAAGACCCCGGCAATACGAATAAGAAGACCGGCAGTGTTGACGAGAAGTGTGCAGAATGTTTTTCCAAGTCCGTTGATTATGCTTGTAAGAGCGGTATTTGTGTAAAGAAACGGGCAGATCCATGAAAGGGTTAAAATGAAACTTCCGGCTGTGGAACTGTGGAACAAAACTCTTCCGAGAAAGTTCCCGAAAATCAGAAAGAACAGACAACATCCCAGACCTAAAATGAAACAGCTTCCTACAGATTGTTTCAATAAACGAATGATTCGTCTGTTATCGTCAGAGGCCTGGGCAGCGCTGATAGCAGGCATGAGTACTGTTCCGATGGAGGTTGTGAGCGCCGAAGGAAAAAGGATACATGGCAGAGCCATTCCTGTCAATACTCCGTAAAGGCGAAGAGCTTCCGAAGAAGTCATTCCGTAGATTTTTAAAAAAGTTGGGATAGAGGCTGCTTCAATGCTTTGGAGTAAAGTGACTGCCGCTCGATTTGCTGTAAGAGGAACAGATAAAGCGGACAGTTTTTTGAAAGTTTGTGAAACGGAAGAGAACGAAGCGGCATAACAAAACTGCTTTTGCCGATTCAGCATCTGTATCGAAAAAAGTGCGGCAGTTATCTCGCCTGCGGCAATACCGGCGGCAGCAAGTTTGACAGAAGGAACTTCTCCTGTTTTTTTAACAAAGAGAAAAAGCAGGATGACAAAAAGAATTCGGGCAGATTGTTCGATGAGCTGTGACAGGGCAGGGATTTTTGTCTGCTGAAGTCCTAAACTATATCCGCAGATACAACTATGTATTGCGGCAAACGGTAATGCATAAGAGATGATAAGAAGGAGACTTTCGCATCTGGCATCTCCTAAAAAAGTTGTTGCTATATAAAAGGCGTTTTTTTGGAGAAAATATAATTCTATAAGTGAGAGAAAGAGCGTGAAGCCAAGAGAAACTGCAAGGATGTTTCCGGCTTCTTTTTGCCGCTCAATATGTGGGAGGTTTGAACTGGCGGCAGAGTAAGTAACAACAGAAGACATTTTTTCTGCGACCATGTGTGATACGGCAGTTTGAATTCCGAATGTGCTGACTGACAGACAAAGAGCGTAGACCGGGAAAATGAGCTGATACAATCCGACGTTTTCTTCTCCGAAAGCGTGGCTTAAGAAAATACGGAAGAAGAATCCCATAATGCGAGTGATCAATCCGGCGGCAGTTAAGACGGCTGCGCCGCGAAATAAATTGTGGGAAGAAAAGGAGCGGAATTTGTCAGAACGGAACAACATAAAATCACCTCGATTTGTAACAATAGACATATACTTGTTAAAAACATATGTCATAAGGAGACTTGACAGAACCGGGGATGAATGCTATGCTACAAAAGTAATCCCCAGTAAAATACTAGGGAATCCATTCTGCAATATTAAGAATAAAGAAATAGAGTATTTTTATTAAGGAACGGAGTGTGAGAAAGTGAAGTTATCTACAAAAGGAAGATACGGACTTCGTGCGTTGATCGATCTGGCGCAAAATGGAGGTGAACAGCCGGTATCTATTACAAGTATTTCAACAAGACAAGATATTTCGGAGCGATATCTTGAGCAGTTGATGTCAATGCTGAAAAAAGCGGGGATTGTAAGAAGTGTACGAGGCTCCGGAGGCGGATATGTTCTTACAAAAAGACTGGAAGATATTTCTGTGGGAGATGTGCTTCGCGCATTGGAAGGCAGTCTTGAGCCGGTGGACTGCGCGGGTCTCGAGCCAAATGGCGGATGCAGTGTTTCGGATAGCTGCGTGACAAAATATGTTTGGAAGAAAATTAATGACAGTATTAACCAGACGGTAGATGAGATTAAACTTGATCAACTCGTAAAAGAAAACGGAAAAAACTGTAAAAACTGATCACAGTTTATTTAACGAAGAGATGGAGGAAAAAAGATGGATAAACTGATATATCTTGATAATGCAGCTACGACAAAAACTTCTCCTGAAGTTGTGGAAGCAATGCTGCCTTATTTTACAGAACATTATGGAAATCCGTCCAGTGTATATTCGTTTGCGGCGGCAAATAAGGAAGTGATTTCAAAACAAAGAGAGACGATTGCGGGTGTGATCGGCGCAAAGGAAAATGAGATATATTTTACGGCAGGTGGAACGGAAGCTGATAACTGGGCTTTAACAGCGACGGCGGAGTCGTATGGCGCAAAAGGAAAGCATATTATTACGACAAAGATTGAACATCATGCCATTTTGCATACATGTGAATATCTTAAAAAGAGAGGATATGAGATTACCTATCTTGATGTGGACGAACGAGGAATTGTAGATCCGAAGTCAGTGGAGGCGGCGATCAGACCGGATACAATCTTGATTTCGGTCATGTTTGCAAATAATGAAATCGGTACGGTAGAACCGATTAAAGAAATCGGCGCGATTGCCCATGAAAAAGGAATTTTATTTCATACAGATGCCGTGCAGGCTTTTTGCCAGATACCGATCAATGTTGATGAATGTCATATAGATATGCTCAGTGCCAGCGGACACAAATTAAACGGTCCGAAAGGAATCGGATTTTTGTATATTAGAAAAGGTGTAAAAATCCGCTCTTTCATTCACGGCGGAGCGCAGGAGAGGCGGCGTCGTGCGGGAACAGAAAATGTTCCGGGAATTGTAGGCCTTGGAAAAGCTGTCGAAATCGCGGCAGCATCTATGGAGAGAAGGGCAGAGAAAGAAAAGCGGCTTCGCGATTATCTGATCGAGAAGATTGAATCAGAGATTCCTTACTGCAGATTAAACGGAGACAGAGAAAAACGCCTTCCGAATAATGTGAATTTCAGTTTTCAATTTATAGAAGGCGAGTCTCTTCTTATTATGCTCGACATGAAAGGCATCTGTGCTTCCAGCGGATCTGCATGTACATCGGGATCACTGGATCCTTCACATGTTCTTTTGGCAATCGGACTTCCTCATGAAATTGCACACGGATCTTTGCGTTTGACGCTCGGAGACGATACGACGAAAGAAGATCTGGATTATGTAACGATCTGTTTGAAAGAGATAGTAGCTCAACTAAGAAGCATGTCGCCTCTTTATGAAGATTTTTTGAAAAAACAAAAAAACAAGTAAAGGAAAAGGGAAAAGAAATTGACTTAAGTCAAAAGAAGAAATATCGTTTGAATAAGCGGAACAGAGAATAGGAGGAATTATTTATGTATACAGAAAAAGTGATGGATCATTTTCAGCATCCGAGAAACGTAGGAGAACTTGAAAACGCCAGTGGCGTTGGAACAGTGGGAAATGCAAAATGTGGAGATATCATGAGAATTTATCTTGATATTGATGAAAACCAGATTATTCGGGATGTGAAGTTTAAAACTTTTGGCTGTGGGGCTGCTGTTGCAACAAGCAGTATGGCGACAGAACTTGTAAAAGGGAAAAATATTCAGGAGGCAATGAAAGTAACAAATAAAGCTGTGATGGAGGCTCTCGATGGTCTTCCGCCGGTAAAAGTACATTGTTCGCTGTTAGCAGAGGAAGCAATTCACGCAGCGCTTTGGGATTATGCCGAAAAGAACGGAATCAAGATCGAAGGACTGGAAAAACCAAAGACAGATATCCATGAGGACGAGGAAGAAGAGGAATATTAATGAAGAAAGTGGTTGTAGGAATGTCAGGAGGCGTGGATTCGTCTGTCGCGGCATATCTGCTGAAAGAACAAGGCTATGATGTGATCGGTGTTACGATGCAGATCTGGCAGGAAGAAGACGTCTGTACAGTAGAAGAAAACGGAGGCTGCTGCGGGTTAAGCGCTGTTGAAGATGCGAGGAGAGTTGCAGCGGCATTGGGCATTCCTTATTATGTGATGAATTTCAGAGAGGAATTCAAAAAAAATGTAATCGACTATTTTGCAGATTCTTACGTGAACGGCCAGACGCCGAATCCGTGTATTGCCTGCAACCGTTATGTAAAATGGGAAGCGCTTCTTAAGCGCAGCATTTCCATCGGGGCGGATTTTATTGCCACTGGGCATTATGCAAGAGTTGAGCAGCTTCCAAACGGGAGATATGCTCTGCGGCGTTCGGCAACCGCTGCAAAAGATCAGACTTATGCATTATATAACCTGACGCAGGAACAGTTGAAACGAACGTTGATGCCGGTAGGAGAATATACAAAAGAAGAAGTTCGGGTAATTGCGGAAAAGATCGGACTGCTCGTTGCGGACAAGCCGGACAGTCAGGATATATGTTTTGTACAGGATGGAAACTATGCTGCTTTTATAGAAGAACATACAGGAAAGAAAGCTTCGGAAGGAAACTTTGTTACATCGGATGGAACTGTCATAGGGAGGCATAAAGGGATCATCCATTATACGGTCGGTCAGAGAAAGGGACTTGGTCTGGCGCTTGGATATCCGGCATTTGTTCTTGAAATCCGTCCGGAAACGAATGAGGTCGTTATCGGAACTTATGAAGAATCTCTGACAACGGTTGTCCGTGCAAAACATCTGAACTTTATGTCGGTAGAAGATCTAAAAGAACCGCTGCGTGTGTTTGCGAAGATCAGGTACAATCACAAAGGCGCGTGGTGTACGGTCGAGCGGACGAAAGAAGATGAAGTAACTTGCTGTTTTGAGGAGCCGCAGCGCGCGGTGACACCCGGTCAGGCGATTGTATTTTACGACGGCGAGTATGTACTTGGCGGCGGTACGATTTTGTGAGAGGTGTGAGAGGATGCCTAAACGATTAAAAGAAACAATGATACGATCTGACTTTCATATGCATACCGCATTTTCAACGGACAGTGAAGAGGCTGTTGAAAGTATGTTGAACCGGGCTGTTGAAAGAGGGCTCTATTCGGTTTGCATCACAGATCATATGGATGCGGATTACCCGCCGGATGACGAATTGGGAGAAAATGCATTCCGGTTGGATACGGAAAACTACTTTCCGTTTCTTTTAAAAAAGAAAAAAGAGTATGAAGAACGGCTTCAGGTGCGTATCGGGATTGAATTAGGACTCCAAAAGCATCTGGGAACAAGATATGAGACGTTGATCGAGAAGTATCCGTTCGATTTTGTGATCGGCTCTATGCATCTTGTCTGTGGGGAAGACCCTTATACCGGAAAGGTGTTTGAAGAGCTGGGAGATGCACAGGTATACAGGAGGATGTTCTGTGAAACATTGGAATGCATTCGGAAAATAAAATGTTTCGATGTGCTCGGTCATTTGGATTATGTGGTTCGATATGGAAAGCATCAGGCGGAGGCGTATTCTTATGAAAAATTTTCTGATGAGATTGACATGATATTAAGAGAATTGATCTCGTCAGGAAAAGGTCTGGAATTGAACATGGCAGGAATAAAGTATGGTCTTGGATTTGCTCATCCGCATCCGAGTGTGCTTCGCCGATATAAAGAGCTGGGAGGAGAGATCATCACCGTGGGATCTGATGCTCATAAAGCAGAGCATATCGGATATGAATTTGAGATCGCGGGCGAACTTTTGAAATCCTGTGGTTTTCGATATTATACAGAATTTGAGAATCGTAAGGCTGTTTTTCGACGGATTCCATAAAAATGTATTTAGGTCTTGAATTTTTGTTCCTGTTTTAGTACAATTATGCTAGTTGATGAATTCTTAACAATGTTTACTTTGCGGGGGTTCATTTGCATAACTGGAAACAGTTAAATATTTTTCAAACTTTTAGGAGGAATTAATCATGGCAGTAAAAGTAGCGATTAATGGATTTGGACGTATTGGACGTCTTGCTTTCAGACAGATGTTCGGAGCAGAGGGATTTGAGATCGTAGCAATCAATGACCTGACATCCCCGAAAATGCTTGCTCACTTACTGAAATATGACTCAACACAGGGCAAATATGCACTGGCAGATAAAGTTGAGGCTGGAGAGGATTCTATCATCGTTGATGGAAAAGAAATTAAAATCTACGCAAAAGCAAACGCAGCAGAACTTCCGTGGGGAGAAATCGGCGTTGACGTAGTTCTGGAGTGTACAGGATTCTACACATCTAAAGCAAAAGCACAGGCTCACATCGATGCAGGTGCTAAAAAAGTTGTTATTTCCGCTCCGGCAGGAAATGACCTTCCGACAATCGTATATAACGTAAACCACGAGCAGCTTACAAAAGATGACAACATCATCTCAGCAGCTTCCTGTACAACAAACTGCTTGGCTCCGATGGCAAAAGCACTGAACGATCTTGCACCGATCAAATCCGGTATCATGTGCACAATCCACGCTTACACAGGCGATCAGATGACACTTGACGGACCGCAGAGAAAAGGCGATCTGAGAAGATCTCGTGCAGCAGCTTGCAACATCGTGCCGAACAGCACAGGTGCAGCAAAAGCAATCGGTCTTGTTATTCCGGAACTAAACGGAAAACTGATCGGTTCTGCTCAGCGTGTTCCGACTCCGACAGGATCTACAACAATTCTTACAGCAGTTGTAGAAGGCGAAGTAACAGTTGATCAGATCAACGCAGCTATGAAAGCAGCAGCAAACGAGTCTTACGGATACAACACAGACGAGATCGTATCCAGCGATATCGTAGGTATGTCTTACGGATCACTCTTTGATGCTACTCAGACAATGGCACTTCCGACTGGCGACGGAACAACAGAAGTTCAGGTTGTTTCATGGTATGACAACGAAAACTCTTACACAAGCCAGATGGTAAGAACAATCAAATACTTCGGAAAACTGCTTGAGGCTTAATTCATTTTAAAGTAATGGATTATTTTGGCGGACAGGCAGTGTCGCGCCGAACAGTTATGAAAATGACTCACAACGGGGTCCGGTCTTATTGTAGGACCGGACTCCGTTTTGTTATGAATCTTCAGAAAAATATTCAGGAGGCAATGATAATGGCAGCTCTTAATAAAAAATCAGTAGATGATATTAATGTAAAGGGACAGAGAGTCCTTGTAAGATGTGACTTTAACGTTCCGCTGATCGACGGTAAGATTACAGATGAAAATCGTATCGTGGCAGCTCTTCCTACAATTAAAAAATTGATTGCGGATGGAGGAAAAGTAATCCTTTGTTCTCACCTCGGAAAGCCGAAGGGTGAGCCGAAACCGGAACTTTCTCTTGCACCGGTGGCAGTAAGACTGTCTGAACTTCTCGGACAGGACGTGAAATTCGCAGCCGATCCGGAAGTAGTAGGAGAAAATGCAAAAGCGGCAGTGGAAGCGATGAAGGACGGCGACGTAGTTCTTCTTGAGAATACACGTTACAGAGCAGAAGAGACAAAGAACGGAGAGGCATTCAGCAAAGAACTGGCTTCTCTTTGTGATGTATTTGTAAATGATGCGTTTGGTACGGCTCACAGAGCACACTGTTCAAACGTAGGCGTTACAGAGTATGTTGATACGGCAGTTGTCGGATATCTTATGCAAAAAGAGATCGACTTCCTTGGAAATGCAGTAGAGAACCCAGAAAGACCGTTTGTTGCGATCCTTGGCGGTGCGAAAGTTTCCAGCAAAATCTCAGTTATCAATAACCTGCTTGACAAAGTAGACACATTGATCATCGGAGGAGGAATGAGTTATACATTTACAAAGGCTCAGGGCGGAAGCGTAGGAGCATCTCTTCTTGAGGAAGACTATCTTCAGTATGCACTTGATATGATCAAGAAAGCTGAGGAAAAAGGAGTAAAACTTCTTCTTCCGGTTGACACGATCGTAGCAGATGAATTTTCAAACGATGCAAATACGAAAGTTGTTCCGCGTGATGCGATTCCGGACGGATGGATGGGTCTGGATATCGGACCGGAGACGGCAAAAATCTTTGCAGAGGCAGTGAAATCTGCGAAAACAGTTGTTTGGAACGGACCGATGGGATGCTTCGAGATGCCTAAATTTGCAGAAGGAACAAAAGTTGTTGCAGAAGCTCTCGCAAATACAGAGGCTGTTACGATCATCGGAGGCGGTGATTCGGCAGCAGCTGTAAATCAGCTTGGATTCGGCGATAAGATGACACATATTTCTACAGGCGGCGGCGCTTCTCTGGAATTCCTTGAAGGAAAAGAACTTCCGGGTGTAGCGGCAGCTAATGATAAATAAATGAAAGTGGTCTAGAAGAAGGAGAATATGGAAATGGCAAGAAGAAAAATTATCGCAGGTAACTGGAAAATGAACAAAACTCCGAGCGAGGCAGTTGCTCTTGTAGAAGAACTGAAACCGCTTGTAGCAAACGACGCCGTAGACGTTGTATTTTGTGTTCCGGCAATCGATATCGTACCGGTTGTTGAAGCTGTGAAAGGAACAAACATTCAGGTTGGCGCTGAGAATATGTATTTTGAAGAGAGCGGAGCTTATACAGGCGAAATCTCTCCGGCTATGCTTGTAGATGCAGGTGTAAAATATGTCGTTCTCGGACATTCTGAGAGAAGAGATTATTTCGGTGAGACAAACGAAGACGTAAATAAGAAAGTATTGAAAGCATTAGAGCATGGCATCACACCAATCATGTGCTGTGGTGAATCTCTGGAGCAGAGAGAGCAGGGGGTGACAATGGATTTCATTCGTCAGCAGGTGAAAGTAGGTCTTCAGAATGTTACATCCGAGCAGGCAAAAACGATGGTTATTGCTTATGAGCCGATTTGGGCGATCGGAACAGGAAAGACAGCTACAACGGAACAGGCAGAGGAAGTTTGTAAAGCAATCCGTGAGTGTGTTGCAGAAGTGTATGATGATGCAACGGCAGAGGAAATCCGTATTCAGTACGGCGGTTCTGTGAATGCAGGAAACGCAGCAGAGCTGTTTGCACAGGCTGACATAGACGGGGGTCTTGTAGGAGGAGCTTCTTTGAAAGCTGATTTCGGAAAAATCGTAAATTACTAATTTTTATCGAATATTTTGTAAAATAAATACGAGATCGATTTTATAAACAGACCGGACAGGTGCACAAATGCGTCAGTCCGGTCTGTTCATGCTTGCAAAACAAAGAAAAAAAAGGTACAATAAATAGCGGAATGAAAAGTACAAATGTATAGTTAAAGGAGATATGGATATGAGTAAAAAACCAACCGTATTGATGATATTAGATGGATATGGCTTGAGAGCCGATGACAAGGGTAATGCTGTAGCAGAAGGAAAAACTCCGGTAATGGACAAGCTGATGGCAGAATGCCCATTCGTAAAAGGAAATGCAAGCGGAATGGCAGTCGGGCTTCCGGAAGGACAGATGGGAAATTCAGAAGTCGGACATTTGAATATGGGAGCTGGACGAATTGTATATCAGGACTTGACAAAAATCACAAAGTCAATTCAGGATGGAGATTTCTTTGAGAATAAAGCGCTTCTTGCAGCATGTGAAAATGTAAAGAAAAACGATTCTGCTCTTCACATGATGGGACTTGTATCTGACGGCGGAGTTCACAGTCACAATACTCATATTTACGGTTTGCTTGAGCTGGCGAAAAAACAGGGAATCGAGAAAGTTTATGTACATTGTTTCCTTGATGGAAGAGATACGCCTCCGGCATCGGGAAAAGATTATGTGGCAGAACTGGAAGCTAAGATGAAGGAGATCGGCGTCGGTGAAGTGGCATCTGTATCAGGACGTTACTATGCGATGGATCGTGATAATCGCTGGGATCGTGTGGAAAAAGCGTATAATGCCTTAGTGAAGGGCGAAGGAGTTGAAGCTTCGTCGGCTCTTGAAGGAATTCAGGCATCTTATGACAATGAGAAAACAGATGAGTTTGTAGAACCGTTTGTAGTGATGAAAAACGGCGCTCCGACAGCAACAGTAAAAGACGGTGACTCTATGATATTCTTCAATTTCAGACCTGATCGTGCGAGAGAGATTACAAGAACATTTTGTGATGATCAGTTTGACGGTTTTGACAGAGGAGAACGGGTGAAAACAACGTATGTATGTTTTACGGAGTATGACGTGACAATCGAAAATAAACTTGTTGCCTTTGTAAAAGAAGAAATTACAAATACATTTGGTGAATTTCTTGCGGCAAATGGAATGAAACAGGCTCGTATTGCAGAGACGGAAAAATATGCTCATGTGACCTTTTTCTTTAATGGCGGGGTAGAAGAGCCGAATGAAGGAGAAGACAGAATACTTGTAAAATCTCCGAAAGTTGCAACATATGATTTGAAACCGGAGATGAGTGCGTATGAAGTAAGCGATAAGCTTGTTGATGCAATCAAGTCTGATAAATATGACGTTATTATTATAAATTATGCAAATCCGGATATGGTTGGACATACAGGTGTTGAGCCGGCAGCTATCAAAGCGATAGAAGCTGTTGACGAATGCGTCGGAAGAGCGGTTGAAGCTGTGAAAGAAGTGAATGGTCAGATGTTTATCTGCGCGGATCACGGAAATGCAGAGCAGTTGATTGACGAAGAGACAGGAGAGCCGTTTACGGCACACACAACAAATCCTGTACCGTTTATTCTTGTAAATGCAGATCCGTCTTATAAGCTCAGAGAGGGAGGATGTCTTGCGGATATTGCTCCTACATTGATTGAACTCATGGGAATGGAGCAGCCGAAAGAGATGACGGGAAAATCTCTTCTTTTGAAATAAAAATTTAGCGAATTCGTTTTATATACGAACAGACCTCGAAGATTCGGGGTCTTTCGTTTATGTAGAGCAATAATGGAACTTTATATATAAAGCAGCCGTAAAGGAGTAATAAAATTATGCGGGAAAAGCTGACAAAGAGCGATGTAGAGAAAATTCGGGAAGAGATTGAACATCGGAAAATGGTAGAAAGAAAAGAATTGATTGAAGCGGTAAAAGAAGCGCGTTCTCATGGAGATTTAAGTGAAAATTTTGAATATCATGCGGCAAAAAAAGAAAAAAACAGAAATGAAAGTCGAATCCGTTATCTGGAAAGAATGTTAAAAACTGCGGTGATCGTAGAAGATGAATCTAAAGAAGATGAAATCGGACTTAATAATACGGTAGAGGTGTACTGTGAAGATGATGAAGAAGTGGAGACGTACCGGATTGTAACATCAGTCAGAGGAAGTTCCCTGAATGGTCTTGTAAGTATTGAATCGCCGCTTGGAAAAGCTCTTCTTGGACATAAAGAAGGAGATCGCGTTTTTATAAAAGTAAATGATGATTTCGGATATTATGTTATTGTGAAAAAAGTAATCAAGACGCAAAGTGAAGATGAGGATCACATCCGAAGTTTTTAAACTTTTTTTGGATGTGTGAAAAAAGGATCATAAGCATCGTTTTAGAATTTTTTAGAATATGGAAAACATCAATAAAATTGATTTTCAGAGGGAAAAAGAATGAAATACAAGACGATATTTTTTGACTTGGACGGAACAATTACGGATTCCGCGCCGGGAATTATGAATAGTATTAAATATGCACTTGAGAAAAATCATCTTCCGATGCTTTCGGAAGAGCAACTCCGAAGCTTTATCGGACCGCCGCTGCGCGGACAGTTTTGTAAAGTTTGTGGTCTTGCGGATGAAGAAGGTGCGCGGATGGTTGAAGATTATAGAGAGTATTACCGTGACAAAGGAATTTTTGAAAATAATGTATATGACGGCGTGATCGAGATGTTGGAAAAACTGAGAAAAAAAGGATTTCGTTTAGCGATTGCAACATCAAAACCGGAGATGTTTGCAAAGCAGATCGCGGATTATTTTGGGTTTTCCAAATATTTTGACTTTATCGGCGGAGCCTGTATGAATGAAAGCAGGACAGATAAATATGAAGTGATAGAATATGTGATTGAGAGCTGTAACATTACAGACAGAAATGAAGTAGTCATGGTAGGGGATCGCTCTCATGATATGATCGGAGCAAAGAAAGCAGGACTGCACAGTATAGGCGTGTTGTATGGATATGGATCGAAAGAAGAATTGGAGCAGTCGGGAGCGGAAATGTTAGTGGAAGTGCCGGAACAGATTGTCTCCTTGATGGAAGTTTGATTAAAACATTACATGCTGTATATAAGAGGAACAGATGATTTTTTAATAAAACGGCAGAGATGCGGGAGGTAAAACGATTTCCCACATCTCTGCCGTTTTTCGAGCTCTGTAATATGTTTACATTGACTGATTTTCTTTTTCCATATTTTTAAAGGCAGTGGAAAGCATCAGTTTAATTCGGTTTAATTGGTTCACTTCGCTTGCGCCGGGATCAAAATCAATGGCGACAATATTTGACTGCGGATGGAGCCGGCGAAGTTCTTTGATCACACCTTTTCCTACGACATGGTTTGGAAGGCAGGCAAACGGCTGCGCGCAGATAATATTTTGAGCGCCGTTTTCAATCAGTTCAAGCATTTCTCCGGTCAGAAACCATCCTTCTCCTGTCTGATTCCCAAGAGATACGATATCAGATGCCATTTCTGCTAAATGTTCGATTTTTGCAGGAGGTGCAAAATGTTTGCTTTCTGCGAAGGCTTTTGTGGCAGGAGACCGAAACCATTCAACCGCCTGAACACCGAGACGTCCTGCAAGTGCTTTTGACTTCTTCATCCCGAGATGAGAGACTTTGAAGTTTTGGTTATAAAAACAATATTGCAAAAAGTCTGCAAGATCAGGAACAACAGCTTCTGCGCCTTCTGCCTCTAGCAGTTCAACAAGATGATTATTGGCTGCCGGCAGAAATTTCACAAGTATTTCCCCGACAATTCCGACGCGGGGTTTTTTGATATCCAATATTTCGATCGAATCAAAGTCGTGAATAATGTCCCGGCAAAGCTTTTTGAATTTGTGCCGGGAAGGATATCCTTTTGAAACAAAGTCTTTGCAGATCTTTGCCCATTTGCGATGAATCTGATCGGTTGTTCCGGGAACGGCTTCGTATGGTCGCATATGATAGACGCATTTCATAAAAATATCTCCGAAGAGAGCGCCGTATACGATACGCATGATAAGAGACGGGGTCAGTTTAAATCCCGGATTTCCTTCCAGGCCGCTTAAATTCAGTGAGATGACAGGAACATGTCCAAAGCCTGCTTTTTTCAGGGCGCGCCGTATAAATCCGATATAATTGGAAGCGCGGCATCCTCCTCCTGTTTGAGTAATGATAACTGCCACTTTATCAAGATCATATTTTCCGGAAAGAAGCGCTTCCATAATCTGTCCAACAACGATGAGAGAAGGGTAGCAGGCGTCGTTATTTACATATTTCAGGCCTACATCAACTGCCTGTTTGTTGTCGTTAGGGAGAATATCAAACCGATATCCGGATCCTCTAAAGGCAGCTTCGAGCATTTCAAAATGAATCGGAGACATCTGCGGACAAAGAATAGTATGTGTCGCCTTCATTTCCTTTGTAAAAGGAACTTTTTCGATTGCTGCAGAGCGGATAGTGCGCTCTGTCTTTTTTTGTTCTCTGACGCGGATAGCAGCCAGCAGAGAGCGTACACGGATACGAGCCGCCCCTAGATTATTAACTTCGTCGATCTTTAAAGTTGTATAAATTTTACCTGAATTTGTTAAGATGTCGGCAACTTGATCTGTAGTAACAGCATCAAGACCGCATCCGAAAGAGTTCAGTTGGATTAAATCAAGGTTTTCTGTTGTTTTTACATAATTTGCCGCGGCATACAAGCGAGAGTGGTACATCCACTGATCCATAACATTAAGAGGCCGTTCAACGGGATGAAGATGGGATACGGAATCTTCAGTCAGTACGGCAATATTATAGGAAAGGATCATTTCCGGAAGTCCATGATTGACTTCCGGGTCGATATGGTACGGTCTTCCGGCAAGGACGATTCCTCTGTTTCCGGTTTCGTTCAAAAACCGGATCGTTTCTTCCCCTTTGCGTCTCATATCTTCCCGGCAGGAAGCAAGTTCTGCCCATGCATCGTGTACTGCGGAATAAATCTCGTTTTTTGACAATGAGAATTTTGATCCCAGTTCTTCAAATAACCGATAAGCAATGGTTTCTTCGCTTTTAAAAGAAAGAAACGGATGGATGAAGTCGACTTCGTTTTCGATGATCGGATCGATATTGTTTTTTATATTTTCCGGATAAGATGTAACGATCGGACAGTTGTAGTGGTTGTTGGAATCTTCAAATTCATTCCTTTCATATGGAACAGACGGATAGAAAATGTGTTCGATTCCGTTGTTGATTAGCCATTGAATATGTCCGTGAGCCAGTTTTGCCGGATAACATTCGGATTCACTTGGGATGGATTCGATACCGAGTTCGTAAATTTTTCTCGTAGAAGCAGGAGAGAGCACGACACGGAATCCGAGTTTGGTGAAAAATGTAAACCAGAATGGATAATTTTCGTACATGTTAAGTACACGGGGAATTCCGATTATTCCTCGCGTGGCATCTTCTTCGGAAAGAGGTTGATAATCAAAATACCGATGAAATTTATAGTCAAACAAGTTTGGCAGCGTATTTGTATTTTTTTCTTTTCCGAGACCTCGTTCACATCGGTTTCCGGTTATAAATTTTCGGCCGCCGCTGAAGTGATTGATCGTAAGACGACAAGTGTTTGTACATCCGCGGCATTTTGTCATAGTAGTTGAATATTCAAGGGAACGGATGTCTTCAATAGAAAGCATAGTTGTTCCTTTACATTCTCCGTAACGTTCTCTGGCAATCAATGCAGCGCCGAATGCGCCCATGATTCCGGCGATATCGGGACGGATTGCTTCGCAGTCTGCGATTTTTTCAAAGCTTCTAAGGACGGCATTGTTGTAAAATGTTCCGCCTTGAACAACAATATGTTTCCCGAGTTCGGAAGCGTCTGATACTTTGATGACTTTGAAAAGTGCGTTTTTTATGACGGAGTAAGCAAGTCCGGCAGAGATGTCCGCTACGGAAGCGCCTTCTTTTTGAGCCTGCTTTACTTTAGAGTTCATAAAAACAGTACAGCGTGTTCCTAAATCAATCGGATTTTGAGCATAAAGAGCTTCATGGGCAAAATCTTCTACTGTGTAATTTAAAGACTTTGCGAATGTTTCGATGAAAGAACCGCATCCGGAAGAACATGCTTCGTTAAGCTGCACACTGTCAACTGTTTGATTTTTGATTTTGATGCATTTCATGTCCTGACCGCCGATATCGAGGATACAGTCTACATCAGGTTCAAAAAACGCGGCTGCATAATAATGGGCAACGGTTTCCACTTCGCCTTCATCTAGCATAAGGGCAGACTTGATCAGCGCTTCTCCGTATCCGGTAGAGCAGGAGTGGACGATTTCAACGTCTTCGGGAAGCTGTCGGTAAATATCCTTGATCGCGGAAATCGTTGTTCCGAGAGGATCCCCGTCATTATTGTGGTAAAAAGAGTAAAGGAGCGTTCCGTCTTCTCCGACAAGAGCAGCTTTTGTTGTTGTAGATCCCGCATCAATTCCTAAAAAAGCTTTGCCTGTATAAGTTGCCAGATCTTTGATCGGAACTTGGTGTTTGCTATGACGGGAAATAAATTTATCATAGTCTGCAGATGTTTCAAATAATGGATCAAGACGCTCTACTTCAAAGTCTAATTGAATTTTATTTTCAAGGCGTTTCTGAAGCTCGCAAAGAGCTGTCGGCGTATCTTTTTTTGAATTTAAAGCAGATCCGATCGCGGCGAACAAGTGTGAGTGGTGCGGAGCGATAATGTGTTCGTCATCTAATTTTAAAGTACGGATAAAGGCTTCGCGCAGTTCTGATAAAAAGTGAAGAGGTCCGCCGAGAAATGCAACATGTCCGCGAATTGGTTTTCCACATGCAAGTCCGCTGATTGTCTGGTTTACGACAGCCTGAAAAATAGAAGCGGCAAGATCTTCTTTGGACGCTCCTTCATTGATGAGAGGCTGAATGTCGGATTTGGCAAATACACCGCAGCGGGCCGCGATGGAGTATAGCGCTTTATAGTTCTTTGCATATTCGTTCAATCCCGAAGTGTCTGTCTGAAGAAGGGAAGCCATTTGGTCAATAAAAGAACCTGTGCCCCCTGCACAGACTCCGTTCATACGCTGTTCTACATTTCCACCTTCAAAATAGATGATTTTCGCATCTTCACCTCCGAGCTCAATCGCCACATCAGTCTGCGGTGCATAGTCTTGCAGAGCTGTTGATACGGCAATGACCTCCTGTACAAAAGGAACTCCCAGATGTTTTGCGAGAGTAAGACCTCCGCTTCCTGTAATGACAGGAGAAACCTGGATTGAACCGAGCTTGTAAAGTGCCCGTCCGAGCAAGTCGGATAATGTTTCCTGAATGTTTGCAAAATGACGTTCGTAGTCTGAAAAAAGGACTTCGTTTTCACTGTCTAAAATTGCAATTTTGACTGTGGTAGAACCGATATCAATACCAAGAGTATGTAATTTGTTTAAGTTCATTGCATTATCTCCAAACTTTAAAAAAATAATGATTTTTCGAAATATTACTATAATGAAAAGAGAACTCTGAAAAAGAAAAGAGTTCCTACTTATTAAATGTATAATACTATTATACGACGTTTTCCATTATACGACATCATTTTTGGAAATACAATCGTGATTATTATGCGGGTTTTCGCTAATAATGTCGATTTATATAGCTATTTTACATAAAGATTGTGTTAAACGTGTGAAAAGAAACAACATATGTTTGACAAACAGATATGTGAAAGTTACAATTAGATAAAAATGTTAAAAGGTGAGGTAATGATTGTTGAGCTGGTTTGACAAAATGGAAAAAAAGGTTGGACGTTATGCCATAAGTAATTTGACTTTGTACTTGCTTATTGCATATGGAATCGGTTATATGACCAGATTTCTTATGCCGGAGCTTCTTCAGTGGCTGACACTGGAACCGGGATTAATATTGAAAGGGCAGATTTGGAGAATTGTTTCGTGGATTTTTGTAGCTCCGGCTGAGAAACCGATTTATTTTCTGCTTATGGTCTGGCTGTATTATTCTTTGGGAACGACTCTCGAACGTACGTGGGGAACATTTCGGTATAATGTATATATTATTTCGGGAATGTTGTTTACTGTGATCGGGGCATTTGTGCTGTATGGGGTGTTGTGCGCGACATATGATGCTGCTTTTATAGGCGGTCAGACGCTGCTCTTAACAGAAAGCGGATTATTTAGTGTTTCTTATATCTATATGTCGATCTTTTTGGCATTTGCGGTAACTTATCCGGATATGGAAGTGTTATTGTATTTTATTATTCCGATCAAAATGAAATGGATGGGGCTTGTATACGGAGTGATGATCTTGTATGGAATTATTTCAGGCAGCATGGTAACGAGAATCGCGATCATTGCATCGATTTTAAACTTTATTATATTCTTTTTATCAACGCGCAATTTGAGCAGGTATTCACCGAAAGAACGGGCCCGCAAGGCAAAGTTCAAACAGCAGTCGGCGCCTCATATGACATATGCCAACGGAGCAAGACATCGCTGTGCGGTATGCGGACGGACGGAACTGGATGATCCGTGTCTTGAATTTCGGTTTTGCTCAAAATGTAACGGCAATTATGAATATTGCCAGGATCATTTATTTACCCATGAGCATGTAAAATAGCAGTTTATAAATTGCTTATGCGGGTGTTGAGAAAGCTTATATCAGATAGATTATAAAGGAGAGAATTGATTGATGAAAAAGACAAAAGTAGTTTGTACAATGGGACCGAACACGAATGACAGGGAACTGCTGAAAAAGTTGATTGAAAACGGAATGGATGTTGCCCGCTTCAATTTTTCGCACGGAGATCATGAAGAACAAAAAAGCAGAATGGATCTGCTGAAAGAACTGCGTCAGGAATTGAATACAAACACTGCAATTCTTCTTGATACAAAGGGACCGGAGATCCGTACGGGAGTATTGAAAGGCGGAAAAAGAATAATGCTCAAGGCCGGAGAGCAGTTTACTCTGACAACAGAGGAGATCGAAGGGGATGAATCAAAAGTTTCGATCACTTACGAAGGTCTTGTGCAGGATGTTGATGCCGGCAGAGTGATTCTTATTGATGACGGATTGATTGAATTAAAAGTTGTTGGAAAAAGTGAAAAGGAAATTTTCTGCGAAGTCGTAAACGGCGGAGAACTCGGTGAGAGAAAGGGCGTAAATGTGCCGAATGTAGCGGTTAGACTTCCGGCAATCACAGAAAAAGATAAGGATGATATCCGTTTTGGAGTAGAGCAGGGAATTGATTTTATCGCTGCATCTTTTGTGAGAAATGCAGAATGTGTACTTGAAATAAAAGCATACCTTAAAGAACTCGGTGCGCCATATGTTCCGATTATTGCAAAAGTAGAGAATGCAGAAGGTATTAAAAATATTGATGAAATTATCCGTGCTGCAGACGGGGTTATGGTTGCGAGAGGAGATCTTGGGGTAGAAATTCCGGCAGAAGAAGTTCCGTATCTTCAGAAAATGATTATTCAGAAATGTAATATGAACTTTAAAACAGTTATTACGGCAACCCAGATGCTGGACTCTATGATGCGTAATCCGCGTCCGACAAGAGCGGAAGTTACAGATGTTGCCAATGCTGTATATGACGGAACAGATGCGGTAATGCTGTCAGGAGAGACGGCGCAGGGGAAATATCCTCTGGAAGCGCTTCAGATGATGGTTCATATTATTCAGAATACAGAACAGCATCTCGATTATGAAGGGATGCTGGAAAAAACAGGAGGACATTTAAAAAGCGGCGTATCAAGCGCAATCGGATATTCATCTGTGCTGGCGGCATCAAATCTGAATGCCAAATGCATTATTACACCTTCTGTATCGGGAGCAACGGCAAGAGTTGTATCCAATCTGCGTCCGCGTCAGGTGATTTTAGGTGTGACTCCGAATGAGAGAACACTGCGCAGAATGTCGATTTACTGGGGAGTAAAACCGATTAAATCACAGGCGTTTAATACGACGGATGACATTTGCGACGGCGCGATTGAGCTGGCAAAAGTGAAGCAGTTTGTAGAAACAGGAGAGATTGTCGTAATCACAGCGGGAATTCCTTCGCCGAATGTAAAAAAAGAGAGAAGCGCCACAAGTAATATGATGAGAATTGCAACTGTGGAATAATATGTAAAAGCAAAAAAACAGGAATCAGGCTGAAGATAAAAATACGAGGAGTGAGAGAAGATGGATAAAAGACCGTTTGTGACAAAAGAGAAGGTCGAGGAAATAACAAAAACATATCCGACTCCGTTTCATCTTTATGATGAAAAAGGAATCAGAGAAAATGTAAAAGCGCTTAAAGAGGCGTTTTCATGGAACAAGGGTTACAAAGAATACTTTGCGGTAAAAGCTACGCCAAACCCGTTTTTGATCGATATTTTGAAAGAGTATGGCTGCGGTTGCGACTGCTCTTCCTATACAGAACTTATGATGTCGGAAGCTCTTGAAATTACGGGAGAAGACATTATGTTTTCTTCGAACGATACTCCGGCGGAAGAATTTATTTATGCAGATAAGCTCGGGGCTATCATAAATCTTGACGATATTACGCATATTGATTTTTTGGAGCAGGCAATCGGTCATGTTCCGGAGACAATAAGCTGCCGGTTTAATCCCGGAGGATTATTTAAAATCAGTAACGATATTATGGATAATCCGGGAGATGCAAAATACGGTATGACACCGGAACAGATTTTGGAAGCATATAAAATATTAAAAAGTAAAGGCGCGAAAGAGTTTGGTCTTCATGCATTTCTGGCAAGCAATACTGTTACGAATGATTATTATCCGATGCTTGCAAAAGTTTTATTTGAACAAGCTGTAAAACTTTCAAAAGAGGCAGGAGTTCATATTAAGTTTATTAATCTCTCGGGTGGAATCGGGATTCCGTACAAACCGGATCAAGAACCGAACGATATATATGCGATCGGAGAGGGTGTTCGGAAAGTATATGAAGAAGTTCTTGTTCCGGCAGGAATGGGAGATGTTGCTATTTATACAGAGTTAGGACGCTATATGATGGGACCGTATGGCTGTCTTGTGACAAAAGCGATCCACGAGAAAAATACTTATAAAAACTATATCGGTGTGGATGCATGTGCGGTAAATCTTATGCGTCCGGCAATGTATGGAGCGTATCACCATATTACCGTACTTGGAAAAGAGGATGAACCGTGTGATCATAAATATGATGTGACAGGTTCGCTTTGTGAGAATAACGATAAGTTCGCTGTTGACAGGATGCTTCCTCTGATTGAGCGGGGAGATTATCTTGTGATTCATGATACAGGGGCGCATGGATTTGCAATGGGTTACAATTATAATGGTAAATTAAAATCAGCCGAACTTCTTCTTAAAGAGAACGGAGAAGTAAAACTTATCAGAAGGGCAGAAACTCCTGCTGATTACTTTTCAACATTTGATTGTTTTGAAATTGGAAAGAAACTTATGAATGTATAATTTTTTAGAATATATTTTATTATTAACGGAAATAGTTTTAAATAAAAGGATTGTTTAGACTTTCTTTTTAAATAGTGGAAAGGGGAAATTATGAAAAAATTACTTATTATGATGTGTGTATTATTTATTATTAATTTAGTAGCTATCATAATTCCTTTATGGAGTTCGGAGAACACAATGATTATTTTATATCGCATGGCTATATTTTGTAACCTTGCAGTATTTGTGCCTTCAATAACTTTAATACATAGAGAGAAAGGGAAAACTAAATAAGAAAATTGTGATATTTTATTTCCGTATGGCATACTTTTTTTAAATGTTTAAAATAATTTGTAAAACAGTAAAAAAAGCTTGCAATATAAAAAAACAAGTGATATAATAACTCTTGGCTTCAAAAAGAAGCCATTATGCGGATGTGGCGGAATGGCAGACGCACAAGACTCAAAATCTTGCGTAGGTGACTACGTGTGGGTTCAAGTCCCACCATCCGCATTAAAAAAGGATTCTGTATGACGGTGTTATACAGAGTCCTTTTTGTCATATGGAAAATTTTATTTTCGTACGAAGTTACTTGGAATTTGTTTTGTTAAAAGCTTGAAAATCAGACTGAATAGTGATAATACTGCATTGTACACTTGTATACAACATTAAAAAGTAATGCTTGCCAATGATGGAATAAAATGTTATGGTAGTTATGTATCAGTGTAGATTAGTATAAATAATTAATAGCAGGGTTAAGGAGGGCCATACACAAGTGATAAAGAAAAAGAAACTACTGATATGCGCACTTTTGATGTCGATGGTAGTAAGTTTTATGCCGGGCATGGAAAGTAATGCTGCAGAGCTATCGGGGGAGGATCAGGTCACAGCGACACTTCAGGATGAAAATAGTCAGCGTCTTGAGGAGACAACGGCTATGGATGAAGATGGAACAATTTATGAAATTCATGAGGAAAAAGGTATTGTTGCGGAAGGAACGCCATCACAAAACGCAATGTTTTTGGCAAAAACATCCGGGCAGAGTAAAGTAGTCAATTTTAATACAAAAGGCAGCGCTGTAACTTCTTTTACATATGGCGGCGGAAGCGGATATACAAACGGAGCTTATGGTGCAGACGCGGCATATTTAGGTATGACTGATGATGGGAAAGTTCGATTTATGCTGTCAGGAGTGACAGGAACGGTAAATGCTTCAGAAGTTCAGGTTGTGGAGTATGCGGCGGTTTCGGATCATGTAAGTTACTATGCGGTATCCGGTGGAAAACTGATCCATTATATTTCACAAGATTTAAACAAACTTCCGGTTTCTTTTATAAATAACGGAACAGCACCTTCTTATTTAAATGAAGGTGTAAAGTATTACAGCTATGACGGACATTATTTTTATACCGATTATGCAGTGATGCTTTCGGATTATCAAAATAATACAAACGGTCAAAACGCAGTGAATGCAGGGAATGCGTTTTATAACTTTTTCCAGTTTAAAAACATGAGAGAAGCTACAAAATACAGCGGCGAGGAATTGAACGTAATGCTCCAATCGGCAATGAGCGCTGCAGGAGTTGACACAGCTTCTTCAAAATTATCGGGAACAGGACTTTCATTTGTGAAATACCAAAATGTTTATAGTGTTAATGCGCTTCTCTCTATGGGAATAGCAATCAATGAAAGCGGTTGGGGGACGAGTTGGATCTGCCGGAATAAAAATAATATTTTTGGCTTGAATGCGGTGGACAGCGCTCCCGGAATAAGCGCCGATACATATGCGAGCATTGATGATTGTATTCGCAGTTTTATGAAAGAGTGGATGGATGAAGGTTATTTAGACAGCTCGGATTGGAGAAACCATGGAACTTATCTTGGGGATAAGAGCAGCGGAATTAATGTAAGTTATGCATCAGACCCTTACTGGGGAGAAAAGGCGGCTGCCCATGCATGGAATCTGGATTCCATAGGTGGAAATAAAGATTGTCAGATTCAGGAAGAAACGCCAAATGTACCGAACGAACCTGAGACAGACGTACCTGAAACACCGGATGTACCGAGTGCACCTGAAACAAACGTACCGGAAACGCCGGATGTACCGAGTGCACCTGAAACAGATGTACCGGAAGCACCGGATGTACCGAGTGCACCTGAAACAAATGCACCGGAAACGCCGGATGTACCGAGTGCACCTGAAACAGATGTACCGGAAACGCCGGATGTACCTGACGTGCCGAGTGAACCTGAGACAGATGCATCAGAAATACCGGATGCAAACAGAATTGAAACGCCGGGAACGGGAAATGTGCAAAACAGCGGGAATGCAGGAACAGAAACGATACCGGGCGGAACTTCTGTATCAGGAAGTCAGACAGGGACAAAAGAAGAAACAACAGTAGAAACAACTCCTACGGTAAATCCGGTCAGCGCAACGGTTCCATCTCCCAAAACAGGGGATGAAGGGCAGTTGGCAGTGTGGATTGTTCTTCTTGGAGTATCGCTGACAGCGGGTGTAGTTGTTATCGGAAAGAAAAAGTCCTTATATAGATAAATAGATAAGTATAAAATAATAAAAGCGAAAAGTGAATGAGTGCACTTTTCGCTTTTTGGTATGAAAAATATTTGGTAATTACAAATTAAGCAGATCAGAAAATTTGTGAATGGTCATTTTTGCATCAGGAACATTTCCGAATCCGTATTCGGCAAAAATAAACGGAATACCTGCAGCGTGGCAGGCGTCTGCATCGCCTTGTGTATCTCCGACATAAACAGGAGATGACAGGTGATTTCGATCGATCAGCATGCGAAGCGTTTGTCCTTTAGAAACGCCCGTCTCTCCGAAACAAAGATGATCTTTTATGAAATGTTCGATACCGATTGCCTGCATTGTTGCTTCAATATATCCGCATTGACAGTTGCTGACAATAAAAAGAGGGTATTTTTTAGAAAGCTTTTCAATGGTGTCAGCGACTCCTTCATAAATGATTCCGGGATGATTTTTCAAATAATTATTTTCGAGCTCACAGCAGGCGGAAAGCAGAGAATCTTTTTCCGTTTCGGAAAGTGAGGGGAAAAGAATATCTCCGATTTCGGTCATTGTTTTCCCGAAAACACTTCCGAGAATTTCCCTGTCAAGTGTAATGTCGAGGGAAGAGAACTTTTTGATTGCCAAATTCCATGCGGCGGCAACAGAATCGGCAGAATCCCATAGTGTGCCGTCTACGTCAAAAATTATGCTGTCCATGTATATAATTCCTTTCATTTGTATGATCATATGATAACCATAGCATAAAATCAACCTTTTAAAAAGAGGCTTTTTAGTGTATACTTGAGTATGATTGTGAAACGGAGGTAATTGCTGCCATGCGAAAGAAAATCGTATTGATAGATGGACATAGTATTTTGAATCGTGCATTTTATGGAGTTCCCGATCTGACAACTCCGGAAGGTCTGCATACGAATGCTGTGTACGGGTTTTTGAATATTATGTTTAAAATATTAGATGAGGAGAAACCGGAGTATCTGACTGTTACGTTTGATGTTCATGCGCCGACATTTCGTCATGAGATGTTTTCGGAGTATAAAGGAACGAGAAAACCGATGGCAGAAGAACTTCGTCAGCAAGTTCCCGTGATTAAAGAAGTGCTTGAAGCAATGAATATTTCTACAATAGAAAAAGCGGGGCTTGAAGCGGATGATCTGTTGGGAACGCTTTCACGCATGTGCGAAGAAAGCGGAATGGATGTATCGATCATATCGGGAGACAGAGATACGCTGCAGCTTGCCACTGAACATGTGAAGATTCGGATTCCGAAGACGAAGCAGGGGAAAACAGAGATTGAGAATTATTATGCCGCAGATGTTGTTGAACGATATAAAGTAACGCCGAGAGAATTTATCGATGTGAAAGCTTTGATGGGGGATTCGGCGGATAATATTCCGGGAGTTCCGGGGATCGGCGAAAAAACAGCAACAAAAATTATTATGGAGTATCAAACGATTGAAAATGCGTATGCACACGCGTCGGAATTAAAGCCGCCCCGGGCAAGTAAGAATATTCAGGAGTTTTGGGAACAGGCAAAAATGAGTAAAGTGCTTGCGACGATTGAAACACATGCGGATTTTGAGTTTGATATTGAAAAAGCACATTATGAAAATCCTTATACGGAAGAAGCGTACAAAATTTTTGAGCGGCTTCGTTTTAAAAATATGCTTGGACGTTTTTCTATAGAAACGAAAGAAAATAAAATAGAAAAGATATTTCGAGAAGTTACGGAAAAAGAAGAAATAGAACGTATTTTTGCGATGGCGGAGAAAGCACAATGTGTCGGGGTAGCGTTGTCAAAAGATGAAGGAAACGTACTCCCTCTTTTTGCACATCCTTCGGGATTCGGGAGAATTGCCATAGCTTGGAGTGAGAAAGATGTTGTTACGATTCCATGTGATCTTTCTGCGGATATGGAATTTTTATTTGCAAAGTTGTCGCATGTGGCGGAAAAAGTGAGTTGTTTCTCAGTATGCGGTTTGAAAGAAATTCTTCCGTATATCAAAAATGTAAAGCAAAGCAGCGCGTTTGATGTGATCGTGGCAGCTTATCTGTTAAATCCTCTAAAAAGCGATTATACGTATGAAGATGTGGCAGAACAGTATCTTAGGATTGCAGGCGGGACGCAGGCTGAACTTAATGTGAAGTGTTGCTATGAGGCCTACACGGCGTTTGCGGCGGCATCGGTTCTTGATAATAAATTAAAAGAAGCTGAAATGGATCGTCTTTTTTATGAGATTGAAATGCCTTTGGTTTTTACATTGTACGAGATGGAATCGGCAGGTGTGAAAGTAGAGGCTGAGGCTTTGAAATTGTACGGAGATCAGTTGGGAGAGCAGATCATACAACTTGAGCATCAGATTTATGAGATGGCGGGGGAAGAGTTTAATATTAATTCCCCGAAACAGCTTGGAGTTATTTTATTTGAAAAACTAAATATGCCACATGCGAAAAAGACAAAAACCGGATACTCTACAGCGGCAGATGTGTTGGAAAAACTGGCAGAAGAATATCCGATCGTAAGCAAAATATTAGAATATCGTCAGTTGGCAAAACTGAAATCAACTTATGCGGACGGTCTGGCGGTTTTTATCGGCGATGACGGCAGAATACACGGAAAGTTCAATCAAACGGTAACTGCGACAGGAAGATTGAGCAGTACAGAACCGAATTTACAAAATATTCCGGTGCGGATGGAACTTGGTCGGATGATCAGGAAAGTGTTTGTGCCAAAAGAAGACTGTGTTTTTGTCGATGCCGATTATTCGCAGATAGAACTTCGTGTTTTGGCTCATTGTTCGGGCGACGAGCAGTTGATCAAAGCATATCGGGAAGCGACTGATATTCATCGGATGACGGCGTCGCAAGTATTTCACACTCCGTTTGATGAAGTGACAGATTTGCAAAGAAGAAATGCAAAAGCCGTTAATTTCGGAATTGTGTACGGTATCAGTTCTTTTGGATTAAGTATGGATTTGAGTATTACAAGAAAAGAAGCGGCAGAATACATTGAGCATTATTTCGAGACTTATCCGGGAGTGAAAAAGTTTCTTGACGATTCGGTAGAAAATGCAAAAGAAAAAGGATATGCAGTTACGTTGTTTGGCAGAAGGAGACCTGTGCCGGAATTAAAATCGAGCAATTTTATGCAAAGGAATTTCGGAGAGAGAGTTGCGATGAATGCTCCGATACAAGGAACCGCAGCAGATATCATGAAAATTGCGATGATCGATGTCCATAAAGAACTTAAGAAAAGAAATATGAAATCGCGTATGATTTTGCAGGTCCATGATGAATTGCTTATTGAGGCAGAGCGTTCGGAAGTAGATGAAGTGAAAGAAATTTTAAGAGATAAGATGGAAAACGCCGTGAAATTGTCTGTTCCGTTAATTGTTGATATGCATACCGGGAAAAATTGGTATGAGGCAAAATAGACGATTTGTCGGGAAGCAGTATAAAGGATAGAAAATAGAATGAAAGTTTTAGGAATCACCGGCGGAGTTGGGTCGGGAAAGAGCGAAGTATTGGATTATTTGGAAAGCAGATATGGAGCTTATGTTTGTCAGATGGATGAAGTGGCAAAGCGATTGGAAAAAAGAGGAGAAATATGTTTTCGGAAAATCATGGACAGGTTCGGAGAAGCGGTCGTCGGAACTGACGGGGAATTAGATCGTAAAAAACTTGGCGAAATTGTGTTTTCCGATGAAGGAAAACGGAAGATCCTGAATGAAATTGTTCATCCGCCGGTGTTGGATTATGTGAAGAAAGATATAGAAAAGCGAAAGAAGGAAGGGCGGAAGCTGTACGTGTTGGAATCGGCTCTTCTGGCAGAAGCAGGGCAGGAATTGTGCGATAAAATCTGGTATATTTATACAGAAGAAAATGTTCGGAGAATCCGCCTGGAACGATCAAGAGGGTATACTCAGGAAAAGATCACACAAATGATGGCATCTCAGCTTTCGGTGGAGCAATTTCGTGAAAATTGTACGGATGTAATTGATAACAGCGGAGATTTTAAAGAGACAAAAAGACAAATAGGAGCGAAGATACAATTATGAGAATGTGCAGCATTGCAAGTGGGAGCAGCGGCAACTGTATCTATGTCGGAAGCGATGATACGCATTTATTGGTAGATACGGGAATCAGCAAGAAAAGAATAGAAGAAGGGTTGAAAACATTAGAATTAAAAGGCGAAGATTTAGATGGGATCTTAATTACTCATGAACACTCGGATCATATTCAAGGATTAGGAGTATTCAGCAGAAAATATGAGATTCCGATCTATGCTACGCCGGGAACGATCATGGGGATCAAAAGTTATTCCGGTTTGGGGAAAATGCCGGAAGGGCTATATCGCGAGATCCGTGCGGATGAACCTTTTGAACTGGGAGATGTGACTGTAAAACCGTTTGCGATTTCACATGATGCAAATGAACCTTCGGGATATCGATTGGAGCAGGGAGGAAAATCAGTTGCGGTTGCAACGGATCTTGGAAAATACGACAGCTATACAGTCGAATGTCTGAGAAATCTTGATGCAGTTCTCCTTGAGGCAAACCATGACATTCATATGCTGGAAGTCGGAGGATATCCGTACTACTTGAAACAGAGGATTCTCGGTGACAGGGGACATTTATCAAATGAATTGTCAGGTCGTCTGCTTTGTGATATACTACATGATAATCTGAAACATATCGTGCTCGGGCATTTGAGCAAGGAAAATAATTACGCAAAACTTGCATATGAGACGGTCAAATTAGAAGTTACGCTGGCAGATAACGAGTACAAAGGCGACGATCTGGATATGTTCGTAGCGAACAGAGATACCGTTTCGGATATTATTACGGTTTGATCAAGGAGGAAAATAAAATGAAAAAATGTATTGTTACAGTACTTGGCAAGGATACAGTGGGCATTGTTGCAAAAGTATGTACATATCTTGCGGAGAATAAAATTAATGTTTTGGATATTTCACAGACCATTATTCAAGGATATTTTAATATGATGGTAATTGTTGATGTGACAGAACTTCCAAAAGATTTTACTCAGATGTGCGACGAGATGGAGAAACTCGGTGATGAGATCGGTGTCAGCATCCGTTGTCAGAGAGAAGATATTTTTGAAAAAATGCACAGATTATAAGAGAAGAGTTCATAAGACGACACAGGATAGAGAGGATAAACAATATGATCAATATGTATGAAGTTTCCGAAACTAATGAAATGATCGAGCATGAGAATCTGGATGTAAGAACGATTACGCTCGGCATCAGTCTTCTCGATTGCATTGATTCGGATCTGGAAGAGCTCAACCGTAAGATATACGATAAGATTACCGAGACGGCAAAAGATCTTGTATCTGTAGGTCGTGATATAGAAAAAGAATTCGGGATTCCGATTGTGAATAAACGAATTTCCGTTACTCCGATTGCTTTGGTCGGCGGTGCTGCATGTAAGAGTCCGGAAGATTTTGTGACGATCGCAAAAACGCTGGATAGAGCAGCAGATAAAGTAGGGGTCAATTTTATCGGTGGTTATTCGGCTCTGGTATCTAAGGGAATGACGAAAAGTGATGAGAATCTGATTCGTTCGATCCCTCAGGCGCTGGCGCAGACAGAAAGGATCTGCAGTTCCGTAAACGTAGGTTCTACAAAGACCGGGATCAATATGGATGCGGTACGCCTGTGCGGCGAGATTGTAAAAGCAACAGCAGAAGAGACGAAAGAAAGAGATTCTCTCGGGTGTGCAAAACTTGTTATTTTCTGTAACGCTCCGGATGATAACCCGTTTATGGCAGGTGCGTTCCTCGGAGTGACAGAGTCGGATGCGGTGATTAATGTCGGTGTCAGCGGCCCCGGTGTTGTGAAGAAAGCATTGGAAAAAGTTCGCGGAAAAGGATTTGAAGAGTTGTGTGAGACGATTAAAAAGACAGCGTTTAAAGTTACCCGTGTCGGACAGCTCGTGGCAGGAGAGGCGTCTCAAAGGTTAGGCATTCCGTTTGGCATTGTAGATCTTTCGCTTGCGCCGACTCCGGCAATCGGAGACAGCGTTGCGGAAATTTTGGAAGAAATCGGCTTGGAAAGAGTCGGAGCGCCGGGAACAACGGCTGCTCTTGCGATGCTTAATGATCAAGTAAAAAAAGGCGGAGTTATGGCATCTTCTTATGTAGGAGGTTTGAGCGGCGCATTTATTCCGGTTAGTGAAGATCAGGGCATGATCGACGCAGTTCACGCCGGTTCACTTACATTGGAAAAATTAGAAGCTATGACATGTGTCTGTTCGGTAGGACTGGACATGATCGCCATTCCGGGGTATACAAGCGCAGCTACACTTTCCGGAATTATAGCAGATGAGATGGCGATCGGTATGGTAAACCAGAAAACAACGGCGGTTCGCCTTATTCCGGTAATCGGAAAAGATGTAGGAGATACCGCGGAATTCGGAGGACTTCTCGGATACGCTCCGATCATGCCGGTAAACGAATTCGGATGCGATGCATTTGTGAGCAGAAAAGGAAGGATCCCGGCTCCGATTCACAGCTTTAAAAATTAAACAGAAAAACAAGACAGAAGGAAATAAATGGTCTGAAATAGTCAGGTTTAAAGTGATAAAGGGAGAATGATATGAGTAAGATTGCGGTCGTAACAGACAGTAATAGTGGTATTACACAGGAAAGAGCGAAAGAATTAGGGATTTATGTACTTCCGATGCCTTTTTTTATTGATGGTGAGTTATATCTTGAAGACATCACACTGACACAGGAACAGTTTTATGAGAAGCTCGGAGCGGATTCGGATATATCTACTTCCCAGCCTTCTCCGGGAAATGTGATGGAACTGTGGGAAAGTGTGTTGAAAGAATATGATGAGATCGTATGTATTCCTATGTCAAGCGGACTTAGCAGTACATGCGAGACGGCAATGTCTATTGCGCGGGAATATAAAGGGAAAGTTTATGTTGTGGACAACCAGAGAATCTCGGTTACACAAGAACAATCTGTATATGATGCAATGTATTTGCGCGATAAAGGGATGTGCGCGGAAGAGATTAAAAATATTCTCGAAGAAGAGAAGCTGCAGGCAAGTATTTATATCACAGTTGATACGCTGAAGTATTTGAAAAAAGGAGGAAGAATCACTCCGGCGGCTGCGGCGATCGGAACTGTATTGAATTTGAAGCCGGTTCTTCAGATTCAGGGTGAAAAATTAGATGCATTTGCAAAAGTCAGAGGGTGGAAAGCGGCAAAGAAAACGATGCTGAATGCAATCGAAAAAGATCTCAATGAGCGTTTTGCAGATGTGAAAGAAGATATTATACTTGGTATGGCATATACATGTTCAAAAGAAGAAGCGATGGAATGGAAGCAGGAGATCCTGAATCGTTTTCCGGGATATGAGTTTTTGGAAGCTCCTCTGTCATTAAGTGTTTCCTGCCATATCGGTCCTGGAGCAATGGCGGTGACATGTATCAAAAAAGTGTCGAGATAATGTTTCATAAAAAATAAAATAGAAAGACAAAAACGCATCTGCAGGATCTGAATATCCGGCAGATGCGCTTTTATAAATAACAAATTTTGAAACAGGCGCTTTCGGCTCTTTCAATCAGCCGATACCGCCAAAGAAAATTCCGAGAATGTAGACAAGTACTGCAACACCGCAGAATACATATTTTGTCATTGGTTTGAACCATTTTCCGATCGTGCGCACGCGACCGAGCTGAGCGGCATTTCTTGCAAATTTATCTCCGCATATCCAGAACATTGTAATTCCGGCAAGCAGTGCTCCGAGAGGGATTACATAGATGGAGATACTGTCCATCCATGCGCTTAAGAGCCCGCCTTCTACGAAGATTCCTACAGCGGCAGTGATGACGCCGATAAAAGTGATCGCAGATCGGCGAGACCAGCCGAGCCGTTTTTGAAGCGCTTCTACCGGACTTTCTAAAAGGTTCATTAAAGAAGTGATTCCGGCAAAAAGTACGGCGAGGAAGAAGATGATTGCAAAAACTCTTCCGAACGGAATATCACGTATAACAGCGGGAATTGTAATGAACAAAAGTCCCGGTCCGGAGTTCGGCGCCATGCCGAAAGAGAATACGGCCGGGATGATAACAAGACCGGCTAGTAATGCGGCTGCTGTGTCAAAAAAAGCAACGTATTTGGCACTGCTTACAACATCTACATCGGATTTTAAGTAACTTCCGTAAACAACAGTTCCGCTTCCGGCAAGGGAAAGGGAGAAAAATGCCTGCCCCATCGCGTATACCCACGTGCGGGGATTGGCCATTTCTGACCAGTCGGGTTTGAATAAGTACGAATACCCGGGCGCTGAACCGTCGAGGAAAGCAACGCGGACTGCAAGGAATAAAAAGAGAACAAAAAAAGCAGGCATCATGATGCGGTTTACTTTTTCGATTCCCCGGGCAACTCCGAATGACATGCAGAGCAAGACAAGGAAAAGACCTAAAAGATGCCATGGAATGCTGCCAAAGTCGCGGGAAAGCTCTCCGAATATGGCAGAAGGATCTTCTTCACTGATAATTTTTCCTGTGATCGAGTCGGCAAAAAATTTCAAGATCCAGCCGATGATGACGCTGTAACCGATTGCGATTCCGAGCGATCCGATAACGGGGATCAGCCCGATGAATGTGCCGAGTTTTGACCCCTTCATTTCATAAGCCTTCTTAAATGCGCCAAGAGGTCCGGACTGCATCGCGCGTCCGAATGCCATTTCTCCGATCACTCCGGTAAATCCGATAAGGACAACGAAGATGATATAGGGGATGAGAAATGCGGCTCCGCCGAATTCACCTGCGCGGTAAGGGAAGAGCCATATATTTGCCATTCCTACAGAGCTTCCGATGCAGGAGATGACAAACCCCCATTTGTTGTTGAATTTGTCTTCAGTTGTAATTTGTTTTGATTTCATAGTGTTAAACTCTCTTTCCTTTTCTTCTTCCGTACAGATGCGCTTTTATATACGGAAGATTCAGCAAAACAATCTTGGGAGTGCGTGCTGATTATACTATCATATCATGATTTAAAAGAAGATAAAACAACAAACGACAAGTTTGTCATTTTTCATGTCGGTTCCATAATTTGCGGAAAGTTAAAGTGGAAAGTTAAGAAAATAAAGATTGACAAAGGAAAGTATGTGTGTTAGTATAATTTTTGCGTGAAGCAAAAAACAAAGTAGAGTATCCACTCTCACCATAGCACAAGCGCGTGACTATGGTCTGATAACGAAGAACTTCCTTTCGGATTTTCCGAAATGGTTTTATTGATTGTCGGGTGGATATGATATTCACTCGTTTTTTTGTGTTTCGCATAGGAAACCTGAAGGAATTCATTTGACGGAGGTATACGACAATTAGCGATTTAATGATTAACGAGCAGATCAGAGACAGAGAGATTCGTCTGATCGGCGAGGATGGGGAACAGTTAGGTATCATGTCAGCCCGTGAGGCTATGAAAATCGCTCAGGAAGCGGAACTTGATCTCGTGAAGATCGCACCTGCGGCTAAACCGCCGGTCTGCAAGATTATTGATTACGGAAAGTATAAATACGAGCAGGCAAGAAAAGAAAAAGAGGCGAAGAAGAAGCAGAAAACGGTCGAGGTTAAAGAAGTACGTCTCTCACCGAACATTGATACAAATGACTTGAACACGAAGATAAACAATGCAAAGAAATTCATTTCCAAAGGCAATAAAGTGAAAGTGACACTTCGTTTCAGAGGAAGAGAGATGGCGCATGTTCAGCAAAGTAAGCATATTCTTGATGATTTTGCCGAGACACTGGCAGATGTTGCGGTAGTTGAAAAACCGGCAAAAATGGAAGGAAGAGCTATGAGCATGGTTTTAGCTGAGAAACGTTAAGAACCGATATGCCCGGAATGAGATCCAAAGAGGCAGCACAATAAAGGAGGAAATTATCATGCCAAAAATCAAAACAAACAGAGCAGCAGCAAAGCGCTTCAAAAAGACAGGTACAGGGAAACTGAAAAGAAATAAAGCTTATAAGAGCCATATCTTAACAAAAAAATCGACAAAGAGAAAAAGAAACCTCAGACAGTCGACAATTACAGATGCAACAAACGTAAAGAACATGAAGAAGGTATTACCATATCTGTAAGAAGAAGTCTGATCGTGCGTATGAGATGTTGTCGGACGATACAGTGATTACAGAATAATGGTCTTATTTAAGGAGGATTAAGAAATGGCAAGAATCAAAGGCGGAATGAACGCTAGGAAGAAACATAACAGAACATTGAAATTGGCAAAAGGATATAGAGGAGCTCGTTCTAAACAGTACAGAGTTGCAAAACAGTCTGTAATGAGAGCACTTACATCCGCATATGCAGGAAGAAAGCAGCGCAAACGTCAGATGAGACAGCTTTGGATTGCACGTATTAATGCAGCGGCAAGAATGAACGATCTGTCTTACAGCAAATTCATGCACGGATTAAAACTGGCAAACGTTGATATTAACAGAAAGATGCTTGCTGAGCTTGCAGTAAATGATAAAGAAGGTTTCGCAACACTTGCAGCTCTTGCAAAAGAAAAACTTGCATAATAAAAGTAAGAACAAAAAGACTCCCGAACAGTTATACTGATTGGGAGTTTTTCTTGTAAGTATATTTTGTTTTGATGAGTTTTTGAAAAGATGAAAAGAAAAGTAAAAAAATTATTGACATTTGTATTTTAACGTGGTAAAGTGACTGTAAACCGATGAGGAAGAGCAAGTAATTCCGATAATCAGTTTCACAGAGAGCCGTGGATGGTGGAATGCGGTATACTGACTTGGGATGAATGGACTTCTGAGGGCAAGCTGAACATTTGAAGTATAGAAGTAGGTGAGCCGGAGAGATAACTCCGTTATAAAAATGGGCATATGTTAGTATGCGTGAGTGGATGTGTTTTCACATCAAGCCGGGTGGCACCGCAGGAGTTTTGATATATAATTTAGAATTACGACTCTTGTCCCTGCAATAGTATCATTGTGTGGGACAGGAGTTTTTTATATTCTTATTACAAGAATTTATGATGTAAAAGATATTTTGAGAATTGTCTGTAAAGGAATTATATCCGGGCAAGTTAAAGTTCCACAAAAATTCAGAGGTATATAAAGAAAATTTTGGAAGGAGAATAACAATGAGTGAGAAGAAGATCCCTTATAAAATTTATTTGGAAGAGAGTGAGATGCCGAAGACATGGTATAATGTCCGGGCAGATATGAAAAACAAGCCGGCGCCCCTTCTGAATCCGGAAACATTTAAGCCGATGACAGAAGAAGAATTAAGCGTTGTATTTTGCGAGGAATTAGTGAAGCAGGAATTGGATAATGAAAATCGTTATATAGAAATTCCGGAAAAAATACGTGACTTTTACAAGATGTATCGTCCGGCGCCGCTGATTCGTGCGTATTGTCTTGAGGAAAAATTACAGACACCTGCAAAAATTTATTATAAATTTGAAGGGAATAATACAAGTGGAAGCCATAAGCTGAATTCGGCGATCGCTCAAGCCTATTATGCGAAAGACCAAGGCTTGAAAGGAGTGACAACGGAGACGGGAGCGGGACAGTGGGGAACTGCTCTGTCAATGGCATGTTCTTATCTTGATTTGGACTGTAAGGTGTATATGGTGAAATGTTCCTATGAACAGAAACCGTTCCGAAGAGAAGTAATGCGTACTTATGGAGCGAGTGTTACTCCGTCACCGTCTGAAACAACAGAAGTGGGAAGAAAAATTTTGGCAGAGCATCCGGGAACTTCAGGAAGCCTTGGATGTGCCATTTCTGAGGCTGTGGAAGTGGCTACACATACGCCGGGATACCGCTATGTGCTTGGAAGTGTGTTGAATCAAGTTCTTCTTCATCAGTCAGTGATCGGGGTTGAGTCAAAGATTGCAATGGATAAGTATGGGATCAAGCCGGACATTATTATCGGATGTGCAGGCGGAGGATCCAACTTGGGCGGTCTTATCTCCCCGTTTATGGGAGAAAAATTAAGAGGAGAAGCCGATTATCAGTTTATTGCGGTGGAGCCTGCTTCCTGTCCTAGTTTGACAAGAGGCGTTTACGCATATGATTACTGCGATACAGGTATGGTTTGCCCGCTTTCTAAAATGTATACATTAGGCAGTGGATTTATTCCGTCTGCAAGTCATGCGGGAGGATTGAGATATCATGGTATGAGTTCTGTTTTATCGCAGCTTTACGAAGATGGATATATGGAAGCTCGTTCGGTAGAACAAACAGAGGTATTTAAAGCGGCAGAGAAGTTTGCGAGAGTAGAAGGCATTCTGCCGGCTCCTGAAAGCAGTCATGCGATTAAAGTTGCGATTGACGAAGCTCTTAAATGTAAAGAAACAGGGGAAGAAAAAACGATCTTCTTCGGACTGACAGGAACAGGATATTTTGATATGTATGCATATGAGAAATTCCATGACGGAGAGATGAGTGACTATATTCCATCTGATGAAGAGTTAAAAGAGGCTCTTGCAAAACTTCCGAAAGTGCCGGAAAACTTATAAATATAGTTTCAGCTCGGCATTTGAAAATTGAAAAATGCAGATGTAAAAATCAGTTTGAATTGTCAATGCGATTAAGGAGGCTTTTCACAAGATTTTTACATCTGATTAAAAAAGTGTTGACTTTTTTCACTGATAATGATATTATATCACTCGTGGTCAGCAAAAACAAAGACCATTAATCCTATATGGAATGCGGAAGTGTCGGAACTGGCAGACGAGCAAGACTAAGGATCTTGTAAGCATTGCGCTTGTGTGGGTTCAAGTCCCATCTTCCGCATTAAATAAAGAGAACAGGAAATCTTAGAAAGGTTTTCTGTTTTTTTGCGTGGTCTTTTTTGTTTTTATGACTAAGCTCTTCAATTTGAATGATTTTCTAAAAAGCTTCAAATTGTTTCAATGGATGATAATTCTTCCGGTAAGCTCATCCAGAGAGATTCTGAAAAAATCGGCAATCTCTATGAGCAGGTAGATGTCGGGAAGTGTGATTCCACGCTCATAAGCGGAAAGTGATTGGCGGCTGATATTAAGTTTTTGCGCAAGATCTGCTTGTTTTAACTGATTTCTCATACGCAGTCGGCGGATATTTTCGCCTACGGCATTTTCTTCTTTTTTCATTGCAAGGAGGATAGATCCTGTTTTGAAAAACACACAATATATATTGATTTTATCATGCTTTTTCATCAGAGAAATGATATATCCTAAATATGAGTAAAGCTATATCCGGTATTCGGATAGCACGATAAGAAGTATCGGATACAATGGAGAAAAACGATAAGGGGATGTATAGAAGTGCTGGAGAACAGGGTGAAAGAGTTGCGTACTGAACGGGGATTGAGGCAGGGAGATTTGGCCGAAAAGATGAATGTTTCACAGCAGACGATCAGCCGTATAGAAAATGGGGAAAATGTTCTGCCATCGGATATATTGATTCATTTATCAAAATATTTTCATGTGTCAACGGATTACATATTAAAGCTATCGGACGTGAGAATGACACAGGAATATCGTTTGGAAATGGAACAGATGTTATTAAGACACTTTGAATTCTTTTTGAGTTACTGCAGGTTGAACAGGACGAATCAAAAGGTGATCAGCTTTTTGGCTGCGCAGATGGAAAAGGCAGAGGAGAAAAAAATTAAAGAATGAGTTTAAGAGAATATAAGACGGTAAAAGTTTTTAAGTATCAGTCTCATGTTGTCGGATGGGAATCAGTACGGACAGAACAGATATAAAAGGGAAAATCTTATCAGATTTTTCTTTTTTTATTTTATCCAAACTGTTTGTTTTATGAAATTATATGATATAATTACGATAATTTATTTGAAATTGTCAATAATATCTGAATAAATGTAAGGAGGATCAGTAATGTTAGAAAAGATAGATTTGAATAAAAAAATGTCAAAGCAGGAATATAGTGAAAGTCTTCCGAAGATAGAGGCGGAACTTGGAAGACTTCAAAGAGAGTGTAAAGATTTAGATATTCCGGTCATGATCGTATTTGAAGGATTCGGAGCATCTGGGAAAGGACTTCAGATAGGAAAGTTGATCCACAGTATGGACCCGCGGGGATTTGAGGTGCATACGATTAAAAATGAGACGGAAGAAGAAAGGATGCATCCGTTTTTGTGGAGGTTTTGGATCAAGACTCCGGAAAAGGGGAAAATTGCGGTTTTTGATGGAAGCTGGTATCGAAAAGTGTGGGTAGACCGATTTGAAAAAAGGACGCAGGAGAAAGAACTGAAAGATGATTTTGCGTCGATCAATGCTTTTGAACAGCAACTTTCAGAAGGGGGAACGCTGATTATAAAACTGTTTTTGGATATTGATCAGGATGAGCAGAAGAAACGTTTTAAAAAATTGGAGAAAAAGAAAGAGACGCAATGGAGAGTGACTCAGGGAGACAAAGAAAGAAATGTTAAATATGACGAGTATGCGTCGATGGCAGAAGAAATGCTGTTTTGTACGGATACGGATTATGCGCCGTGGACAATTATAGAAGCGACTGACAGGCGGTTTGCGACAACAAAAATATATATGACGGTGATACAAGCTATGCAAGAGCAGATCCGACGTCAAAAAGAGAACAGTGCTCTGTTGGAGAAAACAAATAAAATAGTGGAAGAAGTTTGTCAGGAAAAGGAAGTTCAGGTTGCGCAATATACAGAAAACAGATTTTCGGAAGTTTCAATCTTGTCAAAAACAGATCTTTCCTGCAGCTATACAAAAGAAGAATATAAGCAAAAACTTGATAAACTTCAGAAGAAAGCGGAGCGGCTTCACGGAGAATTATATAGGAAGAGAATTCCGGTTGTGATCGGATTTGAAGGTTGGGATGCCGCAGGAAAGGGAGGAGCGATTAAGCGTCTGACAGAAAAAATGGATCCGCGGGGATATGTGGTAAATCCGACAGCTGCTCCAAATGAGGTTGAAAAAGCGCATCATTACTTGTGGAGATTTTGGAAGGCGATGCCAAAAGACGGACATGTGGCGATTTTTGACAGGACATGGTATGGCCGGGTGATGGTAGAAAGGATCGAGGGATTTTGTACGGAAGAGGAGTGGAAACGCGCATACAAAGAGATGAATGATATGGAGAAAGATCTGGCAAATGCAGGCGCGGTTATTCTGAAATTTTGGATGCATATTGATAAAGAAGAGCAGAAACGCAGATTTTGCGAAAGGATGGAAAATCCGGAAAAACGATGGAAGATTACGGATGAAGACTTAAGAAACCGTGAAAAATGGGATCTCTACGAGCATGCGGCAGATGAGATGATCATGAGGACGTCTACGGCCTATGCGCCGTGGGTTATTGTGGAGGGAAACGATAAGTATTATGCACGGATCAAAGTGCTTAAGACAGTGACAGATGCGATTGAAAAGAGATTAAAGGAAAGGTGATATTATGACCATCAGGGAGCAGCTTGAACTTCGTGAACTTGAATATTTAAGTTCTTATGCGGCATTAAGCAAAGACTCGAAGGGACGGAAAAGAAAAGAGGAACCGTGTGATATCCGACCGGCTTTTCAAAGAGATCGTGACCGGATTCTTCATTGTAAAGCTTTCCGAAGGCTGAAACAAAAGACGCAGGTTTTTCTTCTTCCGAAAGGAGATCATTATAGAACGCGGCTTACACATACGTTGGAAGTGTCCCAGAATGCGCGTACGATAGCAAAAGCATTACGTTTGAATGAAGACCTTGCAGAAGCAATCGCTCTGGGGCATGACCTTGGTCATACACCTTTCGGTCATGCGGGGGAAAGAGCTTTAAATCATGTATATCATTTCGCACATCAAAAGCAGAGTCTTCGTGTTGTAGAACGGATTGAGAAGGAAGGGCGCGGACTGAACCTGACATGGGAAGTCCGTGACGGAATATTGAACCATCAGACGTCAGGACATCCGCATACTTTGGAAGGGCAGGTTGTCCGCATTTCCGATAAGCTTGCATATATCAACCATGATATGGATGATGCAATAAGAGGAGGAATTCTGACAGAGGATGATATTCCTTCTAATTTGCGGCAGGCTCTTGGGAGTTCGTGTAAAGAGCGGCTTAATACTCTGGTGCATGATGTGATTACGAACAGTATGGATCAGCCGATTATTAAAATGTCTTCGGAAACGGAACGGGCAATGAAAGATCTGCGGAAATTTATGTTTGAAAATGTATACTTGAATCCGAAAGCAAAAGGGGAAGAAGATAAGGCGGTACATATGATCGAACAGCTTTTTGAATATTATGCCGAACATACAGAAGCCCTTCCTCGGATTTTTAAGGAGGCTTTGGAAAATTCGGATGATGAGAAAGAACAGATCATCTGTGATTACATTGCCGGAATGACAGATTCTTATGCGGTTAAAAAATTCCAGGATTATTTTGTGCCCGAAGCATGGAAAATTTAAAAAAATAAAGGAAATCAAAAAGTTTTGTCGAATATAATATATAGGACAATCTTTTATGGAGGGTAAACATGTATTATCCGGATGAATTAATAGAGGAAGTAAGAACGCGAAATGATATCGTAGATGTCATATCCGGTTATGTCCGTCTGCAGAAAAAGGGAAGTTCCTATTTCGGACTGTGTCCGTTTCATAATGAAAAATCACCTTCGTTTTCTGTCAGCAGACAGAAGCAGATGTATTACTGCTTCGGATGCGGGGCAGGGGGAAATGTATTTACGTTTTTGATGGAGTATGAGAATTTTTCATTCATGGAGGCTGTAAAATTTCTTGCAGACAGAGCGGGAATTGCACTTCCGGAGGCCGAATATTCAAAGGAAGCAAAACAAAGGGCGGATTTAAAAGCGTCTATTTTAGAGATAAATAAAATCGCTGCCAGATATTATTATGTGCAGCTAAAGTCCGAAAGAGGAGTGGGAGCACATACATATTTGACGGACAGAGGTTTGACAGAAGAGACGATCACGGCGTTTGGACTTGGATATTCAACAAAATACAGTGATGATCTGTATCGATATTTGAGAGGAAAAGGGTATAGTGAAGATCTGATCCGGCAGGCCGGACTGATCAATACAGATGAACGACAGGGAGTGTATGATAAATTTTGGAACCGTGTCATCTTTCCGATCATGGATGTAAACAGCCGGGTGATCGGGTTCGGAGGCCGCGTTATGGGGGACGGAAAACCGAAATATTTGAATTCTCCCGAGACGGCAGTGTTCGACAAAAGCAGGAATTTATATGGACTTAACAGAGCGAGGACATCGAGAAAAACTTATTTTTTGCTTTGTGAGGGATATATGGATGTTATCTCTTTGCATCAGGCTGGGTTTACAAATGCCGTGGCGTCTCTCGGAACGGCTCTTACATCAGGACATGCTTCTTTGATCAAAAGATATGTTCAGGAAGTTTATTTGACATATGACAGTGATGATGCAGGTACAAGAGCGGCTCTTCGAGCGGTTCCGATACTGAAAGAGGCGGGAATATCGGCAAAAGTAATCCGTATGGATCCGTATAAAGATCCGGACGAATTTATTAAAAATCTTGGCGCGCAGGAATTTGAAAACCGTATCCAAAATGCAAGAAACGGGTTTATGTTCAGTCTTGAAATATTAGAAAGAGAATTTGATATGGCTTCCCCGGAAGGAAAAACTGCTTTTTTCAGAGAGGCGGCAAATAGGCTGCTCTCATTTGAAGATGAATTGGAACGGAACAATTATATCGAGGCAGTTGCATCTGCATATAAAGTAAGCAAAGAGAGTCTGGAAAAACTTGTCGCAAAAACTGCTGTAAGTACAGGACTTGCCCGCCCGGTCACACGCCCGAAAAAAGCCGATGGGGCGGCCTTGCAAAAAGAAGACGGAATTGTTACATCGCAGAAAGTTCTGCTTACATGGATGATCGAAAATGAAAATCTGTATTCAAAGATAAGCAGTTACATAAGTCCGGATGATTTCACAGGAGAATTAAACCGGCGCGTTGCGAAACTTTTATATGAGCAGCATGAAAAAGGAGAACTAAATCCGGCAAAACTTTTGAATCATTTCACATCAGAGGAAGAACATAGGGAGGCGGCTTCTCTTTTTCATACGAAAATCCGCCAACTGAAAACAAAAGAAGAACAGGATCAGGCGTTGAAAGATACAATTTTAAAAGTAAAAGCTCACAGCATCAATGAGCGAACGCTGAATCTGGATCCGTCAGATATGGCCGGATTGCAGCATTTAATGGAAGAAAAGCGGAAGCTTGAGGAACTGAGGCAACTGCATATTTCTATAGATTAAGGATAAAATAAAACAAGATGATCTGCGTATGCGCACAGATCAGGAAGGATGGACACATGGAAGAGAATGCACAGAAATTTCTGGAAAAAATGAACGAGCTTGTCGCTCTGGGAAAGAAGAAAAAAAGTATACTTGATGTTCAGGAGATCAATGACTTTTTTGCGGACATGGAATTAAGCGCCGAACAGATGGAAAAAGTTTTTGAGTATTTAGAAGGAAATAATATTGACGTCTTGCGGATCACGGCTGATACGGATGATGATGTAGATATCGACAATATGATCGCAGAGGAAGAAGAAGTCGATATGGAGAATATCGACCTGTCCGTTCCGGAAGGAGTAAGTATTGAAGATCCGGTTCGTATGTATTTGAAAGAAATCGGAAAAGTACCTCTTTTAAGTGCAGAACGCGAGATTGAACTGGCGAAACGGATGGAAGAAGGCGACGAGGATGCAAAAAAAGAGCTGGCAGAAGCAAACTTACGTCTTGTTGTCAGCATTGCGAAGCGGTATGTAGGACGAGGCATGCTCTTTCTTGATCTGATCCAGGAAGGAAATCTAGGCTTGATCAAAGCTGTTGAAAAGTTTGATTATCATAAAGGTTATAAATTCAGCACATATGCGACATGGTGGATTCGTCAGGCAATCACAAGAGCCATTGCGGATCAGGCAAGGACGATTAGAATTCCGGTTCATATGGTAGAGACGATCAATAAACTGATCCGTGTGTCAAGACAGCTTCTGCAGGAACTTGGAAGAGAACCGCTTCCGGAAGAGATCGCCAAAGAGCTGGATATGCCTGTTGAGCGTGTTCGGGAGATTTTGAAGATTTCTCAAGAACCGGTTTCGCTCGAAACTCCGATCGGCGAGGAAGAGGACAGCCATTTAGGAGATTTTATTCAGGATGATAACGTGCCTGTACCGGCAGAAGCTGCGGCGCAGACGCTCTTAAAAGAACAACTTGATGAAGTGCTCGATACACTGACCGAAAGGGAGCAGAAAGTATTACGTCTTCGTTTTGGCATGAATGACGGAAGAGCGCGTACATTGGAGGAAGTGGGAAAAGAATTTGACGTTACGAGAGAGCGTATCCGTCAGATTGAAGCAAAAGCTCTTCGGAAGCTGCGCCATCCGAGTCGAAGCAGAAAATTAAGAGATTATCTTGATTAATTATCCGGCAAACAGTGTAACCGAGAAAAGAGGATACAGATGGAATTATCAAAAAGACTCCGTGCAGTTGCAGATCTTGTAACTGCCGGATATCAAGTGGCCGATATCGGAACGGATCATGCGTACATACCGATTTTTCTGACAGAGACAGGAAAAACAGATTATGCGGTAGCAATGGATGTCAATAAAGGACCGCTTAGAAAAGCGCAGGAAAATATTTGTGCGTATAAAATGGAAGAACAGATAGAAACACGTCTCTCAGATGGATTTTCTGCGTTGAAAGTACAAGAGGTGCAGTCTGCCGTAATTGCGGGGATGGGTGGAAATCTTGTGATTCGTATTTTGGAGGAAGGGCATGATGTAGTTTCATGCTTAAAAGAGTGTATTCTTCAGCCGCAGTCTGAACCGGATAAAGTAAGAGCCTTTCTTTTGCAGGAGGGTTTTTTCTTTATAGAGGAAGACATGGTTGAAGAGGACGGAAAATACTATCCGATGATGAAAGTCCGGCCTCCAAAGAAGAGCGGGAAGAAAGACGGAATAAAAGCGAAAATGTGGAATGACGTACAGCTTCAATATGGAAAGCTTCTTCTTGAAAAGCGTCATCCGGTGTTAAAGCGTTATTTGGAACGGGAGATTCGTATCAGAACAGATATATTAAAGTCGATTGAAAAGAAAGATTCTCAGAAGATACAAGTGAGAAAGCGACAATTGGAAGAAGAATTAAATATTGCAGAGAAAGGGATGGAATACTATGCTTTGTAAAGAGATCATTCAAGTGATAGAGGCGTCTTATCCGAAAGAAGCGGCGCTTGATTTTGATAATGTGGGACTTTTGGCAGGGCGGCTGGAAAAAGAAGTAAGTAAGGTTTATCTGGCGCTTGATGCGACAGAAGAGGTGATCGATAAGGCGATTGCATTAGGAACAGATATGCTTATTACGCATCATCCTCTTATATTTTCCCCAATGAAGAGAGTAACAGATGAAGATTTTATAGGGCGACGTATTGTAAAGCTGCTTCAAAATGACATTTCTTATTATGCAATGCACACAAACTATGATGTGCTTGGCATGGCGAAGCTGGCAGAAGATATTCTTGGTATTGAGAAAACATATGTACTTGATGTGACAATGGAAAAAGACGGCGCAGAAGAAGGCATCGGAAGAATCGGAATGCTTGAGCGGGAAATGACATTGGAAGAATGTTGTCTCTATGTGAAGCATAAATTGAAACTGGGAAGTGTGAAAGTGTATGGAGATATGAAAAAAAATGTACATTGTCTTGCTGTTTCTCCCGGGGCGGGAAAGTCGGCGATAATGCCGGCGATAAAAAAAGGAGCAGATGTGCTTGTGACAGGCGACATAGGTCATCATGACGGTATTGATGCGGTTGAACAGGGGCTGGCGGTCATTGATGCGGGACATTATGGAACAGAGTATATATTCATAGACGATATGAAATGCTTTTTACATGAAAAACTTCCGGTATTGGATGTGATGTCGATTCCGATAGTTCATCCCTTCCAAGTGCTTTAAAAGGTGGACTTTATTTGGACAAAAGGAGTGTGTTCCGGAAAATGGAGAAAAAAAAGTATAATATTACAGTAGGTAACGAGACAAAAGAATTTGAGGAAGGAACAACATACCAAGCTGTTGCAAAAGAGTTCTGCGGTAGTTTTTCTCATCCTGCCGTTCTTGCAGTGGAAGGAGAAAACAGACTGCAGGAACTAAGAAAAACAGTTGAGAAAGACTGTGAATTGAAGTTTATTACGACAGCAGATGCAATCGGACATGAAACTTATAAAAGAAGTTTGTGCTTTCTTCTTGTGAAAGCGGTTCATGATGTGGCAGGACATGATAAGATCGAACGCGTCAGAATTCATTTTTCGGTGGATAAAGGATATTATTGCACAGTTGACGGAGATATAAAAATTACAGAGCAGTTCCTTGCAGATGTGGAGAAGCGGATGCGTTGGCTCTCAGATGAAAAAATTCCGATTAAAAAGAAGACAATTCATACAGATGATGCGATCGAATTGTTTCACAGACATGGAATGTATGACAAGGAAAAATTATTTGAATACCGGAGGGTTTCAAAAGTAAACATATATAGTATTAATGAGTTTGAAGATTATTATTACGGATATATGGTTCCTGATACCGGATATCTGAAATATTTTTCTCTTCATTTGTATGATGAAGGCTTTGTCATTCAGATGCCGGTGAAAGAACAGCCGGAAAAGATTCCCGAATTTAGACCAAGTCCTAAATTATTTCATGTATTGAAAGAGTCTGTTTTATGGGGAGATTGTCAGGACATAGAAACAGTCGGAGCGCTTAATGAGATGGTAACAAAAGGAGATATGCGGGAAGTTGTGCTTGTGCAGGAAGCTTATCAGGAACGGCGAATAGGCGAGATTGCCAGACAGATTGCAGACCGGAAAGATGTTCGGTTTGTTTTGATCGCAGGACCATCATCTTCCGGAAAAACGACATTTTCACATAGGTTGTCCATTCAGCTTAGGGTGAATGGATTAAAACCTCATCCGATCGCTGTAGATAATTATTTTGTCGATCGGGAACATACTCCGAAAGATTCAGATGGAAATTATGATTTTGAGTGTTTGGAAGCAATCGACATCCCCAAATTTAATGAAGATATGAGGGCTCTTTTAAAAGGAGAGGAAGTGTATCTTCCCATTTTTGACTTTAAAAGCGGTAAGAGAAAGTATGAATCTAAACCGAAAAAACTTGGTTCACAGGATATTCTTGTAATAGAAGGAATCCATTGTTTAAATCCAAAATTGACAGAGACAATGGAAGATGCGAACAAATTTAAGATTTATATCAGCGCATTGACTCAGTTGAACATCGATGAACATAATCGGATTCCTACGACAGACGGAAGGTTGATCAGAAGGATTGTAAGAGATTCCCGCACACGCGGTGCTTCGGCATCGAAGACGATTTCTATGTGGGCTTCAGTAAGAAGAGGAGAGGAAAAAAACATATTTCCGTTTCAGGAAGAAGCGGATGTGATGTTTAATTCTTCTTTGATCTATGAACTGGCAGTGCTGAAGCAATATGTAGAACCGCTTCTTTTTGCGGTGGATAAAGATTCAAAAGAATTTATTGAAGCAAAAAGGCTTCTTAAGTTTTTTGATTATTTTGTTGGGATCGGAAGTGAATTTATACCGACAAACTCTCTGTTAAGAGAGTTTGTCGGCGGTGGATGCTTCCGTTTATAGATGGCGGATCATTTTGATTTTATTTCCCGCCACAGTTGATTATAGATGATTTCGTTTTCGTCTCCGAGGAAATTAAACGTCTCGCAATTTTTAAGTTGGGAGATATCAGGGAATGCAATGTTGCTTTCGCGCATTGATTCGTCTTCAATCAGTTCTCTTCCTGCTGAGTTGGGAATAGAATATGTAATATAATCAAAATTCATTTTTGCAATATCAGGACGGCAGAGGTAGTTGATAAACGCCTCTGCGTTCTTTTTGTTTTGTGCATTTTTCGGAATGACGAGAGCGTCAATCCACAAGTTCGATCCTTCTTTCGGAATCACATACTCCAGATCGGGATTTTCCTTTTGGCAATAAAGTGCTTCTCCTGAATAAATAACGCCGAGTGCAGCTTCGTTTCCGATCATTTTATCACGAACCTGATCGATGACGTAGGCCTGAACAAGAGGTTTTTGTTTGATGAGAAGTTTTTTGGCGGCTTCTAATTCATCAAGATCGGTTGAGTTCAAAGAATATCCGAGTGATTTTAAAGCAACGGCAAAAGCGTCTCTTACGCTGTCTTGCATGAGGATACTGTCCGTATACTTTTCATCCCATAAAATATTCCAGCTGTCTACCGGTTCGTCTACCATTTTCTTGTTATAAAGTATTCCGACCGTTCCCCAAAGATACGGAACGGAGTATTTGTTTTCCGGGTCATATTGTTTTGACATTTCCATATAAATGTCATCAATATATTTTAAATTCGGTACATTATCATAATTAATCTCGGCAAGCAGATCATTTTCGATCATTCTTTGCACCATATAGTCAGAAGGACAGACGACGTCATAAGCAATCGCGCCGGACTGCACTTTCGGGTACATGATTTCATTTGTTTCATATTCTTCATATACAACGTCGATTCCGGTCTCATCTTCAAACATCGTAATAATTTCAGGATCAATATAGTCTCCCCAGTTGTATACAATAACTTTTTCGCCGGACATATTTCCGGAGGAAGAACCATATACGAACCCGCCGATAACGATGACAAGCATGATTGCGGCAGGAACGAAACGATGAAAGAAAAATCTGCTGAATTTGCGGAATTTTCCGGCAGGCGCATGAACGGCAGCTTTTTTGACCTTCGGATCGTCTGGGGTCATATTGACAAGAAAAAGCAGAATGAGAACCGTCAGAAACATGATTGTGGACAGTGCGTACATTTCCGGTTTGATTCCCTTTCTGACTTCACTGTATATTTTTGTAGACAGTGTGTCTATTCCGGGTCCTTTTGTGAAGTGGGTGATTACAAAATCATCCAGCGACATAGTAAATGCCAACAGAAATCCTGAAAAAATTCCGGGCATGATATCCGGCAGAACGACCTTTCTGAACGCATAAGAAGGAGATGCGCCGAGGTCAAGCGCCGCTTCGTAAGTGCGTTTGCTCGTCTGTTTTAATTTAGGCATGACACTTAGGATAACATAGGGGATGTTAAATGTAATATGTGCCAACAATATTGTGGAAAATCCAAGTGTAAACCGACATGCAATGAAAAGGAGCATGAGAGAAATTCCTGTTACAATATCGGCGTTGAGCATCGGAATATTTGTGACTCCGAGCAGTAATGTACGCGCTTTTGTACGCATTGCCTGGATGCCGAGGGCGGCGGCAGTTCCGATCAAAGTTGCGATCAGAGCGGAAAGAAAGGCGATGATAAGTGTTGTATAAAGCGCATTCATAATGTCTTTGTTTTGAAAAAGCTGTAAATACCATTTTCCTGTAAAACCGTTCCATTTGGAACGTGTTTTTGTATTGTTAAAAGAAAGAACCATCAAAGTGATAATGGGAGCGTATAACAATACAAAGATCAGGAAAAGGTAGATTTTTTTTGCGGTTGATTTGATCAAAATGTATTTCCCTCCCCGTTTTTATCGTATTTGGCGATCAGAGCCATGCTTGCAATGATGAACAACATCAAAACAAGAGAAAGCCCGGAACCGACATTCCAGTTGCTTCCTTGTTTAAATTCCTGCTCTATAACATTTCCGATCAGAAGAATCTTGCTTCCTCCGAGAAGATCAGATATTACAAATGTCGTAAGAGACGGTACAAATACCATTGTGATGCCGCTGATGATTCCGGGAATACTAAGCGGCATTATGATCTTAAAAAATGTCTGCGCAGTGTTCGCACCGAGATCTCTGGCAGCGTGGATAACATCTTTATCGATCTTAGACAGCACATTGTAGATCGGAAGTACCATAAAAGGAAGAAAATTGTATACCATTCCGAGAACAATGGCAGATGGAGTATTGATGATCGACTGCTCCGGAAGATGGAGGAAATTAAGTATGCTGTTAATGACTCCGTTTTTTTCCAAAAGTGTCTGCCACGCTAATGTCCGAAGAAGAAAATTCATCCACATCGGAAGAATGAATATCAGTACGATAAAACTTGTCTGATTCATATTTTTCTCGGCAAGAATCATAGCCAGTGGATAGGCGAGGACTAAGCAGATTAAAGTACTGATAAACGACAGTAAAAGAGCCAGTCCGAGCGCTTTTAAATTTTCGGGAGTTGTCATCTGGGAAAGATTGTCCAGAGTAAAACTCCCGTTTTTGTCTGTGAGGCCATAGTACAAGATCATGAGCAGAGGAATAATGATAAAAGACATTGCCCAGAATAAATACGGACCTGCGAGTATTTTTCTATTCTTCAATCGGAACAGCCTCCTCATCTTCGGATTCCGGTTTTTTCATGATCTGAATATCAAAAGGATCGACTTTTACTCCGACTTCTGTTCCAACCGGGAACATATCGGTGCTATGAACAAGAAGCTCATAATTGTTTGCCAGAACTTCCATTTCATAGTGAACCCCTTTGAAGATCAGATTTGTGACAACTCCGTTGATAACTCCTTCTCCGGGAGCAACAAGATCAATGTCCTCAGGTCGGATTACAGCATCTACCGGTTTATTATGACCGAATCCGACGTCTACACAGTTCCAGACAGCCCCGAGTATCTTTACGACTTTATCTTCTACCATCGTAGCGGGCAGGATATTACTGTCACCGATAAAATCAGCGACAAAAGCATTTTGCGGTTCATTGTAAATGTCCTCCGGTGTACCGATCTGTTGGATATAGCCTTGATTCATAACAACGATCGTATCAGACATTGTAAGCGCTTCTTCCTGATCGTGAGTAACGTAAACAAAGGTGATGCCGAGTTCGTTTTTCAGACGGATCAGTTCGTACTGCATATCTTGGCGGAGCTTCAGATCAAGAGCTCCGAGCGGTTCGTCTAAAAGGAGCACTTTGGGTTCGTTTACGATCGCCCGCGCAATGGCTATACGCTGCTGTTGTCCGCCGCTTAATGAGTCCGGTGACCGGTCTTCAAAACCTTCCAGATTGACAAGTTTTAAAGCGTAGCGGATTTTATCTTTAATGTAAGCTTTTGATTTCCCTTTGATCTTTAAGCCGAACGCAATGTTGTCAGCGATTGTCATGTGGGAAAAAAGAGCATATTTTTGGAAAACGGTGTTTAGCTGCCGGCGGTTTGGCGGAATGTCATTAATATTTTTCCCATCAAAAATGATCTTTCCGGAATCAGGTGTTTCAAAACCGCCTAAAATTCTCAGCAGTGTTGTTTTCCCGCACCCACTTGGTCCGAGCAAAGTCAAAAATTCGTTTTCCCGTATATAAAGATTCAGTTGGTCTAAAATGACAGAATCCCCATAAGATTTTGTAATATCGACAATATCGATCAATCGGTTAGACATAGCGGCCTCCTAAATTTCTTTTGTATAGATTTGTTTTAAATGATCCATCTTCGCTGTCATATTCTGCAGAAGAAGATCGGTAAGCGTGATCGCGGTCATGGCTTCCACAACAACGACTGCGCGGGGAACGATTACAGGGTCGTGTCTTCCGTGGATGACGATTTCGGTATTCTCATGCGCTGTATTTATCGTCTCCTGCGGTATTGCGATAGAGGATGTCGGTTTTACTGCTGCCCGGACGATCAGTCGGGAGCCGTCGCTCATGCCTCCAAGCGTACCTCCGGAATGATTTGTCTTCTTATGTACTTCTCCGTTTTTAACATAGAAAGGATCGTTATTTTTTGAGCCGACAGAAGAGGCTGCCCGAAACCCATCTCCGATTTCTACGCCTTTAACAGCGCCGATCGACATGACAGCTTGTGCGAGAAGCGCGTCCAGTTTGTCAAAGACCGGTTCTCCTAAGCCGACAGGCAGTCCGTCTGCAATACATTCGATAACTCCGCCGCAGGAATTAGTTTCCTTCATTAAAGAAGTAATGTACTGTCCGGCCTGCTCGGCGATATTGTTGTTTGGCATATAAAGACTGTTCTGGCTGATCTCGGAGTAGTTATATTCCGTTTCATTTATTACGTAAGGGCCGATTGCCTTCGTGTAAGCACAAAGAGAAATTCCGAGTTCGCTTAAGATTTTAGAGGCAATGGCGCCTGCTGCGACACGGCCGATTGTTTCCCGTCCGGAAGAACGCCCGCCTCCTCTGTAATCGCGGATGCCGTATTTTTCCGTAAAAGGATAATCCGCATGCCCCGGACGAAACATAGAAACAATGTTTCCGTAATCGCGGGAACGTTGGTCTTTATTACGTACGAGAAGAGAAATCGGTGTTCCGGTCGTTTTGCCTTCAAAGATTCCCGAGAGAATCTCGACAGTATCTTCTTCGCTGCGTCTCGTTGTAAATTTACTCTGACCGGGTTTTCTGCGGTCAAGAAATATCTGAATATCTTCTTCATTTAGAGAAATTCCGGCAGGGCATCCGTCGATCACGACGCCGATGCCGGATCCGTGAGATTCTCCCCAAGTCGTGATGCGAAATATTTTACCAAAAGTTGAGCCACTCATAAAATGATCTCCTTTCAAAATTCTGTTATATGTAAAGTTCTGTCGAAAAGCAGAATTACAAAAGTCATTATATAGGAAGAAAGGAGCAGTTACAAGCAAGGTCTTAATTTTTCTTAAAATAAAACAATATACTGTACTTTTTTTTTCAATCGTAATATAATGTTGCCGTGATATTGAAAAAAGGAGAGAGATGATTAACGGATGAGTGAAAAGAAAAATAAATCCTTACGCCGGCAAGAAGACGTACAGCTTTTAGATGAAGAAGTGTTTGAAGAATTTGAAGATGAGGAAGATTTTTCGGAGAGTGACAACTTCAGCGCGGACGACAGCTTTGACGATGATGATATTGATGACGATGAGCTGGAAGATTTTGACGATGAAGAGGAAGATGAAGAGGAAGAAAAGAAAAAAAAGAAAGTGCTCCGAAGAAGAGGAAAAAGACGTCGGCAGAAAAAGATGGAAGAAAATAAAGGAAAGCGGAGTAAAAAACCGTGGATCATCGGGGGAAGCATCATAGGCGGACTGCTCGTGATATACCTTGGTATTTCGGCGTTTTTTATCAGTCATTTCTATATTAATACAACAATTAACGGAAAAGACTTTTCGGGGAAAACAGAATCAGATGTCGTAGCATATATGAAAGACCAAGTGAAAGGGTATTCTCTGAAGATTATAGAAGCTGATAATAAGACGGACGAGATTGATGGAGAGGCAATTTCAATGACGTATAAAAAAGATGATAGTGTAAAAGACGCATTGAAAAAACAGAATCCTCTTCTGTGGATACGAGCGCTTTTTTCAAAATCCAGCGCAGAAGTGACGATCAACGTTGATTATAATGAGGATGCACTGAGTAAAGCAATCGGGTCGATTCAGGCAGTGAAAGCAGAGCAGACGGAACCGGTGTCTGCATATCCTAAATTTGACGGCGAATCATTCAAAGTAGAGCCGGAAGTGTATGGAAGTGCGGTAGATATGGAAATTTTGACTAAAAAGATCAAAGAGTGTATTACCAATTTTGAACCGGAATTAAATCTTCTGAACGAAAAATGCTATAAAGTACCTAAATATACAACGGAATCAAAAGAAGTTCAAAAAGCGTGTGACGATATGAATAAATATTGTCAGGCAAGTATTACCTATCCGATGAAAGAAAATGTAGTTGTAGACAAAGCTCTTATTTCAACATGGGTTTCGGCGGATGCCGATATGAATGTAACATTCAATGAAGAAGCTGTCCGGGCATGGATGAGAGATTTCGGAAAAACTTATGATACAGTCGGAACGACGAGAACGATCACTTCTCCGACAGGAAAGACAGTGGAAGTATCAGGGGGTACTTACGGCTGGTCGATCGACGAAGAGGCGGAAGCGCAGAATTTGATCGCAAGTATTAAAAACGGAGAAGTTGTGACAAGAGAACCTGCATATGAAAAGACAGCGGCATCTCATGCGGCACAAGACTGGGGAACGACGTACCTTGAGGTAGATCTTTCCGCACAGCATATGTGGTATATTGTAAACGGGGCGATCGCGCTGGAGACAGATGTTGTTACAGGCCTTCCCGATGCGAAGCATGCGACTCCGGCAGGTGTATATTCGATTCTTTATACAGAACCGAATTCAAAATTAATCGGTGAAAAAGATCCGGAAACAGGGAAACCGATTTATGAAACGTATGTCCGCTACTGGATGCCGTTTACTTATCAAGGACATGGCTTTCATGATGCAGACTGGCAGACGGCATTCGGCGGTTCGAGATATCAGTCATATGGTTCTCACGGCTGTGTTAATATGCCGGTAGATCAGGCGGGAGCTTTATTTAATATGCTTAGCGCGGGAACGCCGGTTGTTCTTCATTATTAATGTAAATGATAAGACAAATCAGAATTTATTGAAAAACAGAAAATCAGAGGTTATATACATGTACGAATTGCTAAAAAAAGACGGTATGGCAAAAAGAGGGAGGTTTCATACGGTACACGGAACGATCGAGACGCCGGTTTTTATGAACGTAGGAACGGCGGCGGCGATCAAAGGAGCCGTATCAACAGATGATCTCCGTCAGATTAAAACGCAGGTTGAACTGTCAAATACATATCATCTTCATGTCAGACCGGGGGATGAGATCGTGAAAAAGATGGGCGGTCTGCATCGCTTTATGAATTGGGATAAGCCGATTCTCACGGACTCAGGCGGATTTCAAGTGTTTTCACTTGCATCATTGCGCAAGATTAAAGAAGAAGGAGTTCATTTTCACTCTCATATAGACGGACGTAAAATCTTTATGGGTCCGGAAGAAAGTATGCAGATTCAGTCGAATCTTGCGTCAACGATCGCGATGGCGTTTGACGAATGTCCCTCAAGCGTAGCGGACAGAGAGTATATGGTTCATTCGGTGGCGAGAACGACAAGATGGCTGAAACGATGTAAAGCAGAAATGAACAGGTTGAATTCTTTGGAAGATACGATTAATCATAACCAGATGCTTTTTGGTATTAATCAAGGCGGAATCTATGAAGATATCCGCGTGGAGCACGCACGACAGATCGCGGAGCTTGATCTGGACGGTTATGCGGTAGGCGGTCTTGCGGTAGGAGAGAGTCATGAAGATATGTACCGTATTCTGGATGCGGTTGTTCCTCATCTTCCTGAGAATAAGCCGACTTATTTGATGGGAGTGGGAACTCCGGCGAATATTTTGGAGGCGGTAGACAGAGGAGTGGACTTTTTTGACTGCGTATACCCGAGCAGAAACGGGCGGCACGGGCATGTTTATACAAATCATGGGAAAATGAACTTATTCAATGCAAAGTATGAGTTAGATGACCGTCCGATCGAAGAAGGATGCGGATGTCCGGCATGCAGAAGTTATAGCAGAGCATATATCCGTCACCTGTTAAAAGCAAAAGAAATGCTCGGAATGCGTCTTTGCGTTCTTCATAACCTGTACTTTTATAATACGATGATGGAAGAAATCAGAGAAGCGATTGAGGCGGGAGAGTATAAGGCTTATAAAAAGAGAAAACTGGAAGGTATGATGCAATAACCGGATAAGCTTCTCAAAATTATGTTTATTTCAAGTTACTTCAGTATTTTGAAAAATATCCTTGAAGTATGGAAGAAAGTTGTGTATAGTAGTCTTATTGCGTTAGGAAAGTTAGGAGGAAATTATAATCATGGGTGAAATGGTAACAATGCTTGTTCTTTGGCTTGTAGTTATCGGTGTAATGTGGTTTTTGCTTATGCGTCCGCAGAAAAAAGAACAGAAACGTATCCAGCAGATGCTGGCTTCTATGGAGGTCGGAGACACAGCTCTGACGACAAGCGGTTTTTACGGAGTCATCATTGATATTACAGATGAAGATGTGATCGTAGAGTTCGGAAATAATAAAAACTGTCGTATTCCGATGCAGAAAGCTGCGATTGCTCAGATTGAAAAACCGAATGCAGATTGATTGCAGGTAGATTTTAAGTCAATTATTTTGCATTATGAGATCAGGGAGAATTTTGAAATATTTTCAAAATTCTCCCTGATTTTTTCAAATTCATCACTTTAGCGCGTGAATTTGAAAAAATCACAGAGTACACTCTAATTTTTAGGCGCAAATACTTGAAACGTGTATAAAAATGCTGTATTATAAACAGTAACATTTTAGTTTGGAGGGACGGGAAATTATGGATATGAACATCGGTGTGATCAAAGGCGACGGAATCGGTCCGGAGATTGTAGATGAGGCGATGAAAGTGCTCGATAAAACGGCAGAAGTTTATGGGCATCAGATAGAATATACTCAGCTTTTGATGGGAGGAGCATCCATTGATGTAAACGGAGTGCCTCTTACGGAAGAAACATTGGAACAGGCGAAAAAAAGTGATGCCGTATTGATGGGATCGATAGGAGGAGATGCAAAGACATCGCCATGGTATCGTCTGGAACCGTCTAAACGTCCGGAGGCGGGGCTTTTACAGCTTAGAAAGGGGTTAAACCTTTTTGCAAATCTGCGCCCGGCAGTTCTTTACAGTGAATTAAAAGGAGCCTGCCCGCTCAAAGAGGAGATTGCAGAACAAGGTTTTGATATGATGATCATGCGGGAGCTGACAGGCGGACTCTATTTCGGAAAAAGAAGTACGGAAGAAGAAGATGGAGTTCTCGTTGCAAGAGATGAGCTTACATATAGTGAAACGGAGATAAGGCGAATTGCGAAGCGCGGATTTGACATTGCGATGAAACGTCGGAAAAAAGTGACAAGCGTTGATAAGGCGAATGTATTGGATTCTTCAAGATTATGGAGAAAAATTGTTGAAGAAGTTGCGAAAGAATATCCGGAAGTAACGCTTGAACATATGTTAGTGGATAACGCGGCTATGCAGCTTGTAAAGGATCCGGCACAATTCGATGTAATATTAACGGAAAATATGTTTGGTGACATTTTATCTGATGAGGCGAGTATGGTGACCGGCTCAATCGGAATGCTTGCAAGTGCAAGTTTAAACGATACAAAGTTCGGCCTTTACGAACCGAGCGGAGGTTCGGCTCCCGACATTGCGGGAAAAGGAATCGCAAATCCGATTGCTACAATTTTATCGGCGGCGATGATGCTTAGATATTCGTTTGATCTCGATCAAGAAGCAGATGCGATTGAGGCGGCGGTAGAGAAAGTACTCGAGGAAGGATACCGGACGATTGATATTATGTCAGAAGGAATGACGCAGATCGGAACAAAAGAGATGGGAGAACGAATCTGTTCTTATATATAAAACGTGAAAGAGAGGCATAGGATAATGAGAAGCGATACAGTGAAAAAAGGGGTGCAGCAGGCGCCGCACCGTTCTTTATTTAATGCGCTTGGAATGACGCAGGAGGAGTTAGACAGACCGCTGATCGGAGTTGTAAGCTCTTATAATGAGATTGTTCCCGGGCATATGAATCTTGATAAAATTACAGAAGCGGTAAAAATGGGAGTTGCAATGGCAGGAGGAACACCGATTATGGTTCCGGCTATTGCTGTTTGCGACGGTATTGCGATGGGACATATCGGCATGAAATATTCTCTTGTTACGAGAGATCTTATCGCAGATTCAACAGAGGCGCTAGCAATGGCACATCAGTTTGACGGTCTTGTTATGATTCCGAACTGTGATAAAAATGTGCCGGGACTTCTTATGGCTGCTGCGCGTGTCAATATACCTACGATCTTTGTGAGCGGAGGACCGATGCTTGCAGGACATGTAAAAGGGCAAAAGACAAGTTTGTCAAGCATGTTTGAAGCGGTCGGATCTTATGCGGCAGGCAAAATGAACGATGAAGAAATTTATGAATTTGAAAATAAAGCATGTCCGACGTGCGGTTCGTGTTCCGGAATGTATACAGCCAATAGCATGAATTGTCTGACAGAAGCATTGGGAATGGGCCTTCGTGGAAACGGAACGATTCCCGCGGTATATTCTGCGAGACTTCAGCTTGCAAAACATGCGGGGATGCAGATTATGGAGCTTGTGAGAAACAATATCCGACCTAGAGATATTATGACGGAAGATGCGATTTTGAACGCTCTTACAGTCGATATGGCTCTTGGATGTTCGACAAACAGTATGCTTCATCTTCCGGCAATCGCACATGAGATAGGAATGGATTTTGAGATTGATTTTGCGAACGGAATCAGTGAGAAGACGCCGAACCTTTGTCATCTTGCTCCGGCAGGCCATACATATATCGAAGACCTTAATGAGGCAGGCGGAGTCTATGCGGTTATGAATGAGCTGAATAAAAAAGGACTTCTTCATACAGATTGTCTGACAGTAACCGGCAAGACAGTTGGGGAGAACATTGCGGGATGCGAAAATAAAAATCCCGATGTAATTCGTCCGATCGATCATCCATACAGTGAAACAGGCGGATTGGCTGTGTTAAAAGGAAATCTTGCGCCTGACGGAAGCGTTGTAAAACGATCTGCTGTCTGTGATGAGATGCTTGTACATGAAGGTCCTGCCCGTATTTTTGAAAGCGATGAAGAGGCAACGGAAGCAATCAAAACAGGAAAGATCAATCCGGGGGATGTGATCGTCATCCGTTATGAAGGACCGAAAGGCGGTCCGGGAATGCGGGAGATGCTCAATCCGACTTCGGCGATTGCAGGATACGGACTCGGCTCGGAAGTAGCGCTTATTACAGACGGACGTTTCAGCGGCGCGTCAAGAGGCGCATCTATCGGTCATGTTTCTCCGGAAGCGGCGGTGGGAGGACCGATCGCTCTTGTAGAAGAGGGAGACATTATACAGATTGATATTCCGAATTTATCTTTGAATCTGGCAGTTTCAGAAGAAGAGCTGAAGAAGAGAAGAGAAAAATGGCAGCCGAGAGAACCGAAAGTAAAGACCGGATATCTGGCAAGATATGCGTCTATGGTCACATCCGGAAACAGGGGTGCGATTCTGGAAATACCGAAAGAAAAATAAGAGCGCGGTTACAGGCTGTGCGGATAAGAGATACAGGATGTTTAAAGGAGTTATGGCATGCAGTTAAATGGAGCAGAAATTGTAATAGAATGTTTGAAAGAACAAGGAGTAGACACGGTTTTCGGCTATCCGGGCGGTGCGATTCTCAATGTATATGATGAATTGTACAAACATCGGGATGAAATCAGGCACATCCTTACTTCCCATGAACAAGGGGCTTCTCATGCGGCTGACGGATATGCGAGAGCAACGGGAAAAGTCGGCGTCTGCCTTGCTACGAGCGGACCGGGGGCGACGAATCTTGTTACGGGAATTGCAACGGCATATATGGATTCGATTCCTATTGTGGCGATCACCTGCAATGTAGGGGTATCACTTCTTGGAAAAGACAGTTTTCAGGAAATAGATATAGCGGGAATTACAATGCCGATTACGAAATATAGTTTTATTGTAAAAGATGTGACAAAATTAGCGGATACTATCCGCAAGGCATTTCGGATTGCAAAGACAGGACGTCCCGGACCGGTGCTTGTCGATATACCGAAAGATATTACGGCTAAAGTAACGGAATATATTCTGGAAGAACTTGGAAAATGCGCGATGGAAGATTCCTCAAGAAAAACTCCGAGGATGGATGAGGGACGGTTTGATCGTGTAGTTTCTATGTTGGAAGAAGCTGAAAAACCATTTGTTTTTGTCGGAGGAGGTGCGGTTCTTTCAGGGGCGAGTGAAGAGCTGAAAGAGTTTGTTGATAAATTGGATGCTCCGGTTACCGATTCCCTTATGGGCAAAGGCGCTTTTCCTGGAACAGATCCGCGGTATACAGGAATGCTCGGCATGCATGGAACGAAAGCATCTAACTTCGGAGTGAGCGAATGTGATCTTCTCGTTGTCATGGGAGCAAGATTCAGTGACCGTGTCACGGGAAATACAGAAAAATTTGCAAAAAATGCAAAGATTATACAGTTGGATATCGATCCGGTTGAAATTAATAAAAACGTTTTGATCACGGAAGAAATCATCGGAGATCTAAAAGATGTTTTAAAGACGCTTAATAAGCGTTTAAAACAGCAGAATCATGCAGAATGGCTTGAAAAAATACAAGGGTATAAAGAAAAATATCCTCTGAAATATCATCCGAATGTATTGTCGGGACCGTTTCTTGTAGAAGAGATCTATCGTCAGACAAACGGCGAAGCGCTCATTGTTACGGAAGTGGGACAGCATCAGATGTGGGCTGCACAGTATTATAAATATACAAAACCGAGAACCCTTCTTACGTCAGGCGGACTTGGAACGATGGGATATGGTCTTGGAGCGGCGCTTGGCGCAAAGACAGGATGCCCGGATAAAATCGTAGTAAATATTGCGGGAGACGGATGTTTCCGAATGAACATGAATGAGATTGCGACTGCAGTTCGGCACAATATTCCGATTATACAAGTTGTAGTGAATAATCATGTGCTTGGGATGGTTCGTCAATGGCAGGATCTCTTTTATGATGAGAGGTATTCGGCTACCGTGCTCAGAGATGCAGTTGATTTTGTAAAACTTGCGGAAGCGATGGGTGCAGAAGGAATAAGAGCTACGTCACAGGATGAATTTAAGGAAGCGTTTGCGAAAGCGCTGACACTGAATCGTCCGGTTGTGATTGATTGCCAGATAGACAGTGACGATAAAGTGTGGCCGATGGTAGCGCCGGGGGCTGCGATCAGCGAAGCATTTGACGAAGATGACATGTAAGAGCCTGAATGGGCATATGTGTAATTACAAAAGTAAATAAATTAAAATATAAAAACAGGAGGAAAGAAAATGAGCAGAGTATACAACTTTTCAGCAGGACCGGCTGTACTGCCGGAAGAGGTATTGAAAGAGGCTGCGGCAGAAATGCTCGATTACAATGGAACAGGAATGTCGGTTATGGAGATGAGCCACCGTTCGAAAGCATTTGAGGAGATCATTAATTCGGCGGAGCAGGACTTGAGAGACTTGATGAATATACCGGATAATTATAAGGTATTGTTCATGCAGGGAGGAGCGTCCCAGCAATTCGCTATGATCCCGATGAATTTTATGAAAAATCGGGTAGCTGATTATATCATTACAGGTCAGTGGGCAAAAAAAGCAGCGAAAGAAGCAGAAAAATACGGAAAGGTAAATCGGATTGCGTCTTCGGAAGATCAGACTTTTTCTTATATTCCGGATTGTTCTGATCTGCCAATCTCAGAAGATGCGGATTATGTATATATTTGCGAGAACAATACGATTTACGGAACGAAGTTTAAAGAACTTCCGAACACAAAGGGAAAAACATTGATCGCTGATGTGTCGTCCTGTTTCCTTTCAGAGCCGGTTGATGTAGAAAAATACGGAATGATCTATGGCGGAGTTCAGAAAAATATAGGACCTGCAGGTGTTGTCATTGCGATTATCCGTGAAGATCTCATTACAGAAGATGTGCTTGAAGGAACGCCGACAATGCTTACATATAAGACACATGCCGATGCAAAATCGCTTTATAATACACCTCCGGCATATGGAATTTATATTTGCGGAAAAGTGTTTAAATGGCTGAAAGCACAGGGGGGACTTGCTGCGATCAAAGAGAAAAATGAGAAAAAGGCGAAAGTACTTTATGATTTCCTTGATCAGAGTAAAATGTTTAAAGGAACAGTTGCCAAAAAAGATCGTTCCCTTATGAATGTTCCGTTTGTAACAGGAGATGCAGATCTTGACGCTAAATTTGTAAAAGAAGCGAAAGAAGCAGGACTTGAGAACTTAAAAGGACACAGATCAGTCGGCGGAATGCGCGCAAGTATTTACAATGCGATGCCGTATGAAGGCGTTGTGGCGCTTGTAGAATTTATGAAAAAATTTGAAGAGGAGAATGCATAATCATGTATAAATATCATTGCTTAAATCCAATTTCGGCAGTAGGACTTGATCAGTTGGATGAAAATTATGTGAATGTGGAGACTGCAAAAGGAGCAGACGCTATTCTTGTGCGAAGCGCAAAGATGCACGAGATGGAATTTGATAAAAACTTGAAAGTGATCGCCCGTGCGGGCGCAGGTGTGAATAATATACCGCTTGAACGCTGTGCTGAAGAAGGGGTTGTTGTATTCAATACGCCGGGAGCAAACGCAAACGGCGTAAAAGAACTTGTGATTGCGGGAATGCTTTTGGCAGCAAGAGATATTATCGGAGGAATCAACTGGGTTCAGGAATACGAAGAGGATGGCGATATTGCAAAGATCACAGAGAAAAAGAAAAAAGCATTCGCAGGAACAGAACTTGAAGGGAAAAAACTTGGCGTTATAGGTCTTGGCGCGATAGGTGTTCTTGTGGCAAATGCAGCCGTTCATCTTGGAATGGAAGTTTATGGATATGATCCATATGTTTCTGTTGATTCGGCATGGAGATTGTCGCGCAATATTCATCACGCGAAAACAGCAGATGAAATTTATAAAGAGTGTGATTATATTACAGTTCATGTGCCGGCTTTGGAAGATACAAAAGGTATGATTAACAAAGACGCCATCAGTCTTATGAAAAAAGGTGTTGTTATTTTGAATTTTGCCAGAGATGTTCTTGTGAATCAGGAAGACATCGTAGACGCGCTTGTATCGGAGAAAGTGCGCTGCTACGTAACGGACTTCCCGACAAAAGAGATAGTCGGTGTCAGAGGCGCGATCGTGATTCCGCATCTTGGTGCATCTACAGAGGAGTCGGAAGATAACTGTGCTAAAATGGCTGCGGCAGAGGTGAAAGATTTTCTCGAGAATGGAAATATCACACATTCTGTAAACTTCCCGGATTGCGATATGGGAGCGAAAGGAGAAGGAGAGAGAATTACAATCCTTCATAAAAATATTCCGAATATGATCGGACAGTTCACTACTCTTTTGGCTGAAAAGAATATGAATATTGAAGTTATGACAAATAAAAGCCGTAAAGAATACGCATATACGATGCTTGATGTGGATGGAACAGTTTCAGAAGATGTGGAAGCGCAGTTAGCAGCAGTAGAAGGCGTGTTGAAAGTAAGAGTGATCAGATAAGTGAACTCTTACTGTGAAGAGAGTAAAATAAATTAGATATCGTTGAGAAAGAGAGTGTGAATGACAGAACTGTTTGCGCTCTCTTTTTGTATGTAACAGTCCGGCTATGGAGTAAGGGTTCGTGAATGGCGCGGGCGTAACTGTTACTTTTGTATAATAAAATACTTTAATGAAGGATTGACATATTTTGTATATTTGTATACAATTATACAAGAATACATATAATCTGGGCACGAGGTGCAAGAGTATGTATAGCATACATATATACGTGTATACATATAAAAAGATGCAATCATAGGAGGAAATTTGATGGAAAACAGAAAAGTATTTTTGAATAAGCATACGAACTTGCTGGAATTAGAAGAACATATGTATCCCCTTGTTGATGTGGATACACCGAATGTATTTCGTAATTTGTTTCATTATGATGAGATTCCGAAGATTGCATTTAATGACAGGATTGTACCTCATAATATGCCAGATGAAATATGGATCACAGACACAACATTCAGAGATGGTCAGCAGTCGAGAGCTCCATATACGACTGAACAGATTGTTTCGATTTATGAATATTTGCACAGACTCGGCGGCCCGAAAGGAAAAGTACGGCAGAGTGAATTCTTTTTATATAGTAAAAAAGACAGAGATGCTGTCTATCGCTGCCTGGAAAAAGGGTATGAATTTCCGGAGATTACGAGTTGGATCAGAGCAAGTAAAGAAGATTTTGAGCTTGTGAAGGAGATCGGATTAAAAGAGACGGGGATTCTTGTAAGCTGTTCGGATTATCATATTTTTTATAAGTTGAAAATGACGAGAAAAGAGGCCCTTGAACATTATCTTACTGTAGTTCGTGAGTGTATGGAGACGGGAGTTCGTCCGCGATGTCATCTGGAAGATATTACGAGATCGGATATTTACGGATTTGTGATTCCGTTTTGTATGGAATTAATGAAATTGATGGATGAATATAAAATACCGGTAAAAATCCGTGTCTGTGATACGATGGGATACGGAGTGAATTTTCCGGGAGCTGTAATTCCAAGATCGATTCCGGGAATCATATATGGCTTAATGACTCATGCCGGTGTTCCAAGTGAACTGATCGAATTCCACGGACATAATGATTTTTATAAAGCGGTAAATAATTCAACGACAGCGTGGCTTTACGGGGCGTGCGGTGTAAACTGTTCATTGTTTGGTATCGGGGAAAGAACCGGAAATACTCCCCTTGAGGCAATGGTGTTTGAGTATGCGCAGCTTCGCGGAACTTTGGATGGTATGGATACAACTGTGATCACGGAGCTTGCAGAATATTATGAGAAAGAAATCGGATATACTGTACCTTCAAGAACGCCTTTCGTAGGTAAGAATTTTAATGTGACACGTGCGGGGATTCACGCGGACGGCATGTTGAAAAATGAGGAAATATATAATATTTTTGATACGGATAAATTTTTAAACCGTCCCGCACTGGTGTCGGTTTCCAATACATCCGGAACAGCGGGGATCGCATATTGGATCAATGCGTATTTTAAACTTCCGGAAGAACGGAAAGTTGATAAAAATTCGGAACTGGTACATCGTCTGAAAGAATGGGTTGATAAACAGTATGAGGACGGACGCGTTACGGTCTTGACAGATGAAGAATTAATTGCCAAAATAGAAAGTGTATGTAGGGAACTGCATGTTGTATTGTAGATTATAGTCGGAGGATTTCAGATGGAAGAATATCAGGATCATTCTCTTGGAAGTCGTGTGTTTCAGAAGATAAGGGACAATATTTTGAATGGAACATATAAAGAAAACGACGAACTTAGGGAAACGGCGATAGGGAAAGAATTAGGAGTGAGCCGGACGCCTGTACGGGAGGCTCTTCGTCAGCTTGAGCTGGAAGGGCTTGTGACGATCATTCCGAACAGAGGAGCTTATGTATCGGGTATATCTCATAAGGATATATGGGATATCTATAAGATCCGCTCGATGCTGGAAGGATTGTGTGCCCGCTGGGCGGCAGAACATATTACAGAAGAGCAGCTTGACCAGTTGGAAGAATCGCTTCTTCTTTCAGAGTTTCAAATGAAAAAGGAAAGCGGTTTCAGCGCGGAGCAGGTTGCGGCGCTGGATGGTCGTTTTCATGCCGTTCTCTATGAAGCTTCGGGAAGCAGAATGCTGAAACATGTTCTGACGGATTTTCATAATTATGTGCAAAGAGCCAGAAAATCATCGATCGTATCAGAAGAAAGAGCCAGAAAGTCGATACGTGAACACAGACAGATTTTACGTGCGATCAAAGACAGAGATGCGGAGATGGCAGAACAGCTTGCTAATGAACATATTATTCATGTAATGCAGAATTTGAAAAAGCAGGGATATTAGATTACCAAAAGTGCAGCTACATCGGAAGCTGTATAAGCGGAAGATGTGTTGAATAGATGGGGGCAAAAAGTTCATATATTAAAAAGGAGAAAATAACAATGGGAAAAATCAAAATGACGACACCGCTTGTGGAGATGGACGGAGATGAGATGACAAGAATTCTTTGGAAAATGATCAAAGACGAGCTTCTTATTCCGTATATTGATCTGAAAACAGAATATTATGATCTTGGATTAGAGCATAGAAACGAGACAGACGATCAGGTGACGGTTGATTCTGCAATGGCGACCAAAAAATATAAGGTTGCGGTAAAATGTGCTACAATTACTCCAAATGCGGCGCGCATGGATGAGTATGATTTGAAAGAGATGTGGAAAAGTCCAAACGGTACGATTCGTGCGATTCTTGACGGAACGGTATTTCGTGCTCCGATCGTAGTGAAGGGAATCGAGCCGTGCGTGAAGAATTGGAAGAAACCGATTACGATTGCAAGACATGCATATGGTGATGTATACAAAGGTTCTGAGATGAAAATTCCGGGAGCCGGCAAAGTTGAACTTGTATATACGGCAGAGGACGGAAGCGAGACGAAAGAGCTTGTACATAATTTTGACGGACCGGGTATTGTGCAGGGAATGCATAATATCAACCGTTCGATCGAAAGTTTTGCAAGAAGCTGTTTTTCTTATGCTCTTGATACAAAGCAGGATCTTTGGTTTGCCACAAAAGATACGATTTCCAAAAAGTATGATCATACATTTAAAGATATTTTTCAAGAGATTTATGACGCTGAGTTTGATGAGAAGTTCAAAGAAGCAGGCATTGAGTATTTTTACACGCTTATCGATGATGCGGTTGCCCGTGTAATGAAATCAGAAGGCGGATATATTTGGGCATGCAAAAACTACGACGGAGATGTGATGAGTGATATGGTGTCTTCTGCCTTTGGTTCGTTGGCGATGATGACATCCGTTCTCGTTTCACCGGAAGGATACTATGAATATGAAGCGGCTCACGGAACTGTTCAGCGCCACTATTATAAGCATTTAAAAGGGGAAGAGACATCGACAAACTCAGTGGCAACGATTTTTGCATGGACAGGTGCGCTTAGAAAAAGAGGAGAACTTGACGGCAATACCGAATTGATGGAGTTTGCGGATAAGTTGGAAAAAGCAACGATAGATACGATCGAGGCGGGAGAGATGACAAAAGATCTCGCATTGATCACAACTCTTGAAAATCCGACGGTACTCAACAGCGAGCAGTTTATTAAAGCAATCGCAAAGAGACTGTAATGATTGAAATAACAGAAAAATAAAAACATGTCCGCAGTGGTGGAAAAAGACCGCTGCGGGCATGTTTTTGTCTGTCGGAAATTAAATTTTGATCACCTTCTGCTTGTATTCATTTTGGAAGGCTGTTTTAAACTTATCGGTGACGACGGAAGTGTATAAATTAGATGCAAGCATGTCATTGCGAAGCATTTTGCGGCCTAGAGGAGGGATGGTTTCAGTTTCGGACAGCCGGATAAGAAGCGGCAGTGAACTTTCGTTTGAAATGCGTGTGAGCAGTTTTTCCCGGTCTTTCCGAAAGCCTAAAAGGCGGGCGTAAAAATGATATCCGCCATCAATATATTCCTCTACGTCTGTTTTCTTTATTCCGAGCATTATATGAAGGAGTGCCCGGTTGATCCGTGTCTGCGTAAGTTCTCTTGTTTTTAGAAGGTCACAGAACTGTTTGTAGTTGAAAAAGTAATTAAGCCGGGAACAGATTCTGTTTGCCAGTTCTTCAGAGACATCCATGTATCGAAGCAGGTTTTCGGGATATTTGTTTAATAATTTGTATTTCAGGATAAGAGAAAAGTCGTTTTGATAAATCGGGTAAGAAACTTTGTGGCAGTCTTTTAAAAGTTTCAGGCAGCACTGCGGCACTTGTGATTCCAATTCTCCGAAAATGTTAAAAGGGGCGGTGTCGTCAAAAGCTCCCTTTGGCAGATCGTCATATTTTCTTAAAGAAGATCCTGAATACGAAAGAAGAGAACGGATCGCCGATGCAGAACTTAAATTCTCTGTACTGAGTTCTTGGTCGTGATACCGGGCGCCTTTTCTGAGGATTGTATATGGTTTGATCGTGCTTTTTAATTTTCTGATCGCTTTTAGGTATTCGATTCCGAGAATATTATTAGGTTCATCTAAAAGAGCCGCAAAGTTTTTTTCCGGAAGATATTCTTTCAAAGCTTCCCTGCGTGCACAAGGAAAGGAAAGTCCGTTTCTTAAATGTTTTTTTAAAAGAGAACGGTAATCTTTTGGCTCTTGACAGAGAAGGTCTGCAATTTCGGATAAAGCATCCAAATCTCCGCATTCACTCCCGAAACAAAGCGAGTCTACAATTTGAAGCTGGTCCAACAAAGCGACAGCGCTTTCGGCAAACAATTCTGCGCTACCGGTAGAATAGCAGACAGGAAGTTCAAATACAGCGGAAGCACCGCATTCCAGAGCGGATTCGGCTCTTAAACGCTTTGGCATGACAGCCGGGACACCTCTTTGGACATAATCGCCGCTCATAACAACGATGACGGCGTCGGCGCCGGTTGTACGTTTTGCCTGTTGGATATGGTAGAGATGTCCATTGTGAAACGGATTATATTCTGTAATAAGTCCTACAATTTTCATAAGAAACTCCTTGTATATCATTTTCTGCCATATTATACTATAAAAAGATGAATTTTTACAGTGGAACATGTAACGGTTCAGTCCGCGTTGTTCATAAAACCGCACTGCGTGCCTATTATGGCTGAATTGTTACAAAAAGATATCTTGGAAGATGAGGAGTTAGGCATGGATCAGGAAAACAGACTTGACGTAGAGCAGATGATCGAACTGCTTGAAAAGCATGATTTTAAAAAATTAAAGGAAGAACTGGAGTCTGTGCATCCGGTAGACATTGTAGATGCATTGGAAGAATTGGACAAAAAACAACGTATTTTGATCTTCCGTCTTCTGGCAAAAGAAGAAGCGGCGGAAGTGTTTACGGATATGAACAGCGACATGAGAGAAGATTTGATCAATGCGCTGACGGATTCGGAGCTGGAAGAAGTTATGGAAGAGATGTACGTTGATGACACCGTCGACGTATTAGAAGAAATGCCGGCAAATGTAGTGGATCGTCTTTTGATGGCAACGGATGAAGAGACAAGAAAGAAGATAAATGCGCTTTTGCAGTATCCGGAGGACAGTGCGGGCAGCATTATGAATATCGAGTATATCAGCCTTCGTAAAGAGATGACGGTTGCGGATGCTATTTTAAAGATTCGTCAGGTCGGTATTAATAAAGAGACGATTTATACATGCTATGTGACGGAAAAAAGAAGATTGATCGGCATGGTCGATGTAAAGGATCTTCTTACGGCAGGAGAGTCGAGACTGATAGAAGAGATCATGGATGAAAACGTGCTTTACGCCCGCACACTGGATGATCAGGAGCATGTGGCGAATATGATCAATAAATACGGATTAGTAGCAATTCCCGTAATTGATCATGAAGACTGTCTTGTCGGAATCGTAACAGTAGATGATGCGATGCTTGTATTGCAGGATGAAACGACAGAAGATATCAGTATTATGGCCGGTGTCAGTCCAAATGAAGATTCTTATTTTGAAACATCCGTTTTCCAACAGGCGAAAAACCGTACTCCGTGGCTGATGCTATTGATGCTTTCGGCAACGATCACGGGCGAAATACTAGGATACTATGAGCAGGCGATGGCTGCGATGCCGATCTTGATCACATTTATTCCGATGTTGATGGGAACGGGAGGAAACTGCGGATCTCAAAGCTCGACTTTGATTATTCGAGGTCTTGCGGTCGGCGAAATTGAGTTTTCGGATATTTTTAAAGTTATCTTTAAAGAGATCAGAGTGGCGCTTGTTGTCGGAACTCTTCTTGCGTTTGTGAACGGGGTAAGAATCTGTATTATGTATGATCGGAACATTATGCTGGCAGTTGCCCTTGGAATTACAATGATCGCAGTTGTAATGATGGCAAAGTGTATCGGGTGTATCCTTCCTCTTCTGGCAAAGAAGATCGGACTTGATCCGGCAATCATGGCGGCTCCGCTTATTACAACAATTCTTGATACATGCACAATCCTTGTTTATTTTAACATCGTAACAACGATGTTTAAGCTGTGAGGGTAAAAGAACGGAAGAAAAGAACAAAGGGAAGAGAAAACAAATAACAAAGGGCATAAGAAACCAAAGATTGATATTTTTATAACAATCATACAAAGATGAAAAGAAATTGTATAAAATTGTACTTAAAAATGCACATGGAATCCCCTTGTATACAAAATCCCTTTGCGTTATAATAAAAGTATAATTGTGAAAAATGAAAGGTGGCTTTTAAATCATGGGATTTATCGATGAAATCAAGGCAAGAGCAAAAGCTGATAAAAAGGTGATTGTTCTTCCTGAGACAGAGGACGAAAGAACTTATAAGGCTGCGCAGACGGTCTTAAGAGAAGGGATTGCAGATTTGATTCTCGTAGGAAACGAAGAAGAAATCGAGAAAAATAAAGGCGCATATGATATTACAGGCGCTGTGATCGTTGATCCGGCTAAAAATGATAAAACAGAAGAGTATATTGCAAAGCTTGTTGAATTAAGACAGAAAAAAGGAATGACAGAAGAGCAGGCAAGAGAGCTTCTCCTGAATAATTATCTGTACTACGGCGTTATGATGGTGAAAATGGGAGACGCCGACGGTATGGTGTCCGGAGCATGTCATTCTACGGCGGATACACTTCGTCCGTGTCTTCAGATCTTGAAGACAAAGCCGGGAACAAAACTTGTATCTGCATTCTTTTTAATGGTTGTTCCTGACTGTGATATGGGAGCGGACGGAACATTCATCTTCGGAGATGCCGGACTTGAGCAAAACCCTGATCCGGAAAAACTGGCAAACATTGCGCTTTCTTCCGCAGAATCTTTTAAGACGCTGACAGGAAAAGAACCGATTGTAGCGATGCTTTCTCATTCTACAAAAGGAAGTGCAAAACATGTAGATGTCGATAAAGTTGTAGAAGCAACAAAGATCGCGCACGAACTTGCGCCGGAATTAAAATTAGACGGAGAGCTTCAGCTTGACGCCGCTATCGTTCCGGAAGTCGGAGCATCGAAAGCTCCGGGCAGTGAAGTGGCAGGTAAAGCAAACGTGTTGATCTTCCCTGATCTTGATGCCGGCAACATCGGATATAAACTTGTACAAAGACTTGGAAAGGCAGAGGCATACGGACCGCTTACACAGGGAATCGCAGCTCCTGTCAACGATCTGTCACGCGGATGCAGCGCAGAAGATATTGTAGGTGTTGTTGCGATCACAGCGGTACAGGCACAGGCAGAGTAAAGATCAAGTACATAGAAAGTGTAAGTTAAGCTTTCTGTTTATAAAGTTTATATGATAAAGTTTATAAAAACAAAAATGGAGGAGAAGTAATGAACGTATTAGTAATCAACTGTGGAAGTTCTTCATTGAAATTTCAGCTCATTAACGCGGAATCAGAAGAAGTTTTGGCGAAAGGAATTTGTGAGAGGATCGGAATCGACGGACGTCTGACATATCAGCCGGAAGGCGGAGAAAAAGAGGTGTCGGAAAAGGCGATGCCGACCCATACAGAGGCAATTCAGTTTGTGATCGAAGCTCTTACAAATCCGGAAACGGGTGTTGTTAAGAGTTTGGATGAAATCGGAGCTGTAGGACATCGTGTCGTACACGGCGGAGAAAAGTTCGCATCCTCAGTTGTGATTACGGAAGAAGTGAAGAAAGCGATAGAGGAATGTAACGATCTTGCGCCGCTTCATAATCCGGCAAACTTGATCGGTATTACAGCCTGCGAAAAACTTATGCCGAATACACCTATGACAGCCGTATTCGATACGGCGTTCCATCAGACAATGCCGGAAAAAGCATATATGTACGGACTTCCATACAATTATTATGAGGATTATAAGATCAGACGTTACGGCTTCCATGGAACAAGCCACAGTTTCGTATCTAAGAAAGCGGCGGAAGTAATGGAAAAACCGTACGAAGAACTGAAGACGATCGTATGTCATCTCGGAAACGGATCGAGCGTAACAGCGGTGATGAACGGAAAATCAGTAGATACTTCTATGGGAATGACTCCGTTGGAAGGTCTTGTAATGGGAACACGTTCGGGAAATATCGATCCTGCGATCATGGAATTTATCGCAGAGAAAGAACATCTTGATATTGCAGGCGTGATGGACGTTCTTAATAAGAAGTCAGGTGTGTTTGGTATTTCGGGAGAACTCTCAAGCGATTTTCGTGATCTGACAAATGCGATGAATTCAGGAGATAAAAAAGCAAAGATCGCAATGGACGTATTTTCCTATAATGTTGCCAAATATGTCGGAGCATATGCGGCGGTAATGAATGGGGTAGACGATATCGTATTTACTGCGGGAATCGGTGAGAATGACGATTATGTAAGAGAACAGGTATGTTCTTATCTTGGATATCTCGGAGTTGACTTTGATAAAGAGGCAAATACAGGTTTGAGAGGAAAACAGGCTGAGATTACAAAAGCGGGTTCAAAAGTAAGAGTATTTGTTATTCCGACTAATGAAGAACTTGCGATTGCAAGAGAGACATTGGCGCTTGTAAAATAGTAAATGAGCTGAGTTGTCTTAAAGATCATATGGAAAATACTATATTTTGTGTGTTTTCATGAAAATGACGGTTGACAAACAGAATTTACATGATATAATAATTCAGGTATGAATAGGAGTAAATAACAATGTTAATTAACCTATCAGACGTTTTGTCAGACCAGCATAAGACAGTTGAAGAGACTGTGCCGCTTACAATGGGAGAGCTCCGGATGAAATTCGGGGAGTATCCGATTGTCGAGAGTGAGCCGGTTCATGTCCGGGTAGAACATGTCAGGGGAAAGGAAATGCTTATTTATGCAGATACCAGACTTGTGACGGTCATTCCCTGTGACAGATGCTTGGAGGATGTAAGATATGAATTTGCTTTAGATTTTGCAAAACATGTCGACATAGGTCTCTCCGACGCAGAACTGACAGAGGAGCTGGATGAATCAAACTTTATTGACGGATATCATCTTGACGTGGACAAACTACTCAGTAATGAGATCTTGTCGGGATGGCCGGAAAAAGTACTGTGCAAGGAAGATTGTAAAGGTCTTTGCCCGGTATGCGGTCAAAATTTGAATACAAAGTCCTGCGATTGTGAAGATACGGGGCTTGATCCTAGAATGTCAGTTGTCCGTGACTTATTTAAGAATTTTAAGGAGGTGTAACCTATGTCAATCTGCCCAAAGAATAAATCTTCTAAAGCAAGAAGAGATAAAAGAAGAGCTAACTGGAAGATGAGCGCTCCGAACCTTGTAAAATGCAGCAAGTGCGGCGAACTCATGATGCCTCACCGTGTATGCAAAGCTTGCGGCGCATACAATAAACGTGAGATTATTTCCGTTGACTAATCGTGAATTGAATGAAGAGGACGTAAAATATGATTTTACGTCCTTTTTTTATTGCTATGCGTATGATAAAAAGATGTCCGACGGACATTTTTTAGTTGATTTTTACAATAATATCAATTAGAATGATTTCAGTAGCGTTAGGAGGAATGAAGATGTCTGACATGACAAGAGTAGCGCTTGATGCAATGGGCGGCGATAATGCGCCGGCGGAGATGGTAAAAGGCGCTGTAGAAGCAGTACAAAAGCGGAACGATATTCAGGTTCTGCTCACAGGAAAAGAAGAGATATTGAAGGAAGAACTTGCAAAGTATACATATCCGGATGAAAAGATTCATATTGTGAATGCGACTGAAGTGATCGAAACTGCAGAGCCGCCGGTAAAAGCAATCCGCAGCAAGAAAGATTCCTCTCTTGTGACGGCAATGAAACTTGTCAGAAACGGTGAGGCAGACGCCTTTGTTTCGGCAGGAAATTCAGGCGCGGTTCTCGTTGGAGGACAGCTTCTTGTCGGCAAGATTAAAGGGGTAGAGCGTCCGCCGCTTGCGCCGCTGATTCCGACGCTGAAAGGAGTTTCCCTTTTGATCGACTGCGGAGCGAATGTAGATGCCCGACCGTCTCATCTTGTCCAGTTTGCAAAGATGGGATCTATCTATATGGAGAGCGTTGTAGGTAAGAAGAATCCTACGGTTGGCATTGTGAATATCGGCGCGGAAGAAGAGAAAGGGAATGCCCTTGTGAAAGAGACGTTTCCGCTTCTGAAAGAGTGTCCTGATATCAATTTTATCGGAAGCGTGGAAGCGAGAGAGATCCCCTATGGTGATGTAGATGTCATCGTATGTGAAGCTTTTGTCGGCAACGTGATCCTTAAGCTCTATGAAGGCGTTGCAGGAGCGCTTGTCAAGAAGATCAAAAGTGGCATGATGGCAAATCTGAAGAGCAAAATAGGCGGTCTTTTGGTGAAACCGGCCTTGAAAGATACGCTGAAAGATTTCGACACAAGCGAACATGGCGGAGCACCGCTGCTCGGATTGAAAGGTCTTGTTGTCAAAACACATGGAAGCTCGACGTCAAAAGAAGTATGTAATTCGATTATTCAATGTGTGACATTTAAAGAGCAGAAGATCAACGAAAAGATAACGTCAGTTATTCAAAAAAATCAGGAAAATATTTAAAGATCAGGTAAGGAGAAGATATTATGGAATTTGAAAAGCTTCAAAAAATTATCGCGGAAGTTCTTAATTTAAGTGAGGAAGAGATTAGACCGGACAGTACATTTGTAGATGATCTCGGAGCAGATTCTCTTGATGTATTCCAGATCATCATGGGAATCGAAGAAGAGTTTGACATTGAGATCGATAATGAAGAAGCGGAGAAAATAACAACAGTTCAGGATGCTGTTGATCAGATCAAAAAAGCAGTGGAATAATTTAATGTAAAATGAAAAAGCCCCTGTGGGCTTTTTCGTTTTACATGGAAAAGAAATAAAGGGCGGTGCAAGACACCGGGAAAGAGTAGAAAATGCACAAGAAATTAAAAGAGTTAGAACAGAAGATAGGTTATCGATTCAGAAATTTTTCTTTTCTTGAACAGGCAATGATGCACAGTTCCTATACGAATGAGCATCGGATGGAAAAATACAGATGCAATGAACGTTTAGAGTTTTTGGGAGATGCGGTATTAGAACTGATTTCCAGTGAGTTTTTGTTTCGGCAGTCTCCGAAAGTTCCGGAAGGAGAGCTGACAAAAACAAGGGCAAGCATGGTGTGTGAGCAGTCATTGGCTATGTGCGCGAGAGACATTGATCTTGGAAGCTATCTTCTTCTCGGAAAAGGGGAAGAGGTAACAGGAGGGCGTTTTCGTGATTCTGTGACTTCAGATGCGCTGGAAGCTTTGATCGGAGCAATATATCTGGATGGTGGTTTTACTAATGCAAAAGAGTTTATACATCGTTTTGTTCTGACGGACCAGGAAGATAAGAAACTCTTTTATGATAGTAAAACTATCCTTCAAGAGATTGTTCAGGCTGAAAAACTAGGAGAGATAGAATATCATCTGATAGGCGAGGAAGGACCTGATCATAACAAATCATTTTCTGTGGAACTGACGATACGGGGCAGGTCGTACGGTAAAGGCAAAGGAAGGACTAAAAAAGCGGCGGAACAGCAGGCTGCCTATGAGGCGATTCATGTGCTGAAAAAAAGATAAAGCAGGTGTTCTATGTATTTAAAAAGTATAGAAGTGCAGGGGTTTAAGTCCTTTGCAAATAAGATTAAATTTGACTTTCATAACGGAATTACAGGCATTGTCGGCCCAAATGGAAGCGGAAAGAGCAATGTTGCGGATGCAGTTCGCTGGGTACTGGGAGAGCAGCGGGTAAAACAGCTCCGCGGCGGTACGATGCAGGACGTAATCTTTTCGGGAACAGAGAACAGGAAACCGTTAAGTTATGCCTCTGTAGCGATCACATTGGATAATGCGGATCACAAATTGCCTGTTGATTATGAAGAAGTTACTGTGACGAGAAAGCTGTACCGTTCAGGAGAAAGTGAATATCTGATCAACGGAGCGTCCTGTCGGCTGAAAGATATTAATGAAATGTTTTATGACACAGGTATCGGTAAAGAAGGATATTCGATCATAGGTCAGGGACAGATCGATAAAATATTAAGCGGGAAGCCGGAAGAAAGAAGAGAATTGTTCGACGAGGCTGCCGGAATCGTAAAGTTTAAGCGGAGAAAAAACCTATCGGTAAAGAAACTTGAAGAAGAACGTATGAACTTAACCCGCGTAAACGATATTTTACAGGAACTGGAAAAGCAGTTGGGACCTTTGGAAAAACAGTCGGAAACAGCGAAAGAGTATTTAAAGAAAAAGGAAGAGTTAAAGACATATGATATTAATATGTTCCTTTTGGAAGAAGAGAGAATCCGTGACTGTTTAAAAGAAACACAAAAGAAACTGGAGATCGCATCATCAGAATTAGAAGAGTCAAATATCAGTTATGATAAGATGAAAACGGAGTATGAGGCGATTGAAGAGGAAGTAGAAGAGATCGACCTTGCAATCGAAACTGCAAAAAATCGTTTGAATGAAACAAATTTACTGAAGCAGCAACTGGAAGGTCAGATCAATGTATTGAGAGAACAGATTAATACGGCTCGTATGAATGATGAGCATTATGATAACCGGTTGAATACCGTCCAATCGGAAATCAATATGAGAAAAGAGCAGAAAGCGTCTTTTGAAGAAGAAAAGAAAAATCTTTCGGAAAAGCTGCGCGAAGCGTCGCAGGCAGATACGGTTGTAAAAAAACGACTGATCGATGTGCAGACACAGATCGCGGAGCATACAGAAGAGATCGAACAGCGGAAACAGGAAATTATGGATCTTCTTGGAAACAGAGCTTCTACGAAAGCAAAAATCCAACATTTTGATACAACGAGAGATCAAATATCAACAAGAAAATCCGTGCTTGCAAGAAATATTTTAGAAGTGTCGGCAAAGGCGAAAGAGCAGGAAGAGCAGCTACATGAATATGAAGAGCGGTTGTCTGAGATTCAAGATAAGATTCGGCTCTATAATATGCAGATTACCGAAAATGAACAGAAGATACAAAAACTTCAAGAAGAGTTAAATGTCAGACAGGAAAAACTGAATGTCGGACGAACAGCATATCACAGAGAGGCATCCAGACTGGAATCACTGAAAAATATTACGGAGCGTTATGATGGATATGGAAACAGTATCCGTAAAGTGATGGCAAATAAGGATAAAAATCCGGGATTGATCGGCGTCGTTGCAGATATTATCAAAGTCGATAAAGAATATGAGATTGCGATTGAGACTGCTTTGGGCGGAAGTATTCAAAATATTGTTACGGATAATGAAGATACAGCCAAGAAAATGATTTCTTTTTTAAAGACGAATAAGTTCGGCCGGGCAACATTTTTGCCGCTTACAAGTATGAGAGGCGGAGGCGGAATTCGCAATGAAGAAGCGCTTAAAGAACCGGGAGTGATCGGTACGGCAGATAAGCTTGTTCATGTAGAGGCGCGTTTTACCGGACTGGCAGAACAGTTGTTGGGAAGAACCCTTGTCGTTAGAACGATCGATGACGGAATTCTCATTGCAAGAAAATATAAGCAGTCGATTAGACTTGTTACTTTGGAAGGGGAATTGATCAATCCGGGAGGATCGATGACGGGAGGCGCATTTAAAAATTCCAGCAACCTGCTGAGCAGAAGACGAGAGATCGAAGAATTTGAAAAGACGGTAGCCATGCTGAAAAAAGATATGGACGCCGCCGAGGCAGATGTAAGCAGGATCAAATCCGAACGCGCGGGATGCTACAATACGGTAGATGATATCCGTCAGGAACTCAGAAAGGCATCGGTCATCGAAAATACAGCGAAGATGAATGCCGAGCAGACGAAGACGCGTATGGAGGAGGCAAAACAAAGCTGTGCAGGTTATGTCGCAGAACAAGGTAAGCTTGAAAGAGAGTTAGGAGAGATAATAGAGAACGAAGAGTCGATCAGGATGGAACTTGAGGTATCTGAAAATTTAGAAAAAGAACTCAATCTTCGGATCGAAGAACTTCATGCTCTGCTTGAAAAAGAAAGAGATACGGAGAGTGAACAGCTTAAGATCTCAGAAGAATCACACTTATCTTTGGCAGGAATGGAACAGCAGAATCTTTTCGTATCGGAAAATATTTCACGTATTGAAGAAGAGATCGTCAAGTTTCAGGCAGAACTGGAAGAATTGGATAAAAATAAAGATCATGCATCAGATGAGATTAAGGAAAAGGAAGACAAGATAAAAGAGCTTCGGGGAACGATTGATAATTCAAGAGAATTGTTTGATGAAATTGAAAAAGAAATAAAAGAACAGACAGAGGGAAGAGATGCATTAAACAGGAAGCATAAACAGTTCCTGCAAATGCGGGAAGACTTGTCAAAACATATTTCGGCTCTCGATAAAGAATGTTTCCGCCTGGACAGTCAAAAACAATCTTACGAGGCGGCGTCTGAAAAGCAGATGAATTATATGTGGGAAGAATATGAGATCACATACAATCATGCGTTGAAGCTTCGTGACGAAAATCTGACGGATCTTGCGTATATGAAGCGTCAGATACAAGAGTTGAAAAATGAGATCCGAAAACTCGGCACAGTCAATGTCAATGCGATTGAAGATTTTAAAAATATTTCCGAAAGATATGCATTTTTGAAAAATCAGCATGACGACCTTGTCGAGGCGGAGCAGACGCTGATGCAGATCATTGATGAATTAGATGCTGCGATGAGAAAACAGTTTGCCGAGCAGTTTTTAAAAATAAAAGAAGAGTTCAACACAGTGTTCCGACAGTTGTTCGGAGGCGGAAAAGGAACATTGGAGTTGATGGAAGATGAGGATATTTTGGAGGCGGGAATCCGCATCATTGCCCAGCCGCCAGGGAAAAAGCTTCAAAATATGATGCAGCTTTCAGGCGGCGAAAAAGCGTTGACGGCAATTTCTTTATTATTTGCGATCCAGAATTTAAAACCGTCGCCGTTTTGTCTTCTTGATGAGATTGAAGCGGCGCTGGATGATAATAACGTGACCCGCTTTGCACAATATCTGCATAAACTGACGAAAAATACGCAGTTTATCGTAATTACGCATCGTAGAGGAACGATGACGGCAGCAGACAGACTGTATGGAATCACGATGCAGGAAAAAGGCGTTTCAACGCTTGTTTCAGTCGATCTTTTGGAAGATAAATTGGATCGCTGAGAATTGATAAAGGAATCAGAGAAAGGAATTAATTAGATAAATGGAAGAAAAAAAAGGATTTTTCAGGCGTCTTGTATCAGGTCTTGCAAAGACAAGAGATAATATTGTATCCGGGATGGACAGTATTTTTCATGGCTTTTCAAAAATAGACGAGGAGTTTTATGAGGAGCTGGAAGAGACGTTGATCATGGGCGATCTCGGAGTACACTCTACAATGGAAATATTAGAAGACCTCCGGGCGAAAGTAAAAGAAAGACATATCAAAGAACCGATTGAGTGCAGACAATTATTGATTGATAGTATCCGGGAACAAATGGATGTAGGAGAGACGGCATATGAGTTTGAAAACAGAACATCTGTCGTGTTTGTGATCGGAGTAAACGGAGTCGGGAAAACAACTACGATCGGAAAACTGGCGGGAAAGTTGAAAAGTCAGGGGAAAAAGGTTGTTTTGGCGGCAGCCGATACTTTTCGTGCTGCGGCGGGAGAACAGCTTCGGGAATGGGCGAACCGTGCCGATGCAGATATGATCGGAGGACAGGAAGGAGCAGATCCGGCAGCTGTAATCTATGACGCGGTAGCTGCGGCAAAAGCACGTCATGCAGATGTGCTTCTCTGTGATACGGCAGGAAGACTTCACAATAAAAAGAACCTGATGGAGGAACTTAAGAAGATCAATCGTGTGATCGACAGAGAGTATCCGGAAGCTTTTCGGGAGACACTTGTCGTATTAGATGCGACAACAGGACAAAATGCTTTGGCACAGGCAAAAGAGTTTAATGAAGTGGCAGACATTACAGGTGTTATTCTTACAAAGATGGACGGAACGGCAAAAGGCGGAATTGCAGTTGCGATTCAGGCAGAACTTGGAATTCCCGTAAAATATATCGGAGTCGGAGAGACGATAGACGATCTTCAGAAATTTGATGCAGATGAGTTTGTAAACGCATTGTTTTACAGAGAGGATGAAGAAAAATGATGACATTGGAGAAATTTGAAGAAGCAAGCGAGCTTGTAAAAAAAGTGACGAATTCCACAAAGCTTGTGTACAGTGATTATTTAAGCGAGCAAAGCGGAGGAAAGGTTTATTTGAAGCCGGAAAATATGCAGCATACCGGAGCATATAAGATCAGAGGAGCTTATTATAAAATCAGTACGTTATCGGATGAAGAACGAGGCAGAGGACTGATCACGGCATCGGCGGGAAATCACGCTCAGGGCGTTGCCTTTGCCGCAAAAAAATTTGGCTGTAAAGCAGTTATCGTTATGCCTACGGTTACGCCTCTTATAAAAGTGAACCGTACAAAGAGCTACGGCGCGGAAGTGATCCTGCACGGAGATGTCTATGACGATGCTTATGCCTATGCGTGTGAGCTGGCAGAAAAAGAGGGATATACGTTTGTACATCCGTTTAATGACATAGATGTAGCAACAGGACAGGGAACGATCGCAATGGAAATCGTTCAGGAACTTCCGACGGTTGATTACATTCTTGTTCCGATCGGAGGAGGCGGACTTGTTTCCGGCGTTGCGACGCTGGCTAAGATGTTGAATCCGAAAATAAAAGTAATCGGAGTAGAACCGGCAGAGGCGGCAAGTATGAAAGCGGCGCTTGCGGCAGGAGAAGTCGTACAACTTGAAAGCGCCAATACGATCGCAGACGGAACGGCCGTGAAAGCTGTAGGAGATAAAATTCTGCCCTTTGTTAAGGAAAATGTAGACGACGTTCTTCTTGTAGAAGATGATGAATTGATCGGCGCATTTCTTGACATGGTAGAGAATCATAAGATGATCGTTGAAAATTCAGGTCTTTTGTCAGTAGCGGCATTGAAGCAGCTTGACTGCAAAGGGAAAAAGGTAGTCTGTGTATTAAGCGGCGGTAATATGGACGTAATTACGATGTCATCTATTGTACAGCATGGATTGATCCAACGCGACAGGATTTTTTCTGTATCTGTACTTCTTCCCGACAAACCGGGTGAACTTGTTCAGGTGGCGCAGACAATCGCAGAAGCTCAGGGAAATGTAATTAAGCTGGAGCATAACCAATTTGTAAGTACAAACAGAAATGCGGCAGTAGAGCTTCGTATTACGATGGAGGCATTTGGAACAGAACACAAGCAGGGGATACTAAAAGCATTAGAGAAAAAAGGATACCGTCCGAGATTGATCGGTGCTAAACTGTATTAAGTTTGCAAAGCGGTGAGGAATACATTGGAAACTATAAAAACGGTACAGTCTCAAGATAAAAAAGAATCTTTTGACTGTACCGTTTTTATAGTTCTAAGTTTCATTGTATAGCAAACAAACGTTCAAGCGCCGGTCTTTTAAAATCAATTAGTTACAATATATTTTATACTGTATGCACGATCAGATCTGTTCGCCGCGGGCATATTTTTCAAGTAGAGCATGAATTTTGTCTGTCGGATTCATTACAGCACCGATTGTAATATCGTGATTAAGAGAATCAATGATCAAAGCGAGAAACTTACTCATATCTGCTTTTACGAAATATGGTTTTTTGTACAATTCTGCAGGCAGATATGTAAGGTTTGTCGTAATGACTTTATTGATATATCCCTTTTCATAGTATTCGTCAAATTTTTCAAAGCCTTCGGTGAATAAACCAAAAGTTGTACATACAAATACACGACCTGCTTTTCGTTCTTTTAACTGTTTTGCGACATCAAGCATACTTCCTCCGGAAGCGATCATATCATCTACGATGATAACATCTTTTCCGGCAACGTCATCGCCGAGGAATTCATGTGCTACGATCGGATTCTTACCGTTGATGATGGTAGAGTAATCGCGGCGTTTGTAGAACATTCCCATGTCAACTCCGAGAATATTGGAAAAATAAACGGCGCGGTGCATCGCTCCCTCATCAGGGCTGATGATCATAAGGTGATCTTTATCGGGGATAAGATCAGGAACGGCGCGAAACAGCGCTTTCATAAATTGGTACGGCGGATTGAAGCTGTCAAATCCGCTTAGAGGGATCGCGTTTTGTACGCGGGGATCGTGGGCGTCAAAAGTGACGATGTTTGAAACTCCCATTGCGTTTAATTCTTCAAGAGCAAGCGCACAGTCGAGAGATTCACGTTTTGTACGTTTGTGCTGGCGGCTTTCGTACAGGAAAGGCATAATGACGTTAATACGCTTTGCTTTGCCGGTTGCAGCGGAGATGATTCGTTTCAGATCCTGGAAATGATCATCAGGAGACATGTGGTTTAGATGTCCGTTTACAGTGTAAGTAAGGTTGTGGTTGCAAACGTCGGTCATGATGAAAAGATCTGTTCCCCGGATAGTTTCTTTAAGAAGTCCTTTTGCTTCTCCTGTGCCAAAACGGGGACAGCAGCAGTCTACGAGATAGTTGTTTGACTTGTAGTTTACATACAGAGAAGATTCGGATACTTCGTTGATCGTATTTTCACGAAAAGAAACAATATAATCATTTACTTTTTGTCCGAGTTCTCTGCAGCTTTCCATTGCAATGAGTTTTAGCGGTGCGGCCGGAAGAGTTTTTTCTAAAAGTTCGATATTTGACATAGTATTCTCCTGTTAAATAATAGTATAAATTGAGTTTTAAGCCGGAGCATAGAAAAATGCAAACGACTTTACAGCACTAGAATCATACCATTTTTCAGCCTGAAATTCAAGCGCCGCTTCTTTTGTATGTATGTTGTATTGGTGAAGTACAGTCTTTGCGAAGAGGTTTAAATGTGTTATAGTATGTGATAGAATGAACAGCAAATAAGGGGAATAACAAATGACAGGAAAAAAACATGAGCATATTGTCAAATCAATCATGCCCGGCAGTATTGCGGAGGAATTAGGCATTGAACCCGGAGATAAACTTCTTTCGATCGACGGTCAGGAGATTGAAGATATTTTTGATTATCAGTTTTACGTGGAAGACGAAGAAATCGTCCTTTTGATCGAGAAACAGGACGGAGAACAATGGGAGCTTGAGATTGAAAAAGATGCAGACGAGCAGCTTGGAATAGAGTTCGGGCAGGGGTTGATGGATGAGTATCGTTCCTGCCGGAATAAATGCATGTTCTGCTTCATCGATCAGATGCCGGAGGGAATGAGAGATACTCTTTATTTTAAAGACGATGATTCAAGACTGTCTTTTTTACAGGGAAATTATGTGACGCTTACAAATATGAGTGATCATGATATTGAGCGAATCATCAGGTATAGGTTAGAACCGATCAATATTTCGTTTCAAACGACGAATCCACAACTGCGCTGCAAGATGCTTCACAATCGTTTTGCGGGAGATGCGCTGAAAAAAGTAGACAGACTTTTTGAAGGCGGTATTGAAATGAACGGACAGATCGTACTGTGCAAAGGAGAAAACGACGGGGCTGAGCTGGAACGTTCTATTAAAGACCTGACGGCATATATTCCGCTTCTTCGAAGCGTTTCTGTCGTTCCGGTAGGGCTTACAAAGTTCAGAGACGGTCTGTATCATTTAGAGCCGTTTACGAAAGAGGATGCCAAAGAAGTATTATCAGTTATACACAAATGGCAGGATCGCATTTATGAGCAGTACGGAATTCATTTCATTCATGCAGGGGATGAGTGGTATTTGCTCGCAGGACAGGAGGTGCCGGAGGAAGAGCGGTATGACGGATATCTTCAGTTGGAAAATGGGGTCGGAATGCTCCGTCTTCTTTTTGAAGAATTTACAGAAGGGTATAAAAGCCTTACAGGAGACGAACGGCAGGAAGAACTGTCGATTGCCACAGGAAAGCTGGCATATCCTTATATAAGCGCCATGGCGGAAAAGATAGAAGAGAAATTTCCTAATTTGAAAATTCATGTCTTTTCTATCCGAAACGACTTTTTCGGAGAACGCATTACTGTGTCAGGACTGATCACGGCGCAGGATCTGACAGCGCAGCTTAAAGGAGAGCGTCTTGGCAGCAGACTGCTCATTCCGTGCAATATGTTAAAGACAGATGAAGATGTGTTTCTTGATGATTTTACGGTAAGACAAGTATCCGACGCTTTACAAGTGCCTATTGATATTGTAAAATCAAGCGGACAGGATTTTATAGATGCGGTGATCGGAGAAAAACAGACAGATCCGGACTGCAAAACCGAAAGATTGATTTGAAAGGAAAATAATATGAGTAAACCAGTAGTTGCCATTGTCGGCCGCCCGAATGTCGGAAAGTCAACCCTTTTTAATGCTCTGGCAGGAGAGATGATTTCTATTGTGAAAGATACTCCGGGAGTGACAAGAGACAGGATTTATGCGGATGTGACATGGCTTGATAAAGAATTTACAATGATCGATACAGGCGGTATAGAACCGGACAGCAAAGACATCATTTTATCACAGATGAGAGAGCAGGCTCAGATTGCGATTGATACGGCGGATGTTATTATTTTTATAACTGATGTGAAGCAGGGACTTGTGGATGCGGATTCTAAAGTCGCGGACATGCTCAGAAGATCCGGAAAGCCGGTTGTCCTTGTTGTAAATAAAGTGGATAATTTTGACAAATATATGGCAGATGTATATGAGTTTTATAATCTTGGTATCGGGGATCCGGTTCCGATCTCGGCAGCATCCAGATTGGGACTTGGCGATATGCTTGACATTGTCGCGGAAAACTTTCCGGAAGGAAGCGCTCAGGCGGAAGATGATGACCGCCCGCGGGTTGCGATCGTGGGGAAACCGAACGTCGGAAAGTCGTCGATTATCAATAAACTGCTCGGAGAGAATCGAGTAATCGTTTCGGATATCGCAGGAACAACAAGAGACGCCATTGATACTGAGATTCTTCATAACGGAAAAGAATATATTTTTATTGATACGGCAGGACTTCGCAGAAAGAATAAAATCAAAGAAGAACTGGAACGCTACAGTATTATCCGTACGGTAACAGCCGTGGAAAGAGCAGATGTAGTGCTTATGGTTATCGATGCGACAGAAGGAGTGACGGAGCAGGATGCAAAGATTGCGGGAATTGCTCATGAACGTGGAAAAGGCGTGATCATCGTTGTGAACAAATGGGATGCGATTGAGAAAAACGACAGAACGATGCGTGAGTATGAAAGCGATATCCGTCAGGTGCTTTCTTATATGCCGTATGCGGAAATTATGTATGTATCCGCAGCAACCGGTCAAAGATTGAACCGGTTATATGATATGATCGATATGGTTATCGAGAATCAGACACTTCGGATCGCAACCGGAGTTTTAAACGAGATTATGACAGAAGCAGTGGCAATGCAGCAGCCTCCGTCAGATAAAGGAAAAAGACTGAAGCTTTATTATATTACGCAAGTTGCGGTAAAACCTCCGACTTTTGTTATCTTTGTAAACGATAAGGAATTGATGCATTTTTCATATACGCGGTATTTGGAAAATAAGATCAGAGAAGCGTTTGGTTTTAGAGGAACTTCCCTGAAATTCTTTATAAGAGAACGGAAAGAAAAGGGGTAAAGAAATATGGAACGATTGATCTGTCTTGCGGTCGGATATGTGTGCGGTCTTTTTCAGACCGGATATCTGGTCGGTAAGATGAACCATATAGATATCAGAAAAGAGGGAAGCGGAAATTCGGGAACGACAAATGCTCTTCGTGTGCTCGGATGGAAAGCGGGGATCTTCACTTTTCTCGGAGATGTTTTAAAATGTGTGGCTGCATATTTTATTGTACGTTTTATGTATCGGGGGAGCGATTGTCTTCCGCTGCTTGTAATGTACGCAGGGGCAGGAGTGACTCTCGGACATAACTTTCCGTTTTATATGAACTTTAAAGGCGGAAAAGGAATTGCGGTTATGGCAGGACTTGTCTTTATCAACAGTGCGTGGCATATGCCGCAGAGTCTTTTCCTTATACTTGTTACGGCATTATTCTTTTTTATTCCTGTGATCGTGACAAGGTACATATCTGTCGGTTCTCTTTGTGCATATACAGTATTTTTAATTGAAATGATCTTATTTGGACAGTGGGGATGGTTCGATATGGAAGCAGGCTACTGTTATGAACTATATGGGATCGCAGTTCTTTTGACTGCACTGGCATGGTATCGCCATAGAGAGAACATAAAGCGTCTGGTCAAAGGAACAGAAAATAAATTCGGTTCAAAAAGAAAGGGGCATTGATTTATGGCAAATGTAGGAGTAATCGGTGCGGGAAGCTGGGGAACGGCGTTATCGGTTCTTCTGGCTGACAACGGACATCATGTGACGATCTGGTCGATCGATGAAAAAGAAGTTGAAATGCTGGATAAAAAGAGAGAACACCTGACGAAGCTTCCGGGGGTGAAACTTTCCGACGGCATGACGATCACGGGTGATCTGGAATCGGCAGTCAAGGGAAAAGACTTTCTTGTGCTTGCAGTTCCGTCGCCGTTTACAAGGGCAACTGCGAAGAAGATGTCGGCTTACGTCGGGAAAGGTCAGATTATCGTTGATGTGGCAAAGGGAATCGAGGAGAGTACACTTTTGACATTGTCTGCCCAGATCGAGGAAGAAATCCCTCAGGCGGACGTAGCGGTTCTTTCAGGGCCAAGCCATGCAGAAGAAGTCGGAAGAAAGCTTCCGACAACATGTGTCATCGGAGCAAAAACAAAAAAAACGGCGGAATATCTGCAGTCTGCGTTTATTAATAAAGTGTTCCGTGTGTATACAAGTCCGGATATTTTAGGAATTGAGCTTGGCGGTTCTTTGAAAAATGTCATTGCTCTTGCAGCAGGAATCGCAGATGGTCTTGGTTACGGAGATAATACAAAGGCAGCGCTTATTACCCGCGGAATTGCGGAAATTGCCAGGCTGGGCGTGAAGATGGGCGGGAAGATCGAGACGTTCACAGGTTTGACGGGAATAGGAGATTTGATCGTTACGTGCGCCAGCGTCCACAGCAGAAACCGGAAAGCCGGATATCTTATCGGACAGGGAAGGTCAATGCAGGAAGCAATGGATGAAGTTCAGATGGTTGTCGAAGGCGTTTATTCGGCAAAGGCAGCGGCGAAGCTGGCAAAAAAATATGATGTTCCCATGCCGATCGTGGAAGAAGTCAATAAAGTGCTTTTTGAAGGAAAATCACCGGCGGAAGCTGTGGATGACCTGATGCTTAGAGAGTCGCGTTCCGAGCATAGAGCGCTTCAATGGGAAAAATAAAGTCATACCCCCGTTTGCGGATGCATAAATTGTATCAGCAGAACAAGGGGGTATTTTTATGGAATCATTTCAAGTATACAAAGATATGAAGGCGAGGACGAACGGGGAAATTTATATCGGGGTAGTCGGACCGGTTCGGACAGGCAAATCAACATTTATCAAGCGGTTTATGGATCTTCTAGTGCTTCCGAATATGACAGACATACATGCAAAAGAACGAACGCAAGATGAATTGCCGCAGTCTGCTTCCGGTACGACAATTATGACTACAGAACCGAAGTTCGTTCCGAAAGAGGCGGCGGGGGTGAAGCTGTCAGATGATCTGGAAGTGAAGATACGAATGATCGACTGTGTCGGTTTTATGGCAGAAGGAGCATCCGGACATATTGAAAAAGACGAAGAGCGGCAGGTAAAGACACCGTGGTTTGAATATGAGATCCCGTTTACGAAAGCGGCTGCAATCGGGACGCAGAAAGTGATCCGGGATCATGCTACAATAGGGATTGTTGTAACGACAGACGGAAGCGTTACGGATTTGCCGAGGGAAAATTATATTCAGGCAGAAGAAAGGACGGTAAAAGAACTCAAAGCGATAGGAAAGCCGTTTATGATATTGCTTAACTGTAAGAAACCATATACAGAAGAATCTAAGAAGCTTCAGGAAGAACTTCGTGAAAAATACGAAACGGCAGTATTGCCTGTGAATTGTGAACAGATGAAAGAAGAGGATATCCATGAAATTATGCGTCAGGTTCTCTATGAATTTCCGGTCACAGAGGTCGAGTTTTATGTGCCGAAATGGGTGGAAATGCTTTCAAGGGAACATAAGATCAAACAAGATCTTTTTGAGCATGTAAGAAAGATCATGGAGACGATGGATGATATCCGAAGTGTCGTGTCGCGGTCTTTTGAGGCTGAAGGACCGTACATAGAGCGTATCCTGACGGAAAAGATCGAGATGGATACGGGAAAAGTACAGGTGAAAATCGAATTTGCCGAATCTTATTACTATGAAGTGATCAGTGAAGTGACAGGAGAAGAGATTCACGGCGAATATGAGCTTATGGCAGTGATGAAAGAGTTGTCGGCAATGCGGGAAGAATTTTCGCGGATCAAAGATGCTTTTGCCGATGTGAAAATGAAAGGATACGGTGTCGTGAGTCCGTCAAAAGAAGATATCCGGCTTGAAGAGCCGGTGATTATCAAACAGGGAAGTAAATTCGGAGTAAAGATTCGTTCGGAGGCGCCGTCGATCCATATGATCCGTGCAAATATAGAGACAGAGATCGCACCGATCGTCGGAAATGAGAAGCAGGCGGAAGATCTTGCCGGATACATTAAAAAAGAGAGTGAGACTCCGGAGGGCGTATGGGGAACAAATATTTTCGGAAAAACAGTAGAAGAGCTTGTGATGGACGGCATGAGAAATAAAATAGCGATGATTAATGATGAAAGCCAGGTGAAACTTCAGGATTCTATGCAGAAGATCGTAAATGACTCAAATGGCGGCATGGTATGTATTATTATCTGACGGCAGTTCTTGACAAGAAAATAAAAATAGTCTAGGCTTTCAGTATGACAAAAGAATTCAATAGGAGGCGTAAGATGAGTACGCAGTTTGACAAACTTGAGAAATGCTATGAATATTGCAAAACAGTGACAGATTTTATCCCCCGCGTCGGTCTGATCTTAGGATCCGGACTCGGGGGATATGCGAAAAATATGAAAGTTGTAAAAGAGATATCATATGACCAAATTCCGGGGTTCCCGGTTTCAACAGTGCAGGGACATGATGGAAAATTTCTCCTTGGTTATATAGGGAAAGTTCCTGCAATGGTAATGAAAGGACGCGTTCATTTTTATGAAGGATATACGCCTCAGGAGGTTGTTCTTCCGGTGCGTCTTATGAAGCGTATGGGGATTGAAATTCTTTTTCTGACGAATGCATCAGGTGGAATCAATCGTGATTTTCAGGTAGGAGATTTTATGATGATCACAGATCATATTTCATCTTTCGTTCCGTCTCCTTTGATCGGAGAGAACGTATCGGAACTTGGCGAGAGATTTCCCGACATGACAAAAATCTATGATGTCAATCTGAATCAGATCATTGAGAAAACTGCCGCGGAAGAAAAGATTATTTTGAAAAAAGGGGTATATCTTCAGACGTCCGGTCCGAATTTTGAAAGTCCGGCAGAAGTGCGTATGTATGGAATATTAGGTGCAGATGCAGTCGGAATGAGTACGGCGTGCGAAGCGATGGCAGCTCGTCATGCGGGAATACGGGTGTGCGGGATCTCATGCGTCTCTAATATGGCAAGCGGATTGTCGGGTGAAGAATTAAGCCATCTTGACGTACAGGCTGTGGCAGATCGAAGAGCACAGGAGTTTGAACGTCTTGTGACAAGATCGATTGAAAAGATGTGCGAGGATGAAAGATCAGAGTAGGAGGAAACGGATGAGGACGAGAATATACAATGCAAGAATTTTGACAATGGAAGAAAAACGACCTGTTTTTAAAGGTGAGATCCATATTGACGGCGGAAAGATTTTCCGCATAAAAGAAGCCAAAACGGAAAAAAGTGAGCGGACAGAAAAACCGGCTTTAAATGAAGAAGAAAAATGGGACGAAGAAATCGACGCAGAGGGAAATCTGATTATGCCCGGGTTTAAAAATGCGCATACTCATTCTGCTATGACATTTTTGCGTTCTTATGCAGATGATATGAAACTTCAGGAATGGCTTTTTGATAAGGTATTTCCGGCAGAAGCAAAGCTGACATCCGATGACGTATATCATTTGACAAAACTTGCGATTTTGGAATATTTGACAAGCGGGATTACGGCGGCTTTTGATATGTATAAATTAAAACAAGACAGTGCAAAAGCGGCAGAAGAACTGGGCTTTAGAATGGTTTTTTGCGGAGATATCAATGATTTCGGCGGTACTTTAGAAGAGATGGAGCAAGACTATTTTCGGTATCAATGTGAAGAAACTCCGCTTTTGTCCTATCAGTTCGGATTTCATGCAGAATATACGACAAGCCGCAATTTGATGGAAGGGATCGCGCAGCTTGCCGGAAAATATAAAAAGCCTGTTTATGTCCATTGTTCGGAGACAAAAAGAGAAGTGGAGGAATGTCGGGAAAAAACAGGTATGACACCGATCGCATATATGGATTCTCTCGGCCTTTTTGAAAACGGAGGAGGATTATTCCACGGTGTTCATTTAGATGAAGCAGATTTTGACATTATGAAAAAGAAAAAAATATGTGTCGTTACAAATCCGGCTTCTAATTTAAAACTGGCAAGCGGAATTGCCCCGGTCAAAACGTATCTTGAAAAAGGAATTCCGGTTGCTATAGGAACAGACGGACCGGCAAGTAATAATTGCCTTGATATGTTTAAAGAAATGTTTCTTGTGACAGGGCTTCAAAAAGTAGTCCATAATGATCCGGAGGCTGTTCCGGCAGCAGACGTACTGAAAATGGCGACTGTCAACGGAGCTTACGTGATGGGACTTGACAACTGTGATATACTTGCAGAAGGAAAATGCGCAGATTTGATTATGATAGATCTGATGCAGCCGAATATGCAGCCGATACAAAATATTGAAAAAAATGTTGTGTACAGCGCCAGTAAGCTGAATGTAAAAATGACGATGATAAACGGGAGAGCTGTTTATCAAAACGGGAAGTTTAAAATCGGGGAAAGCGTGGAAGACATTTATGAAAATGCAAACCGGATCGCGGAGAGGATACTAGATGGCAAAGAATAAATGCTCACAGACGTATCGGAGATTTATTATTTGCGCAGAAGGGGAAACAAATGATTAAAACAGATAGAGAGAAACAAATGAAAGGGGTTACAAAGTGATGAGAACAGCAATATTTACGATCGATACAGAAAGTTATGAAGCAAAGAAAAAAAGTGCGGCAGGAGAGGCTTTGAAGCGTATGCTGGAACAAAACAGGCTGGAAGTGAAAGCTGCGAAAGTTTTGCCAAGAGATAAAGAAGTTGTGGCGACAGTTTTTCGCCAGCTGGCAGACTCGGGCTCTGTCGAACTGATCATAACGACAGGGGCGACGGGATATTTAGAGCAGGACTGTGCTCCGAAGGCGGTAGAAGAAGTCGCAGAGCAGCTTATTCCGGGAATCCCGGAAGCGCTTAGGGCATATAATCTCAGGTATTCCAAGAAAGCAATGCTCGACTGTATGGCGGCAGGCATTCGGAAAAATACACTTATTGTGAATCTGCCGGAAAGTGCAAAAACAGCGAAAGAAGATATGGAATACATTTTATCGGAAGTAGTACAAGTAGTGGAGAGCATTAACTTATGATGAAGATCACATATATCGGACACAGCGGATTTTTTGTGGAAATGGAAGATGCCTGCTTTTTATTTGATTATTACAAAGGAACGATTCCGGAAACAGACGGAAACAAAAAAATGTATGTTTTCGTAAGTCACAGGCATCATGATCATTATAACGAGGAAATTTTCAGGCTGCAGGAAAAATTCCGGGATATACAATATATTATTTCTTCAGATGTATATGAACTGGCTTCCCATCCTGAGAAAAACGATAAAATCATTTATATGAAAGCGGGAGAAGAGGCGGACATAAAAGGATGTTATGTGCGAACGCTCCGGTCAAATGATGAGGGAACGGCATTTTTCATTCGCTATAAAGACCAGACGATCTATCACGCAGGGGATTTGAATTGGTGGCACTGGGAAGGGGAGCCGGACGAGTATAATAAAAATATGCGTCGTTCTTATCAGTCGGAGATCAACAAGCTTTGCGGAGAAAAGATTGATGCGGCGTTTGTTCCGGTCGATCCGAGACTGGGGGAACAGTATTGTCTCGGAATCGACTGTTTCATGAAACGAACGGAAACAAAAAGAGTGTTTCCGATGCATTTTTGGGGAAATTATGATGTGTGCAGCCGTTTGATGCTCGAAGAATGCACAAAAGATTATCAGGACAAGATTGTGAAGATCGAGAGGGAAGGACAGACATTTCTATGCAGGTAAAAATATATACAGACGGGGCGGCACGGGGAAATCCAGACGGACCGGGAGGATATGGAGCGATTCTTGAATATGTAGATACGAAAGGGACGCTTCATACAAAAGAACTATCCAGGGGATATGTCAGAACAACAAACAACAGAATGGAACTGATGGCAGTGATCGCAGGATTGGAAGCATTGAACAGACCTTGTGAGGTAGAAGTTTATTCTGATTCACAGTATGTTGTAAATGCGTTTAATAAACAGTGGGTAGACGGGTGGATTAAGAAAGGATGGAAGCGTGGGAAAAACGAACCGGTTAAAAATCCGGATCTTTGGAAGCGTCTCCTCAAAGCAAAAGAAAAACATAAAGTGTCGTTTCACTGGGTGAAAGGACATGACGGACATCCTCAAAATGAGAGGTGTGATCTGCTTGCCACTTCGGCAGCGGATGGAGATACACTTTTTGTTGACGAAGGAGTAGGAAAATAGTATAATCAGATACTGTGTTAAGTAAGACAGACAATCGCGGATGTAAGTGCCGAAAGGCAGCAGACGAGGAAAGTCCGGGCTTCATAGGGCAGGATGCCGGATAACGTCCGGTGGAGGTGACTCCCAGGCCAGTGCAACAGAAATAAACCGCGTCGGATTCCATATCGGCGTAAGGGTGGAAAGGCAGTGTAAGAGACTACCGCCTCTGCGGTAACGGAGAGGGCACATGTAAACCCCATTCGAAGCAAGACCGGATAGAAGCAATGTGGCGGCCCGTCACGCTTCAGGTAGGTCGCTTGAGCACGGCGGCAACGTCGTGCCTAGATAGATGATTGTCCACGACATAACCCGGCTTATCGTTTTGCTTAACACATTTTGTTACCCCGAATGCTTTAGCAATATAAAGCTGTGATTCGCTAAAATGCATGTCGGATTTGTCAAGAGGATAATAATTTAAAAAGAAACAGGAGAAAAACTATGGGTATGAAAATAAATGCACACCTTCCGATTCCTGCTGATTTGAAAGCAGAATATCCGCTTTCTTCTCAAATTCTTAAACTGAAAGAAAAAAGGGATCGGGAAATCAGGGAGATTTTTGAAGGGAAATCAGACAAGTTTCTTGTAATTGTAGGACCATGCTCGGCGGACAATGAAGATTCCGTATGTGAGTATGTATCGAAATTGGCGGCAATCAACGAAAAAGTATCAGATCGCTTGATGATCATCCCAAGAATTTATACGAATAAGCCGAGAACAACAGGAGAAGGATATAAAGGAATGCTTCATCAGCCAAAGCCGGACGAAGCTCCGGATCTGTTGGCCGGAATCATAGCGATCCGAAAGATGCATATAAGAGCGATTGAGGAGAGCGGACTTACCGGGGCAGATGAGATGCTCTATCCCGAAAATAGAAGTTATCTTGACGATATTTTGTCTTATGAGGCAATCGGAGCAAGATCTGTGGAAAATCAGCAGCATCGTCTGACGGCAAGTGCGATGGATATACCTGTAGGAATGAAAAATCCGACAAGCGGAGATTTTTCTGTAATGCTCAATTCTGTAGTGGCAGCACAGAGTTCTCATTCTTTTATATACAGGGGAATGGATGTGACGACAGAGGGAAATGATCTGGCACATGTCATATTGCGCGGAGGCGTAGATAAATACGGGACATGTATCCCAAACTATCACTATGAAGATCTTATCCGTCTTTTGGATATGTACAGGCAAAGGGAATTGAAAAATCCGGCGGCGATCATTGACGCAAACCATTCAAATTCAAATAAACAGTTTAAAGAACAAATCCGAATTGTCAGTGAAGTGCTTCACAGCAGAAATTATAACAGTGAATTAAAAAAACTGATCAAAGGGGTAATGATCGAAAGCTATTTGGAAGAAGGATGCCAGAAGATCGAGGAAAACCGCATTTACGGAAAGTCGATCACAGATCCGTGCCTTGGCTGGGACGATACGGAAAGACTGATCTATAAGATCGCAGAAGAATGCTGATAAAAAGCAAGCCGATTCAGTTTGGCATACAGCAGAAAAAACAAGTGTAAAATAAGAGTGATTATAAAAGTGATTATAAAAAGGAAATGGATGCAGTGTAAAAAATTGTTCTTACAGCGCACCATTTCCTTTTGTATATTACGACTTATAAAGCCGGATTTTATTATCGTTGTCTTCGATGTTTTTCTTCGCAATATTTACAGCGGTAGATCTGATTTTCTTCATCTGTCAGAACAAAGACATGATCCAGTTCCTGTTCGATCGAAGTGATGCAGCGTGGGTTTTTGCACCGGATCACATTTCGGATCTCTTTTGGAAGCGTGAGCTGCTTTTTAGCGACAATTTGTTCGTTTTCTATAATATTGACGGTGATATTGTGATCGATAAAACCTAAAATATCAAGATCCATGAAATCAATCGGACATTCGATTTTCATAATATCTTTCTTCCCCATTTTATTACTGCGGGCATTTTTGATAATGGCTACACAGCAGTCCAGTTTATCAAGGTGGAGATATTTATAAATTTCCATACTTTTTCCGGCCTCGATATGATCAAGGACGAAGCCTTCTGTAATGCTTCCGACATTCAATGTGTTTTTTACCATGATCTGTTCCTTTTACCTTTCTTAATCAACATGAATTTCAAGCAGTGTAAGAATTAATGCCATGCGCACGTATACGCCGTACTGAACCTGACGAAAATAAGCGGCGCGCGGATCATTGTCAACTTCGGTTGAAATCTCATTTACTCGCGGAAGCGGATGGAGAACATACATATCTTCCGGCGCAAGCTTCATTTTTGCTTTGTCAAGTATGTAGAAATCTTTCATGCGGACATAATCTTCTTCATTGAAAAAGCGTTCTTTTTGAACTCTTGTCATATAGAGAATGTCCAGAGAGGGCATTGCATCTTCCAGACGGACAACTTCTTCATATGGGATGTTGTTCCGGTCAAGTACTTCGTGGCGGATATAATCGGGAAGCCTTAATTCTTCGGGAGAAATCAAGATAAACCGGATTCCCTCATATCTGACGAGAGCATTGATCAAAGAGTGAACGGTACGTCCGAATTTTAAGTCGCCGCATAAACCGATCGTCATATTTTTAAGACGTCCTTTTACGTTGCGGATCGTGAGCAGGTCGGTCAGCGTCTGTGTCGGATGCTGATGCCCGCCGTCTCCAGCGTTGATAACGGGAATTGAAGAGTGCTGACAGGCGACCATAGGAGCGCCTTCTTTCGGGTGTCTCATAGCACAGATGTCTGCATAGCAGGAAATCGTGCGGATCGTATCAGATACACTTTCTCCTTTTGCTGCGGAACTGGAATCGGCAGAAGAAAATCCCATGATACTTCCGCCCAGATTTAACATGGCTGCCTCATGACTTAACCGTGTGCGTGTACTCGGTTCATAAAAAAGTGTTGCAAGTTTTTTTCCTGCACAGGCATGTGCATATTTTGCCGGATGTGCTTCAATATCCTGAGCAAGATCCAGCAGTTTGTCAAGTTCTTCCACTGAGAAATCCAGCGGACTCATTAAATGTCTCATACAAAACCTCCTAAAAATCTTTAATTATAATATAATAAAACCCTTTTCTTTTCAACCGTATAGAGAAAACAAACAGTCGGAAATTTTATAAACAGATAAATGTATATTTGCTAAAATAGAGAGATACGGCAAAGAAGAATGGACAAAAAGAAAAGTTTAAAGCCGGAAAACAGAAACAAAATATGAAAAAGAAGGCGGCGTATCGTATCATAAAACGAAGACGCCGCTCTTTTACTCATAAGCGGACACCTGTATGGATGAACTGTTATCTTAGTTTGTCATTAATTTTGTAAACATGTAGATTTTGCAAGAAAAATATACTATACTGTTGTGAAAAGAAAAATTTGGGGGCATCGGAGGAGAAAAAATGACATCGCTTGGAGAATTGAGAGAAGCACTTGATAAAATTGATAATGAAATAGCAAAGCTTTATGAAAAACGGATGGAAGTCTGCAGAAAAGTCGGAGAATATAAAGTAAAATCAGGGAAAAAGGTGTTTGACAGGCAAAGAGAAAAAGAAAAACTTGCAGATGTAATGTCAAAAGTAGAGGGGGATTTCAATAAGAAAGGAATCCGGGAGCTGTATCAGCAGCTCATGTCTATGAGCAGGAAGCTTCAGTACAGTCAGCTTGTGGAAGCGGGAGCGCTGGGACGCCTTCCGTTTATCAGAATCGAAAATCTGGATCGTGAAAATGCCCGTGTTGTATTTCAGGGAACAGAAGGAGCTTATTCACAGGCTGCAATGTATCAGTTTTTCGGAAGAGATGTAAATAATTTTCATGTGAGGACATTTCGGGAAGCGATGGAAGCGATAGAGGAAGGTTCGGCTGACTATGCGGTGCTTCCGATCGAGAATTCCACTGCCGGTACGGTAAACGAAATGTATGACCTGCTTGATGAATTTGAAAACTATATTGTAGCAGAGACGATCCTTCCGGTTGTGCATACATTGTCGGGACTTCCGGGCGCGAAGCTTTCGGATATAAAAAAAGTATATTCAAAAACAGAAGCTCTTATGCAGACGTCTGAGTTTTTAGACGACCATGGTGATTGGCAGAAAATCAGTGTTGTCAATACTGCGGTGGCGGCAAAGAAAGTGATTGAAGAACAGGATATTTCACAGGCAGCAGTATGCAGCGCTTATGCGGCAAAAGTTCATGGACTGGAAGTTTTAGTCGATGAAATTAATGATGATGAGGATAATTCCACACGTTTTATCGTTGTAACGAATCAAAAAATATTTTTGAAAAATGCTTCCAAGATAAGCATCCGTTTTGATTCGCCGCATCAGAGCGGTTCTTTGTATGGAATTTTATCACATTTTATTTATAATGATCTGAATATGACGAAGATTGCATCTCGTCCGATCAAAGGGAGACCTTGGGAATATTGTTTTTTTGTTGATTTTGAAGGAAACCTTGAAGACCCTGCTGTGAAAAATGCAATTCGCGGACTTCGTGAAGAGGCAACAAACTTAAAAATACTCGGCAATTATTGAGACGGCAGATGCCGTAATCCCGTAGTTTCGGGAAGAAAAGACAGGATGTTTAACATAAAACGGTAAGGCAGGAAAAAACGGAAGGAGAGAGAACAATGCGTACAAATGAACTGATGCTGTATAAAAATATGGAGCATGGCAGAATATTAAAAAACATGACGTTTCTTATGGAAAATTGTGGAAATGATTACTATAACAGGGAAGATTTAAGAAGTCTTCTTTTTGAATGTATGAATGAGATATTAGAGATTTCTGCAAGTCATGGATTCGAGGGGAATCTTTGGCATACATATCTGACGTTTCTTCTTGTAAATGATGAAAATGCTTACAGCACGTCATGTGAGATTGTAGGAGAGATTGACGGAAGCATTAACAGGATTGCCCTTCATGACTTTCAGATATTTAAAGAATTGTTTGATTATGATTTTCAGGAGATGGAGCGTGAATTTTCGGCAGAATGTATGCAGATTCTTTTTGAATATAAAAATACGAGCAATGCGGGGAAGGTTTTTAACCGGCGTATTCGGGATCGTATTTGTAATCTGGCAGAAGGACTTGCAGATTCGTCGGACGCAATAGACTTCAAGAGGAAGATGACACAGTTTTACAAAGAATTCGGAGTCGGTAAATTCGGCCTTCATAAAGCGTTTCGTATCGATCATCCGGAAGGAAAGACAATGTCGGTAGAACCGATCACAAATATTGCGCATGTACACCTTGATGATCTTGTAGGTTATGAGATTGCGAAGAAGAAGCTGATCGATAACACAGAGGCTTTTGTGAAAGGGAAAAAAGCAAATAACTGTCTCTTATTCGGCGATGCCGGAACAGGAAAATCTACGTCGATCAAAGCTGTCTTAAATCAGTATTACGATCAGGGGCTTCGGATGATCGAAGTATACAAGCATCAGTTTCAAGATTTAAATGATGTGATCGCGCAGATTAAAAATCGGAATTATAAGTTTATCATTTACATGGATGATCTTTCATTTGAAGAGTTTGAGATTGAATACAAGTATTTGAAAGCGGTAATAGAAGGAGGTCTTGAGAGAAAGCCGGATAATGTTTTGATTTATGCGACTTCTAATAGACGTCACTTGATCCGTGAGACGTTTCGGGATAAAGCAGACAGAGATGAAGAGCTTCATACAAATGATACGGTTCAGGAAAAGTTATCGCTTGTCGCAAGGTTTGGCGTGACGATTTACTTTGGCTCGCCCGATAAGAAAGAATTTCGTCAGATTGTTCGTACGCTTGCGCAGAAAAATAAAATAGAAATGCCGGAAGAAGATCTGCTTCTGGAAGCAAATAAATGGGAATTGTCTCATGGAGGTTTGTCGGGAAGGACGGCACAGCAGTTTATCGATTATCTTATGGGACAGAATTAAGAACGATAAAAGGCGTCAGACATGTATCGGTGTTTCTCGGCATGTTTGACGCCTTGTGATGTTTTAACAGTGAAAAGCCGGGCAGAGAGAATAGAGACTCTTTTGCTAATTCTAACTGCCGAATATTTTCTGGATGCCTCTTATATCGCTGTCGATGACGAGAGAGTAATTTGTATAATAGACAACAAAACCGGGTTTTGCGCCTTTCGGTTTCTTAACATGTTTTTTCTCTATATAATCGATTTCGACTTTTTCGCTGCCTCGCATACTTGAATAATAAGCGGCAAGTTTGCCCGCTTCTTCAAATGTACGGTCGGGAAGTTCTTCCCCGTTTGTTTTTACGATCACATGTGATCCGGGAGCTTGTTTTGCATGAAACCACCAGTCGCATCCGGCGGCAAAATCAAATGTAAGGGCGTCGTTTTGAAGATTATTTTTCCCTACATACATATGAAAACCATCGCTTGAAATGTAGTGCAGCGGTTCGTTTTTAAGTTTTATTTTCTTTCGTACGGTTTTGCGGCGCACATATCCTGTTTCAGACAGCTCTTCTTTGATGGCGGCAAGATCGTCCTCTGTCATTGCAATATCGAGAGAGGTCTGTATGGATTCGAGATAGGAAATTTCATCTTTTGTTTCCCGGATCAACTGGGTGAGCGCTTCAAAAGTACGTTTTTGTTTGTTGTATTTGGCAAAAAAACGCTGTGCGTTTTCCTGCGGAGTGCTTGTTGGATCTAACGGGATCGTAACCGTTTCGTTTGTGTAATAGTTCAGCGCCTCCATTTGTTTGGCGCCTTCGGGAACATTGTAACCATAAGCGTTGATCAGTTCGCCGTAAACTTTGTATTTGTCTCTGTTTTCGGTATCTTTTAACTGCCGCATCTGCAGATCATATTTTTTCCGATTCCTTTCAAGGGCAGTTTGTACAATGTGTCTAAGATCGACGGATTTCTGGCGAATCCTCGTAACCAGACTCCGCTCAGAGTAGTAAGTACGAAGAATTTCGCAAACAGAAGGAAAGAGACGTTTTTCATATGCTGAAAGATACGTCAGTTCAAGAGCGGAAAATTCCTTCGGTTCTTGTTTGTCATAGTAGATAGCGGGCTCAAATTTGCCTTCTTTTATTGCTGACAGATAGATCGTAAACTGGGTATACAGATGGAAAAGAACATCCTGACTGTATTCTTTTGCCGGAAGAGTTGAGTCGATACCGGCAAGATAACAGATTTCCTCTGCGGTAACAGGACTGATCCCTGTAAAGCTTGTATAAAGAGCTTTTGCCACAGACATCGGTTTATCGTTAACGGAAAGGGAAAATTCTTCCCATTCTGTTGTGAGCGGGTCTTTTTTATGCATTGTATCAGGAATAAAATATTTCCGTCCGGGAAGAACTTCTCTGACAGAACTCATCTGTGCAGATACATGCTTGATACTGTCAATGATCGTTCCGTCTTCGGAACAGAAAATGATGTTGCTGTGTTTCCCCATGATTTCAACAATGAGCTTCTTTTGGCAAAGGTCGCCCAGCTCATCAAAATGTTCGATCGTAAAACAGATGATCCGTTCCAGTTTTGGCTGTGAAATATCCGTGATCCGGCCGTTACTGATATGTTTTCTAAGAAGCATACAAAAATTAGGAGCCGTGATCGGGCTTGGTTTATTTGTGTCTGTAAGATAAATAAGCGGAAGAGAAGCGTTTGCTGAGATTAAAAGCCGATGTTGTCCACAGGGGGATTTGATCGTAAGAAGCAGTTCATCTGCTTCCGGCTGCGCGATTTTCGCAATTCGTCCGTCTGTTAGTTTTTGTTTCAGTTCGTGGACAAGACCTGCCACGACAATTCCGTCAAAAGCCATAATAAATTCTCCATATTTTGAATTGTTCAGAAGGGAAATGATAAAACATTTTTCTTTTGAACTTGAATATAGAAGAAAGTATATCATAAAGAGGAGAATGAAAAAAGACCTGTTGACCATTTACGCGCATTAGAGGTATAATAACTAAAATTGCATTAATCGGCAGTTCTAAAAAACAGATAAATTTGATATATAGACTGCCAAGGAGAAGAACACGAGGAAAGACAAGATGATAAAAAGTATGACAGGGTTCGGAAGATGTGAAGTTCTGAAGGACTCAAGAAAATTTACGGTAGAATTAAAAAGTGTGAATCACAGATATCTCGATGTAAACATTCGGATGCCGAAGAAATTGAATTTTTTCGAGACGTCCATCAGGACGCTCCTTAAATCATATGCAGACCGGGGAAAGGTTGACATTTTTATCACGTATGAAGATCTGTCTCAATCGCAGGTGTCGGTAAAGTATAACGCGGCTCTTGCGGCAGAATATTTAAAATATCTGAATCAGATGGCAGAAGAATTTTCGTTAGATAATGATGTTCGCGTCAGTACATTGTCCAGATATCCCGAAGTCTTTACGATGGAAGAATGCAGCGAGGATGAAGACGAGCTTTGGAATGGATTAAAAGAAGCGTTGGAAGGCGCGTTTTCACAGTTTGTAGAGATGAGGACAAAAGAAGGAGAGCGTTTGAAAGAAGATATTCTTTTGAAATTGGATCTGCTCAGTGAACAGATTCGGTTTATAGAAGAGCGTTCGCCGCAGATTATTGCGGAATATAGGACAAAATTAGAAGAAAAGATGCGGGAATTGTTAGAGGATACGCAGATTGACGATAATCGGATTGCGGCAGAAGTGATTCTCTTTGCGGATAAGATATGTACAGATGAGGAAGTTGTAAGACTAAAAAGTCATATTCAGCATATGAAGGAGACATTAGAAGAGTCTAACGGAATCGGAAGAAAACTTGATTTTATCGCACAGGAGATGAATCGTGAGGCGAACACGATCTTGTCTAAGGCGAATGATCTGGATATATCAAACCGCGCGATCAGTCTGAAAACAGAGATTGAGAAGATCAGAGAACAGATACAGAATATCGAATAGGAGGAAACAAAGTGAACAGAAAAGGAATTTTGATCGTTGTATCGGGATTTTCGGGTTCGGGAAAAGGAACGCTGATGAAAGAACTTCTGTCAAGATATCCTGATACGTATGCACTTTCTGTCTCGGCGACTACGAGGCAGCCAAGAGATGGGGAACAGGACGGAAGAGAATATTTTTTCATATCAAAAGATGAATTTGAAAAAATGATTGCCAAAGATGAATTGATAGAGTATGCTAGATATGTGAAAAATTATTACGGTACTCCAAAAGAGTATGTGCGAAAGCAGTTGGATGCGGGAAAAGATGTGATCCTTGAAATTGAGATTCAAGGCGCATTAAAAGTGAAAGAGGAATTTCCCGATACTTTGCTTTTGTTTGTGACACCTCCGAGCGCCGGTGAACTGAAAAAAAGGCTCGTAGGCAGAGGCACAGAGACGATGGATGTGATCGAGTCCAGAATGAACCGTGCATGTGAGGAAGCGGAGGGAATGGATTATTACGATTACCTCGTCGTTAATGACGACCTGAATATGTGCGTTGAAGAAATGCATATGATCATTCAGGGAGAGCACCGAAGAAGTTTTCGGAATGAAGCATTCATGAAGACAATAAAAGAAGATTTGGAAAGATTGAAAGGAGAAAATTAAATATGCTGCATCCGTCTTATACAGATTTGATGAAAGTTGTAAACAAAGATGTCGAAGAAGGGGAAACAAAGATCGTCAACAGTCGTTATTCGATCGTTATGGCAACATCGAAACGTGCCAGACAACTGATTGCCGGAGACCTTCCGCTTGTCGATGTGAAAGAGGGAGAGAAACCATTGTCGATCGCAATCGAAGAATTGAACAAAGGCGAGTTGAAGATCAAAGCCGAGAGTGCGGCAGAAGAAGAGTAAAAACAATGAGGCAGAACCAAACGGTATCTGCCTTTTTCATGTTAGCGGATGAATCTTGCCACATTAAAGTACAAAAGTGAAAAGTATAATAAAAAGGAAGAGGAGGTATGGAACGGATATGAAAATATTGTTTATCTCTCTTGGATGTGACAAAAATCTCGTAGATACAGAAGTGATGCTCGGACTTTTGGCATCTAGAGGATATGAGATGACAGATGATGAAAGACAGGCAGATATCATTGTAATTAATACATGCTGCTTTATCCATGACGCAAAAGAAGAGAGCATTCAAAATATTCTTGAGATGGCAGAATATAAAAAGTCGGGACAGGTAAAAGCGTTGATCGTGACAGGATGTCTGGCACAGAGATACAGACAGGAAATATTGGATGAAATTCCGGAAGTAGATGAAGTTCTCGGAACGACGGCATATGACAAGATTTTAGATGCGGTAGACCGGGCTTTGGAAGGAGAGCAGGGCATTATACTTTCGGATCTTAATGCGCTTCCGGTTTCAGGAACAAAGCGTCTTGTGACGACAGGAGGACATTTTGCATATTTAAAGATTGCGGAAGGGTGCGATAAGCATTGTACATATTGCATTATTCCGAAAATACGTGGAAATTTCAGAAGTGTCCCCATGGAACGACTGATCAAAGAAGCAAAAGAGCTGGCAGAGCAAGGCGTCAAAGAACTGATCCTTGTGGCACAGGAAACGACATTTTACGGAAAAGATCTGTATGGAGAAAAATGTCTTCACAGGCTTGTGGAAGAATTATGCAAGATTACGGGAATCCGCTGGATCCGAATTTTGTATTGCTATCCGGAGGAAATTACAGATGAATTGATAGAAGTGATGAAAAAAGAGCCGAAAGTGTGTCATTATCTCGATCTTCCGATCCAACATGCAAGCGACAGCATTTTGAAAAGGATGGGCAGAAGAACGTCAAAACAGGAACTGACAGATATTGTAAAAAAATTGAGAAAAGAAATTCCTGATATTTGCCTTCGTACGACGTTGATCACCGGCTTCCCCGGCGAAACAGAAGCTCAGCATGAAGAATTGATGCAGTTTGTCGACGAAATGGAGTTTGACCGTTTAGGAGTCTTTACCTACTCACCGGAAGAAGACACCCCGGCGGCTGTTATGCCAGATCAGATCGCAGAAGAAGTAAAAGAAGAACGACAGGCGGATCTGATGGAACTTCAGCAGGAAATTGCATTTGACAATGCAGAAAATATGATCGGCAGAGAAATGCTTGTTATGATTGAAGGCAAAGTTGCGGATGAAAATGCCTATGTCGGCAGGACATACCGCGATGCGCCGAATGTGGACGGACTGATCTTTATTAACACAGAAGAAGAACTGATATCCGGCGATTTCGCAAAAGTGAAAATAACCGGAGCTTTAGAATATGATCTGATAGGAGAATTGTTATGAATTTACCAAATAAATTAACTGTTTTGCGCATTATCATGGTACCGTTTTTTGTATTTTTTATGCTTACGGATGTAGGCGGAGCGGCTAATAAGTGGATTGCTCTCGCAATTTTTGCAGTTGCGAGTCTGACGGATCTTTTAGATGGGAAAATAGCGAGAAAATATAATCTTGTGACAAATTTCGGAAAATTTATGGATCCTTTGGCAGATAAACTGCTTGTTTGTTCGGCTATGATCTGTCTGATTCCTTCCGGAAAATTAGCTGCCGAAATTGTAATCATCATTATTGCAAGAGAGTTTATTATAAGCGGATTCCGTCTCGTGGCATCTGATAACGGGATTGTGATCGCAGCAAGCTATTGGGGAAAATTCAAAACTGTATTTCAGATGGCGATGATCATCGTTCTTATTGCAGATTTAGGCGGTGTGTTCGACTTGATCGGAGAAATTCTTATTTGGGCAGCAGTGGCACTTACGATCATTTCTCTGATCGATTACGTGTGGAAAAATAAACAGGTACTTACACAAGGTGGGATGTAAACATGTATCTTGAATGGTATTTAAAAGAAAAAAAAGCATATGAGAAAACTTTAGAGGAAACGGTGACGGAACTTTTATCTGAAAAACACCTTCATGTGACGACTGCAGAGTCCTGTACAGGCGGACTGATTTCAGGAACACTTGTAAATGCGGCAGGCGCGTCTGCAGTATTGAATGAGGGGTATGTCACTTACTCAAATGAAGCAAAAGAGCGCCTGCTTGGAGTTTCTCATGAGACGCTTGAAACTTATGGGGCAGTCAGTGAACAGACGGCGAAAGAGATGGCGCAAGGAGCGGCAAAAGCCGCAGGTGCAGAAGCGGCTCTTAGCGCGACAGGAATTGCCGGCCCAAGTGGAGGAACAGAGGACAAGCCTGTCGGACTCGTGTATATAGGATGTTATCTGAACGGGAAGACAGTAGTAAAAGAATGCCGTTTTCACGGAAATCGTATGGAAAACAGAGCTCAAACAGTTGAAACTGCGCTTGAGATGCTGAAAGATGCATTGTTAAAAGAATAGCATTTTCGGAAATAGGAAAGAAAATTTTAAAATAGTATAAAAGCATTATAAAAACATGAACTGAACACTTTGAGTGAAAACTTTGTCAAAGTTTGATTGACGAACGCGGTAATTTATGAGAAAATAAGATAGGTATGGCACGAGTATGTGTTCGTATGCAGAAGAAAATCATAGATATTGAAAGGAGTTTTAACATGATTTATTCACATGAAGTAGAAATGATGTGTCCGGTAGCGCAGGGCGCAAATCACGGACCGGCTCCGATCCCGGAAGAAGCAAAATGGGTGAAAGCGAAAGAAGTAAAGGATATTTCCGGTTTGACACATGGTGTTGGCTGGTGTGCTCCGCAGCAGGGTACATGTAAGCTGACTCTGAACGTGAAAGACGGTATTATCCAGGAAGCGCTTGTAGAGACAATCGGATGTTCGGGAATGACACATTCCGCAGCTATGGCATCTGAGATCCTCCCGGGCAAAACAATCTTAGAGGCACTTAACACAGACCTTGTCTGTGATGCGATCAATACAGCAATGAGAGAACTTTTCCTTCAGATCGTATACGGAAGAACTCAGAGTGCATTCTCTGAAGACGGACTTCCGATCGGAGCAGGACTTGAGGACCTTGGAAAAGGACTTCGTTCTCAGGTTGGTACAATGTACGGAACACTTGCAAAAGGTCCTCGTTACCTTGAGATGGCAGAAGGTTATGTAACAGGAATCGCTCTTGACGAAAACAACGAGATCATCGGATACCAGTTCGTAAGCCTCGGAAAATTCACAGATTTCATCAAAGCAGGCGATACGCCGAACGATGCTTGGGAAAAAGCAAAAGGACAGTACGGCCGTGTTGATGACGCAGCGAAGATCATCGACCCGCGTAAGGAGTAATCGGGATTTAGCGACATATTAAGGTAAATAAATCAGGAGGATACATAAATGGCTTTATTTGAATCATATGAAAGAAGAATTGATAAAATCAATGAAGTTTTAAACAGCTACGGTATCGCTTCTCTTGAAGAAGCAGAGAAGATTACGAAGGATGCCGGACTGGACGTATACAACCAGATCAAAGGCATTCAGCCGATCTGTTTTGAAAATGCATGCTGGGCTTATATTACGGGCGCGGCAATCGCAATCAAAAAAGGATGTACAAGAGCAGCAGACGCAGCAGCAGCAATCGGAGAGGGACTTCAGGCATTCTGTATTCCGGGTTCTGTAGCAGATCAGCGTAAAGTAGGTCTTGGTCACGGAAACCTTGGAAAGATGCTTCTTGAAGAGGAAACAGACTGTTTTGCATTCCTTGCAGGACATGAGTCATTCGCGGCAGCAGAAGGTGCAATCGGTATTGCGGAAAAAGCAAACAAAGTTCGTAAAAAACCGCTTCGTGTTATCTTGAACGGTCTTGGAAAAGATGCTGCAAAGATCATTTCCAGAATCAACGGATTTACATATGTTCAGACAGATTATGATTATTATACAGGCGAACTTAAAGAAGTTTCCAGAACAGCTTACTCTGACGGACTTCGTTCTAAAGTAAACTGCTACGGAGCAAACGATGTTCGTGAAGGCGTTGCAATTATGTGGAAAGAGGGTGTTGATGTTTCTATTACAGGAAACTCTACAAATCCGACTCGTTTCCAGCACCCGGTTGCAGGTACATACAAAAAAGAATGTATCGAGCAGGGTAAAAAATATTTCTCAGTTGCTTCAGGCGGTGGTACAGGACGTACACTTCACCCGGACAACATGGCAGCAGGACCGGCTTCTTACGGTATGACAGATACACTTGGACGTATGCATTCAGATGCTCAGTTCGCAGGATCTTCTTCTGTACCGGCTCATGTTGAGATGATGGGACTTATCGGAGCAGGAAACAACCCGATGGTTGGTATGACTGTAGCTGTTGCAGTTTCCATTGAGGAAGCGGCTAAAGAGGGTAAATTCTAAGAAATCCAGTAAAATCAAGGCTATCGCAGTTCGTAATGTTCTGCGACAGCCTTTAATTTTGCCGTGTGGTACACGCGAGACAGCATGTAACTTTAGGTATCAGCGTTCTTGCTGCAGACAGATTATTTGAGTTCGGTTCGTCTAATAACCATAAAAGATGCAGTTCCTAAAATGCCGATAATGAGTAATAAAGAGAAAGAAGGATAGAAGTAGTTAATTGTCTCGCCCTTCACAAAACCGGCTGCTTTTATAAAGAAATTTAAAATATTTTTTACCAGTTCAGCGGAAAATACATATCTGAATAATGCAGTGATAAGCACTATGCATCCGATGAAAAGAATGCCGCAATAGATAGACATGGTTTTGCCTATTTTATTGATTATAAGTACTGTTAAATATAGAAGACAACAAAACATTACATACACAAGGAAGAGCCAGAGCCAGTTCATCACTATATTGTCATATCCGTAGATTCCGCTGTATAGGGAGGTATAATCCTTGTTAAAATAATGAAGAAAATTTCCTACGACTGTATCTATAAATGCCATGATTCCGGACATAAAACTAAATAAAGAAAGCGCCGCAATGAAAATATATTTACGTGTAAATCCGTTTTGTATAAGTGTTTTAAAATCTTCTTTAAACCCTAAGACGCCCAAAATGCTTACGAAAAACAAAGTATTGATTTCCAAACAATTTGTTCCGACATTTTCAAAGCTTCCGGAGACAATGCCGATGATCAGAGTGATAAGTCCGACGATTGCATATTGGATTGCGTAGAAGATCCATATATATTTAAAAGAGGTCATGCATTCGTATTGGATGATTGATTTTAATTTATTCATACTATTTTCCGCCTTTCTCTGTCAATTTTACGAATAATTTTTGTAAATTCATGGATGAAAAATGAAGGCTGCTATCCGGGGGGATAGACGTTTTGTTATCTAACACATAGGCGATTTTCATATTGCCTAATTCGTCATGCCCGATCACGTTTTTATCCGAGCAATACTGGTCAACTTCTTGAGAGATTCCTGAGACACTGTATCCTGTTTCTAAAAGATTCTCAACAGTATCTTGTAATATAATCTTTCCGTGATCGATCAAAACAACTTCTTCAATAATATTTGTTACTTCTTCAATCAAGTGTGTAGCGATAATGATTGTTCGTTCATTATTTTCAAAATCTTGTAAAAGCAGTTCATAAAACAGTTCTCTATGATTTGCATCTAATCCTAAGACTGGTTCGTCAAAGATTACATAAGGAACATTTAATGACAATGCCGCCGTTAATTTAAAAATGGATTGGTAACCTTTAGATAACGATCTGAATTTTTTGTTGATGTCAAGGTCAAACATTTTGGCAATAGTTAAGGCCTTATTTAAATCAAAACAATCATAAAACCGATTGATCCACCTGAAGTGTTCTTTTATTTTTAAATCTTTATCATATAAATCAGCTTCGCTCATACAAAACACTTTTTCATGTACCTGCATATTTTCTTTTGCCGGAATGTCATCTACAAGAATCATTCCTTCGTCGGCAAAAATACGATTTGCGATTATATTGATAAGTGTGGATTTGCCCGCGCCGTTTCGCCCCAAAAGGCCGTAAATTTTTCCGAACTCAAAGGAAAATGAAACATCGTCAAGGGCTGTTAAATTATTATACTTTTTTGTGATATTTTTAATCTGAATTTTGTTCATGTTCAAAACCCCTTTCTATTAATGAAATAATTTCTTCTTTTTTCATATGCAGTTTGGTTGCCTCTTGAATCAATGCAGCAACGTATTGTTCGTAAAACTGACTTTGCCGTTTTAATAGGATTTTATTGACTGCTCCCTTTTTTACAAACATGCCCAACCCTCTTTTCTTGTATATGATTTCCTCGTCCACTAAAAGATTCATTCCTTTTAAGACAGTATGAGGATTGATATTCAATAAAGAGGAAAGTTCGTTTGTCGAAGGGATTTTTGTTTCTTCAGGAAACACTTTTGTAAAAATGGAGTCTTCAAGCTGCTCAGCTATTTGAATAAAAATAGGTTTTTCTATATTAGGATTGATATGCATCGTATCACCACCTTGTACATTAGCTTGTTAGTTGAGTAACTAACTAGCTTTGAGTATAGTATATGTACGGAAGAATGTTTTGTCAATACTTAAAAAAATAAAATAAAATATTTGAATTACTATTTACAAAAAACAAACAAAATGATATCATAATGATATCAAAAAAGAACAGGAGGGATAATGATGAAAGAAAAAGTACTGAATAATAAGAAAAACGGAATGCTTGTCTTGATTCTAACAACATTGTTGTATCTATTGTCAATCGCAGTCTGCGTTGTGGGAGCTATGATCGGAAATCCGTTGCTGCTTGGGATCAGTATTTTTTGGATGTGTGTAGGTTGGTTTCCGTATTGTGGACTGCGTGTGCTGAAACCTCAAGAAGCGCTTGTGTTGACATTGTTCGGAAAATATACAGGCACATTGAAAGGAGAAGGATTTTATGCGGTAAATCCGTTTTGTACAAGTGTAAATCCGGCGGCGGATACACATCTAAATCAAAGTGGTGATGTTGATAACAGCACAAGAAAATCTTCACTTTCAGGATTATTGGCAGGCACTTCGGAAAAATCCGGTTTGGAATCGGCAGGAAAGAAGATTTCTTTAAAGATTATGACTTTGAACAACAGCCGTCAAAAGATTAACGATTGTCTCGGAAATCCGGTAGAAATCGGTATTGCGGTGATGTGGCGAGTTGTAGATACGTCAAAAGCGGTTTTTAACGTAGATAATTATAAAGAATATCTTTCTCTTCAGTGTGATACAGCTCTTAGGAATATTGTACGTGTTTATCCGTATGATGTTTCTCCGAATGTAGATACAACCGGAGATGGTGTAGCAGACGAGGGAAGTCTTAGAGGTTCCAGCGAGGTAGTGGCTGCAAGAATTCGTGATGAGATTCAAAAAAGAGTAAGTGAGGCAGGTCTGGAAATTCTGGAAGCAAGAATCACATATCTTGCCTATGCGCCGGAGATTGCGGCAGTGATGCTTCAAAGACAGCAGGCATCGGCTATTATAGACGCAAGAAAAATGATCGTAGATGGAGCGGTCGGAATGGTAGAAATGGCGCTTGATCGTCTCAGTGAAAAGAAAGTTGTAGAACTGGATGAAGAAAGAAAAGCTGCAATGGTTTCAAATCTTCTTGTCGTCTTGTGCGGCAACAAAGATGCGCAGCCTATTGTAAATTCGGGAAGTTTGTATTGATCATGGCAGATCAGAAAAAGAAACAGATTCCGCTTCGGCTTTCTGCAAAATTGTATGATGCCGTGGCAGCTTGGGCAGAAGATGATTTTCGCTCAGTCAACGGGCAGATTGAATATTTGCTGACCGAGTGTGTAAGGCAGAGAAAGAAAAACGGAAAATATGTATCGGAACATTTAGATGAACATCCTGAATTTGATATAAAATAAGAAGAATGATAAAAAGAAACTGTATTGCAAAAAGATATGAAATTCGTTTGCAGTACAGTTTTTTTCAACAGTGGTCGTTAAAGTCTAAGACTGTCGAAGAAGAGCTTTCAAAAGTTTTGTTTTATGATATACTGATAAACGAAAAGAAAAACAGCAGCGCAGCGAATGGAAGCTGTCATATTTGAATCGCACAGTCATAGAAGAGAGGAGTGTAGAAAAGTATGCGCGAAATGGAGTTTACGATTGAAGATACAGAAGCTTTAAAGCCGGGGATGGAAGTGGGAGTGACAGAAGGAGTCCTTCCGACATCTTATTACTATACGATCGAGCACGCACTCGGGATGAGCGCTAATTTCAAACAGGCAGAGCGGTTAAAAACCAGAAGAGGAATTGTGAAAGAATTAAAAGAAACGCCGCAGTTTCATATTGCAGTATTGGAATTTGACGAGTAGCATATTAAAATGCTGCTTGTTAAAAAAAAAATAAAATGTTATAGTATGAATAAAACTAATAACATTTAAAAAGTTTGATACAAACAAGGCGGGGGAGATAAACTGATGAGCCAAAACGCAGAATCAAAATTTGTCAATACGAAAAATAAAAAATTTGATTTTTTTAAAAGTTGTATAAAAAAAGAAGTATGGGAATTATTTTGCAAGAAATTTAAAAGTGATGTTACAGCAGCATCATATAAATCCGATCTGTCAGAATTTTGTCGCTTTACGGAAAAGTGCTTTCAGGAAACAGATTTTTCGGATGTACAGAAATATTATATCTATATGCAAAAAAAGATAAAAAATGGACAGATCTGTCCATTGACAGTGACAAAAAAATTCAGGGAACTTCATTCTTTTTCAAAATTTTTGTTAGAAGTATGGAGCGATAGATTAGAAGATGAGCCAAAAATAAGTTCGTTTAAAGACTATTTTGAACCGTATTTGAAACAACTGGTAAAGGAAAAAGAGTTGGCGAGGATGATCCCTTTGGAGCATATAGATCGATTGTTGACAGCGTCGGCGGAAAATCATATGGTATATACGATCTTAACTTTAATGTACAGGGCAGGACTGTCCTCTACGGAAATTATAGCATTAAAAGGGCCGGAAGATTTTGTACAGTATGGCGACGGATTGTATGTGTTTTTAAAAGGAAGGCAAGAGCCGTGTTATATACCGGAAGATGCAAAAGAAATTTTGTTTTCTTATTTGGAAGAATGGGAAGAAGGAAGATCCCTTTTTTATAATCGGAGTAAAAATCCTCTGAATACGATGTATATCAGCCGAATGATGAAGAAGTATTGTGAAAAGGCAAAAATTCCATCTTACAGCGCAGAAGCAGTGAGAAATTGCTGTGCGTTTAATTTGTTTGCATATGGTGCGACTGAAGAACAGGTATCGGACCAAATGGGAAGAACTGTGTGTCAGATCAAACGGTACAAAGGGATGGGATATAAAAAGAATCTGAAAAAACGCTCGGCAGATCTTGTGAAGATCCGAATCGAGCGTCCGATATAGAAAACCTGTTGCTATTTTCTGCTGTGGAATATTTTAAAGGTATTTGCGGATCAGGCAGGAGATGATCCCCGCTGCACAAAGTCCGAATAAAACATTATGCATAGAACCGTATACTTCAAGTCCGCCCTTTAGTCCATAGATGATATCCGGAGTTTCAGGAAGAAACCGATTGATCCAGAATGCAGCATAGGAGGTGAGAAATACAAGTAAGAAAGAATTCAGTCCTCTGCCGGTATCTTCTTTGTGAACTCCCCATTGATCTCGAACTCTTACTTTCGTCATAGACCAGAGAAGTGCAATAAATTCGCTTAAAAGAAAAATAAGCGCAACAGATAAGTATGCGGCAAGTGAGAGAGGAACGGTTTTTGTATTAACAGCTTCCATAATATCTCCGTAGGGCGCGCTTGCACGGAGAAATGTCCAAGAGGCGAATATCATGACAGCTAAAATTAAAAGAGCCGTCAGGCTGCGGATCAGAGAAGCGGAAATGTTGGAAAGGATACGTCCTCCTTTTCTGATAGGTGCAGCCAGAGGTATTTTAGAATTTTTTCTTCGTTTTTTCTTTTTGGTACGGTCATCGGGATCGGTGTGATCATAGTCACTGTTTTCATCATCATCACTTTCGTAGTATTCATCTTCATAGTCATCATCATAATAATCGTCATCATAATCATCATCATAATTATCATAGTCGTTATAGATGGCATCATTTGACCTATATTCATTTGGAACGTATTCCTCATATGTCACTTCAAAATCATCGTCGAATAACTCTTCAAATTCAGGATTTTTTCTCATAAAATAAAACTCCTTTTTTGGATAAGCTGATATAAAATTATTTCCTTATGTTATAACTTTTCCGAAAGAGATACAAGTGATAAAAGAGAATTTAAGAAATTTTTCATTGTTCTTTATGCGCCTTACGAAAGTGTAAGATGCATGCTTGGAAATGTAAGACAATCCATGTGGAAAAAAATTTTCTTTTTTCTACAATAAATACATACAGATATTTAGGAGGTAAAATGAGATGAAATTGTCTGTGAGCAGAATTGTCGGACGGCTGATCGGATGGCTGATGATCTTATTTATTGTTTTGATCATTATGCCGATTGGAATGATTTCTTCTATATTTTCATATTGTTTTAAAAATCTTTCCCAAATCTTAAGAAATACCTCGATGTTATCTTAAGAAGGGTCAAGTATTATTTAGGCTGTAAATAATAGCATTAAGAAATGAGAGATGAAAAAACGCTGTGTTTCGGCCTGTTAGGAGCATATGGAACACACTGAGGAGGAAAAGTTATATGAAATACATTACGTTTGCAGTTCCGTGTTATAATTCTGAAAATTATATGAGAAGATGTGTGGATTCTCTTCTTATCGGAGGGAAAGATGTAGAAATTATTCTGATCGATGACGGTTCTTCTGATCGTACTGCACAGATTGCCGATGAATATGAGATTGAATACCCGGATATTGTACGTGTTGTGCATAAGGAAAACGGGGGACATGGTTCCGGTGTGAATAAAGGACTTGAGTTGGCAAACGGTATTTATTATAAAGTCGTAGATTCGGATGACTGGTTTGATAAAGAATCATATCAGAAACTCCTTGTCAAGCTAAAAGCGTTTACAGGCGAGCGCCCGGATCTGATCGTATGTAATTATGTATACGATCACCTTGACGAAGGAATAAAAAAATCAATGGATTACAAAAATGTATTTCCGATTGAAAAACAGTGCACATGGGATGAAATCGGAAAGTTTTGTCCGTCTCAATATTTGATCATGCACTCGCTTATGTTCCAGACGAAAGTGCTCAGAGAATCTGAAGTGAAACTGCCGGAGCATACATTTTATGTAGATAATCTGTTTTCATATAAGCCGCTTCCGTACGCCGAGACTATTTATTATATGGACATCGATCTGTATCATTATTACCTGGGCAGAGACGATCAATCTGTAAATGAAAAGGTGCTTATGAAAAGGATCGATCAGCAGATCTTGGTAACAGATCTTGTAACCCGCAGCGTTGATCTGGCGGAAGTAAAGAAAATCCATCCGAAATTAGAAGCATACATGGTGCGAAATATTTCAATTATGCTTACAATTTCATCTATCCATCTGCTCCTTATCAATACAGCCGATTCTTATAAAAAGCGAAAAGATATGTGGAATCATGTAAAAGAGTATAATGAAGCTCTTTATTATCGGCTTCGCTTTCGTACTTTGAGCGGTTTTACATATTTACCCGGAAAGATCGGCGCAAGCTTGACAATCGGCGGATATCGTCTTGCAAAAAAAGTATATCGCTTTCAATAAAGAACGATGATCGGCAAAAAAGACAAAAGGAAAAATGTATTGTTAATCCGGAAGATTTACATTACAGGGGGAAAGGATGAACTAATATGACAGAAATATACATAGCATTTGTAGATACACCGGGAATTTTTGCTTCGATTATTCGAAGAGTAATTAAACAAAAATATATTCATGTGGCAATCGGGCTTGATGAGAATCTGGACGAAGCATACAGTATCGGAAGGAGACATCCGTCGATTCCTCTGATTGCAGGATTTGAAAAAGAAGAGAAAAGAAAAATTTTGCGGGCATTTCCGGGAGCGGATTATATGATCTGCTCAATTCCATGCACTCAAGAACAAAAGCAGTTTATTAAAGAGGAGCTTCATGAGGCGATGAAGAACAGATATCGCTATCATTATACAATTCTCGGACTTCCGTTTTTACTTTTCGGAAAACCGTTTTATCAAAAAAACCATTACACATGTTCTTCCTATGCTGCCGAGTTGCTTGAAAAGGCAGGCGTCTGTACATGGAACAAGCATTTTTCGCTTGTTACGCCAAAGGATTTTTATGAATATAAGGGGAAAAAGAAAATTTTTGAAGGTAGTTTGAGAGAACTTACCGAAAGAGAGAAAAAGACATATCCGGAGTATGGAACACTTACATTTCCGATATCCCGCCCGGCATATCTATCTGCTGCGGGAAATTATATAACAATGGCGCATGTACATAATGTCCGGGAAGAAGAAAGAGAAGGGCGGAGGAGAAGGTATGAGCGTTAAGAAACGAATTCTTGAAGTGGCGATTTTCTTACTTGTAATGTTTTTGACGTTTTATACACTTTTCAGTGGGAAAAATCTTGGTGAAATTGCAAATGCCGTTTCAAAAATGTCAGTAGGATACTTGGTTCCGGCGGCTGCTCTTGCTATCTTTTTTGTATGCGCAGAAGGATATATGATCTGGTATCTGCTTCAGGCAATGAAAGCAAACCGAAGAAAAGAAGGAAGTTCTTTGATTCGTTGTATCCAATACTCTTTTATCGGATTTTTCTACTCTGGCATTACGCCGTCCGCAACAGGAGGACAGCCTGTGCAGCTCTATTATATGAGCAAAGACGGGAACAGAGGATCGGACAGTACGGTTGTGCTTATGACAGTTGCTGTTGTTTATAAATTTGTACTTGTAATTTTAGGAGCGGCGATTTTATTATTTTGGTACCGGCCGCTCTATTCGGAGTTAGGGAAATTTTTCCCTCTCTATCTTTTCGGACTTTTATTAAATGTAATTTTAGTTGTGGTCATAGCGGGAATTATGTTGATGCCGAATATTATGCTGCGATGTGCGCTTTTTTTTGAAAAGCTGTTTGTTAAAATGAGCATTTTGAAACCTTCTGAAAAGCGTCCTGAAAAAATTCACGAGTTTATCGGAAGTTATCAAAATGCAGTTTCATGGCTTAGGACACATAAGGGAAAGCTTTTGTTTATTGTGCTTGTTACATTTTTACAAAGATGCAGCGTATTTCTTTTGACATATATGGTATATCTTGGATTCGGGCTGCACGGAACCGGAATGATGAAAGTTATCCTTCTTCAAGCCGCAGTTTATATAGCGGTAGATATGCTTCCGCTTCCGGGAGCGCAGGGAATTACAGAGCTGATGTATCAAACTGTGTTTGCCCATGTATTTACCGGTACATATCTTATACCGTCCATGCTTGTAAGCAGAGGAATTAATTTCTACTTTTTGCTCATTGTCAGTCTTGTTATTGTTTTGGCAAATAAAATTTGGTATAAATCGACGGTTTGCCGGAATGTAAAGATTGAAAACGAATAAAAGAGCAACAATAGAGAATCATAAAAATAATAAAAAAGCATAGGTAAAATCTACTTGACAACTCCTTGCAGACATCTCAAAATGAATGAGAGAAAATGGTTTGCAAGGAGTTTTTTATGAATATTATAAATGTGGAACATCTCTATAAAATATACGGTGAGAAAATAATATTTGACGATGCGTCATTCGGAATTCAAAAAGGAGATAAAATCGGGATCGTAGGGATCAACGGTACCGGAAAATCAACGCTTCTTAAAATGATAGCAGGAGAAGAAACACCGGATAAAGGACAGATTATAAAACAAAACGGACTGAAGCTTGCCTATGTGCCGCAAAATCCGGTTTTTTCAGAAGACAGTACGATTCGGTCATATGCATTAAAAAAAGGGGAAGAGAATTGGAAAGTAGAAAGTAATCTGACGGAATTAAATATCACCCGGTTTGATCAGAAAATCGAGCATTTATCAGGAGGACAGAAAAAACGGGTTGTGCTTGCAAAAATACTGTCAGATGATTTTGACGTACTTTTGCTGGATGAGCCTACGAATCATTTGGATGAAGCGATGATCCGATGGCTGGAAGAATATCTCCGGTCCTATAAAGGAACCGTTATTATGGTAACTCACGACCGGTATTTTCTTGACAGAGTTACAAATCGTATTTTGGAGATCAGTCATGGAAAAATGTATGGATACGACTCTGACTACTCAGGGTTTCTTGAACTGAAGGCGCAAAGAGAAGAGATGGAATCAGCCTCTGAACGAAAGAGACAGAGTGTTTTGAGAATGGAACTTGAATGGGCGAAACGAGGGTGTCGTGCCAGAACAACGAAACAAAGAGCGAGACTGGAGCGTCTTGAACAACTGAAAAACGGAAATACTCCGATAAAAGATCAAACAGTAGAACTTGATTCGGTAGAAACCAGAATGGGGAAAAAGACGATCGAACTTCATCATGTGAGTAAAAAATACGGAGAAAAAGTGATACTGGATGATTTCAGTTATATTGTGTTAAAAAATCAAAGACTTGGAATCATAGGACCAAATGGATGCGGAAAATCAACTCTTATGAAAATGATCGCGGGACAGGTGATTCCGGACAGTGGAAACATTGAGATCGGAGAAACAATCAAGATCGGATATTTTGCACAGGAAGAACAAGAGATGGATCCTTCTCAAAGAGTGATCGATTATGTGAAAGATATTGCAGAATATATTACGACACGAGAAGGGAAAATCAGTGCGTCAGCGTTGTTGGAGCGTTTTTTGTTTACTCCTGACATGCAGTATGCTCCGATAGGTAAACTTTCAGGCGGAGAGAAGAGAAGGCTGCATCTTCTTGGCGTACTTGCCGAAAATGCAAATGTTCTTTTGTTTGACGAGGCGGGGAATAATCTTGATATTCCCACACTTACGATTTTGGAAGATTATTTAAACTCCTTTTCGGGAATCGTGATCACGGTATCGCATGACCGCTATTTTTTAGATAATATCGTGGATCGCATTTTTGAGTTAGATGGGAAGGGGCATATCCGTCAGTTTGAAGGAGGATATACCGATTATTTGAATGTAAAGAAAAGAGAATCTGCATCAACGCAGTTTACAGACAAAACCGAAAATTCGCGCGGAAATCTTCCGAAAGATCCTGCGGAAAGTAATCCGAAAAGCTGGAAACAAAATGCGCCGCAGAAGGTTAAATTTTCTTATAAAGAACAAAGAGAATTTGAGACGATTGATGACGATATCGCAGCGCTTGAAGAAAGAATTGAAAAAATTAAAATGCAGATCAATGCGAATGCGACCAATTCTGTTAAACTAAAAGAGTTATTTGAGGAACAGGAGAAAGTACAGGCACAGCTTGACGAAAAAACAGAAAGATGGGTTTATTTAAATGAGATTGCAGAGAAGATCGGCTGCGTATAACTTTTGATTTCATTCTTGATTTTAGACTGACTGAACGGTCATCAAATATGTAAAAATTTTAGCGCAACATCTTGACAAAGAATAGCTGAGTTGGTAATATTATAAAATATAAAAACAGAACGCACTCTGTTTTTTAGAGAAGAAGGAGAGGAACACATGAGAAGTCAGGTATTTTCATTGCTTGTAGACAATAATCCGGGAGTGTTGAGCCGTATTGCAGGGTTATTCAGCAGACGCGGATACAGTATAGACAGCATCACGGCAGGTGCGACGACCGATACGAGGTTTACGAGGATTACAGTAGTTGCATCGGGGGATGAGCTGATTTTATCCCAGATCGAAAAACAGGTAAGGAAGCTGGAAGATGTCGTTGATATAAAAGTTCTGAAAGACGGAGAGTCAGTATACCGCGAACTGATCATGGTAAAACTGCGGGCAAACGCAGCCCAAAGGGGCGAGATTATTTCAGTGGCAGATATTTTCAGAGCGAAGATAGTTGATGTCGAAGAGGACTCGCTGATTATCGAACTCACCGGAACTCAGAGTAAACTGGAAGCTTTTCTGAATCTTCTTCAGGGGTATGAGATACTGGAACTTGCAAGAACAGGTATTACAGGTCTTTCCAGAGGAAGTAAGGATGTAGCATATTTTTAATTATCATTTAGGAGGAATGCAAAATGGCAGCAAAAATTTATTATCAGGAAGATTGTAATCTCTCACTTCTTGAGGGAAAAACAATCGCGATCATCGGTTATGGAAGTCAGGGACATGCTCATGCACTGAATCTGAAAGAATCAGGATGCAATGTCGTGATCGGACTTTATGAAGGAAGCAGATCATGGGCAAAAGCAGAAGCGCAGGGATTTGAAGTATATACAGCGGCAGAAGCGGCAAAAAAAGCAGATATTATTATGATCCTGATTAATGATGAGAAACAGGCTGCTTTATATAAAAACGATATTGAGCCGAATCTTGAAGAAGGTAATATGCTGATGTTTGCACACGGCTTTAACATTCATTTCGGACAAATCGTTCCGCCGGCGAACGTAGACGTGACAATGATCGCTCCGAAAGCTCCGGGACATACTGTAAGAAGCGAGTATCAGGTTGGAAAAGGAACTCCTTGCCTTGTAGCTGTAGAGCAGGATTATACAGGAAAAGCTCTTGATAAAGCTCTCGCATATGGTCTTGCGATCGGAGGAGCAAGAGCCGGTATTCTCGAGACTACATTCCGTACAGAGACAGAGACAGACCTTTTCGGCGAACAGGCGGTTCTTTGCGGCGGTGTGTGCGCTCTTATGCAGGCAGGCTTTGAGACACTTGTAGAAGCGGGATACGATCCGAGAAATGCATATTTTGAATGTATTCATGAGATGAAGCTTATCGTTGATTTGATCTATCAGTCCGGTTTTGCAGGAATGAGATATTCAATCTCCAATACTGCTGAATATGGCGATTACATAACAGGACCGAAGATCATTACAGATGATACGAAGAAAGCAATGAAACAGATTTTGACAGATATTCAGGATGGTACATTTGCAAAAGACTTCCTTCTTGATATGTCTGAAGCAGGCGGTCAGGCACATTTCCGTGCAATGAGAAAACTTGCGTCAGAGCATCCGGCAGAGAAAGTAGGAGAAGAGATCAGAAAACTTTACAGTTGGAGCGATGAAGATAAACTGATCAATAACTAATAGGATATAATTACAAAAAGACGCCTTGCATTACGCGAAGCGTCTTTTTGTATGAAAATGTCTTTTTGTTTATGATGATAAGATTATGTACAAAAAAAGACATCTGCCTGACGGGAGCAAATGTCTTTTCTATTTTTATCAATTCTATTAATAAGATTAAGCAATGCTGCTTACAGCTTTGGAAAGACGAGAAATCTTTCTGGAAACAGTTTTTTTGTGATAAACACCTTTTGTTCCGGCTTTGGAAATCTCGACGATCGCTGCGCGAAGAGCAGTCTTAGCAGTTTCAGCGTCTTTAGCGGCAACTGCAGCTTCCACTTTCTTTACAGCAGTTTTTACTTTAGACTTAATTGCTTTGTTTCTTGCAGCTTTTGTCTCGTTTACTAAAATTCTTTTCTTAGCAGACTTAATGTTAGCCAATGCGTACACCTCCAAATATATCTATGATTTCAAATGTAATTTGAGTTTCCGCAGACTCGGACACGGACGTTCTGCTGAAACATACTCATTTATTTTATGCCAACTCTAAAGGGTTGTCAATACATATTTTAATAAATATTGGGAATTATGGAACATATATAGAGAAAAACTGCATTATTTGGAAAACCGGAATAAAAAAACACAGTATCTGCATTAAAAAGACGGTTTGAATATAAAAACAGCAGGAATACTATAATAAGAACATAAAAAGCGAGGATGAGATATGATAAAAAATTATAGTGTGCGGACAGATCTTGCGCTTGAAGAAAAAGAAAGGTTTGAATCAGATCATGTAGAAATATCAGGGGTAGTTCTTGAAGAAGATTATGATGAAGCATCAGAACTTCGTGTTACAAGAGTGGAGATCAAAACAGAAAACGGAGCAAAGGCAATGGGAAAACCTGTAGGAACTTATTTGACGATAGAAACTCCTAATTTGGCAATGCCTGATGAAAAAAGTCAGAGCGCGATTGCCGAAAAGGTATGTTCTTTTATAAAGGAACTGATCCGAAAGTTTGAAGTAAAAGATAAAGATCTGTCTATTCTTGTAGTAGGGCTGGGAAATAGAGAAGTCACTCCGGATTCACTGGGACCTTATGTGGCAGATCATTTATCCGTGACGCGGCATATTGTAAAAGAATATGGAAAATATGCACTAGGAGTCGACGACGCGCCGATGATCAGTGCTGTCGTGCCGGGAGTGATGGGACAAACGGGCATGGAAAGTGCGGAGATCGTGCGTGGAATTGTATCGGAAACGAATCCTGATGTTATTATTGCAGTTGATGCATTGGCAGCAAGAAACAGCAAGCGATTGAACCGGACGATTCAGATTGCAGATACCGGGATTCATCCCGGAAGTGGAGTGGGGAATCACAGAAACGGGATGACAATGGAAACATTAGGAGTACCCGTTATCGGAATCGGTGTGCCGACAGTTGTAGACGCGGCAACGATTGTAAATGATACAATGGAAAACTTTATAAGGGCTCTTGAATCTTCGGATTCTTTAAAAGGAGTCGGGGAAGTGCTGCGTTCCTATAACGCCGGAGAAAAATATGAATTTGTAAAAGAGCTGATTTCTCCTCATTTAAACGGAATGTTTGTCACGCCTAAAGATGTTGATGAAATGGTTCATCATATCAGTCATACTTTATCGGAAGCGATCAATATGCTTTTTTCGGCCGGTTCAGGCAGATCGGAAGCATAAGAGAAAAGAACAAAGCATACACTGTCAGAAGTAATAGAAAGGACGATGTCTGATGGCGGATCGATTTCGGATATTAGAAAAAGAACGAGAACGGAAGAATCGGATGAGCCGGTTTTTGTTCTTCTTTTTGGCAATGCTTTGTTTGATTTCGGAAGGAATGTGGTCGGCTCGAATGTATGGTCTCCAAACTCATATTTTTTCGGGTGCGGAAGAGATGTACATGCCGCGGCTTGCATATTTGAACAGAAGCCCGCAAAAAACAGTTCACGAGTTTTTTATAGAACAATCTTATCTGTTTCTTCCGACGGCAGGGTATGCGATGGAGCATAGGAGAGAGGGATTTACGGCAGAAGATCAAGAAACTGTTGCTCAAATTTTAGAGGCGCAGGCAAACGATGAGAACTGTATCGATGAAAACGGAAATCTTATTAGTAAAGAGTCTCCTGAAACGGCGCAAAATGTGCAGCCGTCGGGAGAAACGTCACTTTCTTCTGTCGATATGTCTATTGAGAGGTTAAGAGATTTTGATTATTTGCTTAGTAATTTTTATACGGTAGACAGCTCTACGATGATTGGTCCTGAACAGTTGAATGCAGATGACCTTCTTGGGAGGAGTATGAAGATCAATAAAAAGGAAGATGGTCCGAAAGTATTGATATTTCATACTCATTCACAGGAAGAATTTGTCGATTCGATTCCGGGAGATCCTGCCACAAGTATTGTCGGAATAGGGGAATATCTGACAGAGCTTTTAAATAAGCGGGGAATCAAAACAATCCATGACACAGGGGTATATGATATTATTAACGGACAGCTCGACAGGAGTAATGCATATGAAAACGCAGAAGCGTCTGTCAGACCGATTCTGGAGGCAAACCCAACGATCGAGGTGGCAATCGACCTTCATAGGGATGGCGTTGCCGAGGGAACGCACTTAGTCACAGAAGTAAACGGAAAGCCGACTGCAAAGATCATGTATTTTAATGGATTGAGCCGATCTCGCACAAACGGAGACATCGATTATCTTTATAATCCGTACATACAGGATAATCTGGCGTTTTCTCTTCAGATGCAGCTTGCGTCAGAACGAATGTATCCCGGGTTTGCAAGACATATTTATCTGCGGGCATATAGATATAATCTGCATCTGCTGCCGAAGTCTCTGTTGATTGAAGCCGGTGCGCAGACAAATACTGTAGAAGAAATGAAAAATGCGATGGAGGTCGTGGCAGATACGCTATGTGAAGTTATACTGGAATGACAAGGATTCTATTTACAAGATCGAAAACGGGTGGTATCATAGAAAATAATACCCTCAGATGAAAGGAACAACATCCGGCATCTGAGGGTACAATCTCGTTATAGCGTGAAACAAAATTAGTGCGGCATAAGAAAAGAAGTCGAGAAAAATAGAAGGAATGATCCGGTAAAGGAGAAGGTAAATGGCTGGAAATAATACATATGATGCAGGGAGTATTTCTGTATTGGAAGGATTAGAGGCGGTACGAAAACGCCCGGGAATGTATATCGGAAGTGTATCGACAAAAGGTCTGAATCATCTTATTTATGAAATTGTGGATAATTCTGTGGATGAACATCTGGCAGGATTTTGTACGGAAATCCGTGTTGTTTTAGAAAAAGACGGAACGGCAACAGTAACCGATAACGGGAGGGGAATTCCGGTTGATATGCATCAAAAAGGAATTTCTGCGGCAAGACTTGTGTTTACCACCCTTCATGCAGGGGGAAAATTTGACGATTCGGCGTATAAGACAAGCGGAGGTCTTCATGGCGTCGGTTCTTCTGTTGTAAATGCACTTTCTACATATATGGATGTTAAGATCAGCCGTGATGGGGCGGTATACCATGACAGATATGAGCGCGGAGTTCCTGTCATTGAACTGGAAAACGGACTTCTTCCTAAGATCGGAAAGACAAAAAAGACAGGAACAACAATTAATTTTCTGCCTGATGATACGATTTTTGAAAAGACGAAGTTCCGGGCGGAGGAAGTAAAAAGCAGGCTGCATGAAACAGCATATCTTAACCCGGAACTGACGATAATATTCGAAGATAAAAGAGGAGATCAGACCGAGCATATCGAATATCATGAACCGGAGGGAATCATCGGGTTTATCAGAGATCTGAATAAGAAAAAAGAGGCGCTTCATGAGCCTGTTTATTTTAAAGGGGAAGCAGACGGTATTGAAGTGGAGGCGGCGTTTCAGTATGTTAATGAATTTCATGAGAATGTGCTCGGCTTCTGCAACAATATTTACAATGCCGAGGGCGGAACGCATTTAACCGGATTTAAAACGACATTTACGACGGTTATGAATCAGTATGCAAGAGAAATCGGTATTTTAAAAGAGAAGGATACGAACTTTACGGGAGCTGATATCCGAAACGGGATGACGGCGATTATTTCGATCAAACATCCGGATCCGAGATTTGAAGGGCAGACAAAGACAAAACTGGACAATCCCGACGCGGCAAAAGCGGTCGGTAAAGTTGCGGGAGATGAAATCGTTCTTTATTTTGACCGTAACCTGGACGTTTTAAAAACGGTATTGTCAAGTGCGGAAAAGGCGGCGAAAATCCGTAAGACAGAAGAAAAGGCGAAAACGAATCTTTTGACGAAGCAAAAATATTCGTTTGACAGTAACGGAAAACTCGCAAACTGCGAGAGCAGAGATCCGAAAAAGTGCGAGATATTTATTGTTGAGGGAGATTCGGCGGGAGGTTCGGCAAAAACGGCCAGAAACAGAAACTTTCAGGCGATTCTTCCTATTCGCGGGAAAATATTAAACGTGGAGAAAGCAAGTATTGATAAAGTCCTTGCGAATGCAGAAATAAAAACGATGATCAATGCGTTCGGATGTGGATTTTCCGAAGGATACGGCAATGACTTCGATATTACAAAGCTTCGATACGATAAGATCATAATTATGGCAGATGCAGATGTAGACGGAGCTCATATTTCAACACTTTTGCTGACGCTGTTCTATCGGTTTATGCCGGAACTGATTTATGAGGGGCATGTGTATATTGCAATGCCGCCGCTTTATAAGGCAATGCCGAAAAGCGGAGAAGAGGAATATCTTTACGATGATAAGGCGCTTGAAAAATATCGAAGGACACACAAAGGACCGTTTACTCTTCAGAGGTATAAAGGGCTTGGAGAGATGGATGCAGAACAGTTGTGGGAAACAACACTTGATCCTACGAGACGTCTTTTAAAGCTTGTTGAGATTGAAGATGCGAGAATGGCTTCCGGTGTGACTGAGATGCTTATGGGAACGGAAGTGCCTCCGCGGCGGGCATTCATCTATGAAAATGCGACAGAGGCGGAACTTGATATATAATCTGTATGACGAAACAGAGCCGACGTGATTTGTGTCAGAAAATGGACTTGCTTTGTGTCATATGAGCAAAATGAAATGAAGGAGACGAGAAATGAACAGTGAATCACAGATCATAAGAACGGAATATTCGGATCTTATGAAAAAATCATATATTGATTATGCGATGAGCGTAATTATTTCTAGGGCGCTTCCGGATGTAAGAGACGGACTGAAGCCGGTTCAGCGCCGTACGCTTTATGATATGTACGAACTGGGAATCCGCTATGATAAGCCGTACAGAAAATGCGCGCGTATTGTCGGAGATACGATGGGTAAATATCATCCTCACGGCGACAGTTCGATCTACGAATCTCTTGTTGTTATGGCTCAGGAGTTTAAAAAAGGGATGGTACTTGTAGACGGTCACGGAAACTTCGGTTCGATCGAAGGTGACGGCGCTGCGGCAATGCGTTATACTGAGGCAAGACTGACGAAATTTACGCAGGAAGTCTGCCTTGCAGATCTAGATAAAGATGTGGTAGATTTCGGACCGAATTTTGACGAAACAGAAAAAGAACCGCTTGTACTTCCGATGCGTGTGCCAAACCTCCTCGTAAACGGAGCGGAAGGAATTGCGGTAGGTATGGCGACAAGTATACCGCCTCATAATCTCGGAGAAGTGATCGATGCGGTAAAGGCATATATTAAAAACGATTCGATCACTACAAAACAACTGATGAAATACATAAAAGGGCCTGATTTTCCGACAGGCGGAATTGTTGTTAATAAAGACGATCTGATCAATATATATGAAACGGGACAGGGAAAGATCAAAGTTCGGGGAAAAGTAGAGACAGAAGAATTAAAAGGCGGCAAAAAGCAGCTTGTGATCAGTGAGATCCCATACACGATGATCGGAGCGGGAATAGGGAAGTTTTTAAATGATGTAGCCGGTCTGGTAGAGACAAAGAAAACAACAGATATCACAGATATTTCAAACCAATCTTCCAAAGAAGGAATTCGGATTGTGTTGGAACTAAAAAAAGGCGCAGATGTAGAAAATCTAAAAAATATGCTTTATAAAAAGACGCGCCTTGAAGACACATTCGGCGTGAATATGCTTGCAGTTGCAGACGGAAGACCGGAAACACTCGGACTTAAGAAGATCATTGAGCATCATGTGGATTTTCGATTTGAACTGGCGACGAGAAAATACAAAACACTTCTTGCAAAAGAACAGGAAAAAAGTGAGGTGCAGGAGGGGTTGATCAAAGCATGTGATGTGATCGATCTTATTATTGAAATCCTTCGAGGCAGTAAATCTGTAAAAGATGCAAAAGCATGTCTTGTAAATGGCGTAACAGATAATATTAAGTTTAAATCTTCTATTTCTAAAAAGATGGCGGTGCTTTTACGCTTTACAGAACGTCAGGCTGCTGCCATCCTCGAGATGCGCTTATATCGCCTCATCGGTCTGGAAGTACAGGCTTTGATCGCGGAACATGAACAGACGGTGAAGAATATTGCACGTTATGAAGATATTCTCAATAATTATGATTCTATGGCGCAAGTTATTGTGGAAGAACTTGAATCGTTTAAAAAAGAATATGCAAAAGCGCGCCGTACAGTCGTTGAAAATGCTGAAGAAGCCGTTTTTGAAGAGAAGAAGATAGAAGAGCAGGAAGTCGTATTTTTGATGGATCGGTTCGGATATGCAAGAACAGTAGACGTTGCCGTTTACGAAAGAAATAAGGAAGCGGCGGATAGTGAGAATAAGTATATTGTCCATTGTATGAACACGGGGAAAATATGTATTTTTACCAATAGCGGGAAAATGCACCAGGTGAAAGTGATCGATCTTCCTTATGGAAAATTCAGGGATAAAGGAGTTCCGATCGACAATGTCAGCAATTACTCCAGTTCTGATGAACAGATTGTCTCTGTATACGATTCCGAGCAGATGAGATTTGCCATGCTTTTGTTTTCAACGGCGCAGGGAATGGTAAAAAAAGTCAGCGGAAGTGAATTTCAGGTGGCAAAACGAACAATTCTGGCTACAAAACTTCAGGAAGAAGATTCTCTGGTCGATGTTCGGGTTGTTAATGAAAATAAGCATGTCGTTCTTCAGACAAAGAACGGGTACTTTTTGAGATTCCCGGCCACGGAAGTTCCTATAAAGAAAAAAGCTGCAGTCGGTGTCAGAGGTATCCGTCTTCAGAAAAAAGATGAACTGGAAAAGGTATATCTTTTTGAAGAAGGAACGGAAACAAAGATTCTATATAATGAAAAAGAGGTCTCTTTAAATCGATTGAAAACGGCGAAACGTGATGGAGCAGGAACAAAAGCAAGAAAATAGAGAAGAAGCCTTGCAATATAAAAAAAACAGTGCTATACTATGAAATAGTTACATAGAAATCCGGCAGAAGAGTGAACGAAAGTTCACTCTTCTTTGTTGCTATGCATACGACAAAAAATATCTTACAGATATTTTCAGTTGTAAATTCACGATAACAAAAGAAACATAAGCGGCAGATAGTTTCTGCCAAATGAGAAGAAAGGAAGTATAGCGTGTCAAAAAGAGAAGAATATGAACAGAAAACAGAAGAACTTTTAGAACCGATCGTGTCTGCACTTGGTTTTGAACTGGTTGACGTAGAATATGTCAAGGAAGCCGGAACATGGTATCTTCGTGCGTATATCGATAAACCGGGCGGGATTACGGTAGATGACTGTGAGGCGGTCAGCAGAAAGTTTTCGGATATTCTCGATGAAAAAGATTATATCCCGGATTCTTATGTATTTGAGGTGAGCTCACCGGGTCTTGGCAGACCGTTAAAAAAAGAAAAAGATTTTAAGAGAAGTATCGGAGAAGAAGTAGAGATCCGTACTTACCGGGCAATCGATCGTCAGAAAGAATTTACCGGTATTTTGAAAGGGTTTGATGAAAACACTGTGACCATTATATATGAAGATGAAACAGAACAAGTATTTGACAGAGCAGAAATTGCATTGATTCGTCTTGCTTTGGATTTTTAAAATTTAGGAGGAAATGACAAAATGAACACAGAGTTAATGGAAGCGTTGACAATTCTTGAGAAAGAAAAAAATATCAGTAAAGATGTTATGATGGATGCGATTGAAAATTCGCTGATCAGCGCATGTAAGAATCATTTCGGAACATCGGATAACATTAAAGTAATCATGGATCGTGATACTTGCGATTATGCTGTATATGCAGAGAAAAATGTAGTAGAAGAGGTAGAAGATCCTGCGTTGGAGATCAGTCTCGAAGAAGCGGAAAAGCTGGATTCTGCATTACAGGTCGGCGATATCGCACAGATTCCGGTACACTCAAAAGAGTTTGGGCGTATTGCGACTCAGAATGCAAAGAACCTGATTCTTCAAAAAATAAGAGAAGAAGAAAGAAAAGTTGTATTTGACCAGTATTTTGAAAAAGAAAAAGATATTGTGACAGGTGTTGTTCAGCGATATGTCGGGAAAAATATCAGTATTAATCTTGGAAGAGCAGATGCAATGCTTACTGAGAACGAGCAGGTGAAAGGGGAACATTTTAAACCTACAGAACGTATCAAACTGTATGTAGTAGAAGTGAAAAATACTCCGAAAGGACCGAAGATCCTTGTATCCCGTACACATCCCGAACTTGTGAAACGTCTTTTTGAAGCAGAGGTGGCAGAAGTAAGAGACGGTACAGTTGAAATTAAGAGCATTGCAAGAGAAGCAGGTTCCCGTACAAAAATGGCTGTATGGTCAAACGATCCGAATGTAGATCCCGTAGGCGCTTGCGTGGGAATGAACGGAGCTCGAGTAAACGCAGTTGTTCAGGAACTTCGCGGTGAAAAAATCGATATTATCAACTGGGATGAGAATCCGGCGCTTCTGATAGAAAACTCACTTAGCCCTGCAAAAGTGATTTCTGTAATGGCAGATCCGGAAGAAAAAATCGCGAGTGTGATCGTTCCCGACTATCAGCTTTCACTTGCAATCGGAAAAGAAGGGCAGAATGCACGTCTTGCTGCAAGACTTACAGGATATAAGATTGATATTAAGAGCGAGACACAGGCGATAGAGGCAGGAGAACTTCCGGAAAATTATATGGAAGAGATGGGACTTGTCGGTGAAGAAGGTTATACAGGAGATTACGAGGAAGAGTATAACGAAGAATACAGTGAAGAGTCTTACGATGAAGCGGCAGAAGATCAGAGCGAAGAGTCGGAAGAAATTGAATTTATCGAGACAGAGAATGAGTAATATCTAAAGGAGTGGGTTATTTGGCAGTTAATAAAAAAATTCCTATGCGTAAATGTGTAGGGTGTGGAGAAATGAAACCTAAAAAAGAATTGCTGCGAATACTCAGGACAGAAACCGGAGAATTCGTCGTGGATGCACTTGGAAAAGCAAACGGCAGAGGCGCTTATCTTTGCCGGAGCGTAGAATGCTTTCAGAAAGCTGTGAAAAACCGTGGATTGGAACGGTCGTTTAAGCAGGCAATACCGCCGGAAGTATATGAGAGAATGGAAAAGGAGATGGGAGAGCTTGAGTAAGAGAGATAAGGTCCTTTCCCTGATCGGACTGGCGATGAAGGCCGGAAAATGTGTAAGCGGCGAGACAATGACAGAAAGCGAGACGAAATCAGGAAAAGCGAAGCTTGTCATTGTCGCCGGTGACGCATCAAAGAACACGAAGAAAAAATTCGGGGATATGTGTAAGTTTTATAAAGTTCCATTTTGTTTCTACGGAGATAAAGATACCTTAGGGCATGCAATGGGAAAAGAGTTCCGTGCATCTCTGGCGATACTTGACGAAGGATTTGCAGATGGAATTCAAAGAGAGCTGAAAAACCGAGAGGATATTGCATAAGGAGGTAGTTTTAATATGACAAAAATGAGGGTACATGAACTTGCGAAAGAGCTTGGAATGGAAAATAAAGAGCTCATCGATTTGTTGCATAAGAAAAATGTGGAGGTGTCAAATCATATGAGTTCGATCGAGGACAATATAGCAGATGAGATCCGAAAAGAAAAAAGCACAAGATCAGAAGGAAAGTCAGAGGGAGAAGAAGCTCCGAAAAAGAAAAATCTGGCATTTGTGATTCGTCCGCAAAACTCTAAAAACAGCAGCCGTATACAGGGAAAACGTCCGGCTCAAAAGCCGGCACGTCCGCAGCAGAACGCGCGTCCAAGCGATGCAAAGACAGCGGCAGCCCGTCCGGCATCACAGGGAACAGGAACACGCTCGGAAAAGCCGGCTGCAGAAAAACCGGCAGGTACGCGTCCGGCTCCGACTCCGACTGTAAAAGCTGAAAATGTTATTGAACATCCGGCTACAGAAAAACGTGCGAACACAGAAAAACAGCCAGCTGCGGAAAAACCGCAGGCAGTACGTCAGGAAAAGCCGCAGGCGGCACGCACGGAAAAACCGGTACAGGTACAGTCCGAAAAAGAGAAAAGAACAGAGAATGACCGTCCGGTAAGAGAAAGTCGTGATACAAGACCGTCAGGTGACCGTCCGGCAAGAGAAAACCGGGATGGAAGACCTGCAAGAGATGCGAAACCGTCTGACAGACAAGGCAGATTTGACCGCGGATCAAATGACCGTTCACGTCAGGAAAGATCTCAGGGAGGACGTCAGTTCGGTGACGGAAGACAAGGACGCGGCGGAGACAGAGACCGCAGACCGGGCGGACAAAACGGTCGATCTGACAGAGAGAAAAGAGAGTCACGAAGAGATGATGTGGCGGCACCGATCGTGGAGCAGCAGAAGAGCCAGCGTAATAAGGCGAAAGATAAAGAACGTGATAATAAGAAAAAAGAATACAGAGACGAAGCCTTTGACGGAAAAGGCAAAAAAGGCAAAAAACAAAAACAGGTAGCAGAAGTGAAAAGACCGCAGCCGAAAGAAGAGAAGAAAGAAGAAAAGATTAAACAAATTGTAATTCCGGAAGTCCTTACGATCAAAGAACTTGCAGATAAAATGAAGATTGTTCCTTCTGTTATCGTGAAAAAACTGTTCCTTCAAGGAAAAGTTGTAACAGTGAATCAGGAAATCGATTATGATACTGCAGAAGAGATCGCAATGGAATTTGAAGTCCTCTGCGAAAAAGAAGAAGTCGTAGATGTGATCGAAGAACTGTTAAAAGAGGAAGAGGAAGATGAAAATATGATGGTAAAACGTCCTCCGGTCGTATGCGTTATGGGACACGTTGACCATGGTAAAACATCTCTTCTTGATGCGATCCGTCACTCAAATGTGATCGATCGTGAAGCAGGTGGTATCACTCAGCACATCGGAGCATATGTTGTGGAAGCAAACGGAGAAAAAATTACGTTCCTCGACACGCCGGGACATGAGGCGTTTACGGCAATGCGTATGCGCGGTGCAAGCTCTACGGATATCGCCATTCTTGTCGTAGCGGCAGACGACGGAGTAATGCCTCAGACAGTAGAAGCAATCAATCATGCAAAAGCTGCCGGAATTGAAATTATTGTTGCAATCAATAAGATTGATAAACCAAGTGCAAATATCGAACGTGTGAAACAAGAACTGACAGAATATGAGTTGATTCCGGAAGATTGGGGCGGAAGTACGATTTTTGTTCCTGTATCCGCACATACAAAAGAAGGAATTTCTGAGCTTCTTGAAATGGTTCTTCTGACAGCAGAAGTTATGGAGTTAAAAGCAAATCCGAACCGTGCGGCAAGAGGTCTTGTGATCGAGGCGGAACTTGATAAAGGAAAAGGATCTGTTGCGACAGTTCTTGTTCAGAAAGGTACTCTTCATGTCGGAGATGCAATCGCGGCAGGAAGCGCACATGGTCGCGTTCGTGCGATGATGGACGATAAAGGCAGAAGGGTGAAAGAGGCAGGTCCGTCACAGCCGGTAGAGATTCTCGGATTAAATGATGTTCCAAATGCGGGAGAAGTGTTTGTCGGATGTGATTCCGAAAAAGATGCAAGAAGTTTTGCAGAGACGTTTATCGCTCAGAATAAAGTGAAACTTCTTGATGAGACAAAATCAAGAATGTCTCTTGACGATCTGTTCAGTCAGATACAGGAAGGCAATTTGAAAGAACTCAACATTATCGTAAAAGCAGATGTTCAAGGTTCGGTAGAAGCAATCAAACAGAGTCTTTTGAAACTTTCAAATGATGAAGTCGTAATCAAGATCATTCACGGTGGAGTAGGCGCAATCAATGAATCGGACGTCAGCCTTGCATCGGCTTCCAATGCGATCATTATCGGATTTAATGTACGTCCGGATGCGACGGCAAAAGAAATCGCCGACAGAGAAGGCGTTGATTTAAGACTTTACAGAGTCATTTATAATGCGATAGAAGATGTGGAAGCTGCAATGAAAGGAATGCTTGATCCGGTATTTGAGGAAAAAATTCTCGGTCACGCGGAAGTGCGTCAGACATTCAAAGCATCCGGAGTCGGAACGATTGCAGGATCTTATGTTCAGGACGGTATTTTTGAAAGAAACTGTTCTGTACGTCTTATCCGTGACGGAATCGTAGTATTTGACGGACCGCTGGCATCTTTGAAACGTTTTAAAGACGATGTAAAAGAAGTAAGAGCCGGATATGAATGTGGTTTCGTATTTGAAAATTATAATGATATCAAAGAAGGAGATCAGGTTGAAGCTTATAAAATGGTTGAGACTGAGAGAAAATAAATTTGATTCAAAAAAACCGAATGATTAGTTTCGCAGATGAAAAGAGGGAGCATTAATGAGAAAAAACAGCATAAAAAATACCCGTGTAAATGCGGAAGTTCAAAGAGAACTGAGCAATATACTGCGTGGCGGGATCAAAGATCCGAGAGTGTCGCCCATGACATCTGTGGTGGCAGTGGAAGTGGCGCCGGATCTGAAAACATGCAAAGCATATATCAGCGTACTCGGAGATGAAAAGGCACAGCAGGATACGATCAAAGGGCTGCAAAGCGCTGAAGGATTTATCCGTCGTGAGCTTGCTAGAACGATTAATATGAGAAACACTCCGGAGATTAAGTTTATTGTAGATCAGTCGATCGAATATGGCGTAAATATCAGCAAGAAGATCGACGAGGTTACAAAGGATCTGAAAGATGAGGCCGGTGATATTGATGAATAGTAAAAAAATTGATTTAAAAGAGCTGCTGAAAGAGAAGAAAAAAATTGCCCTGGGCGGACACGTCCGCCCGGATGGCGATTGCATCGGATCGGTAATGGGGTTATATCTTTATTTAAAACAAGAATATCCACATATTCAGACAGACGTTTATCTGGAAAAAATACCTGAGACATTTCGTCTGATCAAAGGAACAGATGAAGTTCGTTCAGAAGTAAACAATAACGAAACGCCGTATGATCTGTTTATCTGTCTTGATTGTGCAGACCCGATGAGACTTGGATTTTCAAGTTCGGTCTTTGAAAACGCAAAAGAGACGGTTTGCATCGATCATCACATCAGCAACGAATCGTTTGCAGACTTGAACTATATTGTTCCGGATGCAAGTTCTACGTCTGAGCTTGTAGTTACTTTGCTCGATGAAGAGAAAATATCAAAAGAATCGGCAGAAGCTCTTTATATGGGAATTGCTCACGATACAGGTGTTTTCAGATATTCGTGCACATCGCCGGAAACGATGGAAAATGCGGCTAAACTGATGAGAAAAGGGATAAACGGAAACGCGATCATTGAGCAGACCTTTTACGAAAAAACATATGTGCAAAACCAGATTTTGGGAAGAGCGCTCCTTGAGAGTATGCTCATTATGGATCGTCAATGCGTTGTGTCGGTTATCCGCAAAAGTTCGATGGAATTTTTCCATGCAGAGCCGTCTGATCTGGAAGGGGTAGTAAGTATTCTCAGGCAGACAAAAGGTGTGGAAGTCGCTATCTTCTTACATGAGCTTGAGCCTCAAAAATATAAAGTAAGCCTTCGTTCTAAACAATATGTTGATGTGAGTGTAATCGCAAAACATTTCGGAGGCGGCGGACACATACGGGCGGCAGGTGTGACAATGACAGGATCTGCGCATGACGTGATCAACAATATTACCGAGCAGATCGCCCGTCAGTTTGAAAAACTGGAAGAAAAATCAGTGATCCCGCAATGAAATAAGGACTAGAATCAGAAGTATGATAAACGGAATTTTAAATATTTACAAAGAAAAAGGTTATACATCGCATGATGTGGTGGCTCGTCTTCGGGGAATCTTCGGACAAAAGAAGATCGGTCATACCGGAACGCTTGATCCGGATGCGGAAGGAGTGCTTCCGGTATGTCTTGGACGGGCAACAAAAGTATGTGATCTGCTGACAGATAAAGATAAAACGTATGAAGCGGTGCTTTTGCTTGGAAAAGAAACAGATACTCAAGATATTACAGGAACTGTTTTAAAAGAATGTGATCCATCGGAAATCACTGAAGAAACAGCAAAAAAATGTATCGAAAGTTTTATAGGGGAATATGATCAGATTCCTCCTATGTATTCTGCACTAAAAGTAAATGGAAAAAAGCTTTATGAATTGGCCCGGGAAGGGAAAGTCGTAGAACGGAAAAGCAGAAAAGTACAGATTTATGACATTCGGATCAAGGAAATGAATCTTCCTCGCATACGGATGGAAGTTTCTTGTTCAAAGGGAACGTATATCCGTACTTTATGTAATGATATAGGAGAAGTTCTTGGCGTTGGCGGATGTATGGAATCACTGCTTCGTACAAAAGTCAGTCGGTTTGAGTTAAAAGACAGTATGAAGCTTGCAGATATTGAAAAGGCGAAGAATGAAGGAAGGACAGAAGAAATAATATTGCCTCTGGATGAAGTATTTGCCGAATATCCTAAGATAATCGTAACAGGACGCCGGGCTCAGTTGGCATATAACGGAAATCCTTTTCCGAAAGAGTCTGCGAAAAATTTGATTTTGCCCGGAAAAGACGGAGGAGAGGATGATCTTTCCGGCGTTTTTTCTAAATATAAAAAATATAGAGTATACGATGATCAGCGACGGTTTATCGCTATATACTCTTATCAAAAACAAAGGCAGTTATTCGGGATCGAAAAAATGTTTTTCGATCCTGATGGAAAATAGAAAAATTCGTTTCAAATTATGTAAATGAAATGAGAATGATATGAAGCGGATAAAAGGAAGAATAGATCATGGAGTACATCACGGGGATTGAGCAATATGCAGGAACAGAAAAGACAGCGTTAACTCTCGGCAAGTTTGACGGTCTTCATAAAGGACATCAAAAACTGATCGATAAAATATGCGCTTATTCGGGAGAAAATTGTAAAAGCGTCCTCTGTGCTTTTGATATGCACCGGGAGTCGTTAATGACAAAACAGGAGAGGCGGAGTCAGCTTGAAGGGAAAATCGATTGTTTGATCGAATATCCTTTTACGAAAGAGCTGCGTGAAATGGAAGCGGAAGTGTTTATTAAGAACATCTTGTGCGAAAAACTTCATGCGGCGCATATTGTTGTAGGAACAGACTTTGCTTTTGGTCATGAAAAACGAGGAAATACAGAAATGTTGAAAATGTTTTCCGAAAAAGGGGGATATACGCTGGATGTCATCGAAAAAGAACGGTATGATCAGATCGTGATCAGCAGTACTTATATCAGAGATGTCCTTTCACAAGGTAATGTAATTCTTGCGTCAGAGCTTCTCGGATATCGGTATGGAGTAACCGGAATTGTTCGGCATGGCAGACAACTGGGGCGGACGCTCGGCTTTCCTACAATGAATGTCGAGCCTGAAGAAAAAAAAATACTGCCAAGATTCGGAGTGTATGTCTGCCGTATCAATATAGACGGAAAATGGTACAACGGCATTGGAAACGTAGGGGTAAAGCCGACAGTTACGGAAGAACACAAGCGTCTTGTCGAAGTATTTGTTTATGATTATGAAGGAGATGCATACGGGAAAGAAATTACGGTGGAATTTTGTGATTTTGAAAGGCCCGAGATAAGATTTTCTTCTGTGAACGAATTAAAAAAACAAGTGGCGAAAGATCTCTGTTATGGAAAAGACTACTTTAAGGCTTTGAAAAAATCGGCTTCAAAAGAAATCTAAAATAAATTCTTTACATTGTAAGTGGCATATGATATACTACTTGAGGTTAGAAAACCAGCCGATGTTCGGTAATCGGATCACTCCGACCGTTACTTAATATCAGGCGTTTATAAAAGTATTTAAGGAGGAGTTACAACATGATCGCAAAGGACAAAAAGCAGGCAATCATCAAAGAGTATGGAAGAAGCGAAGGTGATACAGGATCACCGGAAGTACAGATCGCAATTCTTACAGCAAGAATCAACGAACTGACAGATCACTTCAAAGCAAACCCGAAAGATCACCACTCAAGAAGAGGTCTTCTTAAGATGGTAGGACAGAGAAGAGGTCTTCTTGCATATCTTAAAAAAGTAGATATTGAAAGATATCGTGCATTGATTGAGAAACTCGGACTCAGAAAATAGTCAGAGGTTCAATGTAAGCAAAAGAGGGACAGATTTGATCTGTTCCTTTTTTTATATGGCGGAAAGTCTAATTCCTTGTCTGGAAGGATCTTGGTGTGTACGACCGTTTCTTTTTGATAGAAAAAGACTCAGTACAGAGGGGATTCCTTTGTACTGAGTCTCAATTTTTAATTTGGGCGGGATGAGGGTGATTGGGAAATTTTGCCCCTATTACGCTATCTTGACTTGCCCTTAATTATTATTCTGCAACGTCTCTGATGCTGAAGCTGAATCTTCCCATTTTGTCTTTCCCAAGGCAAACAGCTTTTACAACATCTCCGAGAGAGAGTACATCTTCAACTTTATTTACACGTTCTTTGGCGATTTTTGAGATATGAACGAGACCTTCTTTTCCCGGCGCAAACTCAAGAAAAGCGCCAAATTCTTTAATACTTATAACTTTTCCTTCAAAGACCTGACCTGCTTCAAAGTCGGTTACGATCGTGTGTATGATCTTCGCAGCTTTTTCCATTGCTGTTTTTTCTGTACCACAAATGGAAACGGAACCTTCATCATCAATGTCAATCTTCACACCTGTCTGTTCGATGATTGCGTTAATCGTTTTTCCGCGCTGTCCTACAACATCGCCGATCTTTTGCGGATCGATCTGCATCTGAATGATCTTAGGTGCAAATTCACCGACTTCTGCTCTTGGTTCAGAAATTGCCTTATTCATGATTTCGTCAATGATATAGGTTCTGGCTTTCTTTGTCGCAGAAATTGCCTCTTCAATGATCGGTCTTGTAAGTCCGTGAATCTTAATATCCATTTGAATAGCTGTAATACCTTTATGTGTACCGGCTACTTTAAAGTCCATATCTCCGAAGAAGTCTTCCAATCCCTGGATATCGGTAAGAACAAGATAGTCATCGTCTGTATCTCCAGTTACAAGACCTGCGGAAATACCGGCTACCGCAGCTTTGATCGGTACTCCGGCTGTCATAAGCGACATACTGGATGCGCATACGCTTGCCTGTGAAGTAGAGCCGTTTGATTCAAATGTTTCAGATACTGTACGGATGGCATATGGAAATTCAGCTTCGCTTGGAAGTACCGGGAGAAGAGCTCTTTCTGCCAACGCACCATGTCCGATCTCACGTCTTCCGGGTCCTCTTGACGGTTTTGTTTCACCTACAGAATATGAAGGGAAATTATAATGGTGCATATATCGCTTAGTCGTTTCTGATTCATCAAGACCGTCAAGTCTTTGTGCTTCAGACAAAGGCGCCAGTGTCGTTACCGTACAAATCTGGGTCTGTCCTCTTGTAAACATTGCAGAACCATGGACTCTTGGAAGAAGATCCACTTCTGCTGCAAGAGGTCTGATCTGATCGATAGCGCGTCCGTCCGGACGTTTGTGATCTTTTAAGATCATTTTTCTTACAGTTTTTTTCTGATATTGGTAAATGGCTTCGCCAAGGAGAGAGAGCCATTCTTCATTATCTATAAATGCTTCTTCTAATTTTTCTGTAATCTGACGAATATTGTCTTCTCTTATCTGCTTTTCGTCTGTAAATACAGCTTGTTCCATTTCGGCAGGCGGTACGATTTCTTTGATTGCGTCAAACAGTTCTTCGGGAATCGCACAGCTTTCATATTCATGTTTCGGCTTTCCGCATTCTGCAACGATCGTATCGAAAAAAGCAATGACTTTCTGGTTTAATTCATGTGCTGCAAAAATTGCTTCGATCATGCGGTCTTCCGGAACTTCGTTCGCTCCGGCTTCGATCATAATCACTTTTTCTTTTGTAGAAGCAACCGTAAGTGCGAGATCAGAAACTTCTCTTTGAGCTGCCGTCGGGTTAAACACAAACTCTCCGTCAATGAGTCCGACCTGTGTTGTAGATATCGGGCCGTCAAACGGAATATCGGAAATACTTGTCGCAAGAGAAGCTCCAAGCATTGCGGTAAGTTCCGGGCTGCAGTCCTGATCTACTGACATTACAAGGTTTTCCAAAGTTACGTCATTTCGATAATCTTTCGGGAAAAGAGGGCGCATCGGACGGTCGATAACTCGGTCGGTTAAAATTGCGTTTTCGGATGCTTTTCCTTCTCTTTTATTAAATCCTCCCGGGATTTTTCCGACAGCGTAAAGTCTTTCGTTATATTCAACACTAAGAGGGAAAAAATCAATTCCGTCTCTTGGCTTTTCAGATGCCGTTGATGTACACAAAACAGTTGTGTCTCCGTAATGCATCAGAACAGCGCCGTTTGCCTGTTTGGCAACTCTGTCTACATCTACACGCAGTGTTCTGCCTGCAAGTTCCATTTCATACATTTTGTACATGTTATTCTCCTTTTCAATCTATGTTGTCATCAATCGTGAACGGTTTTTACAAATGTCCCGAAACTACTGAAAAACATATTTTACGAAAAATATATTTTTCAGTGGTCTCGGATACTTTGAACTGTCCATAATCTTATTTATTATATCATACAGTGATAACTTAGGCAATTATTTTGAAAGTCGAAAGAGGAATATGTTATATATTTTTTTAAAATGTTCAGACTATAATAAGAGATAAAAACAGGAGATGAGTCCGGAAGATGAAAATGAAAAAATTAAGTGAATATTTGTTTATGGGAGCGTTGGGAGGAACGCTTTATTATATGATAGAAATTATTTTCAGAGGATATTCTCATTGGTCGATGTTTTTGTTGGGCGGAATCTGTTTTATATTTTTCGCACAACAAGGATTATGGACGAAGTGGAGAGAACCTCTCTGGAAACAAGTCCTTTGGTGTACGGCGTTTGTGGTATCTGCTGAATTTATCACGGGGATCATAGTAAATAAAGTTATGGGATGGAATGTCTGGGATTATACAGATCAGCCGTTTCACCTTATGGGGCAGATCTGCCTTCCGTTCGCTGTTCTTTTTTCGGGACTATGTACATTCGGGATTATTATAAGCGGATATCTGCTTTGCTATTTATACAGAGAAATAAAGCCGGGTTTTCATATTCTATGAATTTATATTGCGGTCAAAATGAACTGATGCCGATTTTTGCTCATTAGGATTCTTGATGTTGAACGCATTGTCTAAAAATGCTATACTACCATAGAATAAGAGCGTAGTGGTACTATGTTTAAAACTGTTATTTTTATGTACAAAGGAGTAGGAATGTGGCTGAATTAACACCAATGATGAAGCAGTATATGGAGACAAAGTCTCAATATCAAGACTGCATTCTATTTTATAGATTAGGTGATTTCTATGAAATGTTTTTTGAAGATGCCCTGACTGCATCAAGGGAGTTGGAAATCACTTTAACAGGGAAAAACTGTGGGCAGGAAGAAAAGGCGCCTATGTGCGGAGTTCCGTATCATGCCGTAGAAGGATATTTAAACAGACTTGTTGCCAAAGGCTATAAAGTGGCAATCTGCGAACAGGTAGAAGATCCGAAAACGACGAAAGGAATCGTTAAAAGGGAAGTTGTACGTATCGTAACCCCGGGAACAAATCTTGATACACAGGCGTTGGACGAAACAAAGAACAACTATATTATGTGTATTGTATATATTGCAGACAGGTACGGCGTTTCTGTTGCCGATATTTCGACGGGAGATTATTTTGTGACGGAGATTCCGGACAGTGCGAAATTATTAGATGAAATCTATCGATTCTCACCGTCGGAGATTATATGCAATGAAGCGTTTTATATGAGCGGCGTCGACATGGACGGAATGAAAGATCGGCTTGGAATTACGATTTATTCGCTTGAATCATGGTATTTTGATGATGAAGTATGCCGTAAAAAACTTTTGGAACATTTTGAGGTTTCCTCGTTTGCCGGACTTGGACTTGCAGATTATGATTGCGGAATCATCAGCGCCGGAGCTCTTCTGCAGTATCTGCTGGAAACACAGAAAAACTCGCTTTCAAATCTGACACATATTACGCCTTATGCCGCAGGCAAGTTTATGATGATCGACAGTTCGACAAGAAGAAATCTTGAACTTTGCGAAACTCTCCGTGAAAAACAAAAAAGGGGATCTCTTCTTTGGGTTCTCGATAAAACAAAGACAGCAATGGGAGCTCGTACATTGAGAAAATATGTGGAGCAGCCGCTGATCGATAAGACAGAGATTATTCGTCGTCTGGATGCAGTACAGGAATTGAAAGAACAGGCGATTTCGCGTGAAGAAATCAGAGAATATCTGTCTCCTGTGTATGATTTGGAACGACTGATCACAAAGATAGCGTACGGATCTGCCAATCCAAGAGACCTGACTGCCTTTAGAAGTTCTCTGGAGATGCTTCCCGCACTTTTGTATATATTACAAGAAATGAAAGCAGAACTTTTAAAAGATCTTGCTGTTGATCTTGATCCTCTTGAAGATCTCTGTATACTTGTAAAAAAAGCAATCCGGGAAGATCCTCCCATTGCGATGAAAGAAGGAAATATTATTAATGACGGTTATAACGAAGAAGTTGATAAGCTGCGCCGCGCAAAGTCCGATGGAAAAGACTGGCTGGCAAAGCTTGAAAATGACGAGCGTGAAAAGACCGGGATTAAAAATCTAAAGATTAAGTACAATAAAGTATTCGGATATTATTTAGAGGTGACAAACTCTTACAAAGAAATGGTTCCGGAATATTATACACGGAAACAGACATTGGCAAATGCAGAAAGATATATTACTCCCGAGCTGAAAGAATTAGAAGACATGATACTTGGAGCGGAGGACAAACTTTATGCATTGGAATATGAACTGTACAGTGAAGTAAGAGATTTGATCGCAAGTCAGATAGAGCGTATCCAAAAAACCGCTAAAGCAGTAGCGGCGCTTGACGCCTTTGCTTCCCTTGCTCTCGTTGCGGAACGCAATAACTATGTTCGGCCTAAGATCAACGAAAAAGGAGTAATTGATATAAAAGAAGGACGTCACCCTGTTGTAGAGCGGATGATCCCGAATGAAATGTTTATTTCAAACGATACATATCTTGATGATAAAAAACACCGGATTTCTATTATTACAGGACCGAATATGGCAGGAAAATCGACGTATATGCGTCAAACGGCGCTCATTGCTCTTATGGCGCAGATCGGCTCGTTTGTACCTGCCAAAAGCGCTAATATCGGTCTTTCAGACCGTATTTTCACAAGAGTCGGAGCCTCGGACGATCTTGCTTCCGGTCAGAGTACCTTTATGGTTGAAATGACGGAAGTTGCAAATATTCTTAGAAACGCTACGTCAAAAAGCCTGTTGATCCTTGATGAAATTGGGAGAGGCACAAGTACGTTTGACGGATTGTCGATTGCCTGGGCGGTGATCGAATATATAAGCGACAGCAGACTTTTAGGTGCAAAAACGCTGTTCGCAACACATTATCATGAACTGACAGAACTGGAAGGAAAAATCGATAATGTAAACAATTACTGTATCGCGGTAAAAGAAAAAGGTGATGACATTGTATTTTTACGAAAGATTGTCAAAGGCGGAGCAGATAAAAGTTACGGAATTCAAGTTGCAAAACTTGCAGGTGTTCCGGATCTTGTGATCGGCCGCGCAAAAGAGATTGTAGAAGAGCTAAGTGATGAAGATATTACGGCAAGAGTAAGTGAGATTGCGTCAAAAGAACGTGTCGTAAAAAAGAAACCGAAAGTAAAAAAATACGATGATGTAGATATTGCGCAGATGTCGCTCTTTGACACAGTAAAAGATGATGATGTTCTTGAAGAATTGAAAAATCTTGACGTTGGAAATATGACTCCGATCGATGCTCTTAATACGATATACAGATTACAGAATAAATTAAAGAACCGTTGGTAAAGTTGATAAAATCAAAAAGAAAAGGAGCTGTCATGCCTCATATTCAAGTTTTAGATCAGATAACGATTGATAAGATCGCAGCCGGGGAAGTTATTGAAAGACCCGCGTCTATTGTGAAAGAACTGGTTGAAAATGCGATTGATGCGAAAGCCACCTCTGTTACAGTCGAAATTAAAGACGGAGGAATTTCATTTATCCGCGTTACAGATAATGGATGCGGGATTGAAGCAGATGAAGTAAGATGTGCTTTTTTGCGCCATTCAACTAGTAAGATCCGTACAGCGGAAGACCTTGCATCCATACATTCTCTCGGATTCCGTGGGGAGGCTTTGTCGAGCATTGCCGCGGTAACAAGAACAGAAGTTATCACAAAAACAGAAGAAGGACAAAGTGGAATAAAATATGTCATAGAAGGCGGAAAAGAGACTGCATTAGAAGAGACAGGAGCTCCCAACGGAACGACTTTTCTTATTCATCAGTTATTTTATAATATACCCGCGAGGCGAAAATTTTTAAAAACACCGATGACAGAGGCGGGGCATGTGCAGGATCTGTTGATCCATCTGGCGCTGTCACATCCGGAAGTTTCATTTTTATTTATCAATAACGGACAAGAAAAACTTCGGACGTCAGGAAACGGCAAACTAAAAGATGTGATTTATAATGTATATGGACGCGAAGTGACGTCGAATCTTTTGGAACTTGATTATAAAAAAGACGGTCTTTCTATTTCCGGATTTTTAGGTAAACCGATCATCACCCGAGGAAACCGGAATTTTGAAAATTTCTTTGTGAACGGCCGTTATGTAAAAAGTGCGATGCTTTCTAAGTCGCTGGAAGACGCTTATAAAGATTTTACGATGCAGCATAAATTTCCGTTTGCTGTTCTTCATTTCCAGGTAGAAGGGGATCTTATTGACGTAAATGTTCACCCGACAAAAATGGAGCTTCGCTTTCAACGTCAGCAGGAAGTTTACAATATAATGTACGAAGCTGTTCACAGAAGGCTTCTTGAGCCTGAATTGATTCAAACAGCTACAATTCCGGATCCGGCAGATGCAGCTCAAAAGAAAAAAGAAAGTCCGTTTTTGCTGAAACCCAAATCTATAGAAAATACAAAATATGATCCAATAGAAAAAATCCGGGAAAAGATGCAGGAAAGAGAACCGGAGCAAGTACGGGAAAAGGTGCAGGAAAGAGAACCGGAGCAAGTACGGGAAAAAGCACAGGATGAAGAACAGGGGCAAGTCCGGAAACAGACGTCTGCTATCGAGGCAGATAAAGAATCTGTTTTGCAGTCTGAACCTCAAATTCATGATGAAGATTATTTTATAAGGAAAATGCGGGAAAGGGTGAAGGCATATCATGAACGCTCCTCGTCTGCAGAAGTTTTAGACCGAGGGGAAATTTATCGTCCGCAGCAACAGGCAGAACGAATCCGGGAAGCTGCTGCATATCGGGCAAAAGAGGCAGACAAGACTCCGAAGCAGATGGATCTGTTTGAAGAAAATTTCTTGAAGCGTGAAGTGAAGGCAGAATACACATTGATCGGTCAGGTGTTCGATACATACTGGCTTGTACAATTCCAAGACAGTCTTTATATTATAGATCAGCACGCCGCGCATGAGAGAGTGATGTATGAGAGAACTTTAAAAGAGATGAAATCCAGGGAATATACATCGCAGTATTTAAGTCCTCCGATCATTTTATCGCTTTCGATGCAGGAAGCTCAGCTTTTGGAGGAGCATATAGATCGTTTTACGAGAATCGGTTTTGAAATCGAACATTTTGGAGGAGAAGAATATGCTGTCAGGGCAGTGCCGGATAATTTGTTCGGTATCGCAAAAAAAGAGCTTCTTATGGAGATGATCGACGATCTGGCAGATGGGATAAACACATCTATGACTCCTGATTTGATTGATGAAAAGGTAGCGTCTATGTCTTGTAAGGCGGCGGTAAAAGGCAATAACCGTTTATCGGCAAAAGAAGTAGACGCTTTGATCGGTGAATTACTTACTTTAGATAATCCGTATCATTGTCCCCACGGAAGACCGACAATCATTGCCATGACAAAACGAGAATTAGAGAAGAAGTTTAAGAGGATTGTATAAATGAAAAAACCACTGATTATTTTGGCCGGACCTACGGCGGTCGGAAAAACAAAAGCATCTATAGGGCTTGCAAAAAGAATAGGGGCAGAAATTATTTCGGCAGATTCTATGCAGGTATATAAACATATGGATATCGGTTCGGCAAAGATTACGCGCAGTGAAATGAGCGGGATTTCGCATCACTTGATCGATATTCTCGAGCCGGAAGAGGAATTTAATGTTGTTCGTTTTCAGAAGCTGGCTCTTGAGGCAATGGAACAGATTTATGAAAAGGGAAAAATTCCTTTGATCGTAGGAGGAACCGGTTTTTATATCCAATCGGTTCTTTATAATATTGATTTTACGGAAAATGATTCTCCAAATGATTATCGGAAAAAACTGGAGATTCTCGCAAAGGAAAAAGGGGCAGAATACTTGCATACAATGTTGACGGAAGTAGATCCTAAGTCGGCATTGCAGATTCATACAAATAATATAAAACGGACAATACGTGCGCTTGAATTTTATCATCAGACAGGAATGAAAATATCCGAACATAATGAAGCGGAAAGAGAAAAGGAATCTCCGTATCAATATGCATATTTTGTTTTGACAGACGACAGAGCAAAACTGTATGAACGTATTGACCGACGCGTCGATCTTATGATGGAATCAGGTTTAGAAGAGGAAGTTCGTTTCTTAAAAGACCGAGGCGTGAGTTCAACTTCTACAGCGATGCAGGGACTTGGGTATAAAGAATTGTATGCATATATGAACGGAGAATATTCATTGGAAGAGGCGGTACGTATTATAAAACGCGATACAAGACATTTTGCCAAGCGCCAGCTTACATGGTTTAAGCGAGAAAAGGATGTTACATGGATAGATCGTGCCGTTATCGGAGACGACGAGGAACATATTCTTGATTTTATGATCGAAGAATTGAGAAAAAAGCAGATTTTAGTATAAAATATAAAACCAACAAAATAATGGATCAATATAACGAAAACTTTACAAGATTAAAGAGAAAAACCAATAAAAAAAGAGGAAAATATATATGAGTAATACAGAAACAAAAACGATATACCGACAGTTGGGAATTTCAGAAGATGTGTGGATATATGGGCAGAAGATAGAGGAAGGTCTGAAAGAACGATTTGCAGAATTCGACAGTAATGCAGAATATAATCAACTGAAGGTGATCTCTGCCATGCAGCAATGCCGGGTAAATGAAAGCTGTTTTAATTATGCAAGTGGATACGGTTATAACGATCAGGGACGCGATACGCTGGAAGAAGTATATGCGGCGGCATTTCATACAGAAGCGGCTCTTGTGCGTCCGCAGATTACATGCGGTACACATGCACTTGCACTTGCGTTATCGGCAAACTTAAGACCCGGTGATGAATTGTTATCTCCTGTAGGGAAACCCTACGATACACTGGAAGAAGTAATCGGCATTCGCCCGTCTAAAGGATCTCTCGCAGAATATGGAGTGACATATAAACAGGTCGATCTGTTGGAAGACGGTTATTTTGATTATCCGGCAATCGAAAAAGCATTAAACGAAAGAACAAAACTTGTGACGATCCAGCGTTCAAAAGGATATCAGACACGTCCGAGTTATTCTGTAGAAAAAATAGGAGAACTGATTGCATTTATAAAAAAGAAAAGACCGGATGTTATTTGTATGGTAGATAACTGCTACGGAGAATTTGTAGAACGGATCGAACCAAGCGATGTAGGTGCAGATATGATTGTCGGTTCATTGATTAAAAATCCCGGCGGCGGTCTTGCACCGATCGGAGGATATGTGGCAGGCAAAAAAGAACTTATCGAAAACTGTGCGTATAGATTGACATCCCCCGGATTAGGGAAAGAAGTGGGAGCGTCTCTCGGAGTGATGCAGTCTTTTTATCAAGGATTTTTTATGGCGCCGACAGTTGTATGCGGAGCGCTTAAAGGAGCTGTTTTTGCAGCGAATATTTATGAAAAACTCGGTTATTCGGTTGTTCCAAATGCAAGCGAGAGCCGTCATGATATTATTCAGGCAGTTACGTTTGGCAGTGCAGATGGAGTGATCGCATTTTGCCAGGGAATTCAGGCAGCGGCTCCGGTAGACAGTTATGTAACTCCCGAACCTTGGGCAATGCCGGGATACGACAGTGAAGTCATCATGGCTGCCGGAGCATTTGTACAAGGGTCCTCGATTGAACTATCTGCAGATGGTCCGATCAAACCTCCCTATGCCGTTTATTTTCAAGGCGGTCTTACATGGCAGCATGCGAAGCTGGGCATTTTAAAATCTCTTCAAAGTTTGATTGATGCAGGAGTTATTGACAGATCCAAACTTCAGTCGCTTTAAAACAGTGTTTTGATGCTTAGAAAAGAAAAGGATTTATATTATGAGAAAAGTAGCGATAATCGGGGCGGGAGCAGCCGGGATGACGGCAGCGATCACAGCAGCTTCAAACGGGGCAGAAGTAGTTGTATTGGAACATATGGACCGCGTCGGGAAAAAAATTCTTTCGACAGGGAACGGACGATGCAATTTTACAAATACTTATCAGGATCGAAGCTGTTATCACTCTGATAACGAATCGTTCCCGTGGAAGATCATTGAGAAATTTAATGCAGAGCAGATTATAAAATTGTTCGAAGAACTCGGCGTTTATGCGAAAAACAGAAATGGATACATGTATCCCTATTCGGATCAGGCATCGTCTGTAACTGAGGCTTTGAAAATGGAATTAGAGCGTCTGCAAATCGATGTAAGACTTCAAACAGAATGCACGGATATTTTCCCTCGTAAAAAGGGGTTTACTCTTCAGATTGTTAAAGACGGAGAAAAGGGGAAAATATATGCGGATCATGTAATCCTGTGTACGGGATCCAGAGCTTTCCCTGCCAGCGGATCCGATGGTTCCGGTTATGATCTGGCAAAAAAACTCGGACATAAAATAATTCCTGTTCTTCCTGCTCTTGTACAATTAAGATGTGAAGAAAAATTTTTTAAATCAATCGCAGGAGTAAGAGTTCAGGGAACTGTTTCGATATGGTCGGAAAATCAATGTCTGGCAAAAGATACGGGAGAATTACAACTGACCAATTATGGCATATCAGGTATTCCTGTATTTCAAGTGAGCAGGTATGCGGCGATTGCATTATATAAAAAGAAAAAAGTTCAGGCGATTCTTGATTTTATGCCGGAATTTTCGGAAGATGAGCTGGAAAAGTTTTTAATAAAACGAGCGAAAATACGTCCGTATAAGAGAGCAGATCAATTTTTCACAGGGTTATCTAATAAAAAGTTGTCCGATCTTTGGTTGAAAGAAGCAGGGATTTCAAAAGAGAAAAAAGTCGGAGTGTTTGCAGAAAAAGAAATTCAGCATCTTGTCCGTTTAATCAAGAATTTTAAAGTGATTGTAACAGAAACGAATTCTTATGAGCAGGCACAGGTTTGCCGAGGAGGTATCGATACAAAGGACGTTCATCCTGATACTTTAGAATCGCGTTATGTTCCGGGACTTTATTTTGCAGGAGAAATACTCGACGTAGATGGCATGTGTGGCGGATATAATCTGACATGGGCATGGGCGAGCGGTGCAGTCAGCGGAAGAGAAGCAAGTTTTTAGAAAACCTGATTAAAAACCAAAAAGAGAAGTATCCAAAATCTTTAAAAGGAAAATACAGGATACTTCTCTTTTTGTCTTATGATTTTTTCGGTACTTTATATTCGGAAGTTATGAGAAAAATCTCATCACAGCAATGACCTTACCTAAAATAGTAACATTCTTTACAATGATCGGATCCATAAAATCATTTTCAGGCTGGAGACGAAAAACTCCTTCTTCCTTATAAAATGTTTTTACGGTTGCTCCGTCCTCGATCAACGCAACGACCATATCTCCATTAGAAGCTGTGGAATCTTCCTCCACAAGAACCATATCGCCGTCAAGTATACCGGCATTGATCATACTTTCTCCTTTTACCTTTAAAAAAAATGTCTGTTTATTCGGCATACGATCAGCGGGAACCGGCCAGTAATCTTCAATGTTTTCCTGAGCCAGAATCGGTTCCCCTGCGGCAACCTGCCCGATAATCGGGACATGAACCATTTCACGCCGCGTCAGGTTGAACATATCGTCCAAAATTTCGATCGCACGGGGTTTTGTCGGATCGCGCCGAATATAACCGTTTTTTTCTAATGTTTCAAGATGTGAATGAACAGAAGAAGTAGACTTTAAATTTACAGCTTCGCATATTTCCCGAACAGCAGGCGGAAACCCCCGTTGAAGAATCTGTGATTTAATATATTCTAAAATTTCCTGTTGTTTTTTACTTATTTTTCCTTGTGACATAGTTTCCTCCGATATTATAGTCCGTTTATTTTATTAAAATAATGGTAACACAACGAAGAACAAAAAGCAAACATTTGTTGCGAAAATATGTTCGATTTCCATGTTGACAAACATTTGTTCTTATTGTATAATCTGAATATAGAACATAAGTTCGCGGAACAAATATTCGAATCAAAAAATACATGTATACATTTTTCTTGCAGACTGAATATTACAAAATAATAAGAGAAAACAAAGTGTAAAAATAAGCAGAGATAAAGGGGATACTATTATGAAGGGAAAAAGAAATGAAAAAAGATCAAAAAAATCGGTTATATTAAAACAACATGTTCGTAATTTATTCGTGGGAGCTGTTATTGTTTTATTTGTAAGTATGTCGTTTAGTGCATTTTTTGTTTCCGCAAAGGAAAAGGATACGCCGGATCACGAAAGTCCTTATATCTATTATAAAAGTATTAAGATTGAAAAAGGCGATACTTTGTGGGATATCGCAAATGAAAATCTTCCTGAAAAATATAGTTCAACAGAAGAATATGTTAAAGTTCTTAAGGAGATAAACGGACTTTCTTCTGATAAAATTTATTCGGGAGAAAACCTTATGATTATGTATATGACTGAATGATATGTTTAAATCGGTATCAATATACACCCTATGTATTGATATATACACTCCAACCGACAGCCGTGAGAAATAGAAGTAATATTCATTTTTATCGGCTGTCTTATAATATAGATCAATCTATACGACAAATACTGATTTTTCCAAAAGATATAGACGTAAAGATATACATTTGATATAATATGTATATCCGAATAAATAAAGGAGGAATATAATTATGGCAAATAAGGAAAATACTTCAGATGAAGGTTTACGTGTAAGTTATGATGTAAAAACATATCATGAACAAAAATATATCGATTATACATTACGGCTAAGGGAAATATTGAAAACATTACCATCGTTTGCGAAAGATTATTTCAGAGCGATAGAGCCAACGACATCCGCTAAAACACGAATTTCCTACGCATACGATATTCGTGTGTTTTTTCGTTTTTTAATGGAAAATAATCCGGTTTATAAAAACTATACGATCGATCAGTTTACATTGGCAGATATAGAAAATCTTGAACCGGTTGATATTGAGGAATACCAAGAATATTTAAAAGTATATAAAAATGATGAAAAGCAAGTTACAAATACAGAAAAAGGACTTGCAAGAAAAATGTCAGCGCTTCGTAGCTTTTATGGATATTATTTTAAACGTCAGGCAATATCGAAAAACCCGACTCTTCTTGTAGATATGCCTAAACTCCACGAAAAGGCAATTATTCGTCTTGATGCGGATGAAGTTGTCAGATTGCTTGATTATGTTGATCATGGAGGCGACCATTTAACCGGACAGAAAAAGGCTTATTTTGAGAAAACGAGAAACAGAGATCTTGCTATATTAACTTTGCTTTTAGGAACGGGCATTCGTGTTTCGGAATGCGTGGGGCTGGATATCAATGATGTGGATTTTGAAAATAATGGAATCAAAGTGATGCGAAAAGGCGGAAATGAAATGATTGTATATTTTGGCGAAGAAGTGGAAAATGCACTAAAGGCATATATGTATACAACACGGAGAACTACTCTCCCGCTTCCGGGGCATGAAAATGCGCTTTTCTTATCTACTCAGCGAAAACGTATGGGCGTTCAAGCTATTGAGAATATGGTAAAAAAATATGCCCGGGAAGTAACGCCTAACAAGAAAATAACTCCCCATAAGCTTAGAAGTACCTACGGTACCTCCCTTTATAAAGAAACAGGAGATATTTATCTTGTTGCCGATGTTCTCGGACATAAAGATGTAAATACAACGAAAAAGCATTATGCAGCCATTGATGAAGACAGACGCCGGCAGGCTGCAAACATAGTGAAACTTCGCGATGTATAAGTATTTATTTTGAATTCCATTGACCGATCACTTCATTTACAGTAGAGACGGTAACGAATACTTTCTGCCCACATGAATGAAGATAATTTAAAAGTGTACGATATTCTTGTTGTGTGATAATTGTGATCAATTCGGTTCTGTGTGTTTCGTCATAAGCGCCTTGAGCTGTATATAAAGTTGCTCCGCGATTTAGATCATGAATAATATATTGTTGGATCGGACGATAATCATCTGCAATAATACATACGCGTTTTCGTTTTTTAAAGCCGTCAATAAAATAGTCTACTGCTGCTCCGTTTGCATATGTTCCGAGAAGACTGATAATAAGTGTCGGTATATCGTAAACAAATATAGAAGTCATTGCAGTGATAAGCCCGGAAATTGTCAGTGCTTTTCCTATTTCAATATGTGTAAACTTATTCAGCATCTTTGCCACAATATCTAATCCTCCGGAAGATGCGTTTACATGGAACAGTAATGCCTGACCAAGAGCAATCAGCAGAACATAAATTACGAGATCGATTACCTGTTCATTGGTAATCGATTTGTCAAGTGGTATGAAATGCTCGAAAATCCAAAGATATACAGGGAGAAGCATAGATGTGTACACTGTCTTTGCTCCAAATTCTTTTCCGATGAAGATAAACCCGATAATAAGAAGGAATGTATTTAAGATAAATGTTAATACAGAAACTTGTATCCCTAACAATTTCGATAATACGAGAGCCAGACCGGAAACACTTCCGGCTACGATATTTCCGGGAATCATGAAGAAATAAACCCCTGAGGCTACAAGAAACATTCCAAATGTAATGATTAATATTTCACGAATAGATATTCCTTTGTTTTTCATTTTAATACTCTCTTTTCTGGTAAAATATAGTTACGGGACATCTATTTACAAAAAAATAAAAATAAATTTTCCCTAAACAATATCTTATCTCTATCAGAGATGAATTTCAATCAAATTCTTTGATTATTTATTACTATTTTTAACTTACGGATCGTAATCTGATTTTTTTCATAAACAACCGGTGATTCTATGATTTTCTGTAAGTTTTCGACTTGTATTTATATTCTTCTGCCGATATAATATAAACGTTATAATTACAGATCAGTCATGAAAGGTAGGAAGAAAATGCAGTTACAACGGTTACTCAGTTATACGCGTAAAGCAGTGGATGAATATAGTATGATACAGGAAGGGGATCATATTGCGGTAGGTATTTCGGGCGGAAAAGACAGCCTTACCCTGCTCTATGCTCTTCATGGATTAAAACGGTTTTATCCCCGGAAGTTTGATTTAAGTGCTGTAACTGTAGATCTTGGATTTGCGGATTTTAATTTGGAACCGATTCAAAATTTATGCAGGGAATTAGAAGTTCCTTATAAAATAGTAAAATCAGATATTTATGATATTCTTTTTAATGTACGGCAAGAGAGTAATCCTTGTTCGCTTTGTGCAAAAATGCGCAAAGGCGCCTTAAATGAGGCGGTTAAGGAGATGGGATGTAATAAAGTGGCTTATGCTCATCATAAAGATGATATTATTGAAACAATGTTGCTCTCATTGATTTTTGAAGGAAGATTTTATTCCTTTTCTCCAAAAACATATTTAGATCGTATGGATCTTACTGTTATCCGTCCAATGATGTTTGTAGATGAAATGGAAGTAATCGGTTTTCGCAATAAATATTCTCTTCCGGTTGTAAAAGGAAAATGTCCTGTAGACGGACATACGAAGCGGCAATATGCAAAAGAACTTTTAAGAGAACTTAACAAAGAACATCCGGGAACAAAAGAACGAATGTTTCATGCTATTTTAACAGGAGATATTAAAGGTTGGCCGCAGCGCACGATATCGAGACGTTAAATAGGATTTTAAAAGTGAATAAATTAGTGGCAAGTAAAACACATCCGATGCTTAATCCATCGGATGTGTTTTTATAATATGTGACATTATCGCATGTCAACACTTATTATTTATTATAAGTATTTCTTTTCCTGAATATGATCAAGGAAACTCCGGTGCAAATCATCAGCAGAAAGAGAGGTATTATATGAGTTGAGTCACCTGTTTTCACCGCTGTGCTTTCTTCTGAATGAGTGTTGTTTTGATTTGGCCGGCCAGAAGTTTCTAAGTCGGCTTTTTTTTCGGTTAGTCCGTTGATTGATTTTTTAATACTATTGATTTGCTGTTCAAGTTGTTCGGCAGTGACGTTGTCTGTTAAAAGCGCCTCAGATTTTATGATTTGCTCTTTAAGTATTTTGACTGTTTCATCTGTGTATTTGCCGGATTCCACTTTTGCTTGAGCAGTTTCAATGAGTAGAGCTAATTCCTGTTTTAATTGTTCAATCTTTCCTGAATCAGGTGTCTCCGGATCGGTAGGGCCTTCCGGATCAGTAGGACCCTCCGGGTCGGTAGGACCTTCAGGATCAACAGGAGGTTCTGTTGATCCGGTGCCTATAATCACATTTAGGGAAATCTCGTCTCCGGTTGCTTTTCCTGCACCGATCAAATTCCCTTTTAAAGTGAGGATCGTATCTTCAGCAGAAGTATATTCTGAAAGATCCCAGTTTACAAATAATGATGCCAAGTCCAGTATTTTATCACTGTCCTTTAATGCAAGCTTTCCACTGATAATTAAAGGAAGCAGCTTTCTTAATTCTTCTTGTGACGTACCTTTGTCGATTTTAATATCACTGATCGGCACATATTCTTTTAATTCTGTTTCGGAAGATATCCTCTTTCCTGTTATGGTAAGCTCTTCTAAACCTACACAGTTTCCGACAGCAGCACTGTTTAATTCACGGAATAATAATTTGACATACCTTCCGATGATCGGTTGATCAAGTGAAATTTCATCTGTTGGGTGGGCTGCTCCGTTCGGTTCGTTTTTTATCGTTTTTGCAGTGATCCAGTTTTCTTTATCAGCAGATACGAGAACGTCATAGTCTGTCGGATAAACTAAATTAAAATACTCTGCAGTAAGTGATTCGATGACATTTGTTTCTTCACCGAGATCAACGATGATCCATGCTTCTTCAGATGCATGATCGCCTTTGATGTAATTGCTGTTCCATCTTGTCTCACGGTTTCCGTCTACGGCAAAATCTTTTTGATCTCTGTCAAGTTCGGTTCCTGATACCTCTACCGGACGGTTTATAGCAAGATTTTCTGAATCCGGGATTTCAGGTTGTTCAGGCTTTGGTTTTTCGGGATCTGCTTCTGTATCGATGATTTGTTCTACATAGATTCCGATATCATCTGTATTTTGTTTTTCATCTTCGTTTGTATAAATCTCATATATAGAAGGCGCTTTTCCATCTGCCCATTCAAGTCGAATCGCGAAAATATTGTCATATTCTGATACATCAAAAGTTTTTGTTCCCTTATCAAATGTACCTAAGTCTTCCCATTTATCAGTTCCGGTCCGTACCTTTACATTAGCTTCGGAAATAGTATGTACATCTTGCAAAATAGAGAATGATTTTAATTTTGTATTGTCTGTCAGTTTATATTCCAGCCATCCGGCAGTTTTGTTTTCTGTTGTAAATACAGTGGACAGATCCTGATCGATACATTTTTCAAGATTACCTTCTGCACTTGAAGTAATCGGATATGTACTTGTATTTTCTTCAATATTTTTGTTAAATTCAATTTCTTTGATGCAAAGGAACGGATTATCATATTTACCGATAACGTCATCTGTTACGAGAATACGAAGATATCTGCTCTTAGCTCCCTGGGCATTTGCTCTTACATAACGATAGGGAGGTTCCACTTTTGTATTGTCATTTTTTACAGACGCGATCGTGGTCCACTCTTTTTTATCAGAGGAGATTTGTATATCTGCATCGTATAAATGAGGTTTTCCATCTGCTGTGACGATTGTAACATCATAAAGCGGTGTTGAAATTCCGAGGTCTACAATAATGTATCCGCCATTATTTTGACCCTGATTTGTCCAGGCATGGGTTGTAAAATCTCCGTCAAACATATTCTCCCACGTACCTTCTCTAAGCGGATTTGTAAAACTTGTTTCGCTCATCTTCGGTGTGATCTTAAGATTATTTACGGAAATACCGAGTTTTGTCAATGATCCTTTTAGCGTTTCATTTGTCTGATTGACAAGACGGATATATCGCATCGGTTGTGGCCCTTTGAAATTTTTCGCATTTGTCCATTCAATTCCATTTGTTGAATATTGTATTTTTGCTTTTTCAAATCCGTCTGCTTCGGAAAAAATATCAGACACCGAGACAAGGGTGGTCATTTTGATACCGACATATTCATTCGGTTTTAATTCTAAATCCTTAATGTTTCTTATACGAAATTCGTTTTCGTAAATGTGGATCGGAGTCTCTTTTAATTTTTCAATATTTGTATAAATACGTTCCCCGTCAGTAAGTTTCTTATTTACTGTAAATTCGCGTACTTTTGTCCAATAATTTGCTTTGTTAGGAGTTGTCGTTCCTGTCTTGGTAAGACGCAGACGTACATAGCGTGCATTTATGTTTAATCCTGTTTTTTCTATTTTATGTGATTCATCTGTTTCTTTGTACTCCTGAATTGTGACCCATGAACCGTCTTTACCTGTTTCAGAATATTCTAAAACGAAATTGTGGAAATAGTCATGATCAGTTTCTGATGCTCCCTGAAGAATTGTAATATCTGTTACAGGGATAACACGACCTAAATCTACGCCATAGTAATCTCCTATCTTTTGGTTTTGATTCCATTCGCCGGCAGTTGATGGATCTTTGTCAAATAATTTTGCGGAAACAGTATCATCTGTTCGTTTTACACCTGCAAGAACTGCATAAAACGAAGGAATTACATTCGTATTATCAGGATCAAAAAACGGTGTCAATTTATTTTTTGCCGTTGCGGCTGCTTTCGATACGAACGGCTGGATACGTTTACTTCCTGCTTCTGCTCCTTCTTCGATTCCTTCTGCTGTCGGATATGTATTCCATGTTTGCAGCGCCTTGCCTGCTGTTGCAAATGTTTCCCAAGCTGTATCTATGTCTTTTTCTTGAATAGCAATGATACTTTCGATAATTGCCTTTCCGCCTGAAGCGATATCTTGCAGTGATTTCAGCCATGGATCTAATTCTGATTTTAAATCAGCATTGTCACATGTTGATCTAAATGTTTCGATTGCAGCAAGAATAGATTCAAATTCCGATTTTAAAGCTGCCGTTTCTTTATCATTTTTCAAGTTCTCTCCGTTACTGATTTTAGCTGTAACATTTTCGAGTTTTTCTTTCAGATATTCTGATTCCGGAAAGCCTTGCGGGACACGTACGGAACGAGGACAGTTTGCAACATTAGATGCAATTTTAAAGTAAGCGTCCTGTACTTCAGGTTCAAGATAACGGAATGCATCCTGCCAAACAGTTTGCGCGTTTGCAGTGTAATTAGTATTGTTCCAGAATAGTGATGCAAGCTGGAACAGACCGACTTTATTACTCTGTGCAAAGCGGGAAGGGTTTGAGACAGCTCCTGTAAGTCCTGTTATGCCATCGCGGGCGTAATGTGTGATATCTCCAAGATAAAGTCCTGATTTTCCATGTTCGTTTACCGGATAATTCAGCCAGAAACAAACTTTGTGCCCTGTTTTCTCTGAAACATAATCGATTGTTTCCTGTGTGATCGGTGAGTTTACGTCATCACCTGTCCAATACAGGATAATTGACTCGTCAAGTTTTTTTAATGCGCTTAATTCAGCCTCTTTTGACCATGCTTTGTTATATCCCTGCATACAGTAAGTGATCGGCTTGCAGTTGTTTGGAATAATGAATTCTTTTGTCAGCTTATTTAAAAGATTTACTACATCTTCATGAGTTCCTTGTCCGAAGTCGTCATTTAAAATGTCAAATTTTCTAACGCCTGCGTCATAAAGCTGACGGAATTTTGCAAGTAGTTTCTGATACCGTTCATTATAGGCGGTTTCATTCGATGTATCTAAATTGGTGAAAAATCCCGAAATATGTACGGACCATGTATAGTAACATTTTGTCTCTTCACCTAATTTTACAAGTTTTTGTATCTGATCGATTTCGCTTTGCGGATAAAGTTCTCCCCATTTTGTTGTATGATAAGGGTCAGTTTTTGATGCATAAATATATTGGTTCATTTTCACATCACGTGCAAATCTCATAAGGCTTTCCCGTGATTTATAATCCCACCCTCCGTAAAATCCTTCAATAAATCCTCGATATTGTATGTCGGAAAAATCTTCGATCTGTACGCTGCGAAGGGCTGGATCTTCATAAGATGTAAGCATCATCTGTAACGTAGCGATCCCGAAAAATGTACTGTCGGTATCTTTTCCTACGATTGAGATAACATTTTCTTTGGCGCTAAGTATATATGAATCAGTTCGATTGAAAAGATCAGCCGTTTTAATCGTTGTATTTTTATTGATATAGCTGTCTGCTTTTCCATTGGAACCTTTTATTCCCAACAGGATCGTAGTTTCTCCGTTGACGATCTCTTCAGAATGTACAACTGTTTTCCCATAGTCTGTTATAACTTCTTCCAAAAAGTTCTGTGTAGCTTTATCTATACCTTCCTCGAAGACAACATGAACTCTATCTGACATCACAAATTGTCCGTTATCATATACAACAGAATGAGGAATCGGATAAATTTTATATTCGTTTGATTCTGTGTTTTTTTCCTTGGCATGAATTCCGATACCGCTGCATAGAGGTATGATAAGTAGTGCTATGAGCAAAATGCTCAAAATGCTTTTGATTTTCCTGAAGAGTTTCAGCTTTTTCATAAAATGTTCCCGCTCCTTTTTCGTTATTTCACACAAAAATTACCTATTATTTTAATGATACTACACAAATCAACTAAAATCAATGAATAAAAATTATGAAATTATACAATAAAAACCCGAAAATCATAAAACATCATCTTAATTTCAAGATCGGTTTTATAGTTTTCGGGCTTTTTAAGTTACTCTAAGTTTCTTTATTTAAATTCTTTTGCTTTCTTTCGCAATACTTTCTTTTAGTTTTACATAGTCAATAATCGCATTCGCCGTTCCGTCTATGCCAAGTTCGGAACTTGTAAGACAAAGTTCGTAGCTTTTTGAGTCGGACCATTTTTTATTTGTATAATAATTATAATAACCTGCTCGTTTTTTATCTGTTTTTAAGATCATATCTTTTGCCTTCGCATCCGTCAGACTATAGATCCTTGCAATACGGCGTATTCTTGCATCGAGATCGGCATGAATGAAAACGCTTACTACATTTTTATATGATTCGAGTGCATAATCCGCACATCTTCCGACAAGAATACAAGGTCCTTCATCTGCGATTTTTTTGATTGCATCAAACTGTGCAAGAAAAACCTTATGATTGATCGGCATATCTGTATAGGTGTTTCCGGAATATCCCATTGAATATGTATCCATTACCAGTGAATAGAGAAAACTGCTTGTAGGTTTTTCGTCATGTGATTCAAATATTTCTTCACAGATTCCGCTTTCTTTTGCTGCACGGGCCAGCATTTCTTTGTCATAAAGTTTGATTCCGAATTCTTTGGCTACTTTATATCCGATTTCCCGGCCGGCACTTCCGAATTCTCTTCCAATAGTAATGATCGTATTTGTTTTCATTTAAGGTCACTCTCCTTTACGTCGACAATATGTGATTTTGCATAAAAAATACATATACAAATGAACTATATGTGAGTATTATAACTAAAAACAAAGAAAAATACAATCAAATTTCTATTTTCTTTTCTTTTTTCCTTCAACAAAATCAGCGTTCTTCTAATTGTTTGAGAAGTTTATTAAAATATTCCGGAAGAGGTGCGTCGACTTCAATATATTTCCCTGTGGAAGGATGAGTGATTCCGAGAACTTTTGCATGTAATGTCTGCCCCTGAAGTTTAAACGGACATTTTGACGGACCATACATACTGTCTCCTAGAATGGGATGTCCAATGCTTGCCATATGAACACGAATCTGGTGGGTTCGTCCTGTCTCCAGTTCGCATTCGATATAAGTATAATCTTTAAATCTGCGCAGGACGGTATAATGGGTAACTGCATGTTTTCCGTTCTTTGCTTTCGTACTCATTTTTTTCCGATCAATGGGATGCCTTCCGATAGGAGCATTTATCACTCCGTTATCTTCTTTTATCTTTCCATGAACGATCGCATGATATCGGCGGGTAATCGAATGTTCTTTTAGCTGTTCTGCTATGATCTGATGCGCCTTATCATTTTTGCATATCAAAAGCGAACCTGTTGTATCCATGTCGATTCGATGTACGATTCCCGGACGAAGTATACCGTTAATTCCGGACAGATTATCTTTGCAGTGATACATTACTGCATTTACAAGAGTATGCTCATAATGCCCCGGCGCCGGATGAACGACCATATTCTTGGGTTTATTAACAATAAGGATATCACTGTCTTCGTATAAAATATCAAGAGGAATATTCTCGGGAAGAATATCCAATACTTCAGGGTCCGGAATAAAAACTTCGATCTTATCGTTTTCACTGATTTTATAGTTGGGTTTGACCGAGCTTTGATTGACGGAAATTTTGCCGTCTTTTAGTAGTTTTTGAATATAAGAACGGGAAAGGTTCTCAAGATTTTCACTCAAAAATCTATCAATCCTTTCCCCGCTGCGATCGGCTGTAAATTTAATCTGTTCCATAATATACGAACCTTTCTGTTTTATAGGTTAAATTGCAGTGCAGACTGATTTTATCTGATCAAATCCGATTTTTTTGTTTGCGCAGAAAATCAAAATCAGAGTCTTCTTTATAATAAAATAAAATCAAAAAAGCGAAAATAATGCATGCCACGACAACATAGCAGTCTGCCACATTGAAAATCGGGAAATCGATCAATTTAAAATAAAAGAAATCGATAACATAATTTAGTCTTACCCGATCGATCAGATTGCCGACAGCCCCGGCGATCAAAAGGATCGAACAGATACGAAGAGGCATATACTTTTTTGTATATGGAATTCTCCCGTATATGAGGAGAATCGCTCCACATATAACCAGAGCGCCGACGACAAATAAAAACTGTTTATTTTGAAGTATTCCAAAAGCCATACCTCGGTTTTCAAGATATTGAAGCTCAAAAACACCGTCTATCAAAACTTTTGCATGATTATTTTTCAGATACGCCACTGCAAAATATTTTGTAATCTGATCTATAAAAATTGCTGTTCCTATCCAAAAAAATGCTATAATATAGCTTTTAAATAAACGAAATTTCGGATTTTCTTTTTGCAAAGCCATTGTGTTTCTCCATCTCTAAATATATTTCTGTATCCTGACGTATATTCTGTGTTTTCTGGTTTTATTTCCGATTCCCGCAAAACGAAATTTTCCCATTTTGCGAACAGAGATAAGATCACCTTCATTTGGCTGGTAGCCATTACTTGTAATAAGTTTCCCGTTAACAAAGACTCTTCCGCCTTCAATCAATCCGCTAAGTTTTGTCCGGGAAGATGAAAATGCAAGTGACAATAAACTATCAAGTCGAACTGACGCAACGGTTCCCGTGAGTTCTTCATATTTGGGCGTATATTGAATGTCAAATGAAGGAAGTTCTTCTGTTTTGACCGATGTGTGCCGAATCCGTGTCAGCTCACTGCATAAAAAAGATACAATATCATCATGTGCAAATAAAATCGCTGTATTATTTTCAATAAGAATGTCTCCGGTTTTTGACCGGTCAATGCCCAAATTAAGAATTGATCCCAGATAGTCTCTATGTGTGAGATCTTCTGAAAATTTTCGGTTTAACGGAAGGATCTGAAGAACTTTGAAAGGATATCTTATCAAAGCAGGATCGAGCTCCTTTTTTCCGCAACGCAAATAAAGAGCATCAGGGATAAATGCAGCCATCTGACGCTCTGCCATGCCATATCCGCCGAAAGTAAGTATTTGTGTAAACAAATTTTCTTTCGGCAGCGTATGCAGTATATTTTGTTCATTTAGATTCAGAAAATCAGAGTATGTGATAAAATCTCTTTGATATGCATTTCTGGATAATTCAATAAAACGCTTTTCCAGAAGATACTGATCTTTCTCAAGATTGCCGCTTCCCATATCTGAATTAATATCTTCCTTTCACACTCGGTGTTTCCATCGAACCGCCGAGAAGATCTTGTAAATCACCGGAAATATCAACGTTTGTCGGTGTTACAAGGAATATGTAATTTGAAATTTTCTGAAGATTACCGTTAATTGCAAATGTAGCGCCTGAAATAAAATCAATGATGCGCTGAGCAAGTTCAAGATCCATACCTTCAAGATTCAGGATAACAGTGCGTCCTGAAAGCAATGTCTCTGTTATTTCGCGGGAATCGTCAACAGAACTTGGTTTTACAACACAAACTTCCATATTTCCACCCTTTCTGGATGCAGGATGTCTCATCGGAGTCACCTTGCTTGAGGAAGCAGGCTGAAATTTCTTTTCCTCTTCCATATCAAAATCATCAAAAGATTCTTCCTTCGTATTTTTCTTTCCGAACAAAGAACGACGGGCAGGTTTTTCATCAAATTCCTCATCGTCGAAATATTCATCTTCTTCATCATAAAAATCATCATCATAATCATCGTCGTTCAGTTTCATAATGTCCAGAAATTTATCAAATACACCCATTTTTTACACTCCTATCTTGCGCTGCATATGCTCGCGCAATTTTATTATTTTCACGGCCCTAAGACTACAGCTATTCTGTCGGACAAGTCTTCTGCCATGTTATACTTTCATCCCAGATCTTACATCAGATATTGTAATTTCTGGCACCAAAGATTCCTGTTCCGATACGAACCATAGTTGCTCCTTCTTCGATTGCAACTTCATAATCATTGGTCATCCCCATTGAAAGTATGCTCACAGTACCATTATCAATGTTTTTTTGCTTAATGTCAACATATAATTTATGTAAATCTGCAAAAATTGCACGGTTTTCTTCTGGATTTTCGACAAATGGAGCTATTGTCATAAGCCCTTTTACCCGTATATGTGGTAATAGTGAAAATTTTTCCATTAATGGAATAACTTCTTCTGTCTTTAATCCAAATTTACTGCTCTCCTGCGCAACATTCACTTCAAGTAAAATATCGATTATGCGATTTTGTTTGGCAGCTTCTTTTTCGATCACTTCTCCTAACTTAAAAGAATCGACAGAGTGGATTAATTTTACTTTATCGACAATATACTTTACTTTATTTGTCTGAAGATGTCCGATCATATGCCAATCAATGTCTTTTGGCAAGACTTCATACTTTTCACGAATTTCCTGAACTTTGTTCTCGCCGAAGATGCGCACTCCGAGATCGTAAGCTTCTTGAAGCATATGAGGAGGCTTCGTTTTGCTTACGGCGATCAAAGTAATTTCTTCTCGTTTTCTTCCGGCTTTTTTACATGCAGATTGTATTCGTTCTTCCACCGTCTTTAGATTTTCTTTAAGCATTTTTATTTCTCCTCTTTCCGAATAGTTAAAAGTTTTATTTTTTAGATTTTATTGAAATACGACATCATTTGAATTTACGCTTGAACCTTCCTGCACGATATGGTCGTAATTAGAAAGACCATACGGTTCGTTTTCCTGCACGATATAATATTCGTCGTTTTCACAGAGAACACTTACTTTTCTGAATACGGCATATCCTTTATTGATATTATATACACCTTGCAGATTTTTTGTTTTTCCGACTACAAATGTATCGGATGACTCCGGTTTGACGAGTACGCTTCCATCTTCTAAATCCTGCTTGCTGACAAAAACGTCTCCATTTTCAGAAATGTCATAAATATTTATGGCGTGAAATACGGCGCTACCATTCTCTTTTGCAAGCATTACACCGCTTGCACTGCTGTTTCCGCCTGTCGTAATGTATTCTTTCGGAATGATAAAAAATTTCTCGTTAACTACAGAAGATTTCGGGATTTTTAATCCGCTTTCATCTTCCATGATCAATTCTATATTTAAAAATCTTTCCTCGGCATATCTTATCATTGAATTATCAAAATCAAGCTGACCGTAATATTTTCCTTGCCGTTCGATAACAGTAAGTTTTCCCCAAAGAGTTTCACTGTCTTTGTCCATCCGTACTTTTATTCCGGATACATCTTCATGTTTTAACTTTATAGCTGTTTCTTTTGAAAGAGGAACGATAACCGACCAATCTTCACTTGTGATCATCCGGTAAACAGGATCTCCTGCTTTAACTTTCGTTTCATCGGATAAAGAAGAAACTTCATATTTTGTTTTATCAAAAGCAGATTCAGTAAATGTTTCAGTAGTCAATCCTTCATATCCATCGACTGTAAAGGCTACAATGCCATCCTGCTGTGCCTGATAAGACAACACATCCAGACCGCTTGCGGCAATCACTGCTCCAAGTTGTTCTGTTCGGGTCGCGCTGAATTCGTTTTGAAGCATTGTAGTGATTTCAGATTTCAGCGAATATACCGAACTGAAATCATTTGCACGATACCCTTCGATAAAATTTTGTGTTTGAAGGGTAATCGCAGAACTGACTTCAGGATTTACTGTTATGGACTGACCTTCTGTGTGTTCTCCCTGTGTGGAGTCTGTTTTGCTGCTTGTATCAAGCTTTTCAGGGGAAAGGGCATAAATATTCATTCCCCGCTTGATCTTACTGTTTTCGGCCTGATAATAGCTTATATAACCGGATGATTCGGCAGTTACAGCCGTCTCTTCACGAATAATAAGTCCGGTATAAGAATTATCTTTCACAATGCTGCCTTCCCGTACTTCATAAACAGAGATCCGGTCTCCGGTAAAATACAAAATAATTGTTACAACCAAATAAATAAACACGATTGCAAAAAGAAAGATACCGAGATTGAATTCTCTTTTTGTTTTATATTTTTTTATATTGACTGAATTATTTTTTTTGGATGACAATTCAGTATACACCTCCTGCTTTTTTCTGGCGTTGCTAGTATATCATTTTTTTTCGTATATTTCCACTTTTTATGGACATAATAAAAAATATTGGTAGCTGAATTGTTACAAATATTGAGATGATAAAGGAGGAAATAACATGAAATGGTTTGACAATACAGCTCTGACACTCGTTATTATAGGCGCCGTAAACTGGCTTCTTATAGGGGTGTTCAGATTTGATTTGGTGGCATTTATATGTGGGAATATGAGTTGGCTTTCCAGGATCATTTATACGCTGGTAGGTTTATGCGGCTTATACTTGATCAGTCTTTTTGGCAGAATCAAATCAATGTCAGAATAAAAGAAAAACACCTCGTAAAATGATATGATCGAATTATTTATCGGAAATTTCATTTTTACGGGGTGTTGTATTTTTTATAACGGCGGCAGATCAAAGTTCAGACTTGTCCGAAACCTTGCATCGTTTGTGATTCCGAAAGATGCCTTTTGACACTTTCGGGGATCTATTTCATTCCTGCATCAAGCAGTTCGTTCATTTCTTCGTAAAGAAGCGGTTTGTCAGAAGCGCCCATGATAACGGAAATATACGGTTCTCCCGCAGTATTTTTTTCATATAAAATCACACAGCTTCCTGCCTGATCGGTTGTTCCGGTTTTTCCTCCGTATACGTGTATCCCGTCAGGCGGCGTCGCTTCTCCGGCTGAGTAATAATTCGTCGCCTGCCATGTAGGAGTATACGAAGTTCCGTCTGCCGAGGTAACTGTTGCCGTATATGAGTTCATGGAAATAATATCGAGAAAAACTTGATCCTTTAATGCTTCATTAAACATTAAATATAAATCATATGTTGTTGTGTAATGATTTTCGTCATGAAGTCCGTGAGGATTTACAAAGTGAGTTCCTGTCGCTCCAAGTTGTTTTGCTTCTGTATTCATTAATTCGGCAAAAGCTTCCTGGCTTCCCGATATATGTTCCGCAATAGCGGCCGCACAGTCATTTCCGGATTGTAAGAGCAGACCGCATATGAGATCGTACAAAGTCAGGGAATCTCCGGCAGAAAGGCCACAGGTAGACTCATCCCAATTAAAATTCGTGGAAGTGGCGCTCATCGTTACAACGTCATCCAAATTTCCATATTTTAAAGCAAGATAAGCAGTCATAACTTTCGTTGTACTTGCCGGATATAATTTGTCAAACAGCTTGTATCCGTATTTGATCTGAGAATCTGCTATATTGAATAATCCTTCACCGTGAAATCCCGGATCTGCTTCAACGCCGTCAAGAGATACATCTTCTGAAGCAACACAGAGATCTTCAGCGAAAAGTTCTCCTGTGTATTGCTTTTTATTATATGATGTAAACTCATATTGCCGGATATGATCTTTTGAATATTCCTGCAATATGAAAAATCCGACAGCGCCTGCGCCTGCAATCAGTATAAGACAGATCAGAAGAACCGCAATTACTGTAGAAGTTCGTCTTCGGCGCCGTCTTTTTTTTACGTAAATAGGTTTTCGGCGTCTGCGCCTGTTATCTGAATAATGATTTCCCTTCATTTTATTCCTACCATTTATTTTTTGATGTATTAGATGTATTATTTGTACATTTCACGCCAATCTAAGTCTCCTCTGTCAAGTGCCAGTATAAGAGCTTCGGCAGTTGCGATATTTGTAGCTGCCGGAATATTGTACATATCACACATTTTTACAATATCACTTACGCTCGGCTCGTGAGAGCGTGGAGTAAGCGGATCTCTGAAAAAGATAAACAAATCAATTTGATTGCTTTCAATCTGAGAGGAAAGCTGTTGGATTCCACCGAGATGTCCCGGAAGAAATTTATGGATATTAAGGTTTGTTACGCTCTCGATCAGTGCTCCTGTAGTTTCCGTTGCATATAAACTGTGTTTGCTGAGTATTCCACGATAAGCGATACAAAAGTTCTGCATTAATTTTTTCTTTGCGTCATGCGCGATCAATCCGATATTCATAGCTGTCATTCTCCTTATTGATACTTATTAGGCTGTAATCCGACATTTAAAACGAGTCCGATTCCCATAAAGAAACATACGACGGATGTAAGTCCGTAGCTGACAAAGGGAAGCGAAAGACCTGTGTTCGGAAGAATCAAAGTTGCCACACTGATATTGATGAAACTTTGAATGCCAATCAGTGCGGCTACGCCGCCGCAGATAATGCGTCCTCCCGTATCTTTCGCTTTTAAACCTATTAAGATACATTGTATTACAATTAATAATAACAAAAATATGACTCCGCAACAACCCACAAATCCTAATTCTTCTCCGATAATTGCAAAAATAAAATCTGTTTGCGGTTCGGAAACAAAATTTCCGTTTTTAACTGAAGTTGTGGCATCGTTATTATATCCTTTTCCCGAAAGCTGACCCGAACCGATTGCCATGACAGAGTTTAACTGTTGATATGATTCATCATCCGCATATTTTTCCGGCTCTAACCAGGCAAGAATACGATCCTGCTGGTAGTCATGCAAAAAAGGCTGATTCGGCTGCACCGCAACGGCAAGAAAGATCGCAACGGCAGGAATCGTAATCGCAAGAACTGTTCCGACAAATTTGTAATTTAATCCTGCCAGAAAAATGAGAGCACAAAAAAGCGCTGCGATACAGATTGTAGTGGAAAGATTCGGCTGTGTCACAATAAGGATGAGCGACGGAATAAGCAGTGCAACAGACTGAATGATTACTTTGGGACTGCTGATCTTAAGCTCTCTGTCAGAAAAAAATCTGGCAAAAAAAATAATAAGAAGTATTTTTGTCAAGTCGGAAGGCTGAAGTTGCATAAACCCGAGGTTGATCCATCTTTGCGCTCCGTTTGCCGAATGACCTAATCCTGGAATTTTTACTGCGATCAAAAGAATCAAATTTATAACATAAAGTATCCAATAAAAATTCATGATCCATTTATAGTCGATCAAAGAGACAACAACCATTGCCCCGAACCCAAGGATCACACCCATGATCTGTTTTGTCATATAATCCGGTTTAGCGCTTCCGACCATCATGATACCGATGACAGAAATTGCAACTACTGAAATAATAAGTCCGAATTTATAATCTTTTATATGATATTGCTGTTTAATATGATTGATTAAAAATTTCAACGATCTTCTCCCATGTATTTTATATGTATATCGCTGCGTGTAATATCGATTGAAAAATATGCGGGATTGATTTCCGTATATTTTGAAACCGCATGATATAAGTCATTTTTCATTTGTTCCGTCACATCTGCCGTACAGTGCATTCTGTCTGCGGCAAGCAGATTCTTCAGCCGGTATTTGGCGATCGAAACTGAATGAACACTCATCGGTTTTCCTCCTGATTTCTATGAAAAAATTGCGCTATTTTTCCGAAGAAACCTTCTGATTTTGAATAGTCGTTGACCGGAACGTCTTCTCCTGTCAGCCTGCGGCAGATATCCATGTAGGATCTTCCGGCCAGACATTCTTCTCCGGCAACGGCTTCCCCTCTGTTAGTTGCAATAACGACTTGTTCATCGTCGGGAATTACTCCGAGGAGATTTACGGCAAGAATTTCAGTGACATCGTCTACGGACATCATATCGCCTCTCTTGACCATATCGATCCGCAGCCGATTAATCAAAAGATCTGTTTTGCGAATACCCGACGCTTCCAGAAGTCCGATAATGCGGTCGGCATCCCGAATGGCAGAAACTTCCGGGGTCGTGACAACAACAGCATGTTCAGCGCCTGCTATTGCATTTTGGAATCCCTGTTCGATCCCCGCCGGGCAATCCAGTAAAACAAAATCAAAATCCCCCCGAATATCTTCGATAAGTTTTTTCATCTGTTCCGGGGAAACCGCAGACTTATCTTTCGTTTGTGCAGATGGAAGCAGGCAAAGCTCCGGAAACTGATTATCTTTTATCAATGCCTGTTTTAACCGGCAGTTGCCGTTTATGACATCCACGATATTATAAATGATCCTATTCTCCAGCCCTAATACGACATCCAGATTTCTAAGGCCGAGGTCTGTGTCAATCACTATAACTTTTTTCCCGAGTTTTGCTAGACCGATTCCGATATTTGCCGTCGTTGTCGTTTTACCGACTCCGCCTTTTCCTGATGTAATGACAATTACTTCTCCCATGATGCTTTTCCTCCTACATATGTCCTGTCTCAATCCGTAAGGGGATCAAGATAGATACGGTTTCCGTCGATCACGGCGATTTTGGGGCCTTTAATATTTAAGCTCTCCTGATAAATGATCTGACGTTTTGCTACGATATCTCCGATGCTGAGATATTTAGGCTGCATAGAAAGTGCTACGACATACGCCGACGTATCGCCGGATGCTCCGGCACAGACAGATCCATATAACGTACCGATTATGATCACACTGCCTTTTGCGATTACTTTTGCACCCAGTTCTACATCACCTAGTATGACAATACTTTCTTCTGCCTCTAATATCTGCCTTTTTCTTAAAGTCCCCTTGTAGAAAATCCCTTCTTTTTTATAGATATCCGAAAGACTTTGTTCTACTACGCTTCTGTACATCATCTCATTTTTATCATTTGGTTCGATAATACACAAAATTTCAATTTGTGTATTTTCTCTTATGACGGCAAGAACACGATCTTCCTCTGCTCGCGTCAGTTCGCGTCCGCTGAAACTAAGCGCCATCTGTGCATCTTTAAAAAAGCGCCCGGATTGTTTGAATTTTTGTCCGAGAACTTCAAGAAGTTGATCGAATTCTGTTTCGGAATCAAATTCAATATCTAATCCGTATCGATTACTTCTGATGGTCACAAGTTTGTTCATTGTCATTCCCCCGTCTTTTAGTCTCCTGCAATTCCTTCTCCGAGATTAGCTGCGCTTCCGGTAATCAATTCACCGGCTGTTTCAGGATTAAAATAGACTTTTGCAATATCTCTGCCGATTTCTGATGCATATCCCGAATTATAGCCATAAGTAATGCGGACTGCAATCGATAATTGAGGCTGTTCGGCCGGAGCATATCCTACAAATAATACATGGTCGGCATGCAATTCGTTATGCTGGGCAGTACCGGTTTTCCCCGCCATAGAAAAATCAAGGCCTGTAAAAGTGGTTGAGCTTGCAACCATTTGTTCCATTCCCTGGTGAATAAGATCCCATGTGCCGGAATTGATTTCATCCATTGTACTGTCTACTTCCGCAGAATAATCTTTAATAAGATTTCCCGCCGCATCTGTCGTTTTATCGATAAGCGTCAGATCATAAACAGTTCCGCTGTTTGCAACTGCGGTTACATAACGGTTCAGTTGACTTACCGTAAAGTTGTTCGTACCTTGTCCGATTGCAGATTGAATCGAATATTCATCAGATATCTGCGGTGCGGCTTCCGGTATTTCTACGCCGGATTTCCTGTCTAAGCCATACATAGCCGCATATTTTCTCAACTTGTCTGTTCCAAGATCACTGTCATAGTTTCCATTGGAATCGATTCCCATATTGTATCCCAGTTGATAATAAAAGACGTTGCAGGAATGCTGTAATGATTGAACAACATTCAACGCTCCGTGACCTCCCGGATAGATCCAACATTTTGGGCTCGGAGTAACTGTATTAAATGAACCGCTGCAATATGTTGTTGTGTAAGCGTCAAGATACCCTTCTTCCAGTCCGGCTGTGGCCGAGATCATTTTAAAAGTTGATCCCGGAGCTGTTTTTTCCTGTGTGGCACGGTTATAGAAAATATTTGCACGTCCGGTATTAAGCTGATTGTAGTAAGCGGAATCCATTGTATTTGCCAGACGGTTATTATCATATCCCGGATAAGATACACATGCCAGAACATCTCCGCTATTTGGATCTGTAACTACAATTCCGCCGGAACACGGCTCTAAAGCGAGCTGCCCGGGCGTGATCTGCAATGTTTTAATCTTATCATACAGCCAGCCATAAGCGTCTGTCGTTCCGTTTAAAAGACCGTTATACGCATTCTCATCCATTGGCAGTACGCCTTGTTCATAAACGATCGCACAGATCTGTGCGCCGGTGACACTTCCTGATTTTATAAGATATTTGTAGAGAAGTTTGTCGAAATTACTGTCTTCCTTTAAATATTCTTCAAGGTATGCCAAAACACCGCTGTAAATCTCTTCAGAACTCGAATAAGCGCTGTCTCCCAACTTTGAAGTATCGATCCAGTTTTTGGAGATTGCATAATTTAAATACCGGTTCAAACTAATTGTCTCTTGCGTTGCCCAGGCAATTTGTGTTTCATCTTCTGCTTCGATCTTGTCTGACATCAGGATTCCTGTCGTTTGTTTTAGAAGAGTATCGCATATATAGTCCATATAAGCTTTCATCTCTTTTGAAAGATCTTTATATGCCGGAGCGTTTTCGTCCTGAAGCTGTGCCATTAATTCGGAAAGTATCTCGGCTTTTTTCTGAGTAAACGTATTATAGACAGCCTGTTCGGCAGGTTTTGCGTCTGTTCTTCCGAATTTTTTCATATCGATAATCTCATTTGCAATAAATGAATTATATGCATCTCCTACGGGAATTTTAATATATTTCGTATCTTTTTCCGCAGAAGGATCATAGTCTAATACATTGCTTAGTTTGCTTAAAACGATTCCGGCAAGTTTTTCTTCCAGAAGTTTATAAGCAGAAATCTGTAAATTTTTATCGATCGTAAGGTAGACGTCATTTCCCGCTTTCGGGTCTGTTATACTTACAGTATCGGTTACTTTCCCGAGATTATCTACATAGAATGTCGTTTTACCTTTTTCGCCCTGAAGAACGCTATCGAACGTCTGCTCAATGCCTGATTTTCCAACAATATCCGACAAAGAATATCTCTTTTTTTCATCATCGCTTAGATCATCATATTCTTCCTGCGATATCTGACCCGTATATCCGATAATCGATGCAAAATATTGACCGTCAGGATAACGCCGCAGGGAATCCTCAGAAATATCTACTCCCTGAAGGGAATCCTGATTTTCCATAATAGCCGCTGCCGTAGCGTCACTGACATCGGAAGCAAGTACGGTTGTAAGCCATTGCTGATAACTATTCAGCCCCATAGCATAACGCATATTGACCATTTTCAGAATATATGCGGCATCATGTTCGGAATAATCCAATCCGTATCGTTTGCATAAATAATGTACGATCTGTTCGGCTGTCTTATTTTTTTCTTTTTCTGTAAGATCATCAATAAAACTTTTTCCATGCACATCCGCCACAAAACGAAGTCTGGATGTTTCGTTTGTCTCGGCGAATTGATAACTACCCGATGAATCAAGAATGATTCCGAAATTGTCGATCACACTGTCTCCGTTTTCTTCAACGATCGAAAGCACACTGTCAAGCGTATCATTTAATATTTTGTTTTTATCTTCGGTTTTAGTGTCTGTAGGGATGATATCCTCGATCGTCACGGAATAAGCCAATTCATTATAAGCGATCACTTCTCCGTTACGATCAAAAATATTGCCTCTGGTTCCGGGTACAGTTCTTGTCTTTCTTATTTGCAGCTCATAATTTTCCAAGTAATCTTCTCCGCGCACGATCTGAAGATAAAAAAGTCGTCCGATCAATATCGAAGATGTAAGGCAAAAGACAATAATGAGAACGATCAACCTTGAACTCATCAAATATTCAACAGCTTCTTTTATTCGATCTATAATTCTTCTAAACAAATTTACTTGCACTCCTTTTTTCTTCGGCTTCAAGTTTATGATTGATAAACAAAAGAAGCGGATAAACTCCAAGCGTTATTACAATCGTGTAAATCATCTCAGGAACGATGATCCTGTTTAAATAGTAGGTAAAACGAAAATCGCTGTTTAGCAGAAATGTGAAGAAATATATAGTGATTCCATAAAGGAAGTCACTGACCGCTATAAGAAACAGGGGAAGTTTAATATCTTCGTCATAGAACATCTGCTCAAACAAGCCGTTTAGGAAACCAACTACAAGATAGATCAAAGCGTAAAATCCGATCATATTTCCAAATTGTATATCAATCAAAAGTCCCGATAAAAATCCGACGAGCATTCCGGATTTTGAACCTCTCATAAATCCAAATGACGCAGTGACGATTAATAGAAGATTCGGCTTGATTCCGGCAATATCAAGTACCGGAAATACCGTACACTGAAGTACATATGCCACGAGAATGACAAGCGCCGTTATAAAAATGCGTTTGACCTTCATTCTTTTCATATTTTAATCTTCATTCCTTTCTTTATATGTCCGTCTGTAAAGCAACTCATTCTGTCTTGTTTTCACCTGTAAGTTCTGCTTTTGTTGTCGTAATAACAAGCACTTCCTGAATATTTTTAAAATCGACTGCCGGTGTAATGTATCCCGAACGCGTCAGATTATTTGAGTCTACATTTACTTCACTGACCGAACCGATCAAAATACCTTGAAGATACTTATCGCTGATATAAGACGTCACAATCTGATCGCCTACAGCGACTACATTGTCATTGTTTTCCATCTGGGAAAAAGCGATCTGACCTGTTCCCATAAGCGCCATATCTCCGCTTACGATACATGTATCCGAAGTAGAAATCGCCATTGCGCTTATATTGGAAGAATCGTCGATGATCGAGCGTACTTTCGCCCATGTAGGGCCTACATCTGTTACGATCCCGACAAGTCCGCTTCCTGCAAGGACATTCATGTTGACTTTAATACCGTCTTTACTTCCTTTGTCTATTGTAAATGTACCGAACCAGTTTCCGGCGTCTTTTCCGATCACATGGGCGGCTGTTTTCTCATATTCGGCATAATTCTGATCCAGTTTATATAATTCCTGAAGACGTTCAAATTCATAACGCTCTTCCTGTAAATAGTTATTTTCTGTTGTCAAAGCATCAACTTGTTCCCTCAGTTTTTTATTTTCTGATTTTAGTTGTTTCATCGTTGAGAAATTGTCTTTCATATCTCCCATCCAGCCACCGATCTGATTCATCCCTTGTTGGAGTGGGATTACCGTAACATTTGCAACCGTCTTAAACGGACCGCCGACTTTGTCAGAGAAAGAGGAAAGCACCATCATAAGCACACAAAATATGGAAAGCCCAAGCAGGATATATCTGTTTGTATGAGACATTTGATTTTTCTTTTTCATTACCTTAACCACCTATAATCTTCGTCTAACATCGAATAAGTGAGCTTTTTATAATACTCCTTGTCCAAAATGATCTTTTGAAGCCCTTTCACAGCACATAATTCGGGTTCGTCAACAGTTGTAACAGGAAGACCGACACGTTCTCTTATGTATGTAGGAAGTCCTTTTAAATTTGTCAGTCCTCCGGCAAGATAAATTCCTTTTTCTTCGATTGCCCTTCTTACATCCGGAGGCGTTCTATCTAACATTAGTTTAATCGCACGGACGCATTCATCAAGGGGGTCTTTTATTGCAGCGCGGACAATTCCTATAGATACATCGGTCTGCGAAGGAACACCGGTCACAAGATCTCTTCCTGACACGGTAATCGTACTGTTTGTGCTTTGCTCAAAAACCCCGAATTTTTTACGAAGCATTTCAGCAGTTGTCTTTCCTATGAGAAATTCTTTATTATGACGTACAAGTCCTGTGATCGCAGAATCGAAATCATCACCGCCTATTTTTAAAAGACGGTTTAAGACAAGTCCGCCGGATGAAAGAACCGATAATTCTGTAATACCGCCGCCGAAGTTTGCAATAAAAATCCCCTTTTCTCTAAAAATATCAATGCCTAAACCGACTGCATCAGCCAGTCCTCTTTCGACAATACGGACTGATTTTGCTTTTGCCTCTGAATGCAGAACCAAGTCGCAAAAAGCTTTTTTTTCAACTTCCGTAACATCTGTAGGAACGGCAACAACGTATTCCGATCCCCAGACTGAACGTTTTTTTGTTCTTAACAAAGTACCGAGCAATGTCTGCATATTGTCAAAACGGGCGATCACACCGCTTTTCATCGGAAAGACAACTTCGATATCATCAGGAGCCTTCTCGTACATTTCATATGCTTTGTCACCGATCGCAAAAATACTTTTTTTATTTTTAATTGCAATAACGTCTCTCTCCCGACAAATCTTATCCTGCTTTTTATCAAATACTTTGATCTCATATGTGCCAAGATCAAGTCCGTATATATTTCCAAACATATTAACCAACCCTTACTTTAAATAAAATACTCTCCCTTAATAAAAACTGCATACTTCAATCTTATATTCCGCAGTATGCTATTTTCCGAAAAACCCTTTTTCTTTCATACTTACAAAACAGTTATCACCGATAACGATGTGATCGAAAAGGCGGATGCCAAGCAGTTCCCCGGCTTCATAAATTCTTCTTGTTATCATTACATCTTCTCTGCTCGGAGTCGGATCTCCGCCGGGATGATTATGAAGCAGTATGATTCCGTAGGCGTTTCTTTTGAAGGCTTCGATAAACAATTCCCTCGGAGATACAAGTGCACTGTCTATCGTTCCTTCCGAAACATTACACTCCCCTATTAATCTGCAGCGTGTATTTAAAAAGATTAATTTTAATATTTCCCTTGTCCTGTGACGCATATCTTCCATGTAATAATCGGCGATCGTGCGCGGGGATGAAAAATCAAGTTTTCCGACTGTGCTTGTACGTGCCAGCCGTTTTGAAAGTTCTGACAGACATACAAGCTGGATTGCTTTTACTTTCCCGATCCCCTTAATCTGTATCAATTCGTCGAGAGACCATTTGTGTATCCCTGCCAGTCCATTATGAAAGCTGTTTTCGTAGAGAAGCTTTCGTGAAAGTTCTAATGAATTTTCCCCTTTTGTCCCTGTGCGTATCAAAATTGCGAGAAGTTCTGTGTCTGTTAGATTCTCTGCTCCGAATTTTTCACATTTTTCATAGGGACGATCTTCTTTGTACATTTCTTTGATCGTATTGATTTTTTCCATTTTCTCACTTTATAATCAGTGCGATGATACAATACAACGATATATTTTAGCACAATTTTAAAAATGTGTATAGAGATTGTTCCTTAAAATTCTGTGAAGATTCAGACACTATCGGGAGCAGAGAAGGTTTTTATGATCGCTTCCGCAACTTTCATTCCGTCCATGGCCGCAGAAGTAATGCCGCCTGCATATCCGGCTCCTTCACCGCACGGGTAAATCCAGGGAAAAGAAGAAGTAAAGTCTTCTTTTCTGAATATTTTTACAGGTGAAGATGTTCTGCTTTCTACACCGGAAAGTATGACGTCATCATGATCGAAGTCTTTGATCTTTTTCCCCATCGCACGAATCCCAGATTCAATCGATTCTGCAAGTTCCGGGGGAAATATATTGCGCACATTTCCAAATACATATTTTCCTTTTATGTTCGGAGTAACATTTCCTGTCTTTACTGATATTGTCCCTGTGCAGAAATCGGCAAATCGTTGTATCGGAACATTGCCGCCGCCTTCTTCCCATGCCTTTTTTTCGAGCCGTCTTTGAAATTCCATCCCGGCAAGAGGATGCTCAGATCCATAATCGTCTTTTGTTACGGTAACGATCACAGCGCTGTTTGCATTTTCTCCGGCTCTGTCATGATAACTCATGCCGTTAACGGCGAGACGTCCTTGCTCAGACGACGCATTGACAACATATCCGCCGGGACACATACAAAACGTGTATACTCCTCTTCCGTTTTCAAGCTGTGCTGTCAATTTATATGCCGCGGCACCAAGCGGGCCTCTTTCTTTTCTGCCATACATCGCCTCATCTATCATATCCTGTCTGTGTTCCGCGCGGACACCTATGGCAAATGATTTAGATTCCATTGCAACATTCCGGTCAAAAAGCATTTGAAATGTATCTCTTGCACTGTGTCCGACGGCAAAGACAGCAATGTCGGTTTCTATCCGATGGCATCCGTTTACGATCAGACAATTTTCTTTAGGAAGGATATCTGTTACCTGCGAATGAAAAAGGAATTCCCCACCGAGCCGGATAATTTCTTCTCGCATTCTTTCTACCACTTCGATTAAAATATCTGTTCCTATATGAGGCTTGCTTTCCCATAAAATTTCTTCCGGGGCTCCGAATTTTACAAATGTCTCTAGTACGAAACGATTTCGTCCGAATTTATCTTTGACAAGAGTATTTAATTTCCCGTCTGAAAAAGTGCCTGCACCGCCCTCTCCAAACTGTACGTTTGAGGCGGTATTTAATATACCGTCTTTCCAAAATTGTTCTACAACCTTTTGGCGTTCTCTCACAGGCGCGCCCCGCTCGATCACAAGAGGTTCGTATCCTTCAAAGGCAAGTAAATACGCGCAAAACAGGCCCGCCGGTCCACTTCCTATAACAACAGGTCTTTTCCGGAGCTTTTTGGCGCCGTGTTCGGGAGTATGATAGTTTTTTTCCTGAACAGTTTGTAATTTCCCTTTGGAAATTTTTTTTACATGCTCTTCATTTGCAACGATAAGATCAACTGTGTATACGTAGTAAAGTTCCGGTTTTTTCCGGCCGTCAACAGATCGTTTTCTAATAAAAAACTGCTTCAGATCCTGCTCTTTTATATGAGCTGTTTTCAGAAGTTTCTTTTTTAATTGCGCTTCTGTATGCTCCACAGGGAGCTTTAGCTGACTGATTCTTAGCATCTTTTACCTCCATTATTGCTATAGGATTAATCGTATCAATACGTTACCGGAAGTGTCCAAAGGCGCATTCCGGGATTGTAAGCGGTCGCCGAAGTCGCGGATCCGTCACCCGGACTTCTGTTTATCGCCGTTACAAAAAGAGTCGGTTTCCAAAAGAAATCGACTCTTATCTGAAAACAATCAGAAATAAAATAATTCTTCAAATTTTTTAAAACTAATTCATTTTCCATAATTCACCTTAAAGAAATAAATAATACTTTAAATTCAAAGCAAACTGACTTAAGAACATGATGAAAAAGAGTGTTCCGCCAAAAACATTTTAGGATTTCATTTTAAGATTTTCAGAAATCTGCTGAATTAATCGAGATCTTTTACCGTGATTTCTTTTCCGTCTTTCCATGCACGTTCAATGTTATAAAAATCTCTGCTTTCTTTATCAAACACGTGAATGATCACATCTCCGAAATCAAGCAGTATCCAACTTCCCGATGCGCGCCCTTCTCTCTGACGAAGAGAGAATCCTGCTTTATGCATTTCTTCTTCCACGTTGTCGACAAGAGCTGTCACCTGACTTGAGCTGTTTCCGTTAGCAATTACAAAGTAATCGCCAAGAGTAGATACTTCTGCAATATCTATGATTTTAATATCTTCACCTTTTTTTTCATTCAATGCATCATAGGCGATACGTGCCATTTTTTTTGACTGAGTCATAACTTTCCTCCGTAAAACTCATAAGTTTTTATTGTCATAGGATCAATTTTATTCCCGTTATCTTCCAGATAACGTATAGTTCGTTCGGAAGACAAACAGATTGCCTGATCGATATTTTGAAATACTATTTGTCGAATTTTAGAAAGTCCCGGAATTTCCCTCCGATTGGGTTCAATATAATCTGCAATATAAAGAATTTTTTCTAACATTGTCATTTCCGGTCTTCCGGTCGTATGATAAGTGATAGCATTGAGCACTTCCCTATCTTTAATGCCATATTCATTTTCAGCCAGATAAGCGCCCAGTTTTGCATGGATCAGCGCAGGCATGGAGTGTTCTAAATCAGTCAGCGTTATTTTATATTTTTCACACAATTTTAACTGCTCTTTTGCGGAACAATATTTTCCGCAATCATGAAGCAGTCCGGCAGTCATTGCCTTTTCGATGTTTGCCCCGTAACGCATAGCTAACGAAGCAGATGTATACATAACGCCGACTGTATGCTCGAAACGTTCTTTTTTTAACTTTTTTGATAATTCTTTTTTTATATGAAGCAGTTCTTCTTTCATTTTTATTCCTACCCCTTCTTATTATGCGTACTGCCTATCTGTATTCGATTGAGGATGGATACAGATATATCCGTTATAAGAATTCGTTTGTTTGATAAAGTTCATGTTCTTTTATATAATTTGAAACAGAATCGGGGACGATATAACGGATGCCGCGTCTCATTGCCGCTCGCTTTCTTATAGTCGTTGATGAGATTTCCAAAAGAGGCGCTCTGAGCAATTCGATTTTTGCGCCATAGCGCTCTTTGAGATAAGAGATCTGTTCCTGCATTGTACGAACATCCTTATCATCTCTCATAGCGGCAAGAATTGTACATGTCGGAAAAATCTCCTTAAAATATCTCCACTCTTCGATTGCAAAGAGTGAATCTGCGCCCAAAATAAAATAGAATTCACATTCGGGATACATGCGATTAAATTTCTGCATAGTACTGTAAGTATACGAATGTACATCTGTTTCGGCTTCGGAAAGATCTATTTTAAAATGAGGCATATCACTGATTGCAAGTTCGATCATTTTAATTCGATGTGCAAGAGCTTTTTTACTTTCGTCTGTTTTCTTGTGGGGCGGATTTCCATTCGGAAGAAACCAGATTTCATCTAACTTAAAATCTTCATAAGCAAACTCTGCGAGAAGCAAGTGTCCGATATGAATCGGATCAAATGTTCCGCCCATGACTCCTATTCTCATAATGGCAGGATGATCTTTTTCTTATCATCTTTTCCTTCACGGTATAAAACGATTTTTTTACCGATCACCTGTACAACTTGAGAACGTGTTCTTCCTGCAATGATCTCAGCCAATTCTCTCGGATCATCCCCGCAGTTATTAAGCACGCTGATCTTAATGAGTTCACGCGCTTCTAAAGCTTCTGAAACAGCCTCTGTCAGTCCCGGACTCATACTTGATTTTCCAATCTGAAAAATAGGTTCGATTTTCATCGCGAGACTTTTCAGATAAGCTCTTTGTTTTGTAGTCATATTTATCTCCTTCCTTTTAAGAATATTTTTTCGTGAACACTCTTGTTTTAAAAAAATCATTTGTAATAATCAAATTGAAGACCATACATTTTCACCGTATCACCTTCTTGTATTCCTTTTGCTTCTAACTCATCAAGGATTCCCGTTTCTTTCAAAAACTTCTGGAAGAAAGCAAATCCTTTTTCAGAATCAAGATTTGTATATCCAAGCATTTTTTCGATTTTGGGACCTTCGACTATATACATACCGTCTTCCGGTTCTACAGTATACGGAAGTTCCTCGTAGATAAGTTCGTCTTCAGGGAAATATTCCTGCTCAAAAACAACAGTCTTGCGATCCATCGTTTCTAACTGAGCGCTGACATAATAAAGCAGTTCGGAGATACCTTTTCCCGTAACTCCCGAAATAGGAAAAACTTTGATCCCCTTCGGCTCAAATTCCTTTTTCAAACGTTCTGTAGGATCTTCATCAGCCTCAAAAATAAGATCAGTCTTATTTGCGGCGATCACTTGAGGACGTTTTGCGATTTCGGGATTATACGCTTCCAATTCCGCATTAATCTTATAAATGTCATCAATCGGATCTCTGCCTTCTGTGCCTGCGGCATCAACAACGTGGATCATCAATTTTGTTCTTTCGATGTGACGCAAAAACTCATGACCTAATCCGACGCCTTCAGACGCTCCTTCGATCAGTCCCGGAATGTCTGCCATCACAAAACCTTTTGCACCTTCAAGATCTACTACACCCAGATTCGGACTTAATGTTGTAAAATGGTAATTTGCAATTTTGGGTTCAGCGTTTGTCACACGGGAAAGTAAAGTAGACTTTCCTACATTCGGGAATCCGATCAGTCCCACATCTGCGATTACTTTCAATTCAAGTTTTACTTCCAATTCCCTTGCAGGTTGTCCCGGCTGTGCATATTTCGGAACCTGCATTGTCGATGTGGCGAAATGTTGGTTTCCGAGTCCTCCTTTTCCGCCTTTTAATACAACCTGTCTGCGGTTATCGCCGGACATATCGGCAATAACTTTCCCTGTCACAGCTTCTTTGATCACTGTTCCCTCCGGAACATAAAGGATAAGATCTTTCCCGTCTTTTCCGTGGCATCGCCGTTTTCCGCCCGGTTCTCCGTCTCCTGCCGCATATTTTCGTTTATGGCGGTAATCTACAAGCGTATTTAATCCTTCATCGACTGCAAAGATTAAATCTCCTCCGCGTCCTCCGTCTCCGCCGTCAGGCCCGCCGTTCGGTACATAGAGTTCTCTTCTGAAACTGCAATGTCCGTCTCCGCCCTTGCCGGAACGGATATATATTTTCGCTCTGTCTGCAAACATAATTTCTCCTTTATCTTTCCTGCTTTGTATATCAGGAAGAATCAAATGATAATTGTTACCGAAAAACTTCATTAAAAGTTTATCTCATGTATAGAAACAAAAGCCCCAGACAAAAAGTCTGGGGCTTATACTGCCTGTTATACGAGTGAAAAGTTCCGGCAAGACTTTTCGTCAAGTCCGATTATTCAGCTACCGGATAGATAGAAACCTGTTTCTTATCTCTTCCTTTTCTTTCATATCTTACTACACCGTCTACGAGAGCAAACAAAGTGTCATCTCCTCCGCGTCCTACGTTCAGACCCGGATGGATCTTAGTTCCACGCTGTCTGTAAAGGATGTTTCCAGCTTTTACAAACTGTCCGTCTGCTCTTTTGGCGCCCAGTCTCTTAGACTCGGAATCACGTCCGTTCTTTGTAGAACCTACTCCTTTTTTATGAGCAAAAAACTGAAGATTCATTTTCATCATGGTACTTACACCTCCTTGAAAATAATGTCAATGTATGATTCATACTCTTCACTGTCTTCTATATCTTCCAGACCAAGAATCATGGAATCCAGCAATAGTGCGGCGTCATGCGATGGACGATCTTTGAAACGAAATTCAACAGTTCCGCTGTTTTCATCAGAAACACAACTTGTCTTATCATCCGTAAAACGCTCGATTGAATTCAGTGTATTAATGACAAGTACCGAAACCGCTGCGCATACGATATCTTTTCCGATATCGTCATATCCAGCATGTCCGGACATATCAAACCCTGCATATTCATGCCGCATGGTCTTATAAACGGTTACCTCAATCATAACAAAAGTTATTATGCGTTGATCTTGTCGATCTTAACAGCTGTATACTGCTGTCTATGTCCGTTTTTCTTGTGGTATCCGGTTTTTCTCTTATACTTGTAAACAACAACTTTTTTCGCTTTTCCGTCACCGATTACGGATGCTGTAACTGTAGCTCCTTCTACCGTAGGATTACCTACGACAAGCTTATCGCTGTTTACTGCGAGCACCTGGTCGAATGTATAAGTTTCTCCGGCCTCAACACCAAGCTTTTCTACTTTAATGATATCGCCTTCAGCTACTTTGTACTGTTTACCACCTGTTGCTATAATCGCGTACATATAGCACCTCCTATTATCATTACTCGCCAATTACGGTGTCTGTTTTACAGAACTTGAACCTCATTGTGCGGCATACTGTTAGAATATAACATATCATTCCGGAACAAGTCAATAGTCTTCCGGTAAATTTTTTAATTTTTCATAACAATATTCCATAATACTCTTTCTTGTAACAATTCCGATAAATTTCTTCTGGTCGTCTACGACAGGAACAAAATTCTGATTCATTGCTTTTTGCAGAAGATCTTCCATATCTGAATTAATTGATACGGCTACATAATCTACTTTTCGTGGAAAATCTTGTATAAATATATTTTCCGCCTCTTTCAAATTCAGATTCGTATATCTTTTGATTCCCCAAAGGAGATCTCCTTCCGTAATTGTTCCGACATATTCGCCCGATTTATTCAGCATTGGGATAGATGCATATTTATGATACTCCATTGTCTCAAGAACCTGTCTTAAAGTGCCATAGTCGTGAACATAAGCCACTTCGCTTTTTGGTTTTAAAAAGAATAAGATATTCATTGTACATTTCCCTTTCCACACATAAACGCATCAAAATGATGCGTTTATTGAGTATAGATCTTATGCGGTTTTTTAACAAAATTTTCTTGATATATTCTTCCTATAACGGTAATCCAATAAAAACAAACGGATATAGATTTTTATATCTGGGTAAGGACAAAAATTTCATATAACGCACGGATCGCATTTTTAAAATCATCATGTCTGACCCCGATAATGATATTCAATTCACTTGATCCCTGATCGATCATTTTGACATTGATATGTGCGTGGGCAAGTGCAGAGAAAATGCGGCCGGCAGTTCCTCTTGTTGATTTCATACCGCGTCCTACTACGGCAATAAGCGCAAGATTAGACTCCAGTTCGATATGATCCGGATTTACCGCTTTATGGATATCCGCTAAGATTTTCTGTTCTTTTTCCTCAAAGACGTCTTTGTTTACGAAAATCGACATTGTATCAATACCCGACGGCATATGTTCGATAGAAACTCCGTTATCTTCAAATACCTGCAGAACTTTCCGACAAAATCCGACTTCCGAATTCATCATTGCTTTTTCGACTGTGATTGCTACAAATCCATCTGTTCCTGCAATTCCGGTAATCGTATATTTCGGCTGACGACATGTTCCTTCAACAATTAATGTTCCTTTATCCTGCGGTGCATTTGTGTTCCGGATATTGATCGGAATCCCCGCTTTTCTTACAGGAAAGATCGCATCCTCGTGGAGCACGCTCGCTCCCATATATGAAAGTTCACGAAGTTCTTTGTAAGTAATTGTTTCGATTGATTTCGGATTTTTTACAATGCGGGGATCTGCGATCAAAAATCCGGAAACATCCGTCCAGTTTTCATACAGATCCGCCTGTACTGCCAAAGCTACAAGAGATCCCGTAATATCTGATCCACCTCTTGAAAAAGTTACAATCGTTCCATCTTTTTTTGCTCCGTAAAAGCCCGGAATTACAGCTGTTTTACAATCCTTAAGCCGCTCGGATAAAAGAGTATTCGTAACTTCATCATTGAAAGAACCGTCATCATTAAAACGGACAACTTCGGCAGCATCCACAAACTCAAAGCCGAGGTAAGCAGCCATGATTTTTCCGTTTAAACATTCTCCTCTGGAAGCGGCATAGTCGGCTCCCGCCTTGTTACTGAAATTTTCTTTAATTTGTACAAAATCAAGATCAAGAGAAAAATCGAGATTCAATCCATCAATAATCTCCTGATATCTTGCATGAATATTATCAAGCTGTTCTGAAAAATCTTCTCCGTTAACTGCACTTTCATAACAGGCATAGAGCATATCTGTTACTTTTGTATCTTTTGGAAATCGTTTTCCCGGAGCAGACGGAACAACATACCGTCTTGTATCATCTGCTGTAATGATCGCTCCGACCTTTTTGAACTGATCTGCATTTGCCAGAGAACTTCCTCCGAATTTTACTACTTTTTTCAATCTTCTTTCCTCCAAATGTAGAACTCACGCAGCGCTTTTTCGCTGCTTTTATTTATCGATCCATTTCTCTTCTCATGAATAATGAGAAAAATTTTTGTAAGCGCAATTTTCAGCGCGCTTTCGGTAAAATATTATAACGCCTCGATCTCTGCTTGTAAATAATTTTCCTGTTCATAAAGCGGTTTTCTTACTTTTTTTCTTGTGATTTCTACAAGTCCGAGCATCGTCATGTCAACCAAAGTAGTCGGAATCGGATCTTTCGACAAAAAGTTTCGGAATTCTTTTAATAATATCCCGGTATCTTCTTTTGATTCAAGATTTACAAAATCTACAATAATGATTCCTGACAGATTACGCAGACGAATCTGCTTCGCCGCTTCTTGAGCAGCCTCCATGTTTACTTTCATCGCTCCGGCGCTGTTTTTCGATTTTACTGCCATCTTCCCGGAATTTACGTCAATGACTGTCAAAGCTTCCGTTGGCTGTATAATAAGATATCCGCCGTTTTTCAGCCATACAAACTCTTTCAACGCCTTTTCCAATGCGGTTTCTGTAGAATACAATTTACAAAGCGGAAAATCGGGATTCTCATAAAGTCTGAGAAGTTTTACTTTTTCAGGAAATTCTGTAAGAAAGTATTCTTGTATTTCCGTATACAAGTCTTTTCCTTCTATGACGATTTCTTCCATCCCTTCCATATATACGTTTTTTAAGTCTGATATATACGTCGGAGGAGCCGATTTCAAACGTGAAAATGCAACTCTTGACAATGATGTATTTAACAACTTTTTATATTCTTCTTTCAGACGTTCAATTTCGTCTTCGACCTCCTGAAACGGTACGTCTTTTGCATTTGTCCGTATAATGATGCCGAACTGTTCATTTTTCATATGTGACAGGCGGTCTTTGAATTCATCCCGAAGCGCCCGTGGAATTTTTGAAGATACGCCGATCCGGGTGTTTCCATGAGTTAAGACGGCATATCTTCCCGTGAAGCTTAAATGAGAAGTTACAGTAGGCGCTTTCGTTTTTACCGCTTCCCGGCTGATCTGTACGACAAGTTCATCGCCGATACAAAGTGGTTTTTTCCCGGATTTATGGGTAAAATATGCGTTTTCTGCATCTTTCAAATCAAAATAACAGTTTACTCCTTTTGTAATTTCTATAAATGCCGCACCGATATTTTGGACAATATTCTGCACTTTCCCGATGTAAATATCCCCTAGTTTCCCCGGAGGTACTTGTTCTTCATTGATACTGGTATGTATTTCAACAATATCATCATCTTCAATAAGGTATGTCCGTATTTTATTTTTGCTTTTTTCTATTAGTATTTTTCGTTTCAAACCAAAATCCTTCCCATGTCATTACAGATTTACTACAGGTCTGTCTTTGAATTCATACAGATTTCTTCTCCGAGATTTTCAAGAGGAATGAGCTTCCTTTCTCCGCTGCCGCTTTCATCTGCATACATCTCAAGGCGATGATAAAAAAATCGTACATCATCTGAAATATTTGCATATTTTGAAAATGTTTCCATCACAAGATCCGGTTTTAAATTTTCCGAACTCCCCGCTGCAAGAAGAAGATAGATCTGTTCATCACGAATCTCCCATGAATCGATAAGGGCACGTATGTCAACCGTTCTCTCGCTTCTTTTCGTCTGTTTGATAACTTGAATTTCCGGTTGAGACATAAACTTGGAAAACTGTTCTTTCCAGTCAGAAGTCAGTGCTCCTTTTCTGACAGAGACGAGATAATCTGCCCCTGCAAGGATCGTCATTCCCGTCTGTTTTTTATCATCCGAAATTTTCCTGAAACTAATTATTTCAATTCCTTCTATACTGACTTCATTCATACGTTTTACAGCCGTTTTACTGTCGATCGCTTCAGTCAGTTCAATATCAAAATATTCCCCGTCACTTGTAAGACCGATTCCAAGAGGGCTTGCAAACGACATGATCATATGCGGACTGTACCCTCCTGTAAAAGCGATCGGTATTTCAGCCCTGCGCATTACTTTTTGGAAGAAGCGCATTACATCAAGATGTCCGATAAAACGAAGCGCTCCGTATTTTCTGAATTTAATTCTTGCCTTCATAACAGACACCTCCTCCGAATTTTGATGCGCCGCATCCTGAACAGTGTTCCCGACAATTCGGTGTCACCTCAGCATTCATTGCCCGTTCCCATTCCTTTCTGAGAAATTTTCGACTGACCCCGGTATCGATAAAATCCCATGGGAAAAGTTCGTTTTCATCTCTTGTACGAAGCGTATAAAACTCTTTTTCGATTCCCGTGTTCAAAAAAGCTTTCTCCCATAAATCATCTCGAAAACTTTCGGTCCATGAGTCAAATAAGCATCCGAGTCTGTAAGCTTCTTCAATCACTTTTCCGATTCTTCTGTCACCTCTTGCCATAACACCTTCCAAAACAGTTACATTTGCATCATGCCAATTATATTTTAAGCTTTTCCGATTTAACTGCGCTTTAAATTCATCATTGACAAGGTGAGCACGTCTCGTATATTCTTCAGCAGTGCACATTGGCGCCCACTGAAACGGAGTAAACGGTTTCGGAACAAAAAATGAGGAACTTGCAGTAATCTGACATTTTCCGTTTCTTTGATCTTTCGGGATTTCGTAATATTTGCGGGCAACCTTTTCACATAAATGGGCGATCTCCTTCATATCTTCTTCGGTTTCCGTAGGAAGTCCGAGCATGAAATACAGTTTTACTTTTGTCCATCCTCCTTCAAAAGCCTGACTTGCGCCACCCATAATATCTTCTTCGGTAAGTCCTTTATTGATTACATTTCTCATTCTCTGTGATCCGGCTTCGGGCGCAAATGTAAGGCTGCTTTTTCTGATATCCTGAACCTTACTCATTACATCTAAAGAAAAGGCGTCGATTCTCAAAGACGGTAATGAAATATTGATTGCCTTTTCTTTGAATTCATCAATCAAAAACATTACAAGTTCTTTCAAATCAGAATAATCACTTGAACTTAAGGAACTAAGTGAGATTTCTTCATGTCCTGTATTTGTCAACATCGTTTTGGCATACTCTTTCAGACGTTTTACATTACGCCCTCTTGTGGGGCGATAAATCATTCCCGCCTGGCAAAAACGGCATCCCCGGGTGCATCCCCTTTGAATCTCAAGTACAACGCGGTCCTGAGTTGCTTTTATAAACGGAACGACCGGCTTCATCGGATATACCGTATCTGTCACATCCATAACAACCTGCTTTTTCACACTTGCAGGGGCACATATATTATTCGGTATAAATGATCGAAGTGTACCATCCTCGTTGTATTCGGCATCATAAAATGACGGCACATAGATTCCTTCGATGCGGGCCGCCTGTTCAAGAAACTCTGTTCTCGTACTTCCCTCTGCCCGACATTTTTTATATGTATCTAAAAGTTCATCATAAACAGTTTCGCCTTCTCCGATATAAAACAAATCAAAAAATTCCGCAAGAGGTTCCGGGTTATAGACACATGGACCTCCACCGATCACAATCGGATCATTTTCCGCGCGGTCACATGAATGCAGAGGAATTTGGCTCAACTCTAAAATCTGCAAAATATTTGTATAGCACATTTCAAATTGGATCGTAATTCCTAAAAAGTCAAATTCTCTGATCGGATCTTGTGACTCTAATGCAAAAAGCGGAATTCCCTCTTTACGCATAATTGTATCAAGATCTGTCCACGGAGAATAGACGCGTTCACACCAAACATCGTCTCTTCTGTTGAACATATCATACAAAATCTGAATGCCGAGATGCGACATGCCGATCTCGTAAACATCCGGAAAACACATGGCGAAACGGATATCCACCTCATTTTTATTTTTCATTATCGAGTTTACCTCATTCCCGATATACCGGGCAGGTTTTTCGATACTTAGTAATATTTCATCATCTAAAGCAAGCTTTCTCATATATTTCCTTCCTGTTTTTGTATGTATTTTATAAATTCTTGCGAACCTATTTTGGACTTTTCAAAGGGAAAAATCGATATTTTTTATGTTGTTTTTCGTATTTATACAAGACGATACAACATTACAGAAACATCTTCTATGTGATTGAATTATCCAATCTACATCATTATATACATTTTAGGGAAGAACTTCAAGCAAATATCTTTCGTCAAGCGGAATCAATTGTGCGGCGTTATTCTTAGGTAAAACTTCTAGAGCAAAGGCGATTATTTCGCAGTCGACATTGTATACAACTCTTTCCGTATTAACATATATTTCTTGAGTAAAATCGGCTGAATAATGCCCTAAGCTTGCAGCAATAGCCTTCATGCTTATTTCAAATTCCGCCAGAATTGTTGCGTATGTATTGCGTAGTTTTCTCCAAGGTATTTTTGTAAAACCACATTTTTCCATCAACCTTGTATATGCATCCTGAGCAAAACCCCGATGGTATGGTTTGCCATCGTCTTGACAACACAGATATCCATAGTCATGAAAATCTGGGATATTTGCACGTAATTCTTCATATTTTTGTCTTTGAAGTATAATTTCATCAATAACAAAGTCAGCCAGCGGGGTTCCTCGGACACTGTTTTTGGTTTTTGTCCGTAGTTCCTGGGTAAGAAGTTTACCATCTTCCAATCCTTCGTTTTTTGTGCTTCTTCCTAACTGATGTTCAATATAAACTTCATGATTACCGAAATCAATATCTTCATATTTTATTGCAATAATTTCTGATATGCGTAAGCCGGCTGTCAGTGCCAATAATAATGCTATAAAAATTTTAGGTTCTTCTTGTTTGCATAGGTATAACATTATCGTAACCTGCTGAAGTGTATATACTGCCGGTAAAGCTGGAGGCTGATCAACATGTTCTTCCTTCTTATTATTCTCTATTTCACATTTTTTCTCTGTTTTTCGTTTTACTTTTATTGCAGATTTTACAGGATTCAAATAGATAATATGATTTTCCAATGCGTATTGAAACGATCCACCAATAACGCCATATGCACTTCTCAATACGGAGTCGTAGGGGATGCTATCGAGCGCTGCAATCAAATCATCTCTTTGTATAGCTGTGATTTTTTTATCCCCCCAGACTACCAGAAAATAATTATATATGATATTCCGATATGCCGTATAGGTGTTATAAGCAATATCAGCTTCATCAATCATATAATAGTAAAGCCAATAATCAAAAAATTCTCTGGCTGTATATTTAAATGGCACAAATGTTTTTTCGTGAAGTTGTTTGATTGTATTTTCTCTTGCTTTTATCGCTTCTGTTTTAGAAACAAATCCCCCTCTTTGCATTGGACAAACTTTTCCCGATTCAAAAACAATTTCAAAACGAAAACAGTATTTTTTCCGAGCTTTGACATAAGTTACACTATCACTGAATTTCCATGAAATAATTTTACCGTAGAAGAAAGTTTCACTGACCGGAGGTTTTATGATAGGTTTTACATGCATACTATCCCTCCTTTGCTGCGAACTTTGACGGCACCAATTGCCGGATCCATTACAGAATCAATAGTTTTTGCTATTTCTTTCTTCGCTTCCATGATTCCACAATAGATTTCAAATGTTGTAGCTACACTTTTATGTCCCATTAATTTTGATATCTTTTCCAATGAAACACCCTGCTCGATCAATATCGTAGCAAACATATGACGAAGCCCATGCATTGTAATGTGTGGAAGTCCATTGCGTTTGCAAATTCTTTTTATTGCTTCAGTGTAAGTTCCATCTGACTTTATATTTCCCTTTATGCCAAGACAGATATATTCAGCCCATTCATGATTTTCTGTAAGTTTGAGAATTTCTTCATTTTCCTTTTTCCTTATTTCCAATTCATCAAAAATAAAAGCTGAAATGATCAATGTTCGATAGCTGCTATAAGATTTTGGCGGTTTTGTGGATAATCTTTGAGTAGCGATTTTGTATGTACGATCCTCTTCAATAACTACATCGTAATCACGTGTTATTTGTCGATTTATGGATACTGTGTGTTGCAAAAAATCAAAATCTTTGTATTTTAATCCCATTATTTCCCCTTTTCTAAGACCGCAAAACAGTGCTAGCAACACCTCTAAATAGATGGAATGGTATTCCTTTGCTGCAGCAAGAAAGATCTTAACTTGTTCCTTGGTTAGAATCGTAATTTTAGGGGAATTCCAATATCGTTTTTTAACTCCTGGTAGTGGATCATTTTTTAAATATCCGTCATTTAATGCATCAGTTAATGCCAAATGAATGACTTTATAAGCCATGGCAGCAGAGCATTTTGAATATCCATCACATTCATCAATCAGGTCGTCTAAAAACTTCGTGGTAACCATGCCTAATAAAACATCTCGTTTTACTTTAGGTAAAATGATCTGATAGATGGTCCATGAATAGCCAACTTTGGCAGAACTATCACTATATGGCAAATATAAGTTTTTCATCCAAAAATCCAGATATTCCGTAAAAGTATATTGAATATTGGTTAGTCTTTTTATTCGCTCTATATCTTTTTGAAACTTCTCATTGAAGAAAAAATAACTTTGTTCAGCCTGCTCTTTGTCGGAAAAACCGCTTTTTATTTCATATTCTATTGTATAAGTATAAAGATTGATTTCTTTTATAATATGATTCCATGTATTATTTTCATAAAACACAACCTCTTTTCCTATAATATCGTTGTTCATATATAAGCCTCCTCATGTGATGACTTAAATACCTCAATGAAACCTTATCAAAATGATAAAATTTACGTCAACAGAAACGTATGTCCGGCTAAAGATCATTCTGTCTCTCCGTTCAACCAGTTATCAAAAGGTACTTTAGGAACTCTATATAGATTTCCTATTTTCAAGACTTTAAAAGGATGCTGCATTTTATAGGTTTCTCTAATCAGTTCATATGCGGCACTTCTGCTGATTCCCAAAATATTTTGTATTTCTTCTACCTCATAGACTTTTTTTACTGTTTTATTTTCCACTTGTCCTCCTTTCCAAGTTTCTCGTTTTATATGTTTTTTATCAAAAGGAGTCTTATACTATAATTTCTCGTAAGCCCATTTTGTGTTATAGAAACAAAAAGTCTATTACCGGACATACAAAAACAACTATTTACCCGAAGTTGTTTCTAACAAATAAAAAGTTCACCACTCTCCTTTTTCTGTAAATAAATAAAAAAACGGTCCAGCATTTTTGCCAGACCGCTCATTTTACATAAAATTTACTACAACAAATCCAAATGTATCTATAAAACGTAATTTTATGGCAATTCAATAAAACAGCTTTGCGCCTTATTAAATTGCCTGATCTCTAATTAAGACCTTTTAATATAAACATGTATTCAAATACTGTTTCACCACATTCAATCCAGCCTGGTTTTCAGATGGTATTTTACTTTCCTCTTCCAGCCATTCAAGAAACACTCTTCTTTTTTCTTCATATTCCCGCACAACACCCCTAAGTCTTCGGATTTCCTGTTGGCAGGAAAATATTCTTTCTTCATCTGTCATATCAAACTCCTATTCTCTTTTTTCGTAATGAAAGTAATAACCCTAATCCATTTTGCAAATCCAATTCTCTTCAGTAGCTATTTCGTTTGCCTTCAGTTGATGTTCCACCTTTGGTCCAGCAAGTAACAACATTCTGAACAATTCTGGAAGATGCTCTTTTCCCAGCTTTTCCTCAAACTGCTGTATCCACTGCTCCTGAATTTCATTTGAAATACTTATCTTCCGGCAGTCAAATCCATAACCTTCTGGTGCTGTTGTCTGCAATTCATCTGCCACTTTTTCATAAAAGATTGTCAAACTCATCGTTTCAATGAAAGAATCTACGGTTTCCTGTGTTATTTCTTTTACCGTTTTCATTTGTAATCTCCTCCTATCAGATTAACAGGGTCCTCCTGCTGCACCATGAAAAGCTCCTGCCGGGTATTTCCATTTGCCGTTCACATAAACAGACTCGACTGGAAACTCACCCGTAAGCAGACTTTGAATTGCAAGCTGACCATTTGACTGCTGAAAATATCCTTCCTTTTTCTTCAATACTATCCACCTCATTTTTTAAATCCTATTTCAAACATTCTTTTTCTACCAAAAGCGCTGTTTTCCTTTGCCCTGAAAAATATGATTTTCCATTGTAGATCCAAGTACTCCCACGCGGCGCAGTCATTGAACCGGTAATCTTTTTCCAGCCTGAAGGCATTGCTGTATATAGTTCTACATCTGTTCTTATTGCAAACTCTATAATTCTGTCAAATTCTTCCATCCTTTTCACCCTTACATTGTCACATTTGCTACTTTGTGTAAAAAGGAAAGAATTTTATCTTTCCTTTTTACACCTCATCATATTTCCATAGCTTTATGTATGCTGACAGTTTTTCTTATAGCCTTTTAGGTACAGGTTATAATCATTCGCTCTTGTTATAAATCTAATCCAGTAGTCTGCTACGTGACCATTCATAAAAAAATTATACTCATTTTCACCTACATGCGAAGATGGATGTCCCTTACAAAATTCTCTTAATATTTCCAGATTATAAAACTGCGTCACCAGACAACGATAAATATCCTGTGATTCTCGGTTAAATGCTTTCGTCCAAAGCTCACCTCTACAGGGAAAATAGTTTCCATGCCATCCGTCTCCATTCCAGTATGCACGAATATGTCCTATTTGGGCATCTGGATGTTGCCCTGACTGTAAAGAATCCGGTGCTTCTGAACAATGCTCGAACACATCAAGAAAATTGCAGGTTTCCATCAACTCAAACAACATGCTTTCTTTTTTACTCATATAACCCCTCTTTCTATGCGGCATTGTTTTCCGTCATTTGTGTATCACATTCCGGATAAAAGTATAGTTTCCCATTTTCCGTAATATGTTCACAAAGTTCTTTGTTACCAACCATGTTCCAAAGCACATTATCTAAAATGCCTTTTAAAATCATATCCTCATTGCTTTTGGGAAAAGAAGTATTATATCTTGCTTCTAATTCTTTATAGAACCCATCATATGCAACCACGCCGGTTTCAGAATTTTGAATAAGCTCATGAATTACCTGTTGCATATTTTTTCTTTCCGACCATAATTCAAGAAGATGTTCTTTTCCTGTCATATCTATATTATTATTCATAGTCCTCCTTTCCAGCTTATGCTGCCTGTTGAAGAGTATCCGGCATTTCCATAAGATCTGCTTCCAAAACGTCTGCCAGATATTTTCCTTGAAATAATCCGCCATTAATTTTGACTTTCTTTTTACGCATTTCTGCATAGGATTCTATTCGGAGCTGCCGACTTCGGTTCGCAAGCTCTCTGTCATTTTCAGTAATCCTTTTCTGAATTTCCTGCTGCCACTCTCTTAAAAAAGCTGAAGCTGCTTCAATATCTTTATTCTGTCGGTCATATTCTGTCCGTTTCTGCCGAATGACTCCGCCTGGTTCTACTTCCAGGGTATAGTACGGCGTGTCAGGCTGTTTCGTATTTCTCAAAAACAAAATATAAGTTTCCTGCTCATTGATACGTTCCAGATATTCTGTTTTCTTATCAATACAATGATGAAGTGCCTGTCCCTCTTTTAAAATATCTTCAATACACCGAGGTGCTAAAATAGTAAACGTTTCGTCGCTGTATTCGTATTTCTCCCTCAAACCAGAAAGTACACTATTTATATTCGGATATTTATCAGCCAGTTCTCCTGCTGTTACAGATAACTGATTATCCTCAATATATTTGATTAGATCATTGTGTCGTTTATATAGTTTCGTTGCCCGATAAACAATCTCATCATTGATATTCATTTTTACACGTTTTGCCATAGAAATGTAGTCTTTCCATGTCGTGAGAACTTGAGAAATACTGTCTTTTCTTTTTCCCTTCTGACGAATGAGATAATTTCTGATCTGAACATAACTCATTTTCGAATGAATAAAGTTTAACTCATTGGGTTCTATGTGATTTTCCATATACCAAAAAATTAATTCATCATCCAGATAATGTGGTGAGCGATTTTCTTCTTGAAGCCACGTAAGATATTTCATATTTCCATCATTCTTTCGAAGACGCTTCAATGCATCTTTGCTGATTCCAAGCCGCGAATGCAAAGCACCATGATCTTGAAAAGAAGATATTTTCAGTGGATTTTCCAGAACTTCATAAGATAGCGTTTTTAGCTTTGCCTTAACCAGTTGCTCCAATATGGGTGCTTTTCTTAATGAGCGCAAATAATCTCGTGGCTGAAAATAACTTTTCCCCTTTAATATTTCAGGAAGACCGGTCATTTTTAGTTCCTTTTTAGAGAGATCCGGAATTGTCCTTGCATATACGGCTCCAGAACTATTATCTACATAACTATAATAATAGTACCAATAGTTGTTACTGTGAGTTTCTCCACGTATCCAACGATTACCACGATGCTTATAATCTCCAAAATAAAAAGGTGTTTCTTTAAAATCCATGTCATATAGATAGCGATTTTTTTCAGAACAGATTGCTACTGGATTTTGATAACTATTTTTTCCTATAGCCATGCGTACCGAAAATTCTCTTATAATAAAACCTGGATAGCAGCGTTGAAGTAAATACGCCGTTTCTTGTTTTGTCCAAATCGGTCCGAATTTTCCGATAGATTTAAACTGCACCTTCTGACCACAATTCGGACAGACACCTTTTTCGTTATATTTTGGTTTTTCTATCACAACCTTTTTGCCACAACAAGTGCAATAGCCATCTGTCGGACCGCTTCTCTTATACTGATAAAATATATAATGTTCCGAGATTGCCTTGCGGAGAACCCATTTTTCCCAGTCTTTTGGAAGGCTGCGCACAGATTTTAACATCCTATCCCATTCATCTGTTATACGTTTGTATTGCTTATCCCGGTGTTTTTCTAAAACAGATGATTGATAGTCGCATATTGCCAAAAAATTACCACGTTCTATCTTCAAGTACTTTTGGATTTTTATCCCATCCTTTTCAGAGATATAGTGTTGAGAAGAATAGTACGAGAAATCTGTATCCAGATTGTTTAACATCGCTGTTCTCCATTTGCCTATCTCAGTTTCAAATGATATATATTCTTCAGACTTTCTATTAAAATAAACAACATACGTTGGATATTTTGAACCCGAGCGTACAAATTCAGTTTTAAAAATAGAAAGGATCAAATACCCTTTTTCAACTTTTGCCTTTATATAGCTGTTATATTTATATGCTTTTCTTTTTCCCCATAGTTTTTGGCTAACAATGGGAACATCCTTTTCAATCTCCTCCTTCAACTGTTTTGTTAATTTAGGTGGAGTAAGAGTTACTAAAAATTTTTTCTTCATGCACAAATCTCCTCCTGATGATTTTCGATTCCTTTTACCGTATAGCGGATTCCCGGATAACACTTTTTCCCGTCTATCTTTAAAAATGCCACTTCTTCTATTGCAGAACAATTATCCTCTTCTTTCAAAAGAATAAGAATATCTCCTAACTGTCCATGTGCATTCGGATTTTTTCCTCGAACAACAGCAAAACCGTTATGGGCTTCTGCATATTCTTTTTTTACATACCCATTCCAAGTACGTTCCGGATGTTCTACCATGTAAATAAGTGCCTCAAACAATAATTGTTCTAAAGTCAGTCGTTTTAGCAGATATATCTCCGTACAGGATATTTTACTGTCAAATTCATCTTCATCAAGATCACCTGCGGCTTCTACTTCATAATAAACGGAATTTCTCCAGTTTCTATAATAACTCAGACAATCTAGCGGATTTTCTGCACAATGAAATCCATTCTCTCCGCAATTCGCTTTATCCGTTTTATTCCATGCATTCTCTTTAAATTTGTATCCTAAACAAGACAGATCCTTATGAAATCCCTTATATGCTTTCATCTGTACATTCCTTTCTATTCATTATCCAGTTGCATCATATCAAACATAGAAAGCTGGATATTCTCTTCTTTTTTCTTTTTAGCTGGTGCCGGAGCTGAATTCTTTGCAGGAATTGTAGGTGACGTTTTCACAGAAGTCTTTTTCTTTCCGTTCTGTTGTACGCTTTTCTTTTGCTTAGAGATTCTTTTCTTCTGTTCTTTTTCTTTTTTATCTGCTTCCTGTTTAGCATCATCCAACGCATAATAATCTTCAGCCCATTGATATACCTGAATTTCAGAAATTCCAAGCGCTACATTTTGCTGCCTTCCTGTTACAGGCTGTTTCCCATTAACTTTCTTTTCATGCTCCTTCTGTGCTATACTGTAAGCCTGTTCCATAATATAATTCATACATTTTTGAATGGTTTTATGCTTCTGAAGCACTTGCATACTAAACGCCGGATTTTCTTCTGCTTTTTGAATTAGATAACGGGAAACGATATCTGTAAACATCTGATCTTTTAGAAGCCACATTTCTTCTCTTAGTTTCTCGACGGCAGAAGAATATTCTTTTTCTTCCAATGGTATCTCTGCAAGTTGAGCTCTTTTCCCTGAAATAAAGTCCTGTATATGATCTTCCGGAACCAGCCATTTGGCTGCGAGTGACTTTAATTCCGAAAAATTTTGCGAAAGCCTTAAGTGAACAGCCATTGCGTTTAATTCCTCTGTATTATGAATCATTTTTTCAAACAATATAAAATCCTCCTTTATAAAAACGGAGAGCCGAAAGACTCTCCATTTAGATATCAGGCTGCTGCATCATTTTGCATTGCCTCTTCCATTTCTTTTTCTACTTCTTTTGCTATTCTTCTACGTTCTTTATCGTCTTCTTCTAAAAGCCCCATTAATTCAAGCAAAACACGAACGCACCATGCATTTGCATTCCATTTTTCAGAGAGGATACGTGTTTCTTCTACTACAGCTTCCCAATCCTTTTCTTCTAATTCGCGGTCCCGATATTTTTTATAAATTTCATAGCATTCTTTCATCACTTTTGGAACCGGAATTGATGTCGCTGCATCCAAATTTGCAAGAAGCCCGATTAACATCCTATGGTTCTCATACTTCTTACAGATTTCTTGAATTCCTATCTGGGATGTTCCTCGATAAAGTGCCATAAAATCATTGAAAATTGCCGCTATCTTTTTTTGATCTGTCATTCGTTTCCTCCTTCCTAAGATGCTTCAAGGTCGTAGATGCTTAATTGTCCTTGAACTTGATAATCGTCCGCTTTTTTTATTACTTCCTTTTCAGGTGTTTTTGTTATTTTGAAGGGGATAGATCGAACTCTTTTTGCACTCTCCTGGATTTGTTCCCATAACATTCCAGGTGTTCCCAATTCACGCATCACAACCAGATCATCTTCAGCAACAGCATTTAAAAGACTTTGGACTTTACCATATACCTCTGTAACTCCTGTCTCATTTCTCTGCTTTTTATTCAAATAAGAGAATTTTGCCATTAGGTATCGATAATCATCTGAAGAAAAATAATCTTCTGCTGATTTCTGTGCCTGTGTCCGAATTGTTTCAGCCTGTGCCATATATTTTTCAGGCATTTTCTTTGGGACTGTATAAGAAAGTTTGCTTCCAAGGTTTTCCAGATGACTTTTTGCGTGTAAGATTTCCTGTCGATATCTATTCAGAACAATTCCATCCGTACACATACTTTCTGCATCTCCATAGGTATAAACTTTTTCCCATGCATACAATAGTATTTTTAGTTTCTGTTCCCAGATTTCCAAAGAACAGGAATCTATCGTTGTCCTTCTCTCTTTCATTTTTGCAGGCATACATCCACCTCCTGCTATCTTCTATGTTTCCTCTTTTTTTCCTTTTTCTCTTTCTATCCGTCTCCGTACGGTAGAAGGATAGCAATGAAAAGCATTTGATATTTCTTCCAACGTATAACCGGCTTTTCTAAGTCGATACATCATTTCACCTACTTCGTCATCCGTCATCTTGTCAGTGTTTTCTATCCGTACTTTCTTTTTTAGGATTTTCTGGCAGAGTGGATAATCCGGACCATACTTATACATCAGAATAGATTCATATACGTCAAGATTACAAAGGATTGCAATCAACAAACAATAGTAACCACTGTCTTCATCCCAGTTTGCCATTCCTGCACCTCCCTACATATAACTCAGCCGATATAAGCCCTTATGATTTGTAAGAAATATATTTCGGTGCTCGTAGATGGTGGCGCGGATACGTTCCTTATAATGCTTGTTCTTTGCTGATTTAGGATGTTCCTTTAACTCTTCATAAAGCTGAGACAAAGACAGGATTCCACCGGATCCTTCCATGACTGCACAGATAAGATGAAACCAGGTAAGAGCTTTTGAGTCCTGTGTCCGAAGACAAAAAATGCCGCCCCTTCGAAAAGAATATGGTATCTGAAACACATCTTCTTTCTGAAACAGCAGCAAATGTTCTGTCACAATCGGAATAAACGGACGCCGGCTGTGATAGTTCTGTCCACTGGATGAACATCCAAACTGAGCTTTTACAATCCATGATTTCATTGTGCCTATTGTCATGACATCATTAGCAATCGAATGAAATTCGCCCTTTTGACGGATATCACCGACTAAAAGAGCTAATGCACCTCCCGACCGCAGACTGAAAAACATTTTTTTAATCACAAGATTGAGCTTTTCAATAAAATCTTCATAGTTTTCGCATCGGCTCAGGTCATCTGCATGAGGCTTTCCCCACATATTACCGGAATATCGTATGATGGAATGATATGGGGGATGTAAAAATATAAGATCTGCACTGTCTTTTACATCATCCTTTAAAGCGTTCCATCCACCAACCCCACAGGTTAATTCAGGATTCAGATCATATTGTACGCATTGTATCCCTAAATTTGATGCAACGTCACCACTGGTTCCTGAACCGCACATAGGATCTAGTAATAGAAAGTCCTCTCTTCTGCGATGCGTCTGGCATTCTCTGACATATCGGATAATCTGACGGACAATTTCCGGAGAACAATTTCCTCTCCAGTGGTTGTTCCCACCATTGCCTCTTTCCGGATATGCCATAAAAGAAGTAAGATTACGTCCTGCACAATGTGTCAGATCCCACACACCTAATGTCTGTATAATCTTTTTCCAATCTGCCCCAAATTCGTTCTCTAACAGTCGTGCTGCTCTTTCTAATTCTTTTTCATACACTTCATCTCACTTCCCTTTCTTACCATTACTTCCATAAGGTACTGTTCCGGTATCGTCCGTAATGCAACGCCGGAAAATTCATTGCCTATTCTTTTTAGCTCTTTCTTACTGCCTTTTCGTATATGATTCAAAAGACCAAACGCCTTTCCTCCACATTCTGCAATATACAAATGCTTTTCTTTATCCAGCCTAAAGTCGATTTTTGAACCATTTACAATGTCGTACTGACCTGCCATTAAAACTGTCATTTTCAATTTTTTGCTCACACTGTAACTCCTATCACTCAAACATTGGATAACTGGTAAGTATCCGAAATCCCCAATCTGCTTGTGGATCTTTCACCAGAACCAGAC